>WNFQ01003065.1_pt1 | contig 14678 bp, 19 predicted proteins | sample 5400171 | NCBI WGS metagenome assembly WNFQ01 (sample SAMN13153356, study PRJNA577476) | soil metagenome | isolation source: 20 cm soil under Madrone tree | place: USA:California | collected 2016-06-14
TACGTAATGATATGAATGTAGTCTGAACACGGTGGCCCAGTGACAGTCGGTCGGGTTTCCTCCTGGTCACGTGTGCGTGTCGCGTCGTGAACCGTTTCGGGCCGCACTTTGTAAGTCAAATTTACTTGATGAAGCGCATTAGTTGCACTTGCCAGCGCACAACCACTGTAGGTTTCGTCTGATATCCTTTCCCATGGCTCCTATCAGGACGGTATGCCCACATCGTCCGAAGTTTTGATGATCAAACACTCAGCGAGTGTGTTTCCAGCAATGGACTCGCCTCATACGCTTTGTCGCTGTTGAGACCTCCCAGGTCCACATTGGCCAACCTGTAGATCCTCAGATCGACAGTGAAGCCGTCTGTCTCAAAACGTATATACCTCGCAACTTATGCAATGCATCTCTTCAGTCGGCCTAGCCGTCGCAAACAAGAAGCCTGTGTTCGCAAATGAAATCATAGGATCACCCTTCGAGTAAAGGCGCTGCTATCTCCATTGTCCAGGGAGCAAATTGGGCTTGCGCGCTGTCTGGGATTGAATTACGCCGACCATGCAGTTTGTGATGCGCCAGCTGCTCTCCACGTCCAAGTATTTTTAACTGGTTATCGTCGTTTCAGGCTGAAGCCAACTTAAAGAAGCCCAAGTAATGATTCCTTCCCCATTTGACTAACTAGACCTCATGCTCGCTTTTTACAGCGCTCCGATTCTATTCTATAAGCCGCCAACGGCTATTATTGGCCCGAATGCGCCTATAACCATCCCCCAAGCTGCGCAGCCCGTCTCGAAACACATCCCGGATTACGAAGTAGAATTGACCATTGTCATCGGCAAGGCCGCGAAGGACGTTTCTGAGGAAGAAGCACTCGACTATGTGCTCGGCTACACTGCGGCCAATGATGTGAGTGGGAGCCACATGGGAAAATTGTATCATACAAGAGTTCAGCACTTTTGATGAAATTGAAGGTGTCATTCCGCTTCCATCAAATGAATGTCTCCCAATGGGACTTTTCCAAGGGTTTTGGTAAGTAAGCAGTCCTGTTGTCGCCGAACCTCGTGGGTTTAATTCAATTCACTGGTCAGATAACACCACTCCGTTAGGGCCTTGTCTCGTCGCTGCTTCTGTGATACCCGACCCTCAGACCCTTTCATTGAAGACGGTTGTTAATGGCCATGTTCTTCAAGATGGAACGACAGCGTAAGCTTTGCGACAAATCATTTGACTCCGCTTTTTGATATGAGCCCCAGTGACCAGATCTTTAGCGTTAAACAAACAATCGCTTTTCTTTCACAAGGGACAACCCTTGAGCCAGGTACAATCATCCTGACAGGGACACCCAAAGGAGTTGGCTTTGCCCGAAAGCCGCCGTTGTATTTGAAAGAAGGCGACATGGTTCAGATTTCTATTGATTCCGGGATTGGATCGCTAATGAATCCAGTGATGGAGGAGGGCAAACCTCCCAAGATAGCCAGTTTGTGATTGTGAACGGACAATTGAGACCGGGCTAAAGCGCTCCGGCTAGATGTTGTGACATAAATCATGTATTGTGGCTGTCATATATATGCGATTATAGACCACCGAATGCGATGTACTTCGTGTTCATGTACTCCTCAATTCCGTGGCCACCCTCTCGACCTGAGATATTTTAGCACTAACACCTTCGGCTGTTTAGGTGGACTCACCAATGCCACTCTCCTTAATGCCTCCGAAGGGAATAACTGCCTGCGAGAGCAACATTGTATTGGCACCTACCATACCAACCTCCAATGCCTCCGCAACACGCCACACCCTTCCGACATCTCGTGAATAGAAGTAACCTGCCAGCCCCACCTCAGTGTCATTAGCTAGCTTGATCACTTCCTCTTCCGTCTCAAATTTTCTGAGCGCTGCGATCGGCCCAAATGTTTCCTCGTGATTGACCAAGGCGCTCGGGGGCACATCAGAAAGAACAGTAGGTGCAAAGAAAGTTCCAGGGCTATCGATGCGACGCCCCCCGATGAGGATTTGGGCACCCTTTTCGACGGCGTCATTGACATGCCGAGCAACCTTCTCCACAGCCCGGTCATGAATCAATGGGCCATGAGTACTTCGAGGACAAGGCATCAGTCGGTGAGCCCTAAGAATCAGAGTGCCACCCACGTTCCCTCTTCAAGACCATTTCCAACTTTAAATGCCGCAACTCGCTCTGTGAGACGAGATGCAAATTCGGCGTATACATTGGATTGGACGAAGATGCGGTTCGCGCAAATACAGGTTTGTCCAGTGGTACGGAACTTGCAGAGAACTGCGCCTATACATCCAGATAAGGTAAGCGATCCGCAGATTCGTGGATTGCGGATTAGCGCAAGCCCACCTTCAACAGCCTGATCAATATCTGCATCATCGAAGACAATAAAGGGGGCATTGCCGCCTGCTTCAATAGAAATCCTGTAGAGCGTCTTTACGAATAAAACTAAAATCGACCACAGGAGTGCGTACTTCTTAACAGTCGAAGCAGCCATCTTGTACAGTAGTTTGGCCACTGCGGTTGACCCAGTGAAAGTGACCTTCTTTACAGAAGGGTTCTCGCACATCTCTCTGGAATGCCGGCTCTCCTCCCGAGCTGTGCTATTTGCGTTAAAAGAAATATAGTTATTCTGAGCAGGAACCAACTAACCTCCGCCAAAGCTAACGCACTAAAGGGAGTCTCAGCTGGAGGCTTGATTACGGTCGTACAACCAGCAGCAAGAGCGGCTCCTAATTTTCGAGTGATCATTGCAGACGGGAAATTCCAAGGGGTAAAGATGGATCTGTTTCCCAGGCTGTGAGAATCCCTCGAATTATGACATAAAATGGGGCTTACACCACGCCTAGACGAATTGATCATGTCAAACGGTGGACGTCGTAAAACAAGTAGAGGGCAATCACCAATAGGCTGCTTAATCACGACATTGCGAATGTTTTTGAAAGCCGAAGGGATATGCTCTAATCGCCAAGGTTTAAGGATAATGCAAACAACAGAAATGATCACTGACCGCCGTAAGTTCGGACAGCCTCCTCAGCTAACCCAACCGCACATAAGCTCGGCAAAAGCGGGCATCAGACAACCTACCGAACCACTATGGTGTTCAGACTTGGTAAGTCAGTGGGAAAAGTGGAAAATCTAATTACCTCAATGAAGGAAGCGCTGTATGCATTTTCGCCCTGATGATTGCCATTACATGGAGTATAAACTCTGAGCATCTGTTAGTACCCACCTTCGCTTCCGCCAATGCCTTGCCATTCTCGAGGGTCTGTGACCTAGAGTGTAAATTGTGACATGCTTCAACGACGGAAATATATGGACTGACAATTATGCGGGCAAGGTCATCTTCATGACTTTTCATTAGACCGTAAAACTTCATGAGAATGTCGTGGCGGTGCTACCCCAACCCCAGGTTAAGGAACAGTAAAGTACAAAATGACGGCCAGTCACCTTAGCGGTTGTCTTTCCCCATGTCACGAAGGCCTCCCTTGCGGCTTTTATGGCATCTTTTGTTTCCTCCATGCCCATCTCTGGAACCGTGCCGAGCTCCTCTTTAGTAGCTGGGTCTGAAGGGTGGTAGTAGTAAGCGAAGCGGTTATCCAGCTTGACGGAATCACAGACGCACTGAACACAGAGACGGTAGCTCCGCTTTTAGCGTCAACACGCTTTCCACCAATAAGCCCTTGATTATACACCAAAGACGACTCTCTGAGACCAAACTGCTAGATATTCAAGCGAAATCAGACAACACGACTGAATATGACTACTAACGGAATCAAAGCTGGCCATCCTGACAGATAACGAGAGGTTTAGATGACTTCGAGTGGCACGCATTCTGCCTGCTAAGGTGAGACAAGGCGACCCGTGCGGGAGTCGCATGCTGGTGGTTTTGTACTGCTAAAGACGTTGGCCAACACCACGTCAACGTCAACGGTCACGGCACCGGCGGTCCGGAATGATCTCCGTCACGGTTGGGCGTTGGTTGGGCATCGCTCACCGGTTGCCGCAGTGCACTTCAATAACGTCCAACATTCAGTTTTGAGCCAGCAATTCTTTCTTAACTGATTGCCGTGACTCTTGTTACCTGGACAATTCTACGCCTTTGCCATACATACAATCACCAGCACGTGCATGTCGCAGCTTGTCACTGTCTGGTCCCTGCGATGAAACTCAGCCCACTTTAAAAGTATCACGCCCCGGGTACATAGACATGGAAAATCGATGTATTGCTGTATTGGCACCTTCCAGAAAGTGATACTCATCAGTTTCGAGGGTTGGCCGTCTTTGTATTTCTGAATGCTATGCTTGATAAATGCAGGTGTCCTGGACTATCCGATCTATCCCTTCGTGCCCCTAGCTCGACTCTCCACTGCTACACATTTTGTTTCGATGAACCCACCGAGCTCAAGAGCGTCCCGTGCTGCCTGGTTAATGTGTTTGAACCGATCTGCACCTAGTAACGTGCCACCAAAATATCTAGTAACAACGACCAGCACATTCTTGACATCCTATAGATAGTATTCGAGCGGGATGATTAGCCAAAGCAGGTGATGACTCACTAATATCTGCAGCAAATGGGCGAGGCGGCCACCTGCCGCCGATTCACCGTCGTCATCGTTATCTGAGAGGACAGATCTCAGGCTAGATCGCTCAAGCAAAAACTAGAGATCGACGCCTACCTTGATAAAGTACACTGCCTACCTGACACCTCCAGGCGTTGATTATAGGGTGAGCTGCCTTGGCTATTCGTCGATCTGCCATGAGGAAAGCCAGGATTGGTGGTACCTGTCATCTCATTCAATGATGAGATAAGATCCACGGCATCTACTCACCTGGGCTGGGTCGGATATTCTACATGCCCGACCAATAAATGCGCTTTTGCGATCTACGATGGGCGCCGCCTCGAATAGCTTAATCCCTTCCGGTAATGCTATTGATTGCGTGTTGAGAGACACTGAGACTGACGTGCTTCCACTGGCTTCATGCTTCTCTGAATCTACCAGATGCGTGCTCGGGTGGCTTTGCTCCCGTAATGCTTCCCCTGCTCTCTTGGACTCGAGCCGTTGCTCATACCAATGGAGAACACGCTCAAGCACACTTTGTAAGCCATCAAAAACGCAGACCGCCCCTGGAGTCCACTCTACACCATTGGCGGACATGAACGTCTTGATTATCGAGCCGAAAAGGTCTGCGTCCACGCCGAAGGGCCCAATGTAGCGTGAAAGAAGCTGTAATTGAGGAGGGGACACTTCAGGGTACGAGGGAGCAAGAGAGACGAGGATCTGCAGAGATACGGCATCATGAGGAGGAAGGAGGCTGCTCTTTATGATGCCAGAAACTACAAACGTGAGATATCTACTTACTTCAATGATATCTGGTACCTGACCGTATCTGACGATATCGACCCGGACTGCGAACCGCTTCCCTCTATCGAAGAGGACGGATGCCAGTGGGAGATAGCCTGATCGCCATAGATTGACCGAAGTACTGTGCGAGGGTGAAGAGGATGAGAGGTATTATGACTGGCAGAAGGAGAGACCGAGGCACCATCCAACTCGGAGATAATTTCTTCTCTGCCAGTAATGTCAGGATGCTCCAGGGCTGTGCTGGGGCTCAAGACGCTCATCTGGCACTGGGAGCGTGATGGACTGAAGTAACTGTAGGTCGAGGTCGACACTCCGACTCCGGCCGCCGGCACGAATGCTGACGACGCCCATCTACGTACTCTAGTTGGGCGTCGATTCTCCGCTAGAGAAATACGTACTGTTTACTTCATACCCTCGCGGGTTTTACTGTTCATTAGATATGAGACGTCCCCGCGAAGGTTCTTCAAACACCGCCGTCCCATCCGGCAGCAACAACACATTTACAACACGTCCTCCTACTAAGCGTCCCAAGAGCAGCCAAGCTTGCGCCTCTTGCCGAAAACACAAGACTCGTTGCGAGTTGCTCGACTCTGCGAGCCACTCTCGGTGTCACCGTTGCAATGTCTTGTCCATTACTTGCTCGTTTGAAACCAACGCTCCCCCGATTCAAGCGACCGAGTACTCAGGCTCTCCGAGTCCCGCCGCGGTAGTCCGTCAACGCCTCCTCAACGCCATACTCTCCACCCCACAAAACAACTCGGATAAATGTCTCGAACAGACGCCATCCGACGCACTACCTTCACCCTCGCGGTCTACTGCTACATCTCCTTGGGAGTTTTTGAAGGTTCCCGGCATACCTGATTGGAGTGCTACTCCTATGCTAGCTATGCTCACTTTGTCAAAAATGGCCCGTACGGAGCAACCAATGATACAGCAAGCGTGTAATTTGACATTCACTGAGGTCTTGACTGTCGATCAAAGACAATATCTCCTTCGCCTGTGTGTAACAGTTATCGTGCAGTTTTTCCTGTTGGTACTCACATTCTACTAGTTTCGAGTCTCATTATGCGCCTTGGGTATCACTACCACCCAATGCTCTTGGAGACGATCCCGTCCTAAATCTCATCCGTTGCACAATAGCGAGCAGACACCTCGAGTCCTCAATACGTGCTGTCGTCTTCCCTACTCTGCGTCGACTCACCGAAGAGGCCATCGTGGAACATATATTTAATCCGTCACCCTCCCCTGCGACCATCCAATCCTTTGCCCTACTCGCTTTATGGTCACCGTTTGAGACCTCCTCTCCGACCTCAGAGACTCGAGACAGTCGTCTTATCGCCGCTGCTGCCATCAACATGTGCTCAACTCTACGCTGTGACCAAGCTGCCACCGATGAAGAGGTATTACAAGAACGACGCAAGCTCGGTGTAGAACTTACTTCCCAGGAAGCAGCACTGCTTACCACTGCCGAGCAGAAAAAGCTCTTGGTCAGTTCTCCAATGAGTTATTATTTGTTGCACAGCTCACCGAAAATTTCCCAGTGGATGTGTGTCCATAACATAGAGTCCATGTGAGTTCGTGTCAATTATACATCTCCTGTAGCTGTTTAACTTTGAGCAGAGTGTGCATCGGCACTGGTCGCGGAATATCTTCCAAGAATACAGTCTGTAGTCTCAGATCACTGTCCCCGCTCAACTTCTCGACACTGGAGGATGCACGCAGAACCAGAATGTTATTAGCCAACATGGTATTTGATCTCACAGAAACTGGATTGCGACTGGAAATTCCCGAGGACCATGGCAAATTCGAAACATTCTGTGACGAATCAGCTGATATTCTGTGGCGGTTTGATGGCATCCAAAGGGTGATCACACCCGTACATGGTAACTGTGATCATTATTTGCTATTGCCAAAGCTCACCTCCTCTCAGTGGTGGCGGACCTTGAAGTGTTCCATGCCCACATGCTTATCGTCTATTTCTACTTCTGTCGATTGGCATTCCTAGTTCACACACTACGCCATATGCGGATGCATATCCCCCCCGGCGTCGCGGAGCGTGCAGGTACCATGTTTTTCTCGTCCAAAATGACCACCCGCACCGGATGTGGGTTCGCCCTTACGTGTGCTCGCGATGCCCTCGCGTCAGCGGAAACACTCCTAACGACGATCCTCTCTGTAAAGGATAGGGAGCTTTTGGCGACTGCTCCGGATTCCGTTTTCGCCATGATTTCGTTTGCTGCAGCACATGTCACAACGTCAAGATTCTTAGTCCTTCAGTCAAGAGCTTTGCGACATTTCCCCGGTGCTAGTAGGGAACTCCTTGCGCGTACGGTCAAATGCCTACAGCGGGTTTCTCTATCCACGGACGACAACGCGAGTAGATGCGCACATGTGATATCCGGGTTTGTGGACATGTGGAGCGATAAGCAAGAGGCTCGTGGTCCCGAGGTTACGGGCGAGACCTGCAGTGAACTGAATAATTCTTCTCAAGCCGCGTTGTCGTCGTTATCTTCTGGCTCGAATCCGACACTCGGCGAATGTGCCAGTTCTGAGAGTACGATGGTGGGACGGTCAAACGAGACCACCCCTTCGACTGGCGGGTATGATTACATGTTCAATCTCGACCAAGATCCTCTATTGGGCCTGGACTTTTGGTCGTATCTCACAGAGATGCCCAATCTACAGTCTGAAATCAATGAAACCTGTGAGTCGCCTTGCTGCGATGAGAATTTGCCTGAGACCAACTTGAACAGACACCGAATAATAAAACATGACGCCAGGAGCATATGATTTTGACTGATGATGGGGTGTAATTTATCTGTCACGATGCGGTATACACGAACGCTGCCACAGTAGCCGCTATAGTAGTACGTAGTATAGTGGTTGTCGTCGTCACGCCAGGGCGGACCGTTGCCTTCCTGGTGACACCAGCCTCAGGCCTTTGCTTTTACTCCCAGAAGACTTCTTCACGCACTACGACCCGGAGGTAATAAACCCGACCGTTATATTGCATGCATGCAAGCGCAGCCTGTCCGAGTAATTGTGCGCTTGCCCTACAATCGACCTGAGCACCGCCAGTCTGATCCAGTCCCTGTGAGCCCTCCGGATAGCCAGCTGTCTAATCAAAGGCCAACGCACGTTCTTCCTTTCTCTAGGTATCATGGAACTCGGAGAAAGAGAACTACCTATGGGAAGTTGTAGCAAAGTCCCGTGGTTCCGAAGGCGGTGCGCCAGATTGTGAGTGTCGCATTGCCCTTCCCCTTGCTCTGGGCGTCCAACATTACACCAAATGGCTAGGGAAATTGCTTGCCGCACGCCTTGACGTTCCTCTTCCATACCTGCTTTACCGGGCCCAAGTACGGTATGAGCACGACCTACGCGGGCTTGAAGTCATCAAAGGCTCTTTGAGCCCACAAGCTGCACACGACAACCCACCGAATCCAGAAGCCCCACCAGACGATGCGGGGAGCCTTCCCAGCTTCCCTCGCAGAATCTCGGGTGAAGGACGCAGAGATAGCCTTACAAAGTTGTCTACATCTATCCGTCTGACAGCCCCCCTGGGCGTCCGAGCTCGCCTAAATTCACTGAGTAGTAATTCGCCTTCCCGAGCAAACCGACCCTCTTCCTCCTCTGTCCTGACTCTCCGAAGTCACAGGCGCGATCAGACCACGTTTCGGCCCGCCTCACCCCTCTCATCGGAGTCAGAGACGGACGGAGAGTACGAAAGAAGGGAAGAGGCCGAGCGACGGCTGGAGGAACAGGAGGTGCTGGACAAGAAACTGAAAACATTACAAAATCTCATGACGGGAGACAACGTTGGGCTCGTGAGTTCCATCAGCGAACACGGAAAAGCAAAAGAACAGGAGACCCCTGGCCGCTTCGCGCCGAGCCCGCCCCCGCAACGGGGACGCATGGATACTAGTGCCTCTAGCCGCAGTCAAAGCATCTCGAGCGCAAGTTCACCGCGCGGGTCTATTCCATCTATGCCCTCACTTCCTCCAGAAAGTCCACAGTCCCTAACAAGCAAACATTCCTCGCCTGCCAACGTCGCAGGCCCGTCCACTACAATCCCACAGGGCCAGACGAAGGCACAGCCAGTACTGCGATATGGGCCCTCGGTAAAAGCGACAACAAATTCTTCAACTTCAAGTTTCAGCGATTTGAGTGGTTCGTGGAGTTTCCTTCATTCTCGCTCTCGTGTGGGGATCGTGTCTCATCTGGTAACTCAACTAGAAACCAGTCTGAATTCTGAGCTTGAAAGTGCTTTTTCGTCGAACATTCGTGCAGGAGGTTCTCGCTTGTAAGTGTTTCTTGATCAATACGATTATTAACTCTCACGAACTCACGAAAACCCTCAAAAGGTTGCCCTTTTCACCCAGCCATATCATTGGGAGAGGCAGTGGTCGGATGTAAGGTTGACGTTAACCTCCCGTCTGTGCTATGATAGAATTTATTATTGTATCGGTGGCCTCATAAGTATATGAAAGCGAAAGTGAGAGTACTGTTGGCTGAGTCGGATGGCTCGCATGATCTCCGACCGCCGGAGCTGGTGGGCGCTACGGCAGTGACTCCCAATTCCGTGTACCATATTCACCATACTCACCCATGCGGCTAACTTTCGTGACAGATTTGGGGCAAACCTACACCGTCGAGATCGATCCCAAGATGGAACTCGAGAACGTAATGGCTTTGCTTGAGGCTGAAGTGAGTGACTCCAGAATAATGTATCACCTAAGCTCAGGTCTCTCCTTACGATAAGTCCGGTATCCCGGTCGCAGAACAGAGTATCTCGTATGACGGCCGGGAGTTGAGCAATGTGAAGGCCACCATGGAAGGGCTTGGCGTCTCTGACGACGCAATGCTCCCAATCCGAAGAAAGGTTAGCGTTGCGGGAAGGTGTGCCTCGTAGACTTGGTATATGATTTCGAGCGACCTGACACTCCTCCGATCACCAGGACAGCCGAACAGGATGCAGAGATGATGCGATTGCAGATTCTGGGAAACCCTCATTTGATGCGTGAGCTGCAACAAGTACTGCAGTCGTCTTCTTTTGCCCTTTCAACATTCCGGCTTACGTCTACATGCCATAGACTCAACCAGAACTTGCAGCTGCGGCTGTGTCAGATCCTCGAAGGTTTGCTGAAATCCTGAGAGAGTTGAGCTCACGCAGAGCCGATCAAGAGCGACAGAGGACGTTAGAGATAGAGAGACTCAATGCCAATCCGTTTGATGTCGAGGCACAACGGAGGATCGAAGAGGCGATACGTCAGGAGGCCGTTTTGGAGAATCTGGACCATGCCCTTGAATATTCTCCAGAAAGCTTCGGGCGGGTGACCATGCTCTAGTACGCAATGCCTTCCGCGTGCTTTAGGTCTTCGCTCACTAGTGGCAGCATCCCAGTTGAGGTAAATGGGCATCCAGTCAAGGCCTTTGTGGACAGTGGCGCGCAACAGACAATCAGTGAGCTCCCTTTTGACCATAATTCTAACACTGATCACGATCTCCAGTGAGCCCTGAATGTGCTGAAGCTTGCGGGTAAGGGCACGGAGGTCATTTCCTTTTCGCTGCGATAACTGATAACTGATCTACAGACTTATGCGACTTATCGACAAGAGATTTTCTGGTATCGCCCGCGGTGTTGGTACGGCCAAAATTCTTGGTCGTGTACACTCCGCGCAGTTAAATCTGTCGGGTCTATTTCTCCCTTGCTCTTTCACGATCATGGAGGTACGAATCATTTCTTTAAATAAAGCAAAGAGCATCTCGCTGGATACAATGCAGGGCCGAGACGTTGACCTCCTGTTTGGCCTGGACATGCTGAAAGCACATCAAGCATGCATCGATTTGGAGAAGAACGTCCTTCGCATTCAGGGTCGTGAGGTTTCCTTCCTTCCAGAACATGAACTTCCGGAGAAGGCTCGCATACAGGAGTTATCGGAAGCGCAAGCTACAGAAGCATCTTCCAGCCAGGAGCCTTCTGGGAATTTCCCCGGTTCGGGGCAGAAGCTGGGGTCAGCCAATGCGGCTGGTTCGTCACAATCGCATGGCCCTTCAAGGCCACTTTCAAACAACCGGTATCCGGAAAGTGCCATTCGAACAATAATGGATCTCGGCGGCGTCTCTCGAGAGGTAGCAATCAGTACACTAGATGCTGCAGGGGGGAATGTAGACGTAGCCGCGTCACTTTTGTTCTAGAGGGCTTTTCACAAAAATTTGCTTGTATGTCATGTACATGGATTTATACAATACAAAGCGGTGTACGAGGATACTGAAATGGAATCGAAAGATAAAGTACGGTATGAAGTTCAGATGAGGCTGACGCCAGTCCGAACCAAACCACCACGCCAGTTACGCATACCAGCGGATCTGCTCTGAGTCCAATCACCTTGCATACGGGCGAACGCATCTTGGATGTGGCTCGGTAGGAGGGGCGTCCTGGCTTCTGGAGGTTGAACAAACAACGAGCTCACGGGAAGCGGCATCTCAACGTCGTCCGTAGAGTTTTCGCGGCGGCGTTTGCTGTTGCTGGTATCAATTCCCGGATTGGGCTTGCGTTTACCCAGGAGAGGCGAAGCGGTGAGGTCCTCTCGAAAATACGACTCCTCGAGCGCCTTTTTGACGTCCAGTGCTGCGACCGTCAGAGAGCGAACCATCTCGAAAGCAAGAAAGCCGACGATATCGGTGGTATCATCATTGGACTTGAGGTCGAGATGTGACGGTAGATTAAGGAACTCCCTGAAACGTTTGGCTGCAGCACGATCATGTTCAGTGCCTGGGGAACTGTTGGGACATAGTATAATTGTGTGACCGACCTTTGCGATAGGAAAATGATGCTTGTCGACAGTCGGAATAATGTTGATACTCCTCGCGCGTCATTTGTTTTGTGACATCGTCGGCTTCCTAGCATTCGGGTTCAAGATGAGTGATTCCGGCCATACTCGGTAGGAGGTGTTACCTTCAGGCGTTCTAGCGACGCCTCCTGAGCTTCCAAGTCGTCCTCATCCTCTTCGTCATCTGATTGATGACCACTCTGTCTGAGGGCCTCAGAGTATATAGTGGTGACTTCCCAAGGCAACTTAATGGTTATCTTCTGAGCCTTGGCCGTCAACTTGTCTGTTCATAATCCCATGCGAGATTAATTCATGGAGAAGTCAAATAAAGGTAGATAAGTACCATCAGGCCCATCTTCAAGGGTCTCTACTTCAACACCTGCACCACCATCGGCGTTTGAGTCTTTGGCATGCTTCCGTACCTCCTTCCACGAGAGGTAGGTCCGTAACCGATTAACTTTAGCGCGGTCGTGGCGTATGAGAAAAATCAAATCTTCCGCACAAAGGTATCGCGCATTCCTTCTATTTGCCAGTGCACGCGCTTGTACAATCTAAAATGCAAATGTCAGCCGCCAGGCTGGGGAACATAAGGGTGTCGTACAAGCTCGACAAGTTGACTCCGGATGATATTCTCTACCAGATTTACTGTCTCAGTGAGTGGTTCTTGTATCTCACCAAAGACGAACATCTGGAGAAAACAACCAAAGTCAGTTGTAGAGAGACAGGGTGAAGACTGGGGCTGAGCCTTGCGTCTGGGTACTACGCACCATCTGGGAGATCTCTTGCTGGTACTTATATTCCTTCTTCTTCTCGCCTGCATCCGCTGGGGTGGTTGTGGTTTTCTTGGCTGGAGTCATAACTTATGGTCTCACTATGACGAGCGCAACTGTGGTAAGTGCTGACGGACTCGGACGTGGTTAGGGATTGGTGCCAGAGTACATGTCACGGTGAGTCCTCGTCCAGAGTCCTTATTTAGAAGGTTCTCACGCCAATTAAACTATCAAATGGTGGTGCCCATCGTCTTCTACATTCACACAGCCATTACAGTAAGTAGAGGATAGAATCGCTTAAAAACAGAGCTATTCCTATCGATTTGAACATTATCCAGTAGACCTCTGATGTCAGTCAGCTGGGTAAAATAGCACCGGCTCACTGACACTGGGGGCTATTTTACCCAGCCTGACCGACTCTCATCGGCGATTAAAATCACGAGTAATCGAGGAATGATATTATCCTTGAGCTTCCTTCGCCAAAATTGTGACAAGGAGCACCCGCGAGGCTTGATGGACGGATAGGCTTTGGGGGATGGGGAAAGGTCAGCAAGGATACCGTGCGAGGATCCTATGGGGCCTCGGTTGACCCGGAGTTGACAACCAAGATGATTTGTAGCCAATAAAGTTTATCGTCATCATTTCCCTCCAGGCTGTTCAGCGGATTCAGGAAAAAGAATGATCCCCGTCCTCAATCCGACTACCGAGGTCCCCGAGCATGACGACACAGTTGCTCACTTCAGAATGGGATGTTCGTCACCAAAATAATCTTGGAAAGGGGATCTCTCAGCCTTTTCTTTCGTACTACGGAATCTGGAATACTCACACTTGGACGGTATGACATGCATTGGGTCATTTTCGTAATGGTCTTCATAATAAGGGGTTCTCCAAGGAATCAGTGGGCCTTCTGGATCTCCTCACGCCGCCAGAGGCTCGGAATATCCATATACCAGCCTTAATCACAGACCCATACCTCATTGCGATGTTGATCCTGTGGAAAGCAATAAAGCTGTGTGATTGAGTTCCGAGGGATGCGATCAACTCAACCTCAGTGTGCGCTGTGGTGCCATTGGTCCAGAATGCAAAGGTTAAGTAAGGAACGACATGCTGAAATACGCCAGAAGAATGCCTAGCGTTGTCACTGCTCTGCCCGGGTTTATCAAGTTTGTGTGCGCTCACATCATTTCAACAGATTGGCTGGGCATGCGCAGTTGACATCACGTGTATGTGCACGTGCGGATGCCGCGTCTTCGTCTTCATTTACCGTCACACCAGGACTACTCCCGGATAAAAATGGCTCCAGTGGTCAACAAAACCCTTGCGGTATTGGCCGCTGCAGGGATTGGTGTCGTCGCATATGCCATCTATTTTGATCACAAACGGAGGACTGATACTAATTTTCGAAAACGGCTACGTATGTTGAATTTATGTGTCCTTCAATACGTTCTTTTCACTGCCTCGTCAGGACGAGAAAAGAAAAAACTCGAAAAATCTACTTCCCAAGAGGCTGCGCCATCCGCGGTCGCTGATGATGCTCCCTTTCCTACCGCAGAAATCCTTGCCGCGATGGCCAGCGTCAAGGACGATCAAGTTCCAACGACGCCGGAGGAGCGAGAGAAATATTTCATGTCACAGGTCGAGAAAGGGGAACAGCTTTGCTCCAGAGGTAGGTCCACAATTCTAGGGTTGTGGAGGACTTCTGCTCACTTTG
>WNFQ01002296.1_pt1 | contig 14665 bp, 16 predicted proteins | sample 5400171 | NCBI WGS metagenome assembly WNFQ01 (sample SAMN13153356, study PRJNA577476) | soil metagenome | isolation source: 20 cm soil under Madrone tree | place: USA:California | collected 2016-06-14
CGCTACATCGGACTCGAGAGACAGCCACAAGAGACACAACCCACTAAGTATTTTCATATTTCACCTCAGGGTCGTCGCGCCCTCTGTGTTGCCAGCCTTCCGGTCGCGACGCGTCGCCCAGCCCGATACAACTGTGCTACCCGACTGACGTAAAGAAACACCTCGCGGGAACGGTATGCTAGTCCCCGCAAAAGGATCGCGGACTCACCCGCTTGATAGGCGGCCACAGCAAGTCGTAGATCGCCATGGAAGAGACGGAGCAACCAAGCCAGGTAAGCAACTCCGCCTCGAACGTTCTCGTCGATGTCGAATCGGTCCAGCACCCCGAAACGAACTGCCGTCCGAGGCATAAGCTGCATGAGGCCTACTGCTCCCTTTCTGGAGACCGCATATGGGTTCCAGCCTGATTCCACTTGGATGACTGCATCCACGAGTTCCACAGGGATGTCGAAGGCCGACGCATAAAATTCCGCCCGTTGGGCGGAGAATTCCTGCACTCTTTTCGGCAAGCCGGCCCAGGTCGCAGATGCACTCAACAAGACCACGAAAGGCAATGCCCTAGCGAGAATCATGATTCATCCGATCTTTAGGCCAATATCTCCGTGACTGTGCTGATTGTGTCGAGTTTGTCTCGGTACATCTTGGAATCCACAAGGAGCCCCTCAAAGCCCTCGCGCAACAGGAGTCTCCCCCGATCGCCTTCCGTCTTTGCCAACAATGGCAAGAGAACATCTCTCTGCTTCGGCATGATTTCTTTAACCCCAAGAATCTGAAGCGCCTGCGCCAAGTCCAACATTTCGGCGATGGAGGGCGGCTTCTCCATGTTCCAGCCCCGCAGAGCGTGGGCTAAACCCGCCATTTGACCGAGTAGCGCCGGCTCCTGGTGTGCACTGCGTCTAGCCAGGATTTCAACTTCCCGTTCTACCGCGGGGTACTCGAACCGCAAATATAGGCACCTCCGACGCAATGGGTCGCCCAGGCGTCGCTCCTCGTTCGAACTCAATACGACAAAAGGAATGGTTTCTGCCTCTGCCTTGATCGTTCCCAGTTTCGGGACCGTGAGCTGCCATGCGCTCAAGATTTCCAGTAGCAGCGCTTCGAACGCGTGATCCACTTTGTCGAGCTCGTCGATCAGCAGCACACAAGGCTTGCGCTTGTATCGCAGCGCCCGCAACAACGGGCCTTCGGCGAAGAAATCGAGAGAGTGCAGCCGATTTCGGATGTTCTCCCAGTCATTGCCCAGGGAGTCTTCTTGGGTTTTCAGAAAGAGCCTTTGCAAGGACTCATCAAACTTACCGATGGCCTTCTCTTCCGTGATTCCTTCGTAGCATTGCAGTCGCTCCACCGTGGTATCGGCGGCAGCCGCAACCGCATAGGCCAGTTCTGTTTTTCCACACCCCGGTGGTCCTTCAACCAACAGCGGTTTCCGCATCCTTGCAGCCAGGTACACCACCTCAAGAGTTACGGCATCGATCACGTATCGTGCGTCAGCGAGCCCTTCTGCGAGTTCACCGATTGACCGAAACACTGGTTCTGCCTCCACTGTGCGGGCGAAACATACGCCAGCAGGTGCAGACACACACTCGACCTGTCACAACTCCTGCGCGGGGACGGTCACGAAAAGTAGAGTTCTTTCGAGGGTGCACTCGGCCTGACCGGAGCCGCCCTTCAGCCTCGGTGAAGCTCAAGTCTGTTGGAGCAAAGGTGGATAGGTCGATTTGAAGAAGACCGGGCAGAGATCCTTGCGGCAAAGCACCTTCCCTTTCGACAAATACTTCGCCAATTGAGTCTTTCATGGCTAACCTTCGATCTGGGCTGCTCCCTGTGGGGGCTTGGAATGACCTAGTATCAGATGCTCTCTCACGGCGCCCCTCGAGCACATTGACGCGAAGGACGAGAAACGATTTTTGGCAATCGCACAGTTCATAGCTAACTCCGATTGGGATTTTGTACTCGGTTAGAAGGCTTTGACGAACCCGAGAGTGATCTGCACGCTAGGGAAAATGATTTCGTCAATCGCGGACTTCATGGCTAACAATGTCGCAAGTCGCGACTCACGCTCAACTATAATCCCGCTGCCTGGACTTGAGCTGCGTGCTGGGCTCTCTCTTTACGTCCTTGCGCATCGCGCGCAATTTTCTGGCAATCGCGTACTTCATGACTAGCTTTTCTCGACCGCTTCTCTCCGCACCTTGTCCGAAGATTTGACAATCCGAAGGTTCTCCCCTAGAACCCAACACGTGCACGAGACTCAACAGCTGAATCACGCTTGCGTGCAGCAGCTCATCGATCGCCAACTGCCCGAAGGCGGTTGGCCTTTCACACCAGATAGGAAGCAGTCGGCTATCGAACCTACGGCCTTGGCCCTGTTGGCGTTACCGTCGAACTCGCTTGGCGAACGGGAGGCTGCTGTCCGATTTCTGCTCCGTGCTCAGAATTCAAACGGCAGCTGGCCCGCTTTCATCGGCGACGACGAGGACGGCTGCGGATTCACGGGATTGGTTCTCTATGCTCTCAATCGCCGTTGTGTCCAAGCGATGATTACCGATCGCGCGGTCCACTGGCTGGTTCGGACCCGAGGTTGGGAATCACATTGGCTGTGGAAATGGAAGTTCCGGACCAGCGATCGTCATGTTCGCTTCGATCCTGACAAGTTCGGCTGGCCATGGGTGCCAGAGACGCTCAGCTGGGTGGTTCCGACCGCGTACGCGCTACTTGCCTTGCGACACACAAGTAAAACCAAACAAAAGGACCTCCTGCGGTTCCGTGTCCGACGCGGCGTGGAGATGCTGTACGACCGGATTTGTCCTGAGGGAGGCTGGAATGCGGGTAACGGCGTAGTGTATGGAACTCCGCTGGCTCCACATCCCGACGCGACAGCCATAGCTCTCCTCGCTCTCTTGAGGGAGCGTCCCAATGACCTCATAACGACAAGTCTCGATTGGCTCGAGCGACGGACCGAGTCATGCTTCTCCCCTTGGACCCTTGCTTGGACCATTCTGGCCCTCGATGCCTTTGGACAGCCCACGGGACGGTTGACCAATCGCCTCTGTACTGTCGTTGATCCACGCGTAGTCAATGATTGTGCGACTCTCGCGATCGTTTCACTGGCGCTTCGTTGCGCTGAAGAAAGCAACGCATTTCGAGTGACGCATGAAATTTGATCGAAGAACTTTCTTGACGACCTCGCTAGGCCTGGCTGCCGGTGCATCTGCCGGCGCCGTGTTGAATCGAGCCAAGTTTCACGTAACGCGAAGGCCGCCACGCTCTCGAGTGGCAGTTCTCAAAGCCGAATCGTATTCTCCGAATCTAGAAGCCATTTTGTATTCTGGGTTGGAGTTGTTTCAACTCGGCGTGCAAGGAAAAACTGTTCTTCTGAAACCAAACCTTGTCGACTACATCCCCGGAAGCCACATCAACACGCACCCTCTCCTTGTCGCTGCCGCGGTCGAGTGCTTTCGACGTCTGGGTGCAAAGAGTGTGGTCGTCGGCGAGGGACCGGGCCATCAGAGAGACACGCAACTAGTCCTACTCGAAAGCAGCTTTGACGAAGAGCTCCGCCAATTGAAAGTCCCTTTTGTCGACCTAAATCGCGATGAACTGGTGCCCACACGTATGCTCGCTACGTATACGGGCATGCAACGGCTCTGGTTGCCCCGGACCGTGCTGGAGGCCGATTTCTTGGTTTCCATGCCCAAAGTGAAGACCCATCACTGGTCGGGCGTCACTCTCAGCATGAAAAATATGTTCGGAGTTGTGCCGGGGGCGAAGTATGGCTGGCCAAAGAGCATTCTTCATTGGAAAGGGATTCAAGAAAGCATTCTCGACGTCTGCGCCACGGTGCCGGTTCATTTCGTTATTGCCGACGCGATCGTGGCAATGGAAGGAAACGGGCCACTCAATGGGCATCCGCGGCCGCTTAATCGAATTGTACTGGCCGATGATCCAGTGGCGGCAGATGCCACTTGCGCGAGGCTTATGGGGCTAGATCCGGCCCGAATCACGCACATCCGAATGGGAGCGCAGTTCCTTGGCAACCTTTCTATGGAGCGAGTCGAACAACTCGCAGAGGCAGTCTGTGAGCCCGTCAGTCCTTTTGAGACGGTCCCAGAATTTTGGCATTTACGGCTGGTGGGTGCCTCTCATCGACATTCCTGAGATGAAGACGGACAAAAAAACAAGGGTGAACTTTCCTTCGCGGGGGAGGCGGACCCTGCTGCAGGGCGGACCGCATTTGTCCAGGTGAGTTCCCGAAACGCAAGTTTTAGCCGCAACGGCCATTTTGCACCCCCTTGAACGCGTAATCGATTCTCTGTAGCCTCGGGAAGCTCACGCCTTTCGTTGCCCACTTCCCAAGTAGTCGGTACGGAGTGCGTTTATCAGATGAAGATAGCGAAGTTTACCAAGCTCGAAAGAAGAGTCGGGCATATTGCGAGTCGCCAAGCCCACCAGCAACTGATGCAGGTTCCCTGGGACCGCTTCCACACGGCCTATGAGGAATACATCCAATGGCAGGCACTCGCACTCTGGGCTCGCGCCATTGTTGAATCGGAGAGCTGCCCTTCTGCCCGGCTCAAAGCAATCCTGAGAAAGCGTTGCCCCGGCTTTGCGGAAGAAATGGATCTCTCAAACAAGCCGGAACTGCTGGGTCTCCAGCTGTTTTCCTGGGTTCACAATCAAGCTTTCGGGTTTGCAAAACAGGAAGGGTGGCTTGATGCGCTCGTGTTCTATGGATTCCGAGACACGCGATGCCAGGGATACTGGACATATTGGGAACATTGCGAGAAGGAATGGAAGAGCCGACGGCCGAGACCGTTTCCTGATTTTCCGCAGTGGCGTCGTAGTGCATTAAGCTGGAAACTTCAGGGTAATGTCGGATGCGGCGCAGTAGCAAAGGCTGTTGAGGAGTACCTCGACTTCGAGGCGGTCGTGTATTGGTTGCGCCCGCTTTTTGAGGCGCCGACAGACGAACTCCCGGCAAATGTCGTCCTGGAATTGAAACAAGAATGCCCAGGCTTACTTGAATTCGTTAATACACATATCTCCGGCACTTACTTACGAAAATCGAGGAGGTGGCAACGCCTTTTCAACTGGGGCAAGGAGCATGTGCTGTCGCAGGCTAAAAAGGAACGCTGGGTTGACCACGTTCTAAGCCAAGCACGAATTCACCCTCGCCACGTACGTATGGTCGATTACACTGCCCTCTGGTGCAAAGCTCGGCTCGGAATTACTCGCCTACCTTATCCTTCCCTACGCCAATGGCGAAGAAATGCAGAGAGCTACGTGGGACCGACTCGGAAGCGAAGCTCACCGACGTAAGGCTGCCATTTTGAAGCGACGGCTGCATTCTCTTACCGTGCTTCTCCCTAAACGTGCTGATCCGCTTGGTGGCACGGAATTCTCGCAATGTACGTAACAGTTGAAGTAATAGGTCTGGCTTGGCCCGACAACTCTCATGACGCAAATCGACTGTGCGCCGAACTGAACTAGGAAGATGCCTCAAATCAGGTAACTTTGCATCGCGCTGCCGCTGTTTTCGGCCTGAGGGCATCAAATGATTTGTGAGTTGTCGGATCCCGAATGTTGGGCACGTTTTTCTGGCTTTGGCCGCAACCTGCCTGGTCACTATGCAGTTCTCGGAAGCCGACGAGGTCCCCTTAACGCCCGCCGACATTCACGAGGCCTACGTGCTGGGCCAGCGCAACGATCAAGTCACTGCGAATTTCCTACTTCCCTACATATCGGCATGTTCGACTCCAGAAGAGAGCTGTTTTATTACTCAAATTGAGCTGCTCACTCCCTTCGCTCAGGTAGTGGACGTCTCCCGGCGCAATGCCACCAAGGGTTACACAGAACAACAGGCGGCCCACGACTATCGCCAAGGCAGAGACAAAATCATCGTCCAAGTCACGCTGGTGTTGCGGGCTGCGCACTCCGGAGCTGCGCAGAACGATGTCCAGAAAACCCCTCCGCTTGAGGAGAGTAAGAGTGCCTCGCTGCGCCTTGAAGACTTTTGGCAGAATTTCCGCTTCAGTCTCAAACAGAGCGGACGCGTGATCCCCACGCGTTCCATCCACAACGAACCGATCTATTCCACGCCGACCAAGGACGTACCTCCCGTACTGGATGGTGCGACGGTCCAGCTCGAATACGATTGTAAAGAGGTCGCGTCGGAGGAAACCACTGTGGAGGTTCTCACTCCCGAGTCCAAAACGATTGCGGCATCGTTCGATCTGAAAAAGCTGCGCTAGTGAATCAACAATCGACACATTCGACGACCGTGTGCCTGATCTCCCCAGTTGTCGACAATCAGGACTCGGTTCTCCCTCATTTGAACTCATCCGATTCCGTCGACACAATACACTTGAGATTGTCCGGAGTCGGTGATGTGGATCACGTTCCTGCGTGATCCAAACAGCAGGCATGACGGCGCCCTCGATTTCCTTTGCCGGCACTTTCTTCTGACCGCACTCTCTTTTCGCTCTGCTTACCTGTGTCACACACAATACTTCAACTTATTTGAGGTATTGTGCAGCCTCCAGCACCACCACGGATTTCGTCAGGTCGCACATCTATCAAGCCGCGCGTGGCTCAGGTTGGACCTCGAGCGTTCCTCGCTTCATCAACGGTTTCGCTGTGCACACCTCTTGTTATGTCGGAAGAACACGTTGCCACGAACCGCTCTCCCGCAATTTTCACAGGTCCGCACAACTCGCGCATGCTTACGAAAAGCCTCCAACCCGGGCGCCACCTCCTTGCCCGCATTCGGCGCAAGGTCCATTGAGCCAGCAAGCCAATCCCGTGTTTCCGCATCGAGAAAATCGGTTTTGATCAAAGCGCCATACCGTGCACAGAACCTTGTGAGTGACGTTTCCGTGACTCGAGGATCATAGAGTTTGAGTACCCCGCAGAAGACCAGATCTTCGATCACGCCGGCATCGACGTTGAGTTCCCTCGCAACATCCGCCCAAATTCGCTTGGCTCGACAAGAACGAGGCGGTTTTGAGGAATCGTGCGGTGCAGCCGAAATGAAAGTGGTCGGCGAAGCAGCAGGGAGCTTTTCTTCGCTCGGGACGATCCCGGAATCCTGGGCTTCAGGCTGCTGGCCATGCAGTGACACTGTCACCCGACCTGTCTTACGCGCCTGTTCCAAAGACTTGTGGGTAATCCTTGGATCCCGAACGTCAAGCAAACCCTGGACAATCAGGCGTTGGATTGTGCGGCTGCCCAAATGCAGCTGTTGCGCGAGAGTCCGTCGTGCATATCCTTCTAAATGAACGCGACTGCTCTTTCCCAGGACAGCGAGGCGATAGCGGACGGCGTTTTCGGACCGACGTAAGGCTTTGGCGATAAATTCCGCTGTCTTGTAACCTGCCATTATGAGCAGTATGCGGTCGTCATCCTCAGTCCAAGGCTGTCGCGAACGCTGTCGTACCTTTTTAGGGTCCTTTTCAACGAGTCCGAGCCTAGCTGCCCGCCCCCAAATCGAGTGAGGCCGCCAACCGGGATGCCGCCTAAGAAGTTCGCGCACTGCTGCTCGCTTCCCATTCCACCCTTCCCCATAACCCTTCCGAAGGATTTGGTCGTCTTCTGTACTCCAGACCGTGCGCCGATAAAGTTTTCCATTCGAAGGCTGCTTGAGCCGGCGAATTTGTCGCCACAATTCCGCTCGTTCGAGGCCCGGCTCGTGTTTGAGAATTCTTTCGATCGCATCGTGCGAACCGGCTCTGCCACGCTTCACACCTTCGCGCAAGATTCGATCGATTTGTTCCGGGGAGAAAAACCGGAAGGAATAACTGCCTGTTGGACTGGCCCAATGGTCTGCCATCGGACAAAACACCGTGTCGAATTTGCTCGCAGAACCGGTTGCGTTGGTGAGTGTTCAACCTCGTCAACCATCGATGTTTTTTGGAAGCGCTTCTCGAGGCGGCACCGTGCCGGGATTGGCCGCAAAGTTCTTCTCGGCCGCATCCCCGCAGTCTCCAGCACCGGATGGCCCTCCCTTTCTGCTCGGAAAGGCGGCCGGTGCGGAGGGGCAACATACTGCCGCGAGGCAACATGGGAGTGGTGAAATACTTTTCTTGTGGTCGGAACATCTTCCAACAACGGACAAGAACTTCCGGAACCGAAGACAATTAGGGACGCGCTGCGTCTGCGCCCTCGCCACCGCTTCTTCTGATCAACTCTCGATCTGGCAGGTATTGCGACCAAGGGTCGGTAGGCGCGAATCAGTCCGAATGAGAAACCGAAAGAAGGTCAGCCGCAGCCACGCACTTCAGGATCGAGGTGACCACCTTGCTCGCGTCCCTAACTCAAGGTTACGAATTCCCTCTGGCGCGGGCAGTCGCGCTGACGTTTAGGTCGTTCGCTGGGACAGGTAGTCACCGGACCCTGAAGGTCCTGAATTTCGCAGAATTTGCGAGAGAGTAGCCAGGAAGATTGTTAGTGCTGTTCCAGACTATCCTTGTGACAGGATGATTGCGGTGTAGGGGCCGATTCCGACATCGCCACTGTATGGCATCCCATCTCTACCGGGTTGACTCACGGTAGTGTCATACGACAACTGATTGCCGAAATCAGAGCTATAACCATTCCAGTCGCTATTGAACCTGATGTTCCACGCGCCTGCGCGCGGAAAGCCGATCGAGTAGGAGTCGTACGATCGGTTCGCCATATTGACGACCACAACCACATCATCTGCCGCTCCGCCGCGGTCCCAACGGTGAAATGCGATTACTTTCGCCGCGTCGTTCACGTGGAACACATTTAGTGACTGCCCTTTCAGGCCTGCCGTATTATTAAACCAATTCCGCCGCAATCGGATCAGATCGCGATACATGGTCAGAATGCCGCTAAAGGTCAGCCGTTTGGTCCAATCGAGCGGCTTCGTATCACTAAAATCACCATTTTCGAGGAATTCCTGCCCCTGGAAGATCATCGGAATCCCGGGCGCCGTGAAAACGAGCGCGGCGCCTAAGGTCGAGCGTTTCTTCGAAAAATAGCCGCTCGCATTGCCGCGCCAAATTTCTTCTGGGACGCGAAAATGTCCATTCGCGTCCTCATCGTGCGATTCGGTGTAGACAACGCGCTCAATCGCATTGCCGTTGTAGCCATGGCTGATTGCATCGCGGACGGAATACATGTTTCGCGCCGAATCATCCGCAGGGATAATCGCTGAACGTATTGCATGCACGAATTGTGCTTCCCACTGCGCGTCGAAGCCCGCGCCGCCAACACTGATGTCTTTCGTTACCCATTCATTGGCCTGCATATCCTCGGCGATACTGATCTTCCAGGGTTGGCTCTGTTTTATCTCCGCGTTAATCGCTTGCATGAGTGACCATCCGTCCGATAAGTCGTTTCCTGGATCGTTGTTGTTGCCGTATACGTTGCGAATCCAGCCGGTGGCATCCCAGCGCAAGCCATCAGCAAATCGCTGTTGCAGCCAGCGCCGCGCGTTGTCGAGAATGTAGTTCCGCACTTCCGGCCGACCGTAGTCAAACCGTGTATCGCCCCACGGAGTCGCGCTCCTCCAGTCGTTGTAAAAATAGATCCCGCCTTTGCCATTTTGGCCCCATCCGTCAAACTGCCACATATCCCCCGCGGGATAGCCCAAGTGGTTGTAAACAACGTCCATAATCACCGCAATGCCGCGTTTGTGTGCTTCTTGCACGAACGCACGGAACCCGTCCGGTCCGCCATACTGTTCCTCGATTGCGAAGATGTAAGCTGGGTTGTATCCCCAGGAAGTATCAGTCTCGAACTCGCCCGCCGCCATGATCTCGATCGCGTTAATCCCGAGATCCTTCAAGTAATCGAGTTTCGTCGCCGCCGAATCGAACGTCCCGCCCGGTTGTGACAAGGTTTGATCAAGTGTAAATGTGCCGACGTGCAACTCGTAGATCACCAGTTCATTCCAGGCAGGCGTTGTATAGGAACTGTCGGCATATTGCGTGTCGCTCGGCGCGATCCAGCTTGAACCGCCACGCTTCTGGAATGCGCGGCTATACGGATCAACGTGCGTGAGCACCGCTCCCGACGCGGCGTTTGTAAGGAGATAGTTGTATTGCTGTCCGACCATTGCTCCGGGCAGGTCTGCGCTCCAGTAGCCGTTCCCTTCGGAAAATAGAGGGGTGCCAGGTTTCCAGTTGTTGAAGTCCCCCTGCACCTGCACATCGGATGCAAACGGTGCCCACAAGCGGAACGTGACACCGCCATTGTAGGGCGTAGCTCCCATGTAAGGTCGTGTTGAAGGCGCCACTTGAAGACTCCAACCGGCAGGGGTCCAGAATCAGAATATCTAGGACAATTCCCTGCCCTGCTGTACTTCTCGAAGCTCTTTCTGTGCCTGCTCCAAATCGGCCAAACGTTGTTCGAGTTCGGTACGAAAGATCTCCGCTTGCTCGTAAAGCCGGGCATTCTGAATCGCAACCGCAGCAGGGATTGCGAGTGATTTGGCCAGGCGCAAATGCTCTTGGGTAAACGTCTGGGCACGAGTATCTCCCAGGGACAGAAGTCCGAGCACCTGTTGCGATGCAACGAGCGGCACACACAACCAGGAGCGTAGATGGGAAAAGCCCTTGAAGGCCTTCCATCCTGTCTCTACGGCAGTGTTCGTGATGAGCAGACAGCTCCTGCCTGCGAGAACGTGCATCAGAAACTCGCTGTCCTTTGCATCCAACGTTGCCGGACATTTCGGAACCCGATGACTTGTTTCAGTCCCCTGCACCTCGCGTGCAAGGAATAGGCGGGTCTCAGCTTCTACCAAAACGATGCGAGCTGATTCACAAGGAACCAGTTTCAAAAGGGACTGGAGCAGCGTGTCCAGAACGTAGTCCATGCTGAGGTTCTGGGTGAGTGCAAGAGTTGTCTTTCGAAACGCGTCAGCTTCGGCGCGCGCCGATTCGGCCATATCAAGGTTTTGAGCTATTTCCTGTTCGGCCGATTTTCGCGCTGAAACATCCTGGGCAGTTCCCACAAGGCGCCGGACAATCCCAGCAGAATCACGGACTGGAAATCCGCGGACCCACACCCAGCGGGTTAGGTTATCCGGCCTGACGATGCGGAACTCCTCGTCCAGCCGGCCGCTTTCGACCGATTCGCCCAATCGAGAAAGCACTCGAATCCGGTCCTCGGGATGGATGGCTTCTTCGTATGATTTGGGATTCTCTTTGAGTGACTCGCTGGTTCGGCCTGTGATCGTTTCGTATGCCGGGCTGACGTAGAGAACCTTCAGATTCTTGGCATCCAGCATCCAGAAAATCTCCTGGATGTTGCTGGCCATCTGCCGAAATCGCTCTTCACTCTCGCGTAAGGCTTCTTCCGCGTGCTTTCTCCGGGTGATGTTGCGAAGCACAGCCACATGCTTGCCGGGCAAGAAGTGCGCCTTCGCCGTGTATTCAACAACGATCGTCTCGCCATCTCCTCGCAAAACCCGCGTTTCGGCGTGTTCGTTTTTGTGCTCCAAAAATCGATTCCAACTGTCTCTGAAATCTCCTGAGCCCTCGAAAAACTTCACAATAGGTCGACTCACGAGTACGTTGCGGTCGGTGCCGAATAAGGTCAGTGCCGCTGGATTAGCTTCGACGCAGATCCCCTGGTCGTCGATAATCAAAATGCCATCCAGTGTGCTATCGAAGACGGCCTTGTATTCCCGCTCCGCGGCATCCAGCGCGTTTGCGGTTTCGCGCTGTTCCCTTTTTGCCAGAATTAGGAAACGGACGTGGAGCGCGATGGCAACTAGAAGAGCAGTCAAAACAAGGGCCAGCAGCACGGAAGAGACCTGCCCCCCAGTGTAAAGCCCGGGGCGAAACGCAATAACGAGCAGAGCAATCGAGGCAAAGCAGACCAGAACGGAACCAAACCACATCCAACGGCGAGCGTTGACAAGGCGAAGCACGGATTTGACGTTCCTACACCGAACCGTCGTTCATGCGATGCATGGTAGGCAGCCGAATATGGTGCCGAACCAGATGCTACGCCTCCGGTTTGCAGACAGTCAAACGACGGATTTTCCCGGTTTCAGCCTTCGGAGGCTATCCCTTTCACACTGACCGACGACCACATCGGTATAATCCAGCTCATGGGCGCTGGCTTCCTCGACCAACTGGCGACGCAACTTAGAATTAACAAAACTGCCCCGTGCCGTCGAGCCATTCAACGAATTCTTGAGGTGGTGAAGAAAGAATATGAAAGGGGCAAATACGGCAGCCACACCGAAGCCGAAAACGACTTCAGACGTCTGGTAGACCGCGAAGAAGCCTGCAAGTAGCCGGGATGGTTGGTTTCACCGTTTCGGAAGAGTGTCGGCGAGTGTAGCTGTGCCGTCCCGTAGCGGCATTTGCTTACCCTTGGCGTCGCTGAGCGTTTCCGGCTCAGTTGTCATGGGCGAACGAACGATTGATCCTATCCAATAATGGATGTATAATGCTCCATATATGGAGTGATTAAAGGAGCTAAACGTGGCGACCATGAATCGAGTAGGCGCAGGGATTGCCTGGGAGAGGCCAGCCGATCTTTCGAGCAAGGACGTCCAAAAGCGATTGGGACCTTCGGCAGTGCAAGCGTTCTTGAAAATTCGTGACCTTTGGGAATTGCGTGATGAGGACGCCCGGCGATTGCTCGGCGGCATGTCCAATGGCGCATTCTACGAGTTGAAGCGAAAACCGCGCGGAACGCTCGACCAGGACCGACTGACCAGGATTTCCATCCTGACCGGCATTTTTAAGGCACTAAATATTCTCTATAGCAAGAAGCTCGCCGACCGTTGGGTACAGTTGCCGAATGAAAACGCGATGTTTGAAGGGGAAGCGCCCCTTCCCTACATGATAAAAGGCGGCCAGCCAGCCATGTTGCGCGTCAGGCAACTTCTGGACTCTCGCCGCGGCGGCCGCTAGGTGCTGCCCCGCGTTTCCGAGGTTGCTCGCGACGACACCCATCGTCTCATTCCCGCCCGGTACAGCGACCGTGACGAGAGTGTTCTGACGCGCCTCACCGATGATCCCGATGGTCTGAACGTTTTATTCGAACTTGAGGGAGCCACAAATGATCGCCTGCTGGGGGAAGCTGGCTTGCTTCCGGGCATTACCGTGCGGGAACTCGTTTTTGGTATCCCCTACTTCCATATCGTTAATGCGGCTTTCACGCATGCCAGTCCCGCAGGAAGCCGTTTCAACGGGTCAGAACGGGGTGCATGGTACGCGGCCTTCTCCCGCGAGACTTCGGAGTTCGAGGTGGCCTACCACAAGGCCAAGGAACTCCAGGAAATCAACTGGCAGGAGAGGGAAACCTTTTCATTTGTCGAATTTCTCGTTGATTTTCGAGGCAAGTTTTACGACATTCGAGGCGATGCACGTTTTGAAAAGTGTTTGGATCGAGATAGCTACAAAGAATCCCAACGTTTAGCCAGCGAGCTTCTCGAGGAAGGATCACCCGGTATTGTGTACCCGAGCGTTCGTCATCAAGGCGGAACTTGCATCGCATGTTTCCGCCCCGCGCTCGTGAACAATGTCCGCAAAGGCTCTTCCATCTCCATCACCTTTGAAAATGCGTTCGCAGTTCCCGAATTTCGAGAGCTGAAAAAGGAAGTCACTAACTGAGAGCCTCCCTATAAACTACGGATTCTTCGGGCGCTTCCCTGCTTTCATAACTTGCGTAGAATCAACAAAAGCCAACCGTCAATAACGTCAGTTTTGTCATCAAAAACAGGTTTCTGTGTCACAGTTATGGCACAGTCGAGCGTGAGTCGACTCCTCAACGGAAATTCCAAGAACAAATCTCTCCAGCGTTGGATTTCTGTGCGCACGCCTGCCTTGGGCAAAACATCCTTTGTGTTTTCTTTAGCTTATTGAAGGCACCGTTCACCCCAAGACTCATCTGCGGAATTCTGGCAGGCAGGAGGTCTCAATCCGCAACTCGTTTAATGCCAGAGAGTTCGCTCGCGTGACAAATTTTCAAAAACACGCCGAGGCAGGAGTGCCATTCAGAAATTATTGAATTGACGCAACATAAAAAGAGCTCATCGGGCGGGTGAGGGGAAAATTGGGGGGACCTTATGCACTTTGCGTTCAACATTCTGGTCAAAGACACTTCAATGGGTCACACGATAGGAGGTTCAGTCCGTTTCGCCGTTCTCTCAGCTGCTCTCTTGCCCAGCGAATAAGGCTCGGCGTGAGAGCATTTCGATCCTTCGGTTAAAAGGCATTCAAGGAACGATTCAAAGCGGCGGTTTGCTAATTCATCCTGTCCTGTTTGTACTCACACCCATTTATTTGTTTTGAGTAACTTACGGTGCTCTGATTTGCACCGGACCATCTCATTTTGCAGGCCAGAGTGCACCAAGAGTGCACCAAAAGTCGGTCTTGCTTCCACCGAGATGAAAGGGCAATACATTTCGAGCGTTCGTTGGTACGGACTCATCGAGATAGTGCAGTCTCCAAAACCGACACGCCCCTCTTTATCTCACTTGCACTACACCCTGCGAAGCCCAGCATCAACGCGGGCTTCTGCTCGTACTTGCTGACATAGGAGGAGATTGGAACTACTTCCAATCCCAGCTGTTCTGCGCGTTGTGTCAACACCATTTCGGTGATACGCGTTTTGATCCAGGCCACGGTACGCATCCCAGATTGCGCGTGCTGCACATCGAGCAAACCGGAAAGACGCC
>WNFQ01002179.1_pt1 | contig 14659 bp, 7 predicted proteins | sample 5400171 | NCBI WGS metagenome assembly WNFQ01 (sample SAMN13153356, study PRJNA577476) | soil metagenome | isolation source: 20 cm soil under Madrone tree | place: USA:California | collected 2016-06-14
TGTCCCTGCACCTAGATAATGTAAACGATTACTTTTTACACAGCACCCCTAGTACAAAACCACTATAACGTTGACTGTTGAAATAGCATGCCACTTTTCCCGTTGTCAAGTATTTTTCTTCGGCCCCATCGGTTTTTTGATAGTCGCCTTCGAATGTGCCTATTTTCGCCACCTTCCCGCGGAAAAAAGACGCCCAAGAGCTTGCATGACAACCCGAACTGCGAGTCTTACGTTTCGTTGGCCTTCCCGATTCGGCATTCGCTGCGAATGTCAACGTTTTCAGATATTGCTGAATCTTTGCGCTCCGCCGTAACGATGCTAACATCCCAATAGAATCTCATCTGCAGGGGCAAAGCGCCGTCGAATGGATTCCCGCTTCGTTTCACGCCGCGCGTTTCTTCGAAAAATACGTTGGGCTCCGGCGTTACTCTCGCCCGCTCGTCTGAGCGCTTGCTCCTTCAATTTCCCGTTGCCGGAACAGATTCAAAAGGAAACATCGGATATTGCCCTTTCTGACTCTCGGTTCGTACCTCACTACCCTTCTTCTTCTCCGCTGGAAGATCTGTTCAAGCTGGTACCGCCAGGTTTTGACGCATATCCGACAGAGAAATATGCAGCGGAGATTACGTACCAGCTGAACCGCTGAAAAAACAAGTACGGCGGAAGCTCGCTAGCCGGGCGAGACCTATTTCTGGCGCAAATGAAAGAACATCTCACTCCGCTCGCTCGAATTCAGGTTTCTGAGTTTCTAATAAGTGATCTTCAGGAGACATCGCAGCATCCCTTGTCGGTCGTTACGGAGATCCGGCATACCTTTGTCGGATCGCACCGCGATGGCAGCCGCGAGGAGCGAATTGGATTTTGGAAACTCGTCTGGTCGCTGGATTCTGGCGGCGTTTGGATTGTGGAGAAATGGAATTTCGTCGAAGAAACGATAGCCTTGGTCTCTTCGCCGCTATTTCGAGACGTCAGCGTCCAAAGTTTGCAGCGGATTGCTTCTTACCGGGATCAAATGCTTCTGGGGGTTGATCATTGGCGCACGATTCTCGACGGCGCCTCTGGCATCGATGTCTACGGGAACAACGGCATTGCGGCAGGCGATTTCGACAACGACGGTTTCGACGACCTCTATATTTGTCAGCCTTCGGGACTCCCAAACCGGCTTTATCACAATCGTGGCGATGGCACGTTCGACGATGTGACGGAAAAGTCTGGCGTCGGCGTTCTCGATGCCACCGCGTGTGCGATTTTCGCCGACTTTGAAAACAAGGGCTTGCAGGATTTGCTGGTGGTCTGCGCTTCGGGTCCGCTACTGTTCATCAATCAAGGCAATGGAAAATTCCAGTGCAAGCGAGAAGCGTTTGCATTTGCAAAACCGCCGCAGGGCACATTCACACATGCCGCGGTCGCGGATTACGACCACGACGGGCGGCTCGACATCTATTTCTGCGTGTACAGCTACTATCTCGGCCTCGATCAATATCACTACCCTTCTCCGTATTTCGATGCTCGCAATGGTCCGCCTAATTTTCTGTTCCACAACGAAGGCAACGCATCCTTCGCTGACCACACTGACGCCGCCGGGCTTAACGTTGAAAACGACCGTTTCAGCTTTGCCTGCGCCTGGGGCGATATCAATTCGAGTGGCTGGCCTGACCTGTACGTCGCCAACGATTTTGGCCGCAGCAACCTTTATCGCAACCGCGGAAACGGCTCATTCGAAACAGTCTCGGAGCAGGCCGGCGTAGATGGTCCGGGCGCGGGCATGAGCGTTTGTTGGTTCGATTACGACAACGACGGCAAGCAGGACATCTACGTTTCGAATATGTGGTCCGCTGCCGGACAACGCATTTCCGGCCAGAACGTTTTTCACGACAACGAATCAGCTGGCGTCCGGGCGCTCTATCGAGCCCACGCGCGGGGAAATTCGCTCTACAAGAATTCCGGTGATGGTCGCTTTCACAACGCCAGTGTTCCGGCGGGAGTCGAGATGGGCCGCTGGGCATGGTCGTCGGACAGCTGGGACTTCAACCATGACGGCTATCCGGACCTCTATATCGCTAACGGATACGTATCCAGTGCGGACCGGAATGACCTGGGCAGCTTTTTTTGGCGCCAAGTAGTTGGCAACTCCCCATCCACATCTAGTGCTTCTCCTCTTTATGAACGGAGCTGGAACGCCATCAATGAGCTAATCCGTTCAGACAGTACCTGGAGCGGCTACGAACGGAACACCCTTTACCTGAATAATCGCAACGGCAGGTTTTCCGAGATCTCTGGCATTGCGGGACTTGATTTTCTCGATGACAGCCGTTCTTTTGCGCTGGCTGATCTCGATCACGATGGCCGTCTGGAGCTAATACTAAAAAACCGCAACGCACCACAACTTCGCATCCTGCACAATGTGATGAATGAAATAGGTAACGCGGTCTCCTTTCGCTCGCAGGGGACAATAAGCAATCGTGATGCAATCGGTGCTCGTGTCACCGTCAGCTGTGGCGAACTGCGCCAAGTGAAGTTTCTTCAAGCCGGCTCGGGATTTCTCTCACAACACTCGAAGGAACTCTTCTTTGGTTTGGGCAATATTGATTCACCCGTAGCTGCGACCGTCGAATGGCCAAGCGGTCGAAGACAGACTTTCGAGCGCTTGCCGCTCAATCACCGCATCAGCATCCAGGAAGGTAATTCGGACATCTCGGTAACGAAGTTTGGCTCAGCCGCACTCGCCTATTCGGAACAAGTTGCTATTTCGCCCCTTGCGCCGTTGCCTAAAAACTCAGAGACTTGGCTTCTCGACCTGCTCCCGGCCCCTGATTTCGTGCTGCCCGATCTTTCCGGAAAGACGCACGGTCTCCAATCGCATTTGGGTAGGCCTTTGCTGCTGCACTTTTGGCTCCAGGCCTCACCGGCCTGCGCTGAGCAATTGACGTTATTCGAAGAGCAGAAAACAGCATGGAGTTCGAAGGGCCTGCAGATTCTCTGCATCAATGTCGACCCCGTGGAAAATGTCACTGGCGTTCGCGCCTTCGCAAAGCAGCGAGGCATTTCATTCCCTATTCTACTGGCCTCGCCCGATGTCGCGGGCATTTACAACATTCTCTATCGCTATCTGTTCGACCGCCGCCAAGACTTGCCAATTCCCTCGTCTTTCTTGCTCGATGAGTCCGGCATGATCGTGAAAATCTATCAGGGAACTGTGAAACCGCTGCAGTTCCTGCATGATGTGGCGTCAATTCCTCGCAATGAAGAAGAACGCATTCACAAAGCCCTTCCCTTCCCCGGAAATCTCTATATGGGGAGCTTCCAGAGAAACGATTTCACCTATGGCGTCGCGTTGTTCCAGCGAGGCTATCTCGACCAAGCTGAAAGCTCATTCAAACAGGTTGTTGCCGCGAAGCCGAACGATCCAGACGCCTACTACAATCTCGGCACTCTGTGCCTCCGCAAGAATAAATTGAAGGACGCGCGCCGTTTCCTCGAACAAACGGTCGGTCTCCGCCAGGATTATCCCGAAGCTTGGAACAATCTGGGCATGATTGCAGCCGAGGAAAATCAACCCGATGAGGCCGTGCGTAATTTCAGGAAATCGCTTTCGCTTCGGCCCGAATACCCGACCGCGCTACTCAATCTCGGGAACATTTATAGGCGTCAGGGTAATTTGTCGGACGCCAGGCAACTGCTGAGTCGCGCCCTTGAACTCGAACCAGAAAACCCTGAAGCCAACTACAGCCTGGGCATGTTGTATGCGCGCCAGAACGACCCTGGTCACGCCGTCGAACTACTGCAGAATGCAATCCGCATTCGTCCCGGCTATGCCGAAGCATGGAACAACCTTGGCGTATTGTTGGTTCGCCAGGGTCGCAACACCGACGCAGAAGAGAAATTCAAAGTGTGCATTCAAGTGGCGCCGAATTTCGATCAGGCCTATCTCAATCTCGCGCAGCTTTACATGCTTTTCAACGAAAGGGCAAAAGCGCGCGAAGTTCTGCAATCTTTGCTGCGCTTGCAGCCGCAGCACAAAATCGCGCAGCAGACTTTGGAAATGTTAAATTGAGCTATCCTGCTCTCACAAAAGTTCCGTTCGGAGGCAAATCGTAGCCATATGATTGGCGCCAGCTCACAGCTCGTCAAATCCAAACGTGGAATCCCGCCTGGCGTCGGAGTTCTCCTGGCTAGTTCGATCGTACTCTTGGCTTGCACGATGTTCTTCGGGCAAACATTACCCCCCAGAAAAATACCCTCTCGCTCCGCTGAGAAGTCCGACCCGCGTTTTCAGGTAGCGAAAAATCTCCTCAACGAAGGACGTACGGAAGAAGCCAAGCAGAAGATTCAGGAACAACTCGCGCAAGATCCGAAAAATGTAGAAGGCTACAACCTTTTGGGAATTATTTTCACAAAACAGAAAGACTTCGATAAAGCTTTGGACACTTTTCAGCACGCTCTGAAGATCGACCCAACCTCAACGCCCACGCGAGTCAACATCGGTAACCTCTATATCGCTCTGGAAAAGCTCGATCTCGCCGAAAAAGAATTCCAGCACGTTCTCCGCATCGAGCCCGCCAACGCCGATGCCAACCTTGATCTCGGTCTCGTCTTGCTCGAAAAGAACCGGCCCGCCAATGCCATCCCGTACTTCCAACGGGTAAATCCACCAACCAGCGCTTCGCGCTTTAACCTCCTGCGCGCCTGCTTGCGTGCTGGCAGAACTGCCCAAGGTTTGAAGGTCGCTAACGCCCTGTCCAAGCAAAATCCCACAGATGTGCAACTTCACTTCACGCTTGGCGTGCTGCTCGCCTCAGAAAAGCAGTATCGCGCAGCGCAGTTCGAGCTGGAAAAGGCCAACTCGCTACAGCCCGAGACTTTCGAGATTCTTTATGATCTGGGACAGGCCTACCTTCGCGATGGCAATCACCAGAAAGCTGAAATCGTCCTCAAGCGCGCGCAAACATTGAAGCCCGATTCGCCCGAGGCTCTCTATCTTCTTGCGCAGGTCTACGCGGATCAAACGCGTGCCGTGGACGCTCTCGAACTCCTCGTTCGCGCCCACAAGCTCGCACCGGAAAATACCGATATCATTTTTCTCCTCTCACGCGTCAGCATGACGCAAAACTATTTTGAAGACGCGATCCCCCTTCTCGAGTCTGGTGTCAAAATTGCTCCCCAACGCGCCGACCTCCGTGCCGCTCTCGGCGAAAGTTATTTCATGTCCGGCAAGGCCGACAAAGCCATCGACGAATTTAAGCAGCTCATCGAAGTTGACCCGTCCGCCCACTCCTACGCCTTCATGGGTCTCTCTTATCGCCATCTCGGCCGTTTCGACGAAGCCCGCAAGTATTTCGAGGAGGGCCTCAGGCTCGATCCTCACAGTGCCTCTTGCCTCTTCAACATGGGTTATATCGAGGGCCGTCAGGGAAATCAGGCCAAAGCGGAGGATTATTTTCAACGAGCCCTGCGCGCCAATCCGGATTTTCCGGAAGCGTTATTCGAAGTTGCGAGCCTTCGCGTCAGCTCCAAGGAATACCCAGAGGCCGCTGAACTACTGCGCAAGTATGTTCGAGTTGCCCGCGAACCCGCTGCCGGCTATTACAAACTCGCGATGGTCGAGCGCAGTCTAAAACAATTCGAAGCCGCGCAGCGCGATCTGAGTGTCTTTCAGACGCTTTCGAAAAACTCTGCGCCCGGGCCATATCCCTACCAACATCTCTTCGACTATCTCGATAGCCGCGCCACTCTTACACCGCAGCAACGCACGCAGCTCGACCTGACCGAGCTTGCCGAACAGATAAAAAAACACCCCGATCGCCCCCAGGACTTGTATCTGCTCGCCGAGGCATATCTGAAATTGGCCAAAATCGACGACGCGCGCAAGACCATCGCTCAACTGGATCAGATCAGCGCGAAGGATTTCCGCACCCAAGCAGGCGTCGGGGTCCTTCTCGCCCGCTATCGGCTCTACGACGACGCCATCGCTCATTTCCAAACCGCCGCACAGGCAAATCCGGACTCTGACGATGTCAAATTCGACCTCGCGGATGCGTATTTCCGCAAAGGTCAGTATTCACAGGCGCTTGAAATCGCGCAGTCGGTTTCCGACCAAGGACAAAAGGACGACGCCTATCTCGCCCTTCTCGGCGACATTTATTCGCACCTCGGAGACATTCTCAAAGCCGCGCAAATTTTCCAAGACGCTATTCGCCGTAATCCCGACAACGATCAGTACTATCTCTCCCTTAGCCTGGCTGAGCTTCGCGCCAACAACTTAACTGGCGCCGAAGCCACCTTGACGAAAGGTCTTGAGCGTGTTCCCAGCTCGGGGAAAATTCTTTGGGGACTCGGCGTCGTTTCCGCGCTTCACGGGAACGCCGATCAGGCCTCAGAATGTCTTGAACGCGCCGTCGAGCTCTTACCTGAATGGCCCGGCAGTTATTCGACGCTCGGTGTTTTGTATTACCAGACCGGGCAATACTCGAAAGCCCGCGAAGTCCTTGCGCGCTTCAAGGGCAGTCACTCCGCCGGACTCGACACCAGCCGCATCGAGCAAGCTCTCGCCAACGCGCCGCAAACCTCGGCAGCCACCGCGCAACCTCTCTCCGCCACCAGCCGCCAGCAATTCCTCCAAATCGCTCTTTCCCTCGCGGACCGCACCTTATGATCACGCGACGCACGCGACGCACGATGAAATTTGGAGGCATCTGGCTCGTACTGCTCGCCGCTCTTTGCTCGCTGCTTGCTCTGAAATCGCTCGCCGCCCAGTCCACCAAAAAACAAAACGATTCCATCCCCGTAAAATTCACCGACATCCGCAAACAGTCCGGCATCACGTTTCTGCAGGACTCCACCCAGACCGAAGAAAAGCTCTACCTCGAAACTATGGGCACCGGCGTCGCCTGGCTCGACTACGATCAGGACGGCCTCATGGATCTCTACTTCGTCCAGTCCGGACCCACCGATCTCTACAAGCCCGACCACCCGATGCGTTCCGCGCTTTATCACAACAATGGCGACGGCACTTTCACCGACGTCACTGAAAAAGCCGGGGTCGCCGCGGAAAATCACTACGGGCAAGGTGTTGCCGTCGGTGATTACGACAACGATGGCTATCCAGACATTTACGTTACTGGATATGGCAGCGCGATTCTTTATCACAACAACGGCGACGGCACCTTCACCAACGTCAGCAAAAAAGCAGGAGTCGGCGACGAAGGCAACTGGTCCACCAGCGCAGCCTGGGTCGACTACGACAAAGACGGCTACCTCGATCTCGTCGTCACCAATTACATCGAATGGTCATTCAAAAATAATCTCTGGTGCGGCGAACATCGTCCCGGCTACCGTTCCTATTGCCATCCTGGAAATTACAAGGGGCAAAAAACTAAGCTCTACCACAACAATCACGATGGTACTTTCAGCGATGTCAGCGATTCCTCCGGCGTTGGCAAGCCCGAGGCAAAAGGAATGGGCGTCGTCGTCGCGGACTTCAACAACGATGGCTGGCCGGATATCGCCATCGCCAACGACTCCTGGCCAAATTTTCTCTTCATCAACAAACACGACGGCACGTTTCAAGATGTTTCCTTCATTTCAGGCCTCGCCGCCAGTGAAGACGGCCGCTACGAAGCAGGCATGGGCATTGACGCCGCGGACGTGGATGGCGACGGCTCGCAGGACGTCTACATCACACACCTCGACTTCGAACTAAATCGCCTCTATCACAACAATCGCGACGGAACCTTCACCGACGTCACCTTCAGCTCTGGAATCGGCAACAAAGCCATTCTCTTGAGCGGCGTATCCATGAAATTTCTCGATTACGATAACGACGGATGGCCCGACATTCTCCAGATCAATGGAGCAATGGTTGATAACGTTCAGCTCTATCACAGCGAGGTCACTTACAAAGAGCCACTGTTGATGTTTCACAATCTCGGCAAAGGGCACTTTGAAAAAATTGCCGACGGCGCGCTCGGACCCGACTTCAGCCGGCCCATCGCGGGCCGCGGTCTTGCTACCGCGGATTTCGACAATGATGGCGACATTGACGTCGTCACTAACAATCGTGGCGACTATCCGTCGCTTCTACGCAACGACGGCGGCAACGCCAATCACTGGCTCGAAGTTCTGCTCATCGGAACAAAATCGAATCGCGATGGCGTCGGCGCGTCGCTAAAAATTACCGCCGGCGATTTTGTCCACGTCGAACAATCCAAAGGAGGCATGAGCTACATGTCTGCCAGCGACCCGCGCATTCTTTTCGGCCTCGGGAAATATACAAAAATTGATTCGCTCGAGATCACATGGCCCAGCGGCCAAATCGATCGCTTGAAAGATCTCCCATTAGACAAAATCATCGCCATCAAAGAAGGTGTAGGCATAGTCCCCCATCCATTTCCAAAGGTCTCCAGTAAGTGACGCCTGCACCAAATTTTCTCTCTCGTGTAGGGGCGCAGCACGCTGCGCCCTATCTCGGCAACCACATTTTGGACTTGTCGCTATTTTGCCTGTCATTCCGAGCGAAGCTAGGAATCTGCTTCTGCTCTTCCTGGCACCTGTCATGAATTCCCCGCGTCGCTGCTTTCTCGCCAACTCCGCTACCATCCTCGGCACCTCCCTCCTAGACGCCCTAGCCACTCCATTGTGGAAATGGCAACCGCACACCATCCTTCAAACCGCCGCCGTCGCGCAAAAATCCCCAGTGCAATTCATCGACGTCGCCCGCGAAGCCGGCCTCAACTCTCCCAACGTCTGGGGCGACCCCGCTCACAAGCGCTACATCATCGAAGCCAAAGGCTCCGGCCTCGCCTTTTTCGACTACGACAACGACGGCTGGCTCGACATCTATCTGACCAACGGCACCCAACTCGGCAAAGAATGGCCAGCCGGGCAAGCACCTACTTCTCATCTCTACAAAAATAATCGCAACGGGACATTCACCGACGTCACGGAAGGGTCCGGAGTCGCGCGCACCGGTTGGCAGACCGGTGTTTGTGTCGGCGATTACGATAACGATGGCTGGGATGACCTCTTCTGCTGTTTCTGGGGTCACAACATTCTGTTTCACAACAACGGTGACGGCACCTTCACCGACGTCACCAAAAAAGCCGGTGTGTACAACGATGAAATCCGCTGGGGCGCAGGCTGCACTTTTCTCGACTACAACCGCGACGGCTATCTTGATCTCTTCGTATGCAATTACATAAAGCTCGATCCCGCGAAAAATCCCGATCCAAACGGCCCTGCGCAATGCCAGTGGAAAGGCATTCCCGTCATGTGCGGCCCACGCGGCCTGACGGGCGACACCAACGTCCTATATAAGAACAATGGAGATGGCACTTTCACCGATGCCACCGAAAAAGCCGGCATCCTAAAACCGGGTCCGCGCTACTCCATCACCGCCGTTTCCTACGATTTTGACAACGACGGCTGGCCGGACATTTACGTCGCTGTCGATTCGCAGCCCAGCATCCTCTTCCGCAACAATCACGACGGCACTTTCACCGACCAAGCCGTAATCGCCGGTGTCGCCTACAGCGACAACGGCCACGAACAAGCCGGCATGGGCGTCGCAGTCGCCGACTACGATTGCGACGGTTCACTAGACATCTTCAAAACCAATTTCGCCGATGATACCTGCAACCTCTATCACAACAATGGTGACGGCACTTTCACCGACGTCACTTTTTCTTCCGGCATCGGCATCAACAACGGCTACGTCGCATGGGGCTGCGCTTTTCTCGATTACGACAACGATGGCTGGGCCGACCTCATGCAGATCAACGGTCACGTCTATCCCGAAATCGAAGGCCACGCCATCGGCCAGACCTACAAAAATCCCCGCCTCGTTTATCGCAACATGGGCAATGGCCACTTCACCGACGTCTCCGCGCAAATGGGCCCAGGCATCACCGAACAATTTTCCAGCCGTGGCGCGGCCTTCGGCGACTACGATAATGACGGCGACATTGACGCCCTCGTCCTCAACCTCGGCGATCTGCCGTCCCTCCTACGCAACGATGGCGGCAACGCACAAAACTGGATCAAGCTCAAACTCATCGGTACCATCTGCAATCGCACCGCTATCGGCGCTCGCGCTCGCGTCGTCACCGGCACTCACTCCCAAATCGATGAAGTCCACAGTGGCTCCAGCGTCATGTCCCAGTCTGACCTTCGCCTCCACTTCGGCCTAGGCAAATCCCAGATCGCCGACCTCATCGAAGTCAAATGGCCCACCACCAAAAAGATCGAACGCTTCACCAAGGTTCCCGCCAACCAAATCCTAACCATCCGCGAATCCCAGGGCATCGTGTCCACCTTCAAGCCCAAAACAAAATAGGCAAAGGTCAGGGCTTACCTCTTCACTACTCAGAGAACTCTGCGTCTCGGCGTTGTCTTTGATTCCTTCTTGCTTTTTAATCTTTGCTGCTGCTTGAACCTCCTGATGAAGGAAGAATGTGCGCCGCCCAACCGCCACCTGGCGCCAGATGTACTCTCAATTTCATCCCTTTGTTGACCTGCTGCGTCGTTTTCCTATAGTCGCTGGCCATGCGATCTGCGTTTACGCCGTCCTGATACGCTTCCATCTTGAAATTTCCTTCCGGCAAGAAAGACAGGTCAATCTCCAGATCGCGTGCCGTCCAATCCGTCATCGCACCCACGTACCAGTCTCGGCCGTTTCTTCGCGCCACTGCCACATACTCGGCAATTCTCCCTTCCAGAGCTCTTGTCTCGTCCCACGTGGTCGGCACGGGCCCGAGGAACTCCATCGCTTCCGGCTCACGCTCATAGTTCGATGGACTGTCAGACAGCATCTGAAGCGGGCTCTCAAACACCACGTACATCGCCAGTTGGTGACACCGCGTTCCTAACGCCATCGGCCGCTTGAAGATCGGAGCGAACATGTCTTTTTGCGCATTCAGCATCGCGCCTGGCGTGTAGTCCATTGGGCCCAGGAACATGCGAGTAAAAGGTAGTGTGACGTTATGCTTCGGTTCTGCGTCAGCACTCCACTTGCTCCACTCCATTCCGCGCACTCCCTCCGCGCTGATTAGGTTCGGCCATGTGCGCGTCAGAGAAGCGGGCCGTTGTGCGCCGTGAAAATCCACTAGCATTTTTCGTTTTGCGCACTCGCGGCTGACCTTGTAGTAGTAATTCATCAGCAATTGATCATTCCGCTGCATAAAATCGACTTTGATTCCACTCACGCCCCACCTCGCATACTGATCGAGCGCCGGAATCAACTGATCGTCCAGCGACTTCCACACCACCCAAAGAATGACTCCCACGTTTTTCTGCTTCGCATACTCCATCAACTCTTCCATGTTGATTTCCGGCACCACCTCCAACACGTTGCCGAGCTTGTACCACCCTTCATCGAGAATGATGTATTGCAGGTGATATTTCGCGGCAAAGTCGATGTAATACTTATAAGTCTGCGTATTCACGCCGGCGCGAAAATCCACGCCGTAAAGATTGTTGAAGTTCCACCAGTCCCAGGCGACTTTGCCCGGCTTAATCCACGATGTGTCCTGCACCTGCGACGGTTTCTCTAGCAGCCACACCAGTTGATTCGTCAAAAGGTCCGCGTCATGCTCCACAATCCCCAGCACGCGCCATGGAAACGCGCGCGTCCCGTTGGTCACCGCAATGTAGTCCGCAGCCTCGTCAACCTTGAAATCACGATCTCTTTCCAATTTTTCTTTCAGCGGATAGGGCTCAAACGTAGCGGAGAGTGCGTTTTCGCCGGTGCCTCGCAACCACAACCCGGGATACTCTTCGACGCCCGATTCCGCGACTGCAATCTTGATGCCGTCGCCGGCATCCACTACTACCGGCAACGTTGCAAACTTCGTCGTCGCAATCTCTTTCAACGCATGCGGCAAATACTTCCGCTCGTTATGCGAGAAAAAGCTCTCTTCTTCTGGATAGAATGCCGTGTAATCTCCGGCAAAGCGGAAATCTGCTTGCTCGCTGTAAACCTTTACATTTTCGCTGCCAAGGTTCGTTTCGATCCGATACGCGATCCCTTCCGGGTATGCGCGGAAAGTCACTGCGTACCCGCCGGCCATCTCCAGCCGCAGTTCATTGTATCGCTCGCGAATCTTGGCAAATTTTTGCCGTATGGCCGGCTCCAAAACGCGGTCCGCGCTATCTTTCTTGCTCGACTTCACCTGCGGGTTTTCGCCTAGCGTCTTTCCATCAACGTTGATCGATAGCGTCGAGTCTTTCACCAATACCTTGCCTTTCAGCAAAACGTCGTAGGCAATGCGGTTCGTAACATGAATCTGCACTTCGATCCGGTCGTCAGGCGATTTCACGCTATAGCTCGAGTCCGCCGCGGCTCGGTTTCCAAAACAACTCAGGCAAAGAAACAGCAGAGCCTTGCAAGATATGTCCAAAGCCGTATTCATAGGTTCTCCCTTTTCGGTAATTCGCTGCCCGCTGAATCCATTCTCATTTCCTTCAGTGCGGCCCAGAGATTGGTTGTCCTTCAAGATTGTCGTCGAAAAGCGCGCCACTCATGGAAGCGCTCACGGCACGAGAACGACTTTCATCAAGTTGGGCTCTCGAGCATGCAAGCGAGCAAACCATTGCGGGCCATCGGCCAGCGGCGCGATTGCCGTGATCAGCGGCTTCACTTGAATTGCACCCGAAGCGAGGAGTTCCATGGCGCGCGGATATTCTCCCGCCGAAGCGCAGGAACCTTGCAATCGAATTTGCCGCGTGACTACTTTTTGCAGAGGGATGCTAACTTCTCGCGAGATGTTGCCGACCAGCACAACGGTGCCGCCTCTGCGCACGCTTTCAACCGATGAGGTCACTGTTTCCGTTCTGCCTACGGCTTCCACCACAACGTCAGTGCCCGCGCCCCCGGTGAGTTGCAAAACTTGTTTGGCAATGTCCGTTTCGGCGGACAAAACGGCGGTGGCGCCGAGGTCTTGCGCGAGCTTCAGTCGTGAGCCATCAACGTCAGCAACAAAGACGCGCGAACATCCAGCGGCACGCAAGGCCTGGGCGGCGAGCAATCCAATCATTCCGACGCCAACGACGAGCGCTGTGCTTTCCGGAAAAGACTGCGCGAGGGAAACAGCGTGCACTGCAACAGCTGCCGCTTCGAGCATGGCGGCCTCCGCAAACGAAAGGCCGTCCGGCAAGCGGTACACAATGCGCGAAGGGACGGCGACATATTCTGCAAACGCTCCAGCGCGGCGATACTCTGCGCAAGAGACACCGAGCACTTGTCGATTGTCGCAGAGATTGATTTCACCGCGCCGGCAGGGCGCGCACGTGCCGCAGTACACGGTCGAATCGAACGTGACTCGATCGCCTGCGGCAAAATCCGTAACGCCGTCTCCGAGCGCGGCCACAGTTCCGGCGGCTTCGTGGCCCATAACAATGGGAGGAACGCGCCGGCCGGAGGAGCCGTCGTAGCCGTGAACATCACTGCCGCAAATGCCGCAGGCGGCTACGCGGATGAGAACTTCGCCGGCCTCGGGCTTCGTCTCGGGAAGGTCGGCCATTTCGAGCTGCATATATCGCGTGAGAAGTAGCGCTTTCATGGGAAACGGAAATTCCTGCCGGCGCGAAAAGTAGCGGCTACTCTAACGCATCTCGCGAGCTTGTGGAACTTGCCGATTTCGCCGCAGAACGCGCGGCATAATCTCCCTCGACTATATTTCTCTCTCCACGCTGCACTGTGCCGCCGTCCGACTCCCCAACCCTGATTCTTGGCAACGGATTCCCAAGACTCTTGTAGCTCCCGAACTGTTTCGCGTGAGGTTGGCGAAGCGGAAATAGCTGCAGTATCCAAACCTCACCTTCGAACTCTTGGATGTGATGTGGAGAGTTTCCAGTGTCGTTCTTTACTACGTGAATCAGAAAGGTACGAAGACTGGCGAGTTTATGGAATTTGATGCGAACAAAAAGGTTTTCAGGGTCGTCGCAAATTACACTTGAAAGCCGGCGTCCGGAGACGGGGTTCGTGTCGGGGACCTCAGACGTCTGCTTGGAAGGCAGGCGTTCTACAAGACAGGCCATGGCACCAAAACGAGCGGTAGATTCCTTGCTCACGTCGGTCCGTGCATTCAGACACGAAGATGAAATTCTTGGACTTCTTGGAGCCGTTGGAATTCTTAGCAAAAAGAGCGCCCCTGCTTTTCGCGCAAGATGCGCTACGTCCCACAATTTTGCCGTCCTTTTGTTTTCAATGATTTAAGGCACAACAAATTCTGGTACAGTGGATCAATCGACGGCTATTTGGCACAGTTCAGGTACAGCCGTTGTTATGGCAACTAGGAACGGGAAGTACAAGTACAGTAGAATCAACACAGTATCAACTGTCGGGGCGTAGCGCAGCCTGGTAGCGCGCCTGCCTTGGGCGCACACACCTTGACTCCGACAACTCCACCCATAACTTCTAACTACTAACAATTCCAACAAATCGGGGCATCTGCTTTTCGCTCAAAGCTAACTCCAATCTGTTGAAAAAGATGCATTCCTGCACAGACTGTGCAGGTGCAGGTAGAGCGGTAGAGCGCCTATTTTGCTGATCAAGTTGGACCGAAACAGTCCTTCATACGCTATCGCAAGTGTGCAGCATCTTGTTCGCAACCGCAGCACCCAACACCAAAGTGGATCTTGCCGAGACACTCGCTATTGCTCAGAG
>WNFQ01004864.1_pt1 | contig 14659 bp, 17 predicted proteins | sample 5400171 | NCBI WGS metagenome assembly WNFQ01 (sample SAMN13153356, study PRJNA577476) | soil metagenome | isolation source: 20 cm soil under Madrone tree | place: USA:California | collected 2016-06-14
CTCGCGTGTTCGCGTCAAAGATCGACAAGCAGGACTTTCGCCGTCCCAAAAACGGAACGGCCGGTTCCCACGCGTGGAACATTGCCAACTCGCCGTCTGAGTTCGAATAAATCTCAATTCGCTCATGGCGAGCGAGTTAGATCGATAATGTTTTCCGTGGCACGGTGGTTGCATAAGGGTTGGTATCAACCAATAAACTTATGGACAACTTCGAATCTACTTACGCTCTCCTGGTTCGCTCCGAAGAGAAGAACCGCACCCGGCTCGAAACCCTGCTTTATGCGATTCTCATCCTCAGTGCCGTGTTCTCGATCTGGCAGTTCGCGCATCAATCAGTCGCGTTTCCGATCGACAAAGTGGCGAAAGCGCCAGTTTACGCGCTTGAAGCGCTTGAAGCGCAACGCAGCTAATCTCTCGCGCCCTTACCTTCACTTCGGTTTGCCGCGAGGAGATGGGCTCGTTCCTGCAAGATCTGCGCTACGCCACGCGCATGCTCGCGAAGCAGCCGGCCTTTACTGCCATCGCCGTGCTGACGCTGGCTCTCGGCATCGGCGCAAACACCGCGATTTTCAGCGTCGTTAATGCCGTGCTTCTGCGGCCGCTCCCATTTCCGGAGCCGCAAAACTGGTTGAGCTTTTCCTTATGATCTGCGAACGCCGCCGGAAAAGGCGATGGAACCATGCTTGCGGTCACGATTCTTTTGGGTCTGGTCGCTCTTGTCGCGTGCTGGCGGCCGGCGCGGCGGGCCAGTTCTGTCGATCCAATTGTCGTCTTATCGGGTTGTGGCCCGCGCGCCGCGCCAGTCGCGTCGATCCGATCGTTGCTTTGCGCGAAGATTAATCTCCGAGTACGAAACTATTCCCTTCGCTGTCCTTAAAAATGGCGTAGTTGCCCCAATGCTCCTTTTTTGGCGGATTCACAAACTCGACGCCGCGCCCTTTTAATTCCTCGTATGTCTTTTGAAGATCATCGCACGTGTAGGAGATGTTCATAAAAGTGCCGATGCGGTTCTTGTCCTCATCGGTCGTGAACAACACGACGCGCGTTTCGGCTTTCGGAACACGCAGTTCGATCCACCGCTGCTTATCATCGAACGGCTGATCGGTGATGATCGTGAACCCCAATTTCTCGGTATAGAAATCGAGCGCGCGGCCCTGGTCGGCCACTGGGACGCTGACAAATTTAATTTGTTTGATCATGCGGCAAACTAGTGCGCGCACTTCTCGGTCGTCCAGAATCAACCGTCGCCTCGACACGAAAAGTCTTGTCCAGTTATCGGTGTAGATGCCAAAATCGAAAATGTCTCGCTTCCGCCAAGCCGTTCCAATCGACGACTATGTCCTCGACGTTCTTCTGCGCGACATCGTCGGGCACGACCAACAGCCCGCTGCATTTCTCGTTTATTTGTTTCTTTACGGACGCGCCGTCCGCCAACGCTGGCAACCGGTCAAAGCAAGCTTGCGCATGGTTGCCGATGAAACGGGCCTCTCCAAAAGCGCGGTGCAAAGCGCATTGGCAAAACTGCGCTTCCGAGAATTGGTTGCCACGTCGCGCGACCACCGGACGGCGGTGCCGGCCCATCGCGTTCTGCGGCATTGGAGAAAACGAGCGACCAAACGACGCTCAGCGTAAGGTTTTCAATTCCCAATCTAGCGTTCCGTCTGCGGAAATTTCCAGCCAGGCCGCGCTCGGCGCCGCGCCGCGATTCGGCCTTGTCACACAACCAGGATTTAGAAATAGTACACCGCTTCGGCGTTCATTTCGTGGCACGTGCGTGTGGCCGTGCAGCACAACATCGACGTTGTCCGGGACGCGTTCCGGCGGAATATGCTGCAACCGAAGCTTCAACCCGCCGCGCACCAGATCGACAACCAGCGGCCAATCCTTATTGCTGTCGCAGTTCCCGCGCACGACCCTGACCGGCGGACCAATCGCGCGTAGCTCATCCACAATCTTCTCCGCACAAACGTCGCCCAAATGCCAGATCTCATCCGCGCCTTTCGCCAAGGTCGACATGTTGGAGGGCAGACGGTCGTGGGTATCCGCCAGAACCAATATCTTTGTCATATCGAGCGTGAAGGTGAATCGGCCGCTCCGTTGGGCGATGTTAATTAGAAGCGGCTTCGCCGCTTGATTTTACCATCGAGCAAGGGACTGCTCGATCCACCTCGTATTGTGCGATGAACGAATCAAGCTAGTTTCTTTCTGTGTCATTTAACAACTTTGGACTTTCGCCGGACGTCGTCCGCGGCACCCAGGCGATGGGTTTCACCGAGCCGACGCCGATTCAGCTGCGCGCCTTCCCGATTATTTTGTCGGGCAGAGATCTGATCGGCACCGCTCAAACCGGCACCGGTAAAACGGCCGCGTTCGCACTGCCCATTCTCACCTTGTTGGCAAAGCATGGTGCATTTCGTTGTCTCATCCTTGAACCGACACGGGAACTGGCCGCGCAAGTCGAGACGGCATTTCGCGATTACGGTCGCTTCACCGACTTGCGCGCAACCGTCGTGCATGGCGGCGTCGGCTACGGAAAGCAACGCGAAGAGATCAAACGTGGTGTCGATGTTCTGGCCGCGACGCCGGGTCGACTGCTCGACCTGCTCGAGCAACGCACCATGGATCTGCGCCAGGTGAGTATTCTCGTGCTCGATGAAGTCGATCGCATGCTTGACATGGGATTTCTTCCCGATGTTCGCCGGATCGTTGAGAAAATCTCGACCGATCGGCAAACGCTGCTTTTTTCGGCGACCCTTCCCCCTGAGATTGAGCGGCTCGCCGCCTGGGTCCTGCGCGATCCCGAGCTGGTGGAAATCGGTGTGCGCCGTTCGCCGGCTGAGACCGTCACGCATGCAGTTTAGCCAGTGGCGGCCGAACAGAAATTCGATCTGCTCATGGCGTTGCTCGAGCGCACCAACTTCGACAGCGCGCTGATCTTTTCACGAACCAAACACGGCGCCGATCGGATTGCCCACAAACTAAAAACGGGGAATCATTCCGTCGCGGTCCTGCATTCCAATCGCACGCAGCGCGAACGCATTGAAGCTCTCGATGGTTTCAAGTCCGGCAAATACGAAGTCATGGTCGCGACCGATATCGCCGCGCGCGGACTCGATATCGCCGGCGTCAGTCACGTTATCAATTACGATGTGCCCGAACATCCGGAAGATTATGTCCATCGCATCGGCCGTACCGGCCGCGCGCAAAATGTCGGTGATGCCTTCACTTTGATGAACGGCCAGGAAGTTCAGGCCTTGCAGGCGATCGAACATTTCATCGGGCGAAAGATTCCACGGCTCAAACTCGACAACTTTCCATATCTCTACACCGTCTTGTTCGAACCGGAATCAGCCGGCGCATCGAAAAAGCGCGCTGTTGGCGGAGGCCGCACTCATCGCGGCTACTCGTTCGGACGTCGGCGCCGATAATCTAATCAATCGACCGCCAACGCTTCGCGCGCCAGATGCAGTCGTTCTTTTTCCACGCGCTCGAATTGTTCCTGCGCGCGTTGCTCCAGTCGCGCCAAATCGATGCCCTGCACATCCGGGATGTCCGCTTCCACGGTACTGAGCGCGCGCCAGAGAAGTTTTTTTCCCGTGATTCCGAGCGCGAGACCTTCAAATGCTTGCAGCAATCCTAAACCTCCGGCTTCATTACCACCAAGTGCGAATTTCGCCTGGCTCATTTTTTCCGCCATCCATGCCCCCGCCTTGCGCACCGCGCCTTCTTCGAAATTGAGCTTTTCGATCAGATCGCGCAAAACTTCCTGATCGGCATGAATGTTATCGCGAAGATCGACCAGAAACTTTTCCAAGCGTTGCCCAGTCTGTTCCTTGATCAGGTGATCGAGCAGTTCGATCGCCGCGACCGAGCCGGCGAGATGATCGTTTAAGTAAGTCGCTAATTCCTTCACTCAAGCAATTCGCGGCTCCGCTCCTTCGTAGCCGTTTAAGACCTCGATGATTCCACGCCGTTGTAGAGGCGCTTGTCCCAAGCGCCTTGTTTTTAGTTCCGGCGCTTGATACAAGCGCCGCTACAACTACTCCGGCTTTCAAATCGCCCGGTCGCGATGAGCGAGCTTTCCGTCAATGAACAAATCCGATCACGCAGACGATGAACACGCGTCGTTAAGTTATCGCGGCGCCCGGCGCATCGTCGGGCTCGTCGTTCTCCTCATTATCCTCGCGTTCATTCTGCGCTCGCTTCAATCCGTTCTCCTGCTGTTCGCGATCGTTTTTCTTCTCGCCATTGTTCTCAATCCAGTCGTGATCTGGCTGGAGGGACGTCGCCTTCCACGCGTGGCCGCAGTCGCTTTGGTCATGCTCGCGCTTCTCGCCGTCGCCGGAACGATCGTTCTTTTTGCGATTCCGCCCCTCGCTAATCAAGTGAACGGCCTCGTCCAAAACGCGCCGCACGTTTGGGAAGATATCCGCGCACGGATGGATTCGCTCGCGCGAAATTATCCAGCGGTGCGCAAGGCTTTGCCCCAAACCGACGAGATTGCCAGCAAGGTCGGCGCCGCTGCGGGAACAGTCGTCAATTTCCTGCTAAGATCGACAATTGGTGTGGTCGGCGGCGTTTTGAGTGTGGCGCTCGCGATTCTTTTGCTCATATTCGTCCTGATCAATCCGCAACCGCTCGTTGCCGGGTATCTCGCGCTCACGCCCGATCGGTATCGCGAACAAGCCCATCGCACGCTGGCGCGGCTCATGCGGCAAATGGTCATGTGGGCACGCGGCGTTGCCATTAACGGCGCGATCACCGGCGTCTCCATCGGCACGCTTCTCTGGTTGATCGGCCTGCAACCGGCCGTCATGTTCGGCGTCTTCGCCTTTCTCGGCGAATTTCTTCCCAATATCGGCGCTTTCCTTGTTTCGATCCCAATTCTCTTTGTCGCTCTGAGTTTGGGTCCGACAAAATTCTGGCTCGCTCTCGGCGTGATCCTGCTTGTCTATCAGGTGGAGTTGAACTTCCTCGTTCCGTTTGTGCTCGGGAAAGAGATGCGATTGCACCCGGTCAATATTCTTTTCTTCACTCTCGCTATGGGAACTTTGTTCGGCATTCTCGGGGCCATTCTGGCCGTGCCAGCCGCGGCCCTCGTCCAGATTCTCATCGACGAATGTTATCTGAAGCCACGTCATCTCGATCACGCTGCGATCAATCGTGAAGCCACGGCGCTCGTTGAAGGAAAGAGAGCGAAATTGTAGACGCGTTCGCGCGTTGATGTCTTAGTATTGGTTCCTGCGTTCGCCGCTACAATACCTGGTCCATGAAAACCCCTGTTTGCCTCACGTTCGTCACACTCTTCGCTTTCGCCGCTTACGCCGAGAAAATCGCGCTTGTTAACGGCACGATGATTAATCCCGCGAGCAATCAGATTTTGCCCGACGCGACCATTCTCATCGACGGCGATCGTATCGTTAGCGTGGTAGCGCCACCGGAGAAGTTAGAGAACGCGAAAGGTGCGCGCGTGATCGATTGCAAAGGCAAATTCATTCTGCCCGGATACATCGACACGCACGTTCACTTCTTTCAATCGGGTGGAGTCTTCACGCGACCGGACGCTGTCGATCTTACCAAGATCCGCCCATACGCGGACGAGGTCGCTTTGGTAAAAAAGAATTTGCCCGACACTTTTGCGCGCTATTTGCGCAGCGGCATTACCTCGGTGGTTGATATTGGCGGACCATTTTGGAATTTCGAAATGCGCAAACAGGCGACCTCGACCGCGAAAGCGCCGCGCGTCGCCGTTGCCGGACCGTTGATCTCGAGCGTCTCGCGTCCGCAACTCGATCTGGGCGATCCGCCCATTGTCAAGATCGACGGCCCCGAGCAGGCGCGCGAGTTCGTGCGCAAACTCGCGCCGAACAATCCGGACTTCGTCAAGATTTGGTACATCGTGGACAAGGATCATCCGGTTGACAGCTTCCGTCCGACCGTGCGCGCGACTGTCGACGAAAGTCACGCGCGCAAATTGCGCGTGGCCGTGCACGCCACCGAGCTCGAGACGGCGCGCGCTGCGATCGAAGAAGGCGCGGACGTGCTCGTGCACAGCGTGATCGACAAGGAAATCGACGATGCCTTCGTGAGTCTATTGAAGGAGAAAAATATAATCCTGACGCCGACACTGGTCGTCTTTGAACGTTATGGCCGTACTTTTGCAAACAAGCTGAATTTGACGCCGGAAGAAAAAGCCTGGGGAAATCCGGACGTGATCGCGACCCTCGACGTAACGAAGATTCCGCAGGATCAATTGCCCGATCGCATCAAGACCGCGCTGGCCAATCCCGACGCCGCGCTCGATCGCATCAAGAAGACTTACGATGTCGCGCTGAAAAACCTGAAAAAACTCGAGGACGCCGGCATTACCATCGCGGCCGGCACCGATGCGGGAAACATCGGCACGATTCACGGGCCCGCGCTCTTCCGTGAGTTTCAGTTGATGAAGGAAGCCGGCCTCACCCCGATGCAAATTCTGCAATGCACGACAGCCAACGCCGCCAAGTTTTTCGGCGGCGACACCGGAGCGCACATCGGCAAGATCGACAAGGGCAACTTCGCCGACCTCGTCATTCTCACTTCAAATCCGGTCGATGATATCGCGCACGCCTCGGACATCGAGAGTGTGATGAAGAACGGCGTTCTCTATCCCGCGAAAGAGGTGCTGACCGGCGCGCGCTAGCCGCCGCGACACAATTCGGTAAAGTCGGACGATGGAATCGCGACGGTTAGCGGCAGCTTTGGTTGTTTTCGGCGGAACGTCCTTGTCGATCTTCGCGGCCGAGTCGATTGAGCCGACCAATCCCAACGACGGATGGAGGTTCGTCAAGGAAGGTGGCGGTATTTCTCTTTACAGCCGGGTCCGGGCGGGCACGGCGTTAAAGGAATTCAGGGCGGTGGGCGAAATCGACGCGCCGACGCGCGCTGTTCACAATGTGATCGACGATATCGACAGTTATCCCAGTTTTATGCCATACACGGCGGAGTGCCGGCTCATTAAACAAGACGGCGACTCCATCGTGACTTATCAGCGGCTCTCGCCGAAAATCGTCGGCGACCGTGATTTTACTCTGCGCATTCACAAGAAATCTTGGCCCGGTCAGAATGGTCTCGTTTATCTCAACGAATGGGAGCCGGCGAACGAATTTGGTCCGAAGGAAAAGCCGGGGGTGTTGCGCGTAAAGTTAAACGAAGGCTCCTGGCTGCTCGAACCAGCCGGTGCGGGTAAAACCCGGGCCACCTATTTCATTTACACCGACAGCGGCGGAAAACTTCCGGCGTTTCTGGCCAATATCGCCAGTGAGGTTGGGATCAAGAAAGTTTTCCTGGCCGTGCGCAAACAGGTGAAAGATCCCAAATATCAGGCAAAATAAGGGGTCGACAATGAAAGCGGCCTTCCCTGGTCTGGTCTTTGATCCCAGGCCGAAGTAAATCGGGTTGCCAAGCCGCATAACCAGACGGAAATTTTTGATCTATGGCAATGAATCCTTCGCAATATGCGCATCCAGAAGCGCTCGTGGAAACCGATTGGCTCGAGAAACATCTCAAGGACGATGGGATTCGGATCGTGGAATCGAACGAAGACGTTTTGCTTTATGATACCGGGCATATCGCGGGCGCCGTGCACATCGATTGGCGCGCCGATCTCCAGGACCCGGTGATTCGCGATTACATTAGACCGGAAAAATTCGCCGAGCTTTGCAGCAAAAACGGCATCACGCCGGACACAACCTGCATTTTCTACGGCGATAAAGCGAACTGGTGGGCGTGTTACGCGCTTTGGGCGTTCCGCTTGTTCGGGCACGACAAAGTGAAAATTTTGAATGGCGGTCGCGACAAATGGAAAGCGGAACAGCGGCCGATGACGAAGGAAAGATCGACATATCCTCCGACGAAATATCCGGTTCCGAAAAAAAGGTTCGATCAAGAGATCCGCGCGTTTGCCCACGAAGCGCTCGCCCAAAGCAAAGCGAAGAGGCCGTTAATCGACGTGCGCTCACCGGGCGAATTTAAAGGCGAGGTCACCCACATGCCGGAGTATCCGCAGGAAGGCGTCCTGCGTGGCGGTCACATTCCAGGCGCCAAGAGTGTTCCATGGAAAACGGCGACTAACGATGACAACACATTCAAATCAGCCGACGAATTGAAAAAGATCTACATCGATAACGCCGGCGTGAAGCCGGGCACAGATACGGTCGTGTATTGCCGCATCGGCGAACGCTCCAGTCACACTTGGTTTGTGCTCACCTATTTGCTCGGGCTCGACAACGTCCGCAATTACGATGGTTCATGGACGGAATGGGGCAATAAAGTCGGTGCGCCGATCGAGAAGGGGGCGTAAATTCGTCCACAGATTACACAGATTTCCGCAGATTAATCAGACAGAATTAGCGGGATTTTGCAGGATTGCATTCGATCCCCCATGAATTCTGTTTTCGCGTTTCCTGATTCCTAATCTATGTAAATCCGCGAAATCTGTGGAAGATTTCTGTTAGTCGATGTACCCGCAAAAGCTGAACAAGATCATCAATCTCTTCGAGGCGCTCCCGGAAGATGAGCGGCGCGAAACGCTTGTTTCCTATGCGGAGAACGCGAAGAAACAGGAGCCGCTTCCGGGCGAAAAGTTCGACCTCGAAGACGTGCGCAAGGATGAGGAATGCATGGACACGGTCGGCGTTTATTTGCATGTCGATGAAAATGGCAAGGCGCACATCCGCATGACGCTTGGCCCCGAAGTGCAAACGCTCACGCGCGCAATGACCGCGATTCTCTGCAAGAGCCTCGAAGGCTGCACGCCGCAGGAGATTCTCGATCTTCCGAGCGATTTCGTAACGCGCATCGTTGGCGCCGAGCTTGTGCGCATTCGCAGCCAAACGATTTATTACGTGCTCACGCGCATCAAAGGCATCTGCAAAGTGTACCTCGATCGCCAACGCATGGCGCAGGCCCAAGTCGCGTAGCAGATTAATGCGATTAGCAGGATTTGGTTTTGTAATCCTGTCCATCCTGTAAATCCTGTCTAAACTTCTTCACTTTCGTGAAGACAGAACACCCGCGCATCCCCAGTTGCACCTACCGGTTGCAATTCAACCGGCAGTTCCGGTTCACACAGGCGCGCGACATCACTCCGTATTTATATGAGCTCGGGGTGAGCGACGCCTACGCCTCGCCTTATTTTCAAGCGCGCGCAGAAAGTTTGCACGGTTACGACATAACCGATCACAACAAGCTCAACGCCGCGATCGGTTCGCGCGCCGAATACGACGCCTGGATCGCGGAGTTGGATAAACACGAAATGGGGCAGGTGCTCGATTTCGTCCCGAACCACATGGGCATTGCCGAACCGCTCAACCAGTGGTGGATGGACGTGCTCGAAAATGGTCCCAGCTCGAAGTATGCGCCCTACTTCGACATCGACTGGCATCCGCTCAAATCCGACCTGCACGACAAGGTATTGCTCCCGATTTTGAGCGATCAATACGGACGCGTCCTGGAGCGTGGCGAACTGCAAGTGCGTTTCGAAGCTGGCGCATTTTATCTTTACTGCTACGAACACGAGCTACCGATCGCGCCCGGCACTTATCGTTACATTCTGGAACTTGCGCGCGAGAATCTTGCCGAGTTTAAAGACGAAGATTTCTACGCCGAGTTCCAAAGCATCCTGACCGCGCTGGAGTATTTGCCGAAGCGGACGGAAACCGATCCCGAGCGAATTGCCGAGCGCACGCGCGAGAAAGAAATTATCAAGCGGCGTTTGGAGCTGGTCGATCTTGTCCGTGCCGGCGCGGTCACCGGACTGCGCATCGACCATCCGGACGGTCTTTATCTCCCGCTGCAATATTTCGAGAAACTGCAGCGCCGTTGCGCGAAAGCGCTTGGCATTGCGTTGCCTAAGGATGGACGTGCCATCTACATGATCGTCGAAAAAATTCTGACCGGTCACGAAACGCTGCCCAAGGAGTGGCCGGTGCACGGAACGACCGGTTACGATTTTGCCAATCAAGTCACGCAACTGCTGGTCGATGGATCGGCTGAAGCTGCCATCACAAAATCGTTTCGCTGGTTTGTCGGGCACTCCCAGCATTTCGGGCATCTCGTTTATGCGAAAAAGCGGCAGGTCATGCGGCTCGCTCTCGCTAACGACGTGAATGTTCTCGGCAGCATGGTTGATCGACTGTCGGAAACGAATCGTTGGTATCGCGATTTTACCTTGCAAGCGCTGGGCCGCGCTGTCCGCGAAACGATCGCCTGTTTTCCGGTCTATCGCACTTATCTCGCGCCTGATCGCCCTGTGACCGAGGAAGATCAGCAAGTAATCGAGCGCGCCATCAATACGGCCAAGCGCCGCAATCCCGGGATCGAAGAATCCGTCTTCAATTTCTTGCGCGACGTTCTTCTCTTTCGTTTTCCCGCAAACCTGGATGAGGAAGCGCGCCAGGCGCATGCGCATTTCGTTCTCAAATTCCAGCAGGCGACCGGACCGGTTATGGCCAAGGGACTTGAAGACACTGTTTTTTATATTTTTAATCGCCTGGCCGCGCTAAACGAAGTCGGTGGCGATCCGCAGCAATTTGGGATCAGCGTCGACGAATTTCACCGGCGCAATGAAGATCGACATCGTGATTGGCCGGCCAGTTTGCTCACCACTTCCACCCACGACACGAAACGCAGCGAAGACGTCCGCGCGCGCATGGTCGCTATCTCGGAGACGCCGCAATTGTGGCGTCGCTCGATCCAACGGTGGCGCTTCGTCAGTCGGCGCTGGAAGAAACGCATCGAAGAGGCGAGCGCGCCGGATGCGAACGAAGAATATCTGCTTTATCAAACGTTGCTCGGCACGTGGCCGGTGAATGCACGCGGTCAAGCGGAACAAAGCGCGGGTCCTGAATACATCGAGCGCATTCAGGCTTATATGAAAAAGGCTTTGAATGAGGCCAAGTTGAATACGAGCTGGATTCAGCCGAACGAAGAATGGCTCGCGGCCATGCGCGGTTTCGTCGCCAGGATTTTGGAGCCGTCTTCCAAGAACAAATTTCTCCCCACCTTTTATCCAGTGGTCGAAGAAATCGCACGACTCGGCGCGATCAATTCCCTTTCGCAAATTCTGCTCAAACTCACCTCGCCGGGCGTGCCGGATATTTATCAGGGCAACGAACTTTGGAATTTTTCGTTGGTCGATCCCGACAATCGGCAGCCGGTCGACTATCAGTGTCGTCGTGAGAAGCTCGCTTCAGTTAAAGAGGCAAAGCCGGAAGAACTCTTGTCGAATTGGCCGGATGGCCGGATCAGAATGTTTCTCACCCAGCGTTTGCTGCGGTTCCGCCGCGAACATGTCGATCTTTTCCGGCGCGGAAATTATCTGCCGGTTACGGCCAACGGAACTTTTGCCGATTCCTGCGTCAGCTTCGCGCGCGAGTTCGAGGGTCAATGGATTCTCGTCATTGCGCCGCGTATTTCCTCGCGAATTGGTTTCCCGCCAACTGGTCAGCGCTGGAAAGACACGATTGTCGATCTTCCGGAGTCGTTCTCGCTCGGAGAGACGCGCGAATTGTTCACGGGACGCGAAGTTCGCCTCGCTGGCCGGGGATTAAATGTCGCCGAGGGATTGTCGATCTTGCCCTTCGCGGTGATGACCAATCTGTTGTAGCCGCCTCGCTCTGTCGAGGCGTCGCTTCACCTCGACAGAGCGTCGCGGCTACATCACGCATGCCCCGCGCCTCGCGCGAATCGATCGAAAAGATCGACTGCCCAATGCGAGAAGTTTCCGACGTTGGTTAGCAGATCGGCGCCGAAACTTGCGAACGTGATCTGCTTTGAGGCCAGGACGAGCATGACGCTAAGCAGAATTAGATTCAGCAGATAGATCAGGACGAGGGAGAAAAACGTCCCGTGCTCGGTCAGATCGGTTTGTTTTTTCCCGATCATCCAGCCGGTGAAGGTGAAATGGAACGCCCAGGTTGCGCCGATCACCGCATAGAGAAGACGGCCGTACGGCTGCACGTTATAAAATAAACTGAGCAGGCCGTAAACGCCGATGGCGAGGATGCTGTAGAGCGGGAAAAAATAAGGGGCGAGCGCGATCCAGAAATTGGTGCGGTCGGTTACAACGTGACCACCTTCGCGACCGACACGAAACCGGCTGATGCGTCCGCCCATGAGCAGGACCCAGATCGCGTGCGTGAGTTCATGTCCGAAAACGTAAACGACAATTGGCCGTGAAAGACCAAAGAAGAACGCGATCAACCAAAGGACTGCGCCGAGTGAGAAGAACCAAAATTCTTCGGCTGCCCAAAGTCGCTCCGTCACCGTTGCGCGTGCAAAAACGGTGAAAAACGTTTGCGTGAGAGCCGCGCAGATCGGCAGGAGAAAAACCGCAAAGACAGTTTTGACCCAACGCGTCGGGATCATGAGTGCATCGGGGATGGGTCGCCTTCGTGTCGTCGGCGCGACGTACGGAACGATCTTAACGCGGCCGTGCGATCTCCGTCCGCGAGTCTTTGTCGATCTTTGATGCCGGGAACCCAAAAGTTTTGCCGCAGATTACGCCGATTGGCGCAGATTTGGGAAAGACAAATTCTGTAGCCGTCGTCCTTGCGCCGTCGCCGAAGCGCTTTGGCGCGCAGGAGGCTGGACGATTTAGCGCACGTCGACGGTGAGCGGCTACAACTCAGGCGCGCCCCATGTAGGCGCCAGTTCGCGTGTCGATCTTAATGTTTTCGCCTTCCTTGATGAAGAGCGGAACGTTGATTGTTTTTCCGGTTTCGAGTTTCGCGGGTTTGGTCACGTTGCTGGCCGTGTCGCCGCGCAAGCCTTCGGCCGATTCGACAACTTTCAAACTAACCGACGCCGGTAATTCGACTTCCACGGCCTTGCCTTCGGCATAGAGGACCTGGACGGACAAATTCTCGACGAGATAATCCTTCGCTTCTCCAAGCAAATCATCGTGCAATGTAACGGTCTCGTAGGTCTCGGGATCCATGAAATGATAACCGTTGTGGTCCTTGTAGCTGAAATCGAGTTGTTTCCGGTCGATATCGATCAGCTCGACTTTGTCGGTCGAGCCGAAGCGCACGTCCGCGCTCTTGCCGCTGCTGATATAGCGGATGATGGCCTGGACAAATGCGCGCAAATTTCCCGGCGTGCGATGATGCACTTCCAGAACAATGGCGGTGTTGCCATTGTATTTTATTGCCATTCCTTTGCGGAGATCGTTCGCAGCAGCCATTTAGGAAAGTTGATAGTTGATGGTTGAGAGTTGAGAGCGGCGATTTTACATGCGCATCACGCTTGCGCAACTCTGTCATCCTGAGCGGAGGCGAAGGATCTCACACTTGGTGAGAACGTACACTCGATAGGTGGTGTGATCGTCCGTCATATGTGAGGTCCCTCGGTCCGAGCCGGACTGGCATTGTCTGCGCGGCGCCCTCCATTATAAGAGCTTCAAGCGCGTCAAATCCTGTGAATCGACAATGCCCACCGGCACTTTGTTGTCATCGACTACGACCAAATCGTCGATCCGATGGCGTTCGAGCAAGTTGAGAACTTCGACCGCGAGCTTGTCTTTGTGCACAGTCACCGGGTTCAAGGTCATGAGATCGGCTACGAGACGTTCGCCAATGTTTGGATCGGATTGGAAGTTTCTTGCGAAATCTCCGTGCGTGAATATCCCGAGTAATTGTCGATCTTGCCCAGCCACCACGGCGGCCCCGGCGCGCACATCAGTCATCGCTTTCAAGACGGCGCGAATCGGAGTGTCTGGAAAAACCAGAGCCATCGCCTCCGCCGGTCGCATCACCTGGTGCACGCGCAAAAGCAGGCTGCGCCCAATCATTCCCGCCGGATGAAACTTCGCAAAATCTTCTTTGTCGAAGCCACGCGCTTCCAACAAGACCATGGCGAGCGCGTCACCGAGCGCGAGCATGACGGTAGTGCTCGAAGTCGGCGCCAGGTTTAAGGGACATGCTTCCTGCTCGATGTTCACATCCAGAAAAACATGCGCGTTCTTCGCGAGGGTTGATTCCGGATCGCCACAGATCGCGATGATTTTCACCTGAAATCGCGCAATGGCCGGAAGGATGCGGAGCAGTTCTTCAGTCTCGCCGCTCGCACTGAAAGCCAAAACGATGTCGCCGTCGGCCACCATGCCGAGATCGCCATGCAACGCGTTCAACGAATCGAGCACGACCGATGGCGAACCGGTACTCGTGAGCGTCGAAGCAATCTTGCTGCCGATGTGTCCGGATTTACCCACCCCGAGAACGACGATCTTGCCCCGAGCGTCCACGGCCTGCTTGATCAAGTCTACAGCCCGTGAGAAACTTTCGCCCAGGCGGTCATGCAGCCGTTTGAGCTCAAAAATTTCTACGTCCAGGACGCGTTTAGCCTTTTCAAGATAGTCCATGCGTCCATAATTGTGGGCAGAAGCGTAGTACTGAGCAAGAACTTGCGTGCTTCGTTGGACGAAAGGAAATAATGAAAAAGGTAATTACTCTCGGCATTTTGATGGCGATGGCGATAACCGTGAGCGCCGAGCCACAGAAAACGAAAGGGTTCCGCACCACGGTGACGCGCAAGAAAATGGTCAAGACAGAGAGGCCCGTGCCCGTTAGACCCAGCGAGGTCGATGGAGTAATCCCGCGTGCTCTGCGTGGCGGAAATC
>WNFQ01002013.1_pt1 | contig 14656 bp, 11 predicted proteins | sample 5400171 | NCBI WGS metagenome assembly WNFQ01 (sample SAMN13153356, study PRJNA577476) | soil metagenome | isolation source: 20 cm soil under Madrone tree | place: USA:California | collected 2016-06-14
TTTCGAGACGCAGCACGCAAAGCGTTGGTTCGAGCAGGAAACATTTCTTGCTCTCATGCGCTTGCGGGGAATGGAATGCGTTGCCCGGAGCGGCTACGCCGAGGCTTTCCATTGCCGCAAGCTGGTGCTGTGAAATTACAAGGAACTGAGGCGGCCAAGATCTCCAGGTCGGACTTGAAATCAACATGAAAGACTTAAGGGAGAGAACAATTCGTGGCGGTTTCGCGAAAGTCTGTGCCCAGGCGGCTAATTTTCTTCTTCGCGTGGGTTCCGTGATGGCGCTAGCCCGTTTGCTCACTCCGAGAGACTTCGGACTCGTGGGTATGGTCACCGCTCTCACTGGAGTCCTCAGTCTCTTTCGGGATTTCGGGCTTTCATCAGCCGCGATCCAACGCGCGACCGTGACCGAGGAACAGATTTCGACATTATTCTGGATCAATATGTTGGTCGGGGCGATCTTGGCGCTATTAACGGTATTCATGGCACCCTTTGTTGCCGGCTTTTATCACGAGCCGCGCCTTCTTGGGATGACAGCTCTGTTGGGGGCTGGATTCCTCTTCAATGCCGCAGGCGTACAACACGGGGCACTTCTCCAACGCCAAATGCGATTTACAATGGTGGCGGCAATAGACATCTTATCTCTGGTGCTGAGCGTTGCGGCTGGAATTGGCATGGCAATTCGTGGTTACGGATATTGGGCCCTCGTAGTAATGACTCTTACGGGTCCAACCGTCTCCACTATTTGTGCTTGGATAGCCACGGCATGGATCCCGGGGATGCCGCACAAGCAGGCTGGAATCCGCTCTATGATGCGTTTTGGAGGCACGATCACGCTGAACGGCCTTGTTGTTTACGTCGCGTACAATATGGAGAAAGTGCTTCTAGGCCGCTACTGGGGAGCAGACGTGCTCGGAATTTACGGAAGGGCTTATCAGCTAACTAGCATACCGACGGATAATCTCAATTCATCAATTGGCGGAGTGGCATTTTCAGCGCTATCACGGGTGCAGGACGATCCCGAGCGTCTTAGGAGCTACTTCCTCAAGGGCTACTCTCTGGTTTTGGCGTTGACCCTACCTATCACCATTGTCTGCGCTCTTTTTGCTAATGACGCAATTTTCGTGCTCCTTGGACCAAAGTGGAAAGAGGCTATTCCCATTTTTCGCTTACTGGCCCCGACTATCTTGATTTTTGCAATGATTAATCCCTTCTCATGGCTGCTCTTCTCCATCGGACAGGTTGGACGAAGTTTGAAAATCGCTCTAGTCATCGCCCCTCTTGTGATTACGGCGATCGTTATCGGATTGCCTTATGGACCCAAAGGCGTTGCGTTTGCTTATTCAACGGTGATGACGCTGTGGGTTGTTCCGCATATTGCGTGGTGTGTGAACGGCACAGTGGTCTCCGTCCGGGATGTCATGCAGACCCTGAGCCGGCCCTTGCTTTCAGGCATCGTTGCTGGGGCGCTTGCCTTTGCGCTGCAATTCTTTTGCGGTCAACTGTTGTCTCCGCTGCCCATGCTCGTATTAGGAGTCACTTTTTTCGGCGGCGTCTATCTTGGAATGCTCTTGTACGTGATGGGACAGAAGGCGTTCTACGTGGACCTCGTTCGAGGGCTGCGGAAGCGTTCGTCAGTCGAAGAAAGTGTGCTGGTTTCGGTTTAGCGAACCACTATGGGATCTCCATCATCGCAGCCACTGGTAAGCATCGTCACACCTGTGTACAACGGGGCACGCTACCTCTCGGAATGCATCGAAAGCGTTCTTGCTCAGACCTACGTCAACTGGGACTACACGATCGTCAATAATTGCAGTACAGACGAGTCACTTGCGATTGCCCAGAAATATGCAGCCAAAGATCACCGGATCAGGGTCCACACGAATGACCGTTTTGTTGGGATGATCGAAAATCATAACATCGCGTTCGGTCTCATTGCTCTGGAGAGCAAATACTGTAAAGTTGTCTGCGCCGATGATTGGATCTACCCTGAATGTATTTCGCAGTTAGTCGAATTGGCCGAGCACAACCCTGCAGTCGGGATCGTAGGGTCGTATGCGATAAGCGATGATGGGATTCCTTCGCTTGGATTGCCCCATGGTACTAGTGTCTTTAGCGGCCGCCATATCTGTCAACTGTACCTGCGAGGTGATGTCGACGCTTTTGCGACGCCATCTACTGTTTTGTACCGATCCGCTTTGGTTAGATCTCGCGTGCCTTTTTTCCCTGGGTCTGCTGCAAGCTCCGATTTGGCTGTGTGTTTTATCTGCCTGCAAACAAGCGACTACGGGTTTGTCCACCAGATTCTGTCTTTTCGGCGGATTCATGGTGAAGCCGAGAGCGCTCGACTTCAAGAACTTAACAGCTTCTTGGTAGACAGGATCGATTTTGTGGCCGAGTACGGCCCGATATTCTTGAACGAAGCAGAACATAAGGCGCGACTCGCACAGTTGCTGGAAGAGTATTACAGATATCTTGCAATGGGCGTCGTTAATTTTCGAAATAGCGAGTTTTGGAATTTTCACAAGAGCAGACTCGACCGCCTTGGATACCCACTCTTTTGCGGCCGCTTGGCATGGGAATTAGTTAATAAAACGGCGGATTTAATATTTAACTCCAAGCAAACGTTCGAGAAACTTCTGAAGCGTCGAAGAGATCGAGTGAGGAAGCGACCCGGCGGTGGCGCATGAGTACAAGAACCAACATCCTGCGGATTCTGTACGTAACGCCATATTGGCCTCACAAAGGAGTCACTGGTGTCCACGTCAGGTCTCTTAACTTGCTCCGCGCTTTGCAGCAGATGGGGATCGTAGAGGTCTTGGTCTTGGGCGACGAGTACGCAAAGCGTGAGCGGATCTCGGAGGCGGACTACGACATAAAGGTTGCACACACTCTTGAGATAAAGCCAGAACCAAATAAGGGGCTGATCGAAAGGCTCAGATGGACATTAGATCCGAGAAGCCACTATCCGGACGGTTGCGGCGTGGGAGACGAGGCGATGCGCCGTGTTCTTGGTAGCCTCGATGAATTCAACCTAATCTGGTTCTTCAAGCCTCGGTCTCCGGACATGTTTCCGAACGCAGCCTGGCCGTGCTCGGTGTTAGACATTGATGATGTGCCGAGTACATATGAGCGCTCAAAGTTGCAAACAGGAGGCGGGCTGCTAGAGCGTTTTTTGACTCTCAGAAGGCTGCTTGTTTGGAGGCGCAGAGAGAAGTTGCTGGGAGACCGATTCACTGTACTCACAGTGTGCAGTGAGGAAGACAGACAATACTTGAGCCGAATGGGATTGAAGTCGCCCATTCACGTTATCCCAAACGGATTTGAGAGACCCTGTGCCGAACCTGTTCGCAACCCTGCGACTCCGCCAAGAATTGGGTTCATCGGACTGCTTGATTACTTCCCAAACCGCGACGGAATCCATTGGTTTGTGAACAAGTGCTGGCCGCGCATCAAATGCGCGGTACCGGATGCTCGGTTGCGACTTGTTGGCCCAGGTAGCGATGGACCTTTCAAACCTGTAGGTCCAGACGTTGATGGGCTTGGCTGGGTCGCAAATCCCCCCGATGAGATCCAGACTTGGTCCCTTATGGTGGTTCCCATAAGAGTAGGGGGTGGCACTCGTGTCAAGATCGCTCAAGGCTTCAGCCAAAAGTGCCCGATCGTTTCGACTTCGCTCGGGGCACACGGTTACCAACCGCAGGACGGGCATGAAATGGATCTTGCTGATTCCGCTGAAGCATTCTCAAACGCCTGCATAAAGGCCATTCGCGAGCCTGAAAAAGCCGCGCAAATGGCCGAAAGAGCCTGGTGCCAATATCTGGAAAAATGGACATGGGAGGCAATTCGTCCTCGAGTCTGGGCAGCGGCCGAAGATTGTCTGAGACTAGGCGGCCGAATTCAACCCCGATTCAGGAAACAACCCGGTCTAACACGGACAGCGATCCGAATGCCAAAGACGTAAATATTCTATCTAGTCTAATGAATTTCAATCATCGTTAGAAGGCAGGGCCGGGCTTTTGGGCTACTAGACTCGATCTGCACGCACGCGAACTGCTTCGCGTGAAGAGCTTCGACGCAACCCGCAAGACGTGCCATGACTCGAGCATGAACCGTGGCCTCTTTCCGCTGCCGCTGCATATTTCCAATTTGAAGAATAGGCAACCTACTAGGGAAGCCATTGTAGTGGTCGAGCGCCTGAGCTCCCCAGGAGGATGCTCTTCATGACGCTGTGGTCCAAGACGAAACGACCTATTTACCCCTTTACCCGTCGCAAGTAGTGAATAATCTTCGTAGCCGACATCCGTGCCGAAGAGAATCTTCCCTCCAGCGTCAGAGTAGCTTTTCACTTCTCGCAGGATTCCTTCATGGGCGGCGTCAGGGCCATTCTCGCCGCTGGAACAATGTAAGGGTCGGAATCAGGGAAACGTTCGCTGATTTCAGGCGCTTAACGAGCGCAGCGTTCCACTGGTCGGGATCCTCAGTTGCGTGGGCGAGCACGTCCACATGGCCTTGAAGAACAAGCTCGACTCCTTCAATCGTGGAAGGATGGGCAAAGACGAGTTTGCCTTTACGGTGAGCCTCATCGGCTGCGGCTTGCACGATCGGAAGTTGCATGGGGAGGGGGCCTATCGGGGGATCGGTGGGAGAGAGATAGACCTTTGCGCCGACCAAGACGAGGTCCGAAGCAAGAACGGTCTGGGCGAAAAGAAGCGCCAGCAGAATGGAGAGATCAAAGTGACTCGGGTTCGCATGGTGGAAAATACGGTAACACGCCAGAAGAAGTTCCAGCGTTTGGATCCGGCTGTGGTGGCGAAGGAGCACAGCCAGGGTTGGCTGCGCCACAGGAGGAAGGCGGGGAAGGTGACTAGGTTCCCGGAGAGGGTAGAGGCGAAGCGAGAGGGACGGCAGCGCCACCACTGCGCAACCATGACGGGAGAGAAGTGACTTGGTGCTGCATCCTGGCAATCGTTGACCAGGATTTCATGGGGAGACTGAAAAATGCGGCGGTGACCTGTGGATCGTACAAGAGTCCTGACTCGGTGTGGATGACCCTGAATGCATCCTCGAAAGGATGAGCCTTCCGATAGGGTCGGTCGGAAGTGATCGCGTCGAGGGTATCCGCCACGGCGAAAATCCTGGCGCCAATGGGAATTTGTTCTGCCTTCAAGCCGCGCAGATAACCGCTGCCATCGTAACGTTCATGATGCGTCCGGATCAGCTCGGCGGCGTCCGCGAGAAAGGGAATTTGCTTGACCAGGTCATATCCCGTTTGCACGTGCTGCTGCATGAACACGCGCTCCTCCGCAGTGAGGGGACCTGGTTTGAGGAGTATGCCGTCGGGGAGAGCGAGCTTCCCAATGTCATGAAGGTATGCGCCCATGGCAATCGTTTTGTGTTGGGCTTCGGAGAGGCCCATGGCCTTGGCGATTTCCAGCGCAAAGCGGCAAACGCGCCGGGAGTGGCCTTCGGTTGCGGCGTCACGAAGATCGATGGCGGCGCCGAGGGCTTCGAGAGTGTCTTCATAGCTGCGCTCCACAAGTTTGAGCGCGGCTTCGATCTGTTTGGTGCGTTCGACAACCATCTCTTCGAGATGCAAGCGATAGCCTTCAACTTCCTGTTCCAGCCGTTTCTTCTGCAGAGCGCGGTCAAGGCTGGCAATCACCAGGTCCGCATGAAGCGGCTTCACCAGATAGTCGTCTGCGCCGGACTTCATGGCCAGTATGCCCGCGCGCACATCGTCGAGGCCGGTGGCGACTAGAAAGGCTACCTGAGGGCTCCGGCGGCGAACTTCCGCAAGGAGCTCCATACCGGTCATCCCCGGCATGTTGAGATCGCAAACGATGGCGTCGCGGTTGTCCTTTTCCAAGAGGCGAAGAGCTTCAGCACCACTGAGCGCGGTCTTACACTCAAAATCTGCCTCGGACAACAGCAAGGCCAGGAGCTTGCAGGCAGCGGGCTCATCATCAACGATGAGAACGCGGGCGGTTGGGGAGCGCCTCAATGGCGTTTGGCCGACTGAGGCTTCCGCCGCCGGAGTCAGGACTTTGTCAGAGGTGAGCATTCCACGAATCTCCAGTTTATGGGTGGGCGGACAGACTTCGTTTGGCGCCATCTAAGGGCGGAGCAATTCTCAAACCAGTTGGGTTCCCCCTAAAAGGTGCAGAATCAGAGGGTTTGCTGGGTCCTATGTTCCATTCTGGTTCAGCCAATTCGGTTTGGGACGGTAGATAATTTTGAAACGAGCGAGGTCCTGGGCTGCTAGATACCGCGGGCGGCACGGAAGGTGCGGACAATAGCAGCGACATCCTGATGCTGGGCGTCCACGGCGTAGTTGAGGTGGCGAATGTCAGCGGGGGTGAGCTTACCGGCGAGATCGGCGAGGGCGGCACGAAGCTGGGGGAATCGCGCGAGAGTGGATTGGCGGACGATGGGGACGGCGTCGTAGGGCGGGAAGTAGCGGCGGTCGTCTTCGAGGGCGACTAGTCCGAGGGAATCGATGAGGCCATCCGTGGAGTTGCCCGCGACGATGTCAACTTGATGATCGACGAGAGCGCGGTAGATGAGGCCGAGGTCCATGACTTTGGGCGTTTCGGCAAAGTGGAGATTGTAGCGGCCGCTCCAGCCGCGGAAGCCGTCGGGGCGTTCGAGAAACTCGTAGCCGACGCCGACGCGCCACTTCGGAGCGAATGGCGCGATGTCGGAGATTTTTTGGAGATGAAGATTTTTCGCGTCGTCACCGCGGATGACCATAGCAAAAGTGTTTTCGAAGCCTAGGGGCTCGGTGACTTCGAAATGGAAGCGCTCGGAATAGAGCTGCTTGACGCGGTGGTAGACGGCAGCGGAATCGCCTTGAGGTGATTCATTCAGGACGGCAGTGAGGGCGGTGCCGGTGTATTCGACGTAGAGGTCGAGTTGGCCTGCTTCGAGGGCTTTGTGGACAAGGAGCGTGCCGCCGAGGTTGACCTTGCGCTCGACGGGGATGCCGGTCTTGGCTTCGATGTGCTGCGCGAGAAGTTCGGCGAGGATGACTTGCTCGGTGAAGAACTTCGAACCAATGGTGATTTTGGATTGAGGGAGTTTGTGACAGGCGGAAAGGAAGTAGAGGAGGTTCAATACATGGAGGAGGTAAAGGAATCGGAGGGTAGCGCGGCGCATGTTAGGTGGAGGTGCTCATCGGGGAAGAGAGGAAAGAATTTAACACAGAGGTCGCAGAGAGCACAGAGGACATAGAGAAAGAAGCGAGAAGGCCGGGCTGAAGCCCGGCCGCTACACAAGATTAGGAGATGCGGAGGCGGCGCTCGAGGAGGCCCAGGAGGACATCGGCAAGGATGGCCAGGAGCGCGGCGGGGATGGCGCCGGCAAGGATGAGGGCGTCACTAACGAGGGCCACGCCGCGGAAGATGAAGGTGCCGAGGCCGCCGGCACCGATGGCTGCAGCGATGGTGGCGACGCCGATGGTGATGATGGTTGCCGTTCGAATGCCCGCGAGGATGACAGCAAGCGCAAGTGGGAGCCGGACGCGGAAGAGGATTTGCGAGCGCGTCATGCCCATAGCTTCGGCGGATTCCAAGACCGCAGGGTCGATACCGGTGAGGCCGACGTAAGTGTTGCGGAGGATTGGAAGAAGCGCGTAGAGGACGAGTGCGACGATGGCAGTGCGCTTGCCGATGCCGCCGATGAATGGAATGGGAATGAGAAACCCGAAGAGAGCGAGGCTAGGGATGGTTTGGAAGATGCTAGCGATACCGAGGGCCATGGTTCGCAGAGTGGGGCGCTGCACGATGAACATGCCAAGTGGGACGCCGATGAGAATCGCGATGGCCATGGCGATGACTACGAGTGTGAAGTGCTCCAGCGTGGCGCTGAGGATTTCGCCACGATGGTCCGAGATAAAGGTCCAAGGTCTCATGCGAGGGCTCCCGGAGAAACGGAAAGGGATGAAGTGAAGGCGCGAACCTCGGCATGGTCGAGGCGAAGAAACTCCTGCGGCGTGGCGCTGGCGACAATGCGACCGGCCTGGAGCAAGACTATGCGCGAAGCGAGCAGGAGTGCTTCGCGCAGATCGTGGGTGACGAATACGATGGTTTTGCCCAGACGGCGGACGAGGGCGCTGAATTCACGCTGAAGTTCGGCGCGGGTAACGGGATCGAGCGCGCCGAAAGGCTCGTCCATCAGTAGTATCGGAGGATCAGAGGCGAGGGCACGTGCTACGCCCACGCGCTGGCGCTGGCCGCCGGAAAGTTCGCGGGGGAGGCGATGCGCAAAATCGCGCGGGTCAAGGCCAACGAGATGGAGCATTTCATGTACGCGGGCGGCAGTGCGAGGGGCGTCCCAGTTTTCCAAAGTGGGAACGAGGGCGACGTTCTCCGCAACCGTGAAATGGGGAAAAAGGCCGGCCTCCTGGATGACATAACCGATGCCGCGGCGGAGGCGAATGGGGTCCCATTCTGTCGTGGGGCAATTCTGGACGAAGACTACGCCTTTGGGAGGAAGCAACATGCCGTTAATCAACTTGAGGAGGGTGGTCTTGCCGCTGCCGCTGCGGCCGAGGAGGACGAGGGTCTCACCCGGTAGGATTCTTAGGGAAATTTCAGAAACGATCATTAGCGCAGGAATATCGTTTATGTGATATGCCACATCGCGAAATTCAATCAAATTCTCTGAAATACTTGCGAGTTTCGTATTCATTTCGATTGACAGCCACAAAACGTAGCGCGAACATCTTAATGCACCTGGCCTCCCGACGCCGAATTTTGGCGCAACCTTCGCGCGGAAGCTGCATCCAAGGGGAGGAGAAACGCCATGGGAGCACTCGCCACACCTGCCCGCATCCGGCACGACCTTCACACCCGCCTGCTTGATGCCCGCTTGCGAACCGATGAGTTATTTCGCGTGGTCCGGGAAGAGGCCATGTATGATAGGCCGATTCCCGAAAGACACCGCATTATCTTTTACGTCGGGCACATGGAGGCATTCGATTGGAATTTGCTGGGGGACCGCGCGTTCGGATTACGGTCTTATCAGCGGACCTTTAACCAGCTATTTGCATTCGGGATTGATCCCGTGGGGGGTGGGTTGCCGTCGGACACACCAGCAGATTGGCCTGCGCGCGAGGAAGTGGGGAGCTACAACCGGCGTCTGCGCCAAGAATTGGATCGCGCGATCGAGCAAGCGCTGGCGCGGCCTGCGGAAGGACATCCAAGTTTGATCTCGATGCTGGAAGTGGCAATCGAGCATCGCCTAATGCATGCGGAGACGCTCGCTTATATGTTGCACCGGATGCCGAGCGAGAGAAAACTTTGCGGGCCAGAACGCGCCGCGTGGAAGGCACTGCGGGTGAAGTCCCATCTGGTGGACATACCGGCAGGGCGGGCGACGCTGGGGCTGGAACGAATTCACGGGGATGAATTCGGGTGGGACAATGAATTTGAATCCCACGAAGTAGAGACGCCGGGATTCGCGATTGAAAAGCATAACGTGACCAACCACGAATTCCTGCGGTTTATCCAAGCGGGTGGTTACGAGAACCGTTCTCTTTGGAGTAAGGAAGGTTGGGACTGGAAGAAGAAGGAAAACATCGAGCATCCGACTTTCTGGAGACGCGATGGCAACCTCTGGTTGTACCGGACCATGTTTGGCGAGATCCGCTTGCCGCAGGAATGGCCGGTTTACGCGAGTCACGCTGAGGCCACCGCGTACGCGAAATGGCTGGGGCGAAAGCTGCCCACAGAGGCGCAGTTTCATCGCGCCGCGTATGGAACGCCCGAGGGCCGCAAGGAACGCCTCTACCCCTGGGGCGAAGAGACTCCGAGCGCGGACAAGGGGAATTTTGATTTTCAGTCGTGGGATCCCTCTCCGGTTGGCGCGCATCCCGGTGGCGCCAGCGCATTCGGCGTGCACGACCTTGTGGGAAACGGCTGGGAGTGGACGCGGACGGAGTTCGCGGCGTTTCCGGGTTTCACGCCTATGCCCTTCTATCCGAGCTACTCTGCCAATTTCTTCGACGGCAAGCACTACGTGATGAAGGGCGGCTCGCCGCGCACGGCTGCGTGCATGCTGCGGCGATCGTTTCGAAACTGGTTTCAGCCCCAATACCCGTACGTCTACGCGACATTCCGTTGCGTCGAGGACTGACGAGACCAACCTCGGGAGACTCCATGCTGACCTCTTCCCTTCCCGTACGGCAGGTGTCTGAGTTCGCGGCTGACGTGCGCGCGAGCCTGACGAAACGCGGCCAAAGAGAACTTCCCTCGAAATATTTGTATGACGAAGTGGGCTCGGCCCTGTTTGAAACCATCTGCGTCCTGCCGGAGTACGGATTGACGCGAGCGGACGCACGGCTGCTGGAAAGATATGCGGGAGAAATTGTGGGAAGGCTTCCCTCGCCGATTCGGGTGGCGGAGCTTGGAAGCGGCTCGGGGAAAAAGACACGGTGGATCCTGGAAGCGCTTTCGCGGCGGCAAAAAACGTATTACTACCCGATCGAGATCTCACCTTCGGCGCTAGCGGCGTGCGCGAAAGAGCTGGGACAGATTGATCTGGTGAGCATCGTCGGACATGAACAGCCGTATCTGGAGGGTTTGCGTACCGTGGCCGAGGGGCGCGGAGAGCGGGATCATCTGCTGGTCCTTTTTCTCGGGAGCACGATTGGCAATTTCGATCGCGATGCGGGGGAAGACTTTTTGCGGGAGATGCGGGCGATCCTTCGCCCGGGCGATGCGCTGCTGCTCGGAACCGACTTGGAGAAGAGCGTCGGGCTGCAATTGCTGGCGTACGACGATCCGGCGGGTGTGACGGCGGCGTTCAACCTGAATCTGCTCGCGCGGATGAATCGCGAACTTGGCGCGGATTTTGACTTGAGTTGCTTCCGGCACGAAGCGCGCTGGAACAGCGCGGAGCGGCGCATCGAGATGCATCTGCGCTCGACCTGCCGGCAAACGGTGCAAATCCCGGCCGCTAACCTGCGGCTCATGCTGGACGAAGACGAGACCATTTGGACGGAAAGCTCGCATAAATACAAAATCGAGGAAATTCCCGGCATGGCAGAGCGCGCTGGATTCCGGTGCGACGCACAGTGGATCGATGAAGAGTGGCCCTTCGCGCAAAATTTGTTAGTGGCGGAGTGAAATAGGTGGCAGCTGCTGTTTGAGAATGTAACGAGTCATGGCTCGTCGCGCGGAATCGCACTTTCATTGACTTGGTCTCTAGCACAACCTAATATTGCCGGCTAATGACGGAGTCCCAATTCCTGATTGGCCAGACCATCTCGCATTACCGAATCGTGGCGAAGCTAGGTGGTGGCGGGATGGGTGTCGTCTATAAGGCAGAGGACACCGAACTGGGCCGCCTTGTCGCCTTGAAGTTTTTGCATGATGACCTGGCGCGGGACCTCAATGCGCTTGATCGTTTTCGACGTGAAGCAAGGGCGGCATCGTCGCTCAATCATCCCAACATCTGCACGGTTCACGAGATCGGGAAACACGGAAGCCAGGCCTACATGGTCCTGGAGTACCTCGAGGGAAAGACGCTCAAACACCGCATTGCTGATGGCTTGTTGCCCTTTGATCGTGTGCTGGGGCTGGGGGTCCAGATTACTGACGCGCTTGATGCGACGCATTCCAAGGGGATCATTCACCGCGACATCAAGCCCGGAAACATTTTCGTTACGCTGCGGGGAGACGCCAAGCTCCTGGATTTCGGCTTGGCCAAGCTGATTTCTCCAATCCCTCAAACGATGGCACGAGGCGGCATGAGCGGTGGAGAAACAGCGGCGGTCTCAACGGCTTCTGGTTTTCTCATCGGCACCGTAGAATACATGGCGCCAGAACAATTGCAAGGCGGTAGCGTGGATCAACGCACCGATATCTTTGCGCTGGGCATGGTGCTCTACGAAATGGCGACGGGAACGCATCCCTTTATGGGCCGCACGCCCACTTCAACGATGGCCAATATCCTGAAGGACGAGCCGCGGCCTGTGGGGCAAAGAAATGCCGTGGTTCCCCAAGAACTCGAACGAATCGTACATCGTTGCCTTCGAAAAAGCCCGCTGGAACGCTATTCTTCGGCGCGCATACTGCTCGAGGACCTCGTGAGTCTCCGCAACAGTTCGCGGCAGAATTTGGGAACGGGGACCAATGACAGCGCACCAGGCAGTTTTTCTCCCGCGCTCTTTATCCCCCGGCATTTGGCACGCGCTTTGTTCGTGGCGATCCAGCTGGGGTATCTAGGAATGTATGGCGCAGCGCTTTACAAATTCCATGACGTGCTCCGGGTCAGCCATGAGTTGTACGGGTCAGCGATTCTGGGCGCGTCGCTTTTGCTGGTGGCCACGATCGGCGTCCCGGTGCGCATTTATTTTTCTACGGCACTTAGTTTTGATTTTGCGGATATTGGCCGCCAGTTTCGCCTGGTGTTTCCGTTCCTATTCCTGATGGATTTGTTGTGGTCGGCGGTACCGTTGCTATTTCTCGGGCAGTTGCAGGGAATAGTCCTGCTGTGTGCCGGTGCGCTTGCTTTTCTGCCTCTTTCCCAGCGAACACTGCTCTATTCTGCGTATGGGCGCAGGGGCGGGCGGTCGTCTGTATTTTTGGCTCGGCGAACGATGGACACGAAGTGAATGGAACGGCTGCGGGAGCTTAGAAAGATTGGAGGCGCCAGACAAGGCGGGCGGACCAGGATTTTTGCGCGGTGAGGTCGGGACGCCAGATGGCGAGAATCTGGGAGCCCTGGTAGACGCGTTCGAAACCTTCCTCGGACTCGGAAACCGTCTCAATCGGCGCAACCCAAAACTCTTCCGAAAATGGCGCGTGCAGGGAGACGCGCACCCGCTGCCAGCCATCTTCCATGCGAAGAATCGGCCCGGGCAGCTCTCCACTGAAGCGCAGATTTACTTGGCCGGCGGGCGTCTCGAAGAACCGGTCGGGCTCGGCAGGGGCAAGAAGATTGATGATCGACTCAATTCCTATGGCAACCGGCTTCTTGAGCAGCTCCTTGAGCTTCACGTTGATCTCGCAAGCCACTTCACAACCATTCGGCGCCGGACCGAAGGAGTATTGCTTGATGAGCAGCAGTTTTGGCGCCGATGCTTCCGCCTTGCCATGCAAAGTCATCGAGTCTGAACGGAAAAGCTCGGCATTGTGAGGATCGGAATTCTTCACGGCAAAGGGGCCGCCCGCAAAACCAGCATCTTCCTGCAGTTCGAGAGCTTCGTAATCGGTGTGCGTGCGAGATGGATTGAAAAGCAAAACGCGAAACGCGTGCCGGGGCCAGCGGTCGTAGCGGAGAAAGCGTTCGAGGCCGGGCTCCTTGACACGGGTCTGCTCGTGAATGGAAGCAACTTCACCCGTGGCGGACTTTCCCGCAGCCTCGCGCAAGGTCGCGTGGTACGATTCGGGCCGGCGCAGAATGGAGTTTACGAGCGTCGCAGCAGCAGGCCGGAAATCGAACGCGGCGATGGTCCCGCCATCGCTGGGTTTCAGCAGGGCTTGATACTCAGGAGCGGTGAAGAGCAATTCGCCGGCGCCATCCGCGTCGTAATCGAGCAGCTCGACACGGGCCATGAGTCCGCCGGGAGTGTGGAGGTCGGCGAGGGATTCGGCGCGGATGAGATTGCGCCACGGATCGGTGCGGAGATGAGGGGCGTAGATCCCACCGAATATGCCGTGCCAAAAGGCGTCGTTGCACTGTGCCCGTAGTAGCAGGTCCCGCGCTTTGAGCAGGTCCTGGGCGGCTTTTGTTCCAACCGGCCGTGAGGGAGCGGCAGCGATGCGAGCAGAAACACGCAGCATCTTCTTGTGGAGCAGATTTGATTCCGGGTATTTGCGGAAAAAACCGCGCCAGGAACCGCCGCGAAGGAAGGCGAGCACCTCCGGGCGGGCGTTGAATTCCTTGAGGACGGCGTGATAGCGCTGGCGGACGCGCGTCGGCAAAACCCACTCCATCATTTCGGTATAAGAAGCGGTAGGGAGATCGGCCCGCCCGAGTGGCCCGTGTGCAGCCAGATATTCGCCGGGGGTGGACACCTTCAGCCAGGCGGAATTGTTCTCAAGGGCGGCAAAAAAATCGGCGAGCCAGCCGTTCTTGTAGCAGTGCTCGTTCGTTCCAGGCCAGACTCCGAACTTTTCCATGTCGTCACCCATCGCTGCGACACCGCCGGGATGAAGGCTTGCCGCTTCGCGAAGATAGGTGATGACTTCCTCGACTTTGCCGAACGGGATGAGGTAGCGAAGCTTTTTCTGGCCGGGATAGAGCCAGACGCACTGGCCGCGGTCTTCCGCAATGTAGGCGCCAAAAAGTTCTTCGGGCTCAAATCCGGCGGAGAGAAAGTGGATGTCATCCACAAGCGTGTAAGCAACGTTTGCAGCAGCAAGCGTGGATGGAAGCTGTGGCTCCCAAACGCGCTCCGCGAGCCACGCGCCGGTCGGAAGACGGCCGAAGTGCTCTTCAAGATAGGCGGCAAGGCGCGTAATTTGTTCGCGCTGATCTTCCGGCGGAATGGAGATAAGAATGGGTTCGTAGAATCCGCCGCCCACGAGTTCCACCTGGCCGATCCTGACCAGTTTTTTCAGGCGGAGAAAATACTCGGGACGGTGTTCTTCGATCCAGTTGAGAAGCGGACCGGAATAGTGAAGGCCGAGATGAACGCCGGGATGTTTTT
>WNFQ01011007.1_pt1 | contig 14656 bp, 15 predicted proteins | sample 5400171 | NCBI WGS metagenome assembly WNFQ01 (sample SAMN13153356, study PRJNA577476) | soil metagenome | isolation source: 20 cm soil under Madrone tree | place: USA:California | collected 2016-06-14
GATCAGGCCTGTCGCAGTGTCCGGGCCGACGACGAGCAGGCGTGATGTGCCGAGCAGGGCGTAGGCAATCAGTGGCGGGACGATGGTGTAGAGTCCCATGATGGGCGGCACGCCGACGATGCCGGCATAGGCCATGCCCTCCGGTACCATGACCGCCCAGACCGCGAGGCCGGCCAGGAAATCCGGCAACAAGCCGTCGCGCCGGTAAGCAGGGAGCCAGCCGAGGATGGGCAGCAGCCGCTCGGTCATCGGCCCGGGGCGGATGTTCGCGGCGCTGCACCAGGGCCTCGCCGCGATTCGCCCGGAGCCAGCCTCCGTCGCTCACCCAGCCATCCCCGAACCCCGAACAGCGACAGCGTGACGACCAACGTGGCGAGGAACAGGCCGATCCCGAGGATCAGAAACACCCGCAACGAGCCGATGCGGTCGATCATCCATTGGAAGTTCATACCGAAGAACCCGGTCAGAAACGTCATCGGCAGGAAGATGGCGGATATGATCGTCAGACGGTTGATGATCTCCGCCTGCTTGTTCGAGACGCTCGTCGCGTAGCTCCCCATGGCATCCCGGATCCGCTGGCGGAGATCGGCGATCTTGTCGATGAGATCCGCGATTCGCTCCGCGTAGTCACGAAAGTACTCCGCCTTCTCGCTCATCCCGGGAGCACCCCCGACGGCGATGGAGAAAGTCGCCACAGCCTCGCGCTGGGGCTCCCAGAGCCGGTGCAATGACGACAGCTGCTGCCGCAGGGCCGAGAGCTGCTGAAGCTGGGCCTCGCGAGGTGTCCGGAGGACCTGATCCTCCAGTTCGTACACCGCCTGCTCGACCTGATCGAGGACTGGGTGGAAGCTCGCGATGAAGTCGTCGAGGACGATCAGAAGGCCCAGCGCGGGGTTGGACGCGATCTCGCCGCCGAAGGTGCCGTACACGCTGTGAGCGCGATCCATCGCGCTGCCCACCCCGGCGCGTACGGTCAGGAGCCAGGACCGCGTGAAGAGGACGTGCACCTCGACCGGCCCACCGGTCGCTCCCGCGGTGAACGTGGATATGCGGACCTGCTTCGCCCCCATCTCGAATCTGGCCCGCTGTCCGAAGCGCGGGAGCCAGGAGCGCGTCGGTTCCTCGAGGCGGAGCACGGATGCCACCGCGCGCAGCTGCTCGGCCGATGCGCCGTCGATGTCGAGCCAGCAGAAGCGGCCCGTCGCCAGGCGTTCCGGGAGATCGGCGATCGAGACCGGAGATGCCCCCGTCTTCGCGTCGAAGACAGTGGCGATCACGTCGGTCGATGGGGTCATCCGGAGATGCGGGGTAAGGTCTCGCTTCCTTCCAGGCCTCTACTTGCCCCCCAGCAATCCGCGCTTCGCGGCCGCGAGCTCCCGCAGCTTCTCCTTGGTGACCTTCGGATAGCGGAGACCGAGCGAGGCGAGCGTGTCGATGATCGCAGCCGCGACCACGACCCGGGTGAACCACTTGTTGTCGGCGGGAACCACGTACCAGGGCGCCTCCTTCGAGGCGGTGTGACGGATCATGTCCTCGTAGGCAGCCATGTAGTCGTCCCATGAGGTGCGCTCCTTCGCGTCGTTCGCCGAGAACTTCCAGTTCTTCTTCGGCTCCTCAATCCGTTCGAGGAACCGCCGCTTCTGCTCCTTCTTCGACACGTTGAGGAAGAACTTGCGGATGACGATACCGTTTCGCGTGAGGTAGCTCTCGAAGTTCCGGATGTCTCGGAACCGCTCCTTCCAGATCTTCTTGGTGACGAGCTCCGGCGGGAGCTTCTGCTTCGCGAGAAACTCCGGATGCACTCGGACGACGAGCGTCTCCTCGTAGTAGCTACGGTTGAAAATGCCGATGCGACCGCGTTGCGGAAGGCTCTTCATGCAGCGCCAGAGGTAGTCGTGGTTCAGGTCCTCCGCAGACGGCGACTTGAAAGAGACGACATCGCAGCCCTGCGGATTCACGCCGGACATGACGTGCTTGATCGTTCCGTCCTTGCCGGCCGCGTCCATGGCTTGGAAGACCAGCAGGACGGCCCAGCAGTCCTGCGCATACAGCATGTCCTGGAGATGACCCAGCGCCTCGATGCCCAGCGCGAGCACCTCCTTCGAGCGTGGCTTGTCCTCGGACCCGAAATCGAGCGTGTCGGCGGGGTCGAGGTCCTTCAGCCGGAACCCGTCGCCGTGCGTGACCCTGAACGGCTTCGCGAATGCGCCGGCCTTCTTGATGAGTTCCTCGATTTCCACGGGTCAACGCCTCACTCGCATCCGATGGTCTCCCTCGGCCGCCATGCCTCGCTAGGCCGCACGCCGGAATCGCGAGGTGTCGTCTACGGTGATCTCGACCTGGCGTTGGTCCTCGTCACGAGTCACGAGCCGGCCGAGCTCGAACGCAGCAAGTACCGTGAAGATGGTCACGACAGCGCTTGTCAGCACGAGGCCTGCAACCATCTCGAGTGTGATGCTCATGGTCTTCCCTCCTTGACGAGGCGCGAGTTGCAGACGACGTGCCAAAGGGGGGCCGCCTGCTGGGAGTCCGTTTCGTCGGCCGTGACCCCCCGCCCGCACAGCGAGTTCCTGCGGCCCACCGAGATCGCGCTAGGCCCTGAGAATCCGCCCTACCCGTCGCGCCACGCCCGCGCCGTCATTGCAGGTCGCATGCGCCCATTCTGATGACCACTCGCAGGCGCGCCGCCCCGTGACCAGGTGTGGGCGGGAAGTGAAGTCCTGCCAACGCCTCGTCACATCTGCCGAGACATGGGCACGCGACCCTCGGAAAGTGCCCGGTTCCACGACCGGCGCGCGCCATGAATTGCGCGCCGGACCCTAGCCGATATCGACCGCCGCTCTCGCGGCGCTGCCGACCGATGACCGAACCGTGCATGGTCGGGTCGAACGTAGGGCTGCGATGCCTGGCACGGTCGCTGCAGTAAACATGCGATCGAACCCGGCGCGCACTCGAATGCGCGTCTTGATTGCCGATGAATCGGTGGAGCGCGCACAGCGTCGTGACGAGGCCGCCAACGCACGTCTTCGCATGTTGGCGGACGGCGGTTCGGAGAGCCTAGTGGAGCGCGGAGAAGCGTCTGCCTCGCGATCTGCGGACGGCACACTCATGATTCGCCTGGCCGGACCCTGGCACCTGCAGGGTGGGTTGCCGTCGCCGGAGGCGTTGCAGCACGAGCTGCATGGACAACCCCCCACGCGAGTTACCTTCGATGCGACCGCGCTGCGCGGCTGGGATTCGAGCCTCGTCAACTTCCTCGTGCACGTGGTCGAGCCGTGCCAGGAGCGGGGCGTTCCGGTGGATCAAGAGGGGCTCCCCTCGGGCGTGCGGCGGCTGATCGCGCTCGCCGAAGCGGTGCCCGAGCGCAAAGGCGCCCGCGCGAAGGCCGTTCCCCCGCCCATCCTCGACCGTATCGGCCTCGTTTGGATCCGGGGTATCGAGTCCCTGACTGCCATCCTCTCGTTCCTCGGCGACGTCACACGGGCGCTCGGTCAGCTCGTGCGAGGGAGGGCACGCTACCGATCAGTCGACCTGCTGCTGCTGATCCAGCAAGCGGGAGCAGAGGCTCTGCCGATCGTCACCCTCATCAGCTTCCTCGTGGGTTCGATCTTCGCCTTCGTGGGCGCAGTGCAGCTCCAGAAGTTCGGGGCGGGAGTGTACGTCGCCGACCTCGTCGGGATCGCGATGGTACGCGAGATGGGCGCCGTCATGACCGGCATCGTGCTGGCGGGTCGCACCGGCGCCGCCTACGCGGCGCAGCTCGGGACCATGAAGGTGACTCAGGAGACCGACGCGCTCACCACGATGGGGCTCTCCCCGCTCGAGTTCCTCGTCCTGCCGCGCATGATCGCGCTCGGCCTGATGATGCCCCTGCTCTGCCTGTACGCCGACGGCGTCGGCATCATCGGCGGGGCGGCGGTGGCCGTCGGGATGCTCCACATCCCGCCGGTCACGTACTTCGGACGGATCGAGTCCTCGGTGGACCTCACGATGCTGTCGGGGGGCGTATTCAAAGCCGCGGTCTACGGGGTGCTGGTAGCGTTCTCTGGCTGCCTCCGTGGGCTCCAGTCGGGAGCCAGCGCCTCGGCGGTGGGTGACGCGGCGACCAGCGCGGTCGTCACCTCGATCGTTCTCATCATCACGGCGTGCGGCATCTTCGCGGTCACGTTCTACATCCTCGGTATATGATGGTGGAAAAAGAGGCCCACATCGCCGTACGGGACGTCACCATGGCGTTCGGGAGCTTCGTTCTGATGCACGACCTCGACTTCACCGTGCGTCACAATGACATCTTCATCATCATGGGGGCGAGCGGAAGCGGGAAGAGCACCTTGCTCCGTCACATGGTCGGCCTGAACGAGCCGGTCCACGGAGAGGTCTTCTACGGCGGTGCGAATTTCACGCGCGCCGAGCCCGTGGAGCGCAAGCGGCTGCTCCGCGGCGTCGGCATCCTCTACCAGGGCGGAGCGCTCTTCAGCTCGATGACGTTGGCGGAGAACGTCGGCCTGCCGCTCGCCGAGTACACGAGCCTCACACCCGCAGAGGTCCTCGAGATCGCGTCGCTGAAGCTCGCACTGGTCGGGCTCAAGGGCTTCGAGGACTTCTACCCCTCGCAGCTGAGCGGCGGCATGGTGAAGCGCGCGGGCCTGGCGCGAGCGATGGCGCTGGACCCGAAGATCTTGTTCTTCGATGAGCCGTCGGCCGGTCTCGATCCGATCAGCTCCCGGCTGCTCGATGAGCTCATCCTGGAGCTCCGCGAGAGCCTAGACGCGACCATCGTCATCGTGACGCACGAGCTGGCGAGCATCTTCGCGATCGGTACCAACAGCGTCTTCCTCGACGTCGAGACGCGGACCATCGCCGCGAGCGGCCCGCCGCAGGAGCTGCGTGATCACTGCGACAACCCCAGGGTACGTCGCTTCCTCACCCGGGGCACGAACGGCCAGATCGAGAGGAGTTCCGCTCGTGGGTAGGAGAGCGAGCTCGGCCGTTATCGGGGCCTTCGTCCTGGGCGCCATCGCGCTCGCCGTGATCGGGATCACGATCTTCGGCTCGGGGAGGTTATTCAGGAAGACCACGACCTTCGTCATGTACTTTCCGGGATCCGTCGACGGGCTCAACGTCGGCGCGCCGGTCAAATTCAAGGGGGTGGAGATCGGGTCCGTGACGCAGATCCGCATCAACCTGGGTGAGTACCGCACCGAGGACGCCCGCATCCCGGTGTCCGTCGAGATCGACGACACCCGGGCGACGCAGGAGGGCGCCAAGACCAACGAGGACTACGTGCACGCGTTGATTCACGACCGGGGGCTCCGAGCCCAGCTGCAGCCGCAGAGCCTCCTGACCGGTCTGCTCTTCGTGCAGCTCGACTTCTTTCCCGACACGCCGATCGTAACGGTCCTGCCCCCCGACTCGCCGTACCGCGAGATCCCGACCGTGCCAACAACGCTCGCGGAGGTGCAGCAGACGATCACGCGCGTCCTCGCCAAGCTCGAGAAGGCGGACATCGAAGGCATGCTCACCACGGCACGCGAGGCACTCGAAGGCATCCGCGGCGTGGTGACCAGTCCAGACCTACGGCGATTCGAGGCTGGGCTTCCCGGCACGCTGGCGAACGTGGACCAGGCTGTCGCCAGCTTCCGACAGCTCGCGACGAGGCTCGACGGGGAAACCGGTCCGCTGATCGCGGGCCTCAGGCAGGCGGCCACACAGGCTGACGAGACTCTCCACGAGTGGAAGGGCACCGCCACGCGGCTCAATGGCGCGCTCGACCCCGATTCGGCGCTCAGGAACCAGTTGACGACGGCGTTCGACGAGCTGACCGGCGCGGCCCGGTCGGTCCGTCTGCTGGCCGATTTCCTCGAGCGCAATCCGAGCGCGGTCATCAGGGGCAGGACGGTGAGCAGCCAATGAGGAGGTTGTGTCGGCATTGGATTGCGGTCGCGACAGTCGTTCTCGCGACTGCCTGCAGCAGGATGCTCCCGCCGCAGCCCGACCCGTCACGGTTCTTCGTGCTCACCGCGATGGACCCCCCTACGGCGGATCCGTCGCCGACGTCGGACCGCGTCCGGCCTCTGACTCTGGCAGTGGGACCGGTCCGTCTGGCCCCGTACCTGGATCGCAACGACCTGGCGATCCGTTTGTCAGCGGACGAGATCCGGTACTCCGATGGCGAGCGCTGGGCCGAGCCCCTCGAGCGCAACGTCACGAACGTCCTGGCCCTGAACCTCTCGCGGCTGCTCGGGACCGCTCGCGTGTTTGCATACCCGCAGCCCGCGGGTTTCCTACCGGCGTACCAGATCGACGTCGAGATCGGCCGCCTCGACACCACGCGCGGAGGCGAGGCCACCCTCGTGGCTCACTGGACCATCGAGAACCTCGGCACTCGCGATCTCCTCGCGAGCCGCGACTCCTACCTCACCCGCGCGGCGGCCGGCAGCGGTACACCGGCCGCCGTGGCCGCCTTGAGCGGCGTGCTCGCCGAGCTGAGCCAAGAGATCGCGTCGACGGTGCGCGACCTGCCGCGGAAGACTGCCTGACCACGGCCGCGATTCCGCCACGAAAGCGGAGCGAGTCCAGATTTGTCATCCCGTTATCGTGGCCCGGTCGCGTGGCGCAGCACGCACGGGCGACGCCGGGGACTCTCGTCTCACTGCGAGAGAATCTTGGTCGCAAGCTCTTCACCGTGAGCTTCGACAGCGGCCAGAAGCTCATCCTCTTCGCTCACGAGATCGAGTTCGAGAACGAGGAGCTCGCAGCGTAGCTGGATACCCGCGGTCCATGCCCGCGAGAAAAAGATCAGCGCGATCTACCGACGCGTGAGTCGAACGGACGCCGTCAGCCCGCCCCCAACTATCAAGGGGCCCCGCCGCGGTGCGATGCTGTCGTCAGTTCTTGCAACCACTCGAATGCCGGGGCCGACAACATCTCCTCGGTACAGCGCCAGCGCCAGTTCGCCCCCGCCCGGCCGGGCACGTTCATCCGGGCTTCCTTCCCAAGATTGAGGACGTCCTGCAGCGGAGCGATCGCGAGGGCCGCGACCGACGACCATGCCAGGCGTATCAACGACGACGCGGCCTCGCCGCCCTCCGTGCCGCGGCGTTCCAGGTAGCGCCGCAGCTCTCGCCGCTGATCGTCCGGCAGGTCCTCATACCAGCCGCGCGTCGTCGGATTGTCATGGGTGCCCGTGTATACCACCGCGTTGACGACGTAATTGTCCGGCAAATGGGGATTGTCGGGATGGCCGTCGAAAGCGAACTGGAGGACCCGCGTCCCGGGCAGGTGGAACTGATCGCGGAGCGCGTGGACGTCGGGCGTGATCAGCCCGAGGTCCTCGGCGATGAACCGTAGGGCGCCCAGCTCTTTCTGCACTGCGCTGAAGAACGCGGCACCCGGGCCCGGAATCCACTGCCCGGACCGAGCCGTCGACGCCTCGGCCGGCACGTGCCAGGCACCTGCGAACCCCCGGAAATGGTCCAGGCGAATCGCATCCACGTGAACCAGGAGGGCACGCAGTCGGTCGATGCACCAGCGGTAGCCGGTCCGCCGAAGGGCGTCCCAGTCGTAGACGGGATTTCCCCAGAGCTGTCCGTCGCTGCTGAAGTAGTCGGGGGGCACTCCGGCTACGAAGCGTGGCCGGTGATGCGCGTCCAGCAGAAATAGCTCGGGGTTCGCCCACACGTCGCTCGAGTCGGGGGAAACGAAGAACGGCAGATCGCCGATCAATCGGACGCCGTTGGCATGAGCATGGGCCTTGAGCCGCTCCGCCTGGCGGAAGAGGAGGAACTGGGCAAAGCGGATCTGTTCGACCTCGCTCGCCAGATCTCGACCAGCTTGCGCGAGGGCAGCCGGCACGCGCTCGACCAGCTCGCCCGGCCACTCGAGGTAGTGGCGACCCTCGTATCTCCTCTTGAGCGCTCGGAAGAGAGCATAGTCCTCGAGCCAGTGCCCGTGTTCGGCGCAGAACGCCTCAAAGCTGCCCCGTAGGTCGGGGCGCACGCCCGCGCGGAAGTTCGCAGACGCCGCTTCGAGCGCGCGGCGCTTGAACGGAATCACGGCATCGTAGTCGACGGCCGTCGCCGAGAATGCCCGACTCTCCACATCTCTCGCCCGCAACAGGCCGTCCTCGATCAGCCAGTCCGGGCTGATCAGTATCTCATTCCCGGCGAAGGACGACTGTGGCTGGTACGGGGAATCGCCATACCCCGTGGGGCCGAGGGGCAGCGCCTGCCACCAGGCCTGACCCGCGTCGCGGAGACGGTCGATCCACTCGAGCGCGGCGGGCCCCACATCGCCGACGCCGTACCGCGATGGTAGCGATGTGACATGCAGCAGTACGCCCGAGGCGCGGTAGTCTGGCGGAAACGGAGGAAGGCGTGGTCGCTCGCCATTGTAGCTCATGGCGTGGCTCCGCATCGCTCGACGAGCGAATCGGACGTTGACGGCGCCTCGTTCACGGTCTCCTGCGCATTCCTCACCGGATATCCGACCCCGCCACCGGCGGTCGCGCACGCGACGCGGTGACCGGCTGAACCACGTGCGATCAGCCGAGTAGGGTTCAGCGGTGGTCAGCCCCTGTGCCTCCGCAATTGGCGTGCCGCGGCGGACGGTCCCGGAGAGACCCATCTACCCATTGTTCGGCAGGGCACTACATCCTCCCACCCGCGCCAGACCCCTGAGCTTCGTCAGAACTGCCGAGACCTCGGCAGGCGAGCGCGCACACGGACAGCCAATCCCTGGTAGCGATTCGCCTTTTCGCTCGCGCGCAAACACTGGCCTCGGCACGGCGGTTGCGAGGATCGTGATGTCCCCTGCGCGACGGGATGCCCATGCTCGAAGCCCGCCCGACATTGCCGCCCACGACCGTCTGGTCCCCGGGTCGCTCGCGGTTCACCAGCCATCTTCGACGGCCAGGCCTCGACCGCGGTCACCGGCAAGGAGGTGGCCGGCTCGGGGTCGCCATCCTCCTCTCGCTCCCCGGCTGCGGCGTGGCGCCGTCCGTCAACATCCTGGGCTCGTTCTTCCCGGCGTGGTTGATCTGCATCGTCGCCGGGGTCGTGCTCACCATTCTCACCCGGCAGGTGTTCGTCGCGATGAAGATCGCGCCCGACGTTGGCCCCGCGGCATTGGTCTACCCGTGCCTTGCCGGTGTCTGGATCTTCGCCACATGGCTCCTCGTCTTCGGCGGCTGAGATGAGCGATCGACGACGCGCGCTCGGAAGGTACGTCGCCTTCGGTATCGTCGCGGGCGCCGCAATTCTCGCTGTCGTGGTCATCCGACGTACGGTGCAGCACCCGCAGACGGACGACGCCGTCGTGATGGCCGACACCATCGGGGTGGTCCTCAACTACCGCATCACCGTGCTGCCGTGGTTCTACGTGCAGCCCGACATCCAGGGGATCATCAACCCGGGCGCCGCGCACCAGTTCGGTGATGCCCTCGTGCTCGGCCTCCAGTTCGGGAGGCCGTTCTGATGGCGTCGCCATCATCCGGATCCCCCGCGCGCGCCGTCCTCTGGGACATGGACGGCACGCTGCTCGACTCGACCAACTACCACTGGCTCGCCTGGCGCGCGACCCTCAGAGTCGAGGGAATCCAGCTGTCGTACGACCGCTTCCTCGCGTCGTTCGGCCAGCGCAACGACACCATCCTGCGGAGCCATTTCGGCCGCGCCATCCCACTCGCCGAGATCGACCGCATCAGCGCCACCAAGGAGGAGCGCTACCGGGCTCTCGTGCGGGAACGCGGGATCGCGCTCCTGCCGGGCGTCGAGCGCTGGCTGAAGCGGCTTCACGCGGAGGGCTGGCGCCAGGCGATCGCATCGGCAGCGCCGCGCGCGAACGTCGACACGATTCTCGCGATCGTCGACGGGGCTGCATGCTTCCAGGCGATCGTGTCCGCCGAGGACGTGCAGCGCGGGAAGCCCGATCCACAGGTTTTCCTGCTCGCGGCCGACCGGCTGAGCGTCCCGCCCCGACGGTGCGTCGTCGTCGAGGATGCACCGCCGGGAATCGACGCGGCACACCGGGGCGGGATGCGCGCGATCGGCGTACGTACCTCTCACCCCACGCTCGAGGCGGACATTGCCGTCGGCACGCTCGACGACCTGCCCGACGATGCCTTCGAGGAGCTGCTCCCATGATCCTGGCCGGCGACATCGGTGGCACGAAGACCAACATCGCGTTCTTCGAGGATGCGAAGCGACCGGACGTCGTTGCCCAGGTCTGGAGGAGATCGTCCGGCAGTTCATCCGCCAACACGCGCTGCGCGTGCGACATGCGGCGTTCGGCGTAGCCGGACCCGTCCGCAATGGACGGTGCGAGGCGACGAATCTTCCATGGGTGGTGGACGCCGTCACCCTCGCCGCGGAGCTGGGCATCCGCGACGTCTGGGTGATCAACGACCTCGAGGCCAATGCCTACGGCCTCGCTACCTTGGGGCCTACGGACCTCGTGACGATCAACGCGGGCGCGGCGAACGCGGCGGGCAACGCGGCCATCATCGCCGCCGGGACGGGACTCGGCGAAGCCGGCTTGTACTGGGACGGCCGCACGCATCACCCGTTCGCCACGGAAGGCGGCCACGCCAACTTCGGCGCCAGCGACGCGGTCGAGAGCGAGCTGCTTCACTGGTTGTCGACCCAGTTCGGCCACGTGAGCTGGGAGCGGCTCGTGTCGGGTCCGGGCTTGGTCAACGTGTATCGCTTCCTGCGCGACACCCACCGAGGGGAAGAGCCGGCGTGGCTCGCGGAGGAGATGCGGGCGAGGGATCCCGCGGCCGTCATCTCCGACGCGGCGCAGAGCGGCAAGAGCCCCCTATGTCTCCAAGCCCTGGACCTCTTCATGGGACTCTACGGGAGCGAGGCGGGGAATCTCGCGCTGAAGATCATGGCGACTGGAGGCGTGTACGTTGGCGGAGGCATCGCACCCAAGAACCTCGACAAGCTGAAGGACGGCACGTTCATGAAACGATTCCTGGCGAAGGGCCGCATGCAACGGCTCCTCGAAGCGATGCCCGTCAAGGTGATCCTGAACGACAAGACAGCGCTCTTGGGCGCCGCGCGCTGCGCGGCGGTGCGTTCCGGGCTGACGTAGCGCAGCGATGGGCGAGCAACGGAGGACGGCCACATGACCGACGATCGATCCGAGACGGCATCCCACTCACCCTGGTGGCGCCATTCGGCGATCCTGGTGATGATCGCGGGCTTCACGCTTGGCGTGGAAGCCATGACGCTTGCCGCCTCCACGTTCGCACAGCCTGCCTCGGACCATCTCGCCTGCTATCTGGTGAAGGATCCGGTGCGCAAGGGAACGTCGACCGTGACCATTACGAATGCCGGCGTCACGCAGTCGTGCACCATCGCGTCGCGCGCACAGCTGGGCTGCCTCGAGACGCAGGCGTCTAATGTCGTGCCGGCTCCGCCTGGCGCCGGGCCTGAGCCCGGCAACGTCGGCGACTTCCTCTGCCACAGGCTCGTCTGCCCCAAGCCCTTCCCGCCCGCAGCGGAGATGACGGATCAGTTCGGCGGGAGGAGAGTCGTCAGGTTCAGGGCCGCGCAGTTCCTGTGCGCGCCGGCGACGCGAGGCACCGAGCCGATCGGCTCGACGACGACCACGACGCTCGCGCCCGGCCCCTGCGAGTTCAACTCCGATTCACGGCGCTGCGAGGGCACCTGCGGCAACGGAGGACACTGCTCGGCGGTCACCTCCGGCGGCGCCTGCGAGTGCCGCACGACGGCATGCGGCGATGCGAGCGCGCCCGAGTGCGACGGCTTTTGCGATCACGGCCAGTCGTGCACCTTTGACATCACTGGGTGCAGCTGCTTCAACATCCCGTGATTCCGAAAGGGCGCAGCCCACGGCCGCGTTCCGGTGAGTGCTGGCTCAGGCGCCGACCCGTCGCGGGTCGGAGCGCCAGGGCACATCTCGTCCGAGTGCAGCGAGAGTGCGGTCGACCGATTCGGGCGTTCCGAGGTCACTCCACCCGATGCCGTCGGCGCGGATGACCACGAGGTCCTGCACGATGTGCGGCAGGAAGTCGCGCGACAGGTTCCAGGGCAGCATTCTACGGTAGAGGCGCGCGAGCGGGGGGCCGACCCGCGCGCGCAGATCTGCGACCTCCGACGGGAGGATGCGTTCGAGCAATTCCAGCATCCGGTCCACACGGAACACCATCACGAGTGAGCTCCAGAGAGCACCGTCCGCCACGAATCGGGCGGCCGCTTCCGCTGACGGCTTCTCCTCGAACGCATGCACCCCGAACGTCGACGGGCACGCGAGATCGTCGACCGGACGCGTCGTCACGTAGCCGTAGCCTGGTTCGGGTCGATCCGGCGGGATGCCAAGGAGCGCGATCCGATCCGGGTGCAGGCGGACGACGTCTCGTGCGTGCTCCACATATCGCCGAAATGCGAGCTCGTCGTGAACATAGTGGTCACTCGGAAGAAGCACGACCATCGCGCGAGGGTCCCGGCGGGATAGATGTGCGAGACCCAGCAGAACCCCTGGGCCGGTATCACGGTTCGCCGGCTGTACGATGACGTTGCGCGTGGGAAGACCGGCCAGCTGCGGCAGGGCGAGGGCGAGGTGATTACGATTGACGATCACGAGCGTCCGCGAAGCAGGTACGCTCGGCGCGATCCGGGAGAGGGTCATTTCCAGGAGGGAATGTTCTCCGGTGATTCTGCAGTACTGTTTGGGAATCGGGACGCCAGCGATGTGTCGAGTCAGCTCGCGCAACCGGACGCCGTCGCCGCCCGCCAACACGAGCGCCCACGAGACGTCGCGCTCCCCGCAGAGTCCTTCGGCTGCGGTCGGACTGCTGCCCGTCACGCGACGGCCCGCGGGGCTTCGATCTGACGACACCCCGTGCTCTCGCTCTGGCGACGCGACGGAATCTGCTCCGCGACGGCCTTCCGGCGCGCGGCCCACTGCCGGATGCCGCGACGGATGTAGTCCGGGTCGAGACCCAGCGTCTCGCAGACGCTCACAACGGCGAATGGCCAGTCCGAGGCGTCGGATGCGAGCCACGCTTCGACCTCTGCGCGGAGACGACGGGCTCGTGGCCCCTCGATCCCGGAACCTGAGCACAGCGAGCCGCAGTCTCTTTTCGGGCGAAAGACGCGTGTAACGCGGCTCGGTGGATGGTCGTTCCGGTAAGGGATCCTCGTCGATCGCACCGAAGTGACGATCGTCACGCACCGTCCGGAGGATGGCGTCCGCGGGCGTCCGGACGGCTCTCCGCAGCATCGCTTCCCGTGATCGCAACTCCCGTGCCGGGCGCTTGGATCACTTCCCGCACGAATGATGCCCTTGTCCGTGCGCGGAATGCGGCGTCAGCCTCGCGACCCTCGAGGCCGGCTGCCGATCTACCGGCAGATCTGACGAGCCCGCCGAGCGGAGCTGGGCCTCCGCCGTGGTCCACACGCTCGGACCACGGCCCGTCCCCTCTTGGCGAGACGCTGGCGACGCACATCGCCGCGATTCTCGGCGTCCGTCCCCCCGGGCAATCCGGTCATATGCCTGCGTTTTCAGCAGGTTAGTGGTTCATGCTTACGGAGGCCCGCGTACGGTGAAACCGCTCTCGCGGCCGGACGCGGGGAGGCGGCGATCTGGTCCCCGCTGCCTCCAGGGCGCTGGTGTGGGATAATCGATCTTCCGCGTCAACAGCTCCGTCCGACGAGGGTCCGCCATGAAGATTGGTGAGCACGTCCTAGACCTCGCGAGCCTACAGGAACTCGTCGATTCCCTTCCCGCGCTGATCCACACGGGCCGTCCCGACGGGTACCTGGATTTCTTCAATCGCCGCTGGCTCGACTTTGTGGGGCTACGATTGGAGGATCTCCAGGGCTGGAAATGGACTGCGGCCATCCACCCGGACGATGTGACGGCGCTCGTCGCGAACTGGCGCGCCTGCCTCGAAAGCGGCCGGCCGTTGGAGATCGAAGCGCGCGTCAGAGGAGCGGACGGTGTTTACCGCTGGATGTTGCATCAGAAGCAGCCGTTGAGAAACGCGGAGGGGCAGATCGTCAGATGGTACGGATCCAGCGTCGATATCGATGACCGCAAGCGGGCGGAATTCAAGATCGACGAACAACAATCAGAGATCCGGCAGATTCTGGACCTCACGCCACAGCGCCTCGAGGCACAACTCCAAGCCACTCTCAACGTGATCCCGGCGTACACCTGGTACGCAGCGCCGTCCGGCGCGCTCACATTCGTCAATGAACGATGTGCGGATTACCTAGGACTCCCGCAAGACCATCCTCTTCGGTTCGGTATCGAAACGGGCGCAGCGTGGGATTCACATATTCCCCTTTTGCATCCGGATGATCGCGAAGAGAGCCGTAGAAACTGGTCCACCCGTCTAAGCACGGGTAGCGCCGGCGAGGAAAGTTTTCGAGCTCGTAACGCCGAAGGAGGATACCGCTGGTTTCTCAGTCGCGCGGAACCTCTCCGAGCGAAGGATGGAACTTTGCGGTATTGGGTCGGCGTGAATCACGAGATTCACGAGCGGCGTGAGGCAGAGGACGCCCTGCGGCGAAGCGAGGCCTGGCTGTCGGAAGCGCAGCGGCTCAGTCACACGGGGAGCTGGGTTTTGGACCTCGAGACCAGCGCGCTGAAGCACTGGTCTCCGGAGCTCCTGCGAATCTGCGGC
>WNFQ01003934.1_pt1 | contig 14655 bp, 12 predicted proteins | sample 5400171 | NCBI WGS metagenome assembly WNFQ01 (sample SAMN13153356, study PRJNA577476) | soil metagenome | isolation source: 20 cm soil under Madrone tree | place: USA:California | collected 2016-06-14
GTCCTCCGCCTACGGCGATACGCCCACGCTGCCCAAGCGGGAAGACATGCTGCCCCAGCCCAGATCTCCCTACGCCACGGCCAAGCTGGCCAGCGAATACTACATGACCAGCTTTTACCGCTGTTACGGTCTGGAGACGGTGTGCCTGCGCTATTTCAATGTGTTCGGGCCCCGGCAAGACCCGGCTTCGCCGTATTCGGGAGTGCTGGCCAAGTTCATCACGCAAATGCTGGAGGGGGAGGCGCCGACGATTTTTGGCGACGGGAAGCAGAGCCGGGACTTCACCTATGTGGACAACGTGGCCGAGGCTAACCTGTTGGCCTGCACGGCGCCGAGCGGCGAAGTGGCAGGAGGGGTATTCAATGTGGCCACGGGGCGGCGGACGGATTTGTACCAGACCTTCCAGATTCTCAAAAAGCTTACTGGTTATAGCGGCGAGGTGAAATACGGTCCGGAGCGCGAAGGAGACGTCAAGCATTCGCTGGCGGACATTTCCCTGGCGGAGAAGCATCTGGGTTACAAGCCCAAGGTGGATTTTGAAGAAGGTCTGACGCGAACCGTGGCATGGTACCGCAGCCGGGAACTGGAGCCGCAATTGGGAAAGCCTGCCACCGGCCGCGATTCAGGCTAAACAGTTCGTGCACAGTCTCGCCGTGAATTGCTGAATCGAACTAGAACCTGCCGAGCCACGTTGCCGTGCGGGACCACAGGAGAAGTGCTGGCTTGTCATTGTTCCCGACGCGGCGGAAATTCTTACAAATGGGTGCGGCAGGGGCTGCGGTCGGCACCCTCGCCGTGGCGGGCGATGGCACGATTTTCGAGGCGAATCGGCCACGACTGGTACGCATTGAAGTTTCCCTGTCTCGTTTGGCTGACGCCTGGGACGGATTTCGTATCGCGCAACTGAGTGATTTTCACTACGACGATTATTTCTCAGTCGTACCCCTGCGGAAAGCAATTGATATCGTCAACGGGCTGCAGCTGGATCTGGTGGTGCTGACCGGAGATTTCGTAACCTCGCGAGGTATGCGGTCGCACGTGACTTCGGTTCGGGAAGTGAAGGCGGCGGCTAAAGCGATCGAGCCGTGCGCTCAGCTGCTGGCCCAGTTGCGCGCCCCTTCAGGGCTCCTGGCAGTTCTCGGCAACCACGATGTAGATTGCGACTCGGCCCACATCGTTGAAGTCCTGCAGTCGCATCATATTCCGGTTTTGCGGAATCGCTCTGTGCCTTTCGAACGCGATGGGACAAGGCTTTGGATCTCGGGAGTGGATGACATTCTCGTTGGAAAGCCCAAGCTCGAGCACCCAGTGGACCTGCAACTTTCTGGACACTCGCATGGCGGGCAGATACGAATTCCGTTTCTGGGCCCTCCGTTTCTACCGCCGCTGGCGCGAAAATATCCTTGGGGACTGCGACAGATTGGCCGGCTTGCCCTGTACACCAACGTCGGCATTGGCACGATTGAGGTGCCGATACGTCTCAACTGCCCTCCGGAAGTTACCCTGATCACGCTGCGAAAGGCCCCCGGCTTGTCGCGGCCCGGTTAAGCAATCTGGATCTTATGCGATCAGTCCAGCGGGTCGGTGCCGGTTATACCAGGAGCGGCTCTGAACCTTGCCTTGAATTGGACTTATGCGCCACGAGTTCCGAATCATTTCTCCGATTTCCTGAGGATTTTCTGTGGGGCGTTTCCACGGCGGGGCATCAAGTCGAAGGCAACAACTGCAATCAATGGTCCGATTGGGAGCAGGCGGGCCGGATTAAGTCCGGAGATTCCTGCGGTAGGGCGTGTGATTGGTGGGAGAACGCCGAGCGGGACTTCGATATCGCCCGTGACCTCGGATTGAAGGCCCTGCGGCTCTCGCTCGAGTGGAGCCGGATCGAGCCGGAAGAAAATTGTTTCGACCCTCAGGCGTTGCAGCGCTATCGCCAGATGCTGGAAGGGTTGCATCAACGAGGCATTGAGCCAATTATTTGTCTGCATCATTTCACTCACCCGCGCTGGTTTGAGAAGAGAGGGGCCTTTCTTCGGCCGGATGCGCCCCAATTGTTTGAGCGTTTCGCGCGTGAGGCGGCAAGAGCGGTTGGCGCCCTTTGCCGGTTTTGGGTTACCTTCAATGAGCCCAACGTATATGCGGCGTGTGGCTATGTGCTGGGCGAATTCCCGCCTGGCCGCAAAGGAGAATTGCTCAACGCTCTGAGGGTGAACAGCATGCAGGCGCGAGCTCACGTGCTAGCGTATCGCGCGATTCACGAGCTGCTTCCAGACACGCGGGTGGGCTGGGCTCAACACTACGTTGTTTTCGAGCCGGCGCGCGGAATTATGAACCGATGGGTGGCGAGCCTGCTGGATCGGCTCTTCAACCATGTTTTCTTTGAGTTGATCGAAGATGGCCAGCTGGCGTTTCCTTTTAGCTTGTTGAATGGCCAGGTGAGCGACGCGAAAGGTTGTTGCGATTTCGTCGGCCTGAATGTTTACAGCCGATTTCATGTAGCTTTTGATCTTCGGCATGCGAGCACGCTCTTTACCAGGCTATTCGTTCCCCAGCATGTTCCGCAGGGGGATCGAGGAGTGGAGAATCCCTACGGTGAAGCCTATCCCCAGGCGATCACTCGCGCGGTGAAACGTGCCGCCCGGCTAGGGAAGCCAATCTACATCATGGAGAACGGCGTGCCGGATGCTGCCGACCGGATTCGGCCATGGCTGATCGTGAATGTCTTGCGAGAACTGCATGGGCTCATAGAATGCGGGCACGACATTCGCGGTTATCTGCACTGGACGCTCACTGACAATTTCGAGTGGAATGAGGGTTGGAGACTTCGCTTCGGGTTGGTCGCGCTGGATCCGGAGACACAACAAAGGACGTTGCGCAGCAGTGCCAAATTGTTCAGCGATATCATTCGCGGCAATGGGCTTGCGGCTCCGATGCCTGACGAAGACGCTCTTCTTTCGAAGGCTATGCTTTAGGTCCTGGCGGAAGAACTTCCGCAGCCCGTAACCTAAGTAACTTCCCTGCTGCCGGCCGTTTATTCACAGAAAATTAATGAAACGTTGATCTGCTGTTAAGGGCAGGTTGCGATTCTAGTAAACGGTAGTGTCTTTCAGGCCAAGTATGGAGGTTGATCATGCGTAGCCTCACGATCGTGTTTCACGATGCGGGTGGTGGACACCGCAATGCTGCCGGGGCGTTGAAAACAGTTCTTGAAGAGCAGGATCATCCCTGGAATGTGCGCCTTCTGAATCTGCAAGAACTGCTGGATCCGATTGACCTGGTTCAAAAGGCCACCGGACACCGGCTGCAGGATGGGTACAACCTGCTGCTGAGAAAAGGGTGGACGCGGCTCACGCCGCAATTGCTCGTGCTTTTGCAATGCACGATTCGGTTGCACCACCCGAGAATTGTTCGCATTCTGCGAAATTTCTGGTCGCAGAATCCCACCGATCTGGTGCTTTCGGTGATTCCACATTTCAATGGTTGCCTGGCGGAAAGCATTCGAAAAGAGATGCCCAGCGCGGCATTCGTCACGGTGCTCACAGACCTGGCCGACTATCCACCGAATTTCTGGATTGAGCGCGAGTCAGAATACATTGTTTGCGGAAGCGAACGCGCGAGACAGCAAGCGCTGTCCATGGGCCACCCTGGGGAGCGGATCTTTAAGACTTCTGGAATGGTCCTGAAACCTTCGTTTTATCGAAAGCCGCAGATCGATCGAGATCAGGAGAGAGTCGGACTGGGCCTGAAGCCTGACTTGCCGACCGCCATTGTCATGTTCGGAGGTCACGGGTCAGCCTCGATGGTCGAGATCGCGAAAAGAATGGACCGGGGTTCAAGCCAGGTGCAATCGATTTTTCTTTGTGGTCACAACCTTGATTTGGCGGCAAGGATACGTAACTTGCGGCTGACCATGCCCGCCGTGATCGAGGAATTCACAACCAGGGTCGACCACTTCATGTCGCTGGCTGACTTTTTCATCGGCAAGGCGGGTCCTGGCAGCATTAGTGAAGCTTTGCAATTCGGTCTTCCGGTAATCGTGGAGCGTAATTCACGCACCATGCCTCAAGAGCGGTATAACGCAACCTGGTTAATGGAAGAGCGCCTAGGGCTCGTGGTGCCGGACTTCACCGGAATCGAGTCGGTGGTAGAGGATCTGCTCACGAACTCGAGGCTCCGCGCGCTGCGTGACAACGTGAGCCGGTACCAGAATTACGCCGTCTTTGAAGTTCCTTTGATTCTCGATCGGGTGATGGCGAATAAAACGGTGGAATCGTGGCAAGCTCCTTCGACCTTCGCCTCCGTTGATCCATTGGCCAACATCGCCTGGGCCGGTCTGACTTAGCCTTGGTGGGTTTGATTTGACCGATTAAGGACTTAACCGCAGAGTTCGCGAACTGACCGCGAAAACCGCAAAGAAAGACATTGCCCAAAGCTGGGACTGCACCACGCTCTGATCTCGCCTCTGCTTCTTTGTAGTCGATTCGCACCGTCATCCCCGAGAACACTCCCGGGTTCTGACTGGATCGCGATGATAGAATGCGGGACGGCGTGAGCATGAAATTCTGCCGTGCCGCCGTCTCCGGCCACGCACACATCGGACGTGTTGAGAATCCATGAAACGCGTATCCCCGAAGCAAGCCGAGTCCATACGGAAAATGACCGATCTGATCCGGCAAGCTTGTCTGGTGGCCAAGGACTCGGCATTCAACGTTCGGGAATATACGCGCGATTCGTCGAAGATGGCTTTTCTTGCCGTCAAGGACTGCGAAAAAGAACTGGACCGCATTGAACGGACGGTCGATGAAAGCATCACCGGCGCCATTACCGCGGTGAGTGAAGCGGAGGCGCGGGAACTGCTCGCGTGCCTCAAATTTATTATCGACCTGGAGCGGATTGGAGATCTGCTCTGGTCGGCGGCAAAGCGGCTGCAGGCGCTGGGCACGCAACTCTCAAAAGATGACAGCCGGGACGTGGGAGAAATGGCCGGGATTTTAGAGAGCATGCTGGAGCGAATTCATCAAGGCTTTCTGAATCGCGATGTCCAGGCTGCCGGGTGGGTGCTGCAAACGGACGCGCACCTTGACGAAGCCTGCCGCGCAATTTTCCGGCGCCACCTGGAAAAGACGGACCGCCACAAAAGGGAATACAGCACAAATTTGCTTTTTATCGCCCAAGCCTTTGAGCGGGCAGGGGATCATTCCAAGAACCTGGCGGAAGAGATCTTCCAATTGGTGGAAGGCCGCAGTCTCAGGCACGAACTCAAACGCCGTTCGCCGGGAGGCTGGTGGAGCCCGAATTCGTCGGCGGGGTAATCGTCAGGCTGCCGTCGGTTCGCGGTCCCGTACTGCGGCTTCTTGCATCTTGTCGTGAAGGCGAAGCTTGAGCTTTTCCAGCTGCACTTCCTCGGATCGGCGTTCCTGGTTTATCGATGCCGCTTTTGTTTCGTACGCAAACCACTCTGAACGACTATCGGTCCGATCCATCATTGTTGGCTCCAGGGAGAGGATTGAGAAAGGGGAGTCTACAGGTTTGGCCGGATTAGTACAAGAGCGATAGATCGATCAGTTGATGCAACATTGAATTCGCCGGAAACAGCTGAAAACAATAGCGAAACGCAAGCTGACCCTTGGTCAATCTGAACCCGGACTGGTATCCTGCCGAGCCTACAGTGCGCTGCAGTTCCTTTTTACCACCGGTTTCGGATTTGTGTTAGTTTAGTGCCCCATTGTAAACGTTTACGAAGTGGTCCCGTAGCAGACCGAACCTGGGTCGGGTGGCGCGGGAAGTTAAACCAAACATCCGGCGGCAGAGAGTCAGGAATTCTGGGTTCATGCCAAGACGCCACTACATTCTCGTTCAATTCGTCCTGCTCTGCGCTCTAGCGTTGTTGCCGGCCACGACGGTCTGCGCCCAGTGGGCGCCACGGAATCCTGTCACAGCATTTCACCAACAGCCTGACGGCGTGCTTTTCACCATGAAGACAGGCACGCTCAAGCTGCAGGTCTGCACGGAATCCATTATTCGTGTTCGTTATTCGGCCACGTCTGCGTTTTCCAATCTTCCCGACTATGTTGTAACTAAAAATAACTGGCCCCAGACCAAGTGGATGATGCAGTCCACCGGCGATGACGTAGTCTTGACCACTTCGCGGTTGGCGGTGATGGTCGCTCGCAAAGATGGTGCCATTACATATCGCGATCTCGATGGCAAACAACTGGTCCAGGAAGCGTCAAGGAAGTTGACTCCGGTGCGGGTGAATGGCGAAGACGCCTATCGCGCGGAATCGTTCATCAACATCTACGGCTCCCGCGAGGGCCTTTACGGACTGGGCCAGCACCAGGCCGGGGTTTGGAACTATCGTGGCGAGTCGGTGGATATTTCCCAGGACAATTCGAACATCTCGGTGCCGCTGCTGGTTTCGAGCAACGGCTACGGCATCTTCTGGAACAACGATTCACGCAGCCGGTTCAACAACCGCTTCGCAAATTACCTCTACATCAGTTCCGAAGTGGCCGACGACATCGACTATTACTTCTTCTACGGCCCCGATTTGGACAAGGTCATTGCCGCCTACCGCGAACTGACCGGGCAGGCGCCCATGTTCGGCAAATGGGCTTATGGTTTCTGGCAATGCAAGAACCGGTACAGATCGCAAGAGGAAATTCTGGAAATCGCTCGGAAATACCGGGAGCTGCACATTCCGGCCGACAACATTGTACAGGATTGGTTCTGGTGGAATCGGAAGGGCGAGCATGTCTTCAACAAGAATTATCCTGACCCCAAAGCAATGGTGGATCAACTCCATGGCGAGAACTTTCACCTAATGATCTCGGTCTGGCCATTCTTCGAACCGGGCTCCACTGTTTATGACGACATGGAAAAACGCGGCTGGTTCGTGGACAAATTCAAGTTCGCCAAGCCGCCTTATCACACCGACGGAATGGCGGTGTACGACGCGACCAATCCGGAAGCCCGCAAATATTACTGGCACCTGATGGATCAGGCCTTGTTCAAAATCGGCATGGATGCCTGGTGGCTGGATACAACCGAACCGGAAACCGAGGGTCAGGAAGAGAATATCCTGCTGCGCCATAAGCTTGCCATTGGTAGCGGTGATCGTTATGTGAACATTTATCCACTCATGACCACGGGCGCGGTTTATGACGGACAGCGGAGCGCCTCCGACACGAAACGCGTGTTCATTCTCTCGCGTTCGGCGTTCGCCGGAGATCAGCGCTACGGAGTCACGGCATGGTCGGGTGATGTCAACTCTGATTTCCTGACCTTCCGCCGGCAGATTCCGGCGGGTTTGAATTTCGCGCTTTCCGGCATTCCATACTGGACCACGGACATCGGCGGTTTCGTTTCCGGGGATCCCGATGATCCGGCCTATCGGGAATTGTTCACACGCTGGTTCCAGTACGGCACTTTCAATCCTATTCTTCGTGTGCACGGAACTCGCAAGACCGATCAGAACGAGCTGTGGTCGTACGGGCCCGCGGCGCAGAAAATCCTGGTGAACTTTGACCGCTTGCGCTACCGCATGTTGCCCTATATCTACTCGCTTGCCTGGAAGACCACGAGCGAGGGCTACACCCCGATGCGTCCGCTGGTGATGGAATTCCGCTCCGATGTTCGTGCGCAGAACATTGGCGATCAGTTCATGTTCGGCCCGGCGTTGTTGGTAAACCCGGTGACCGAACCCGCTGCCACAACCCGGCGTCTCTATCTGCCGGAGTCTAAGTGGTACGACTTCTGGACAGGAGCAGCGATCGTGGGTGGGCGAACGCTCGACGCCGATGCTCCGATGGAGCGGTTGCCCCTCTATGTCCGTGCCGGAGCGATTCTTACGCTGGGGCCGGACGAGGAATGGTCCACGGAGAAGACCGCCGACCCGATTGAACTTCGAATTTACCGGGGTGGGGACGGAGATTTCACGCTGTACGAAGACGAAAACGACAGCTACAACTATGAGAAAGGCGCCTACGCGACCATTCCGCTTCATTGGGATGACGCCAAACAGGTGCTGACCATTGGTAATCGCAAAGGCCAATTCCCTGGGATGCTGGAAAGTCGCGTCTTCCGTGTTGTTTTCGTTGGCGAAAACCACGGGGTAGGCATCAATCCAGAAGGCAAACCCGATAAGGCGGTGCAGTATTCGGGGAAGCAGATCACCGTAGTTCCATAATGCTGCGCGGGCCGCATTCCCAACCGCCGGCTCCGCGCTTTGGAAAAGATCAAGGTATCCTCGGCTCTGGATTAAAATCAGACACGATGAGTGCGGCGGCGGCATCCCGGAACAAGCGCGAGTTCGACCCCGCGACTTTTCTGGCGACCATTGGCCGCGGCCGGAAAAACTTGGTTTTGCCGAAAAAGCGAACCATATTCGCCCAGGGAGACCAGGCCGACGCCGTCTTCTATATTCAAAAAGGCAAAGTAAAACTCACCGTTGTATCCAAATCCGGCAAGGAAGCTACTCTAGGCATACTGAATCAGGGGGATTTTTTTGGCGAAGGCGCGCTCGCGGGGCAGACTCTCCGCATGGGATTTGCCGTGGCCATGACGGATTGCGAGCTTCTGCGCATCGAGAAGAGAGCCATGATGCTGGCGCTTCACCGGGAGCACACTTTCTCCGACATGTTCGTCGCGTATCTGCTTGAGCGTAACATTCGCTACGAAGAGGACCTGGTGGATCAGCTGTTTAATTCCAGCGAGAAGCGGCTGGCGCGGATACTGCTTCTACTCGCGCATTTTGGCAAGGATGGCGTGCCGGAAAACGTGGTTCCCAAGATCAGTCAAGAAACCCTGGCGGAAATGGTGGGCACTACTCGCTCGCGAGTCAGTTTTTTCATGAACCGCTTCAGGAAATTGGGCTTCATTCACTACAACGGCGGATTGCAGGTTCATAGCTCACTGCTCAATGTTGTGCTGCACGATTAGGCACGCCGATCCGGACGGGTCCGAGAATCACCTCGATGGGCAGGTGGAGACGTTAAGGCCCCATCATCTCCGTAGAGAGGTAGTTTGCTGCGTCTCTCGCCACGAACCCAGACGTAGCAAGCTACGTCCCTACGGCGCGCGCTTCCCGTTATCGATATCCTGCGACCTTGTTATCGGGCGGCGGGGACGGAGTGGTGGCGGTAATCTGGTAGTCCCCGTAGTCAATGGTGAACAAGGCGCGGCCCCCCAGTCGAATCGCGGTAGTGCTGCGATTCGATCGAGGAAGCCAGAAGTCGCCCACCTTGGTGTAGACCTGTTCGATTTTTGTCTCTTTCGTCCAGAAGGAAGGATTTTTCGAAGGCTCTCCTTCAATGCGCATCACAGCAAAGTCCGTTGCATCGACCCAGATTCGGCCGCGGTACAACAGCTTGTTCTGGGTCCGGGGCTCGACGGAAAGAATGTAGACGGAGCCGCCTGGAGTTTTTTCTTGTCCCACTAGGGAGAAGGTGTAGTTGTCACGGTTGAGGGCCACGCCACGCTGATTCTCCTCGGTGACCGCCTCCCTCTCACTCTGCAGCATTCTCTTGAATACCCGCTCAATCAGTAGCTTGGAGCCACTTTCAGACCGAATAGTGAATTCTTTGCTGGCTTCTTTGGTGCCAGGAGCCCTGTAGCTGACATCTACCACCATTTCCGCGCTCCGGGAACTGGGGAAGCCATGGTACTCCAGGCGATAAGTTCGGATCCCCCGGTAAGCGCCCAACGCCCGGGCCCGCTCAAGGTTTCGTCGGACCAGGTTGCTTACGATCTCCTCTGTGCTCAGCACCGCCGGGGTTTCGAGTGTAGTGGGGTTCGACGGTTGAGCATCGGCCAGCTGCCACGCCCCAACACAGAGCAGGATGGGCACGCCCAGCGAGGCAGTATGGAGATACATTTTCATCGGCTGTCCGTAGGATAGCGCCGCCGGTCTTGCCAGGAGTGTTCAATTTTGACCAGTTTTTTCTTGCCCTCACAGATAACAATTTCTCTATCCACGCCATTTTTGGGGCGACGAGCTGCGGAGCTGAATTCGTAAGCTGGTTAATCCGCAACCCCAGGAAATCCGAAGAACGCAGTTCCGGGCGCGTTCCCTCGCCCTGCTTATGCAAGACCGCCTAAGGAGGGCGCAATCGAGTGCATGTTCATCTCATTAATCCAAGCGAGGTTTCTTTCGGTACCGCTGTCATAACCCCGCGCTGGCTCTACGTTCTGGCGGCCGCGACCCCCGCTAGCTTTGGCGATCCCCGCCTGGTCGATGAAACTCTGGAAGCCCTGGATCCGTTCGACATTCAGACGGGAGATATTGTTGGCATCGGCATCCATACGGCGAACGCACTTCGCGGTTACGAGATTGGCAAAATAGCTCGCGATCGCGGCGCACACGTCGTGTTCGGCGGGATTCACGCAACCCTGTACCCGGGCGAGGCGCATGAACTGGGTGGCGCGCACGCGGTTGTCAAAGGCGATGGAGATGTGGTGTGGGCGAAAGTATTGGCGGATTGTGCCCGGGGGACGCCGCTGCCAGTCTACGAAGGCGGGCGGATTGAGGCCTCCGAGTTCCTGCCGGCGCGCTGGGACCTGGTACCGCGGAAGAGCTACATGTGGGCTTCAGTACAGACCGTCCGTGGCTGTCCCAAACATTGCTCTTTCTGCTCGGTTTGGCGGACTGACGGGCAGCGTCCTCGCCAGCGTTCCTCGGATGTGGTGATCGAGGAAATCGTGCAGCTACGGCGGCTCGGTTTTCGCTTCATCGCGCTCGCCGACGACAATTTCTATCCGGTGACTCTAACCGACTTGCGGCTAGCCGGCCAGCAGAACAACACGACACGGCTGAATGAACTCAAGGCCATCCGGGCGGAGCGCTTTGAGTTGATGGCGCGCCTGGCGCAGCTTCCCGCAGACATGATTTTCTTTACTCAAATCACCATGGAGGCGGCCGAAGACCCCGAGTTCCTCGATGCCATGCGCACCGCCAACATCAAAGGGGCGCTGGTGGGAGTGGAGTCGGTGACTCCGGAGGGTTTGAAGGACGTTTACAAGGAGTTCAATGCGTCCGGCGCAGACCTGGTGGAGCAGTTGCGAACGTTCCGCCGACACGGAGTGTACGTGCTTGGGTCTTTCATTTTTGGCCTGCCCAGTGACCGCCCCGAAACGTTCGACGCTACTGCCACGGCTGCGGCGCAAGCGGAAGTTGCATTTGCCCAGTTTGTCATGTTGACGCCCTATCCCGGTACTGTGGACTTTAACCGCTGGGAAAAGGAGATGGCGGATTCCCCTATACGAATCGCAGGCATTCCCATCACCCGGCGCTGGCTTATTCCGCCCTCCCTTCGGCCTAAGCTTTACTGGGCGCACCCAACCATGTCCGCGGAGGAAGTTCGTGAGCGCACCCAGTCGGTTTGGGATACTTTTTACAGCTTGAAGTACATTTGGGCGCGGTCCGGGTTCATAAAGTCGATGCGTGCCCGCCTGGCCTTTGTCCTGATCTCGAAAATCTACCGCCAAATGTATGCCGATACCGGAATCGCCACCGACAGTGCACGCGTCTCGCGATCCGCGCAGTGGGCCCGCTGGCTGGCCAAGCCGTGTCAAAGGCTGTTTGCTGCTCCTCCCATGCCACACCTCAAGCTGCCGGAGGCATGGACCGCGCCGGCCCCCGTGGAGCAAGTCAGTTCGCTGAGCTAGGCAAAAGTGCTCGCAGCGTTGGGAGGGGTACTAAATTCGTGAACCACCAAGGACACGAAGTTGCGCGAAGGTTCGGGTTCTAAGGGTTCCTTCGTGTCCTGGGTGCCCTTGGTGGCGAAGTTAGGACGTTGCCTCAAGTCGTAGTCGTCCACCAGCTTGGCGCTCCGGGTTTGTTTCCACGCTCACGGCTCCGCTTCAATAATCCCGCAATTTGCCGCGATTCATCAGAATTTCACCCGTTTGTAACCTTCCCGTAACACTGCGGAAGTAAAAGAGACAGTACTCAAGAATTGCCGCGCGAGCATGCACTAACTCCGAAACCCCAGCCATTGGTGTGTTCGCAACCGGTAAAGCGCATAGGGCTACAAGAGAACGCGGTGCTGGAGTACAGACTCGACTCAGGCGTGTCCTCGGCAAAATGCCAGAGGTAAAAGGAGAAATGAATGAAGTCCGTTCTCAGGTGGTGCGTAGTTCCGCTGTTGGCTGGAACGCTGGTAGCGCAGACTGCGGCTAAACCCAGAGCCAAGAAGGCGGCAGCTAAGTCTGCCCAACCAGCTGTGACCCTGCAGGATTTGCAATCCTTGAAAGATGCGCTGGCTGCCCAACAGCAACAGATTGAGCAGCTCAGGCAGGAGGAGCCAGAAAGACACTGTCGTCAAGCTGGACAGTGACATGGCGGACGTGAAGACCACCTTGACCAACACCGCAGTCGGTACCCAGGACGAGCAGAAGCGCATGTCGGCTCTGGAAGGACTGTTGGGCCGCTTCCGGTTTAATGGCGACGTCCGGGTTCGCGGTGAGAGCTTCTTTCAAGACCTTACCGGTTTCCAGAATCGCAACCGCGGCCGCATCCGCGTGCGTTTCGGCTTCGACGGCAAGTTGAGTGAAGACTTTGTCGGCGGCATCGCCCTCGCTACCGGCTCGCTGGGAGATCCCACCACGACCAATGAGACCCTCACCAACTTCTTCGACCGTAAGACCATCGCACTGGATCGCGGGTATATCACCTACAATCCGATCGCGCACAAGTGGCTCTCTCTAACCGGCGGAAAATTCGCCTACACTTGGCAAAGAACTCCAGTAACATTCGATTCCGACTTGAACCCCGAGGGCTTTAACCAGAAACTGTCGTGGGATCTGAAAACACCGTTCGTGAAGAACTTTACGATTCAGGGCATTGAGTTGTTGTACAACGAAGTCTCAGCGGGTCAGGATTCTTATGCCCTGGGTGGACAGGTGTCGGCCAAGCTAGTGTTCGGGCCCTGGACGGCGACGCCGTCTTTCCTCAGTATGAAGTGGAATCGCCCCGACGCCATCCTGGCAGCGAGCGCTTTCGCTGTGCAGGCAACGACCACCGGCGCGGGCGGGACCACTCCCGCCGGCCCGTTTCCGACTCCGGGAGAAGGTCCGGGTTGCACGGTCGTGAACGGATCTTCCAAGTTCGCGCCTTGTATCTTTGCTCCGAATGGCATGACGAACGCGGTCACCCTCGATGCCACGGGAAAAGCTCACTTCCGTTCCGAGTTCAACTATGCAGATTTCATCTTGAACAACCAGATCAAGACCGGAATTGAGCGTTTGCCGCTTAACGTCTTGCTTGAGTTCGAAGACAACCTGGGCGCCGCCGACCATCCGCTCAGTTCCAAAGGGGTCGTACTCACCGGCCTGGGCAAACAGAACCACGCTTACCTGGCTGATGTCAGTCTTGGCCAACAGAAAAACAAGGGCGATATTCAGCTCGGTTATGCGTGGGAACGCCAGGAACAGGAGTCTGTGATTGCCTCTTTCAATGAAAGCGATCAGCGGGCTCCGACCAACATCCTGCAGCATCGGATCTACGCCCTTTATAAGGTTCGCAGCAATACGGTGGCCAGCTTTACTCTGTGGCACGGGCGAACTTTGAACAGCGGCTTGCTGGACGCGGTAAGAGGCCCGGGAGTGGCTGCTGGTGTGACCGAGCCGTACCTCAACCGTTTCCAGTTCGACCTGATCTATTCGTTCTAGGGCCGTTCCAAGGATAGGTTTAGGGACGTTTTACGGAAAGGTCGTTCGAGTATCCAGCAAAGCCAAAGGCGCCGCTTTTCTCCGAGCGGTGTCTTTGCTTTGTGTGGGTTACATCGGTTTATTTCCATTGAACAATTCCGCCTTCCCTACAAGCCTCGAGATAATCATTCACGAGTTCGACGGGTAACGGGCCATACTCCGCCGAAACTGCGTCGCGGATCTCTCCCACGGTGCGTCTGCCATCGACAAAGTTTACGATTTCGTAGGCGTAGAGCTCCGAGAGGTCCTGTACGTTGAGCAAAGGCGTGGCGTCGCTATTCATCAGCTTGATTTTTGCCACGCGCTCGGGTGCCAGGCGCGCCTTAAGCACATTGTCGTTCTGGTAGGTGAGCGGCCCGAAGTCCGCAATGCGGACGGGAATCTTTCGTGCCGCGGGCTCTGCTGACCATGGTGCCTTCGGCTCCGGACCTTGAGCCGCGCGTGCTTTGGCCTGACCGTCGATCCAGGCGTTGAACGTCGTAACCTGATCGGCGAGAATTTTATCGTTGGTACCCTCACCCGCCGTGGCCCCCGTGAATTCGGTCAGCGAATCCAAGGTCGCGACCTCGCGCCGGAGTCCCTGCCTCATCAGATTGCGTGCCTCGTACCACCCGGAGCCGGGATCCAGTTTCGGCTCCTCCACCAGCCGTTGCGCGTGTTCGAACAATTGCGCCAGGCGCATTTCAGCCTGGGCGGTGTAGAAGGGAAGCAAGGCCCGCGATCGCTCGGCATCCAAGGTGGCATAGACGTATCCCGCCGCGGCGCCCAGCAGCGCTACCCGGCGCAGCTTGGTGGCATCAATTTGTTGCAGGGTGTCATGGTCAGTGTGGATGTAGATGTCTGGCCAGTCGCGCAAATAGAGCGAGGGAACCGCAATCGTGGACGAGTCATAGTCGTCGTGATCGCTGCCCGCAGAATAAGGCGTCACGTCCGCCAGAAATTGGTTGCGCG
>WNFQ01004202.1_pt1 | contig 14655 bp, 13 predicted proteins | sample 5400171 | NCBI WGS metagenome assembly WNFQ01 (sample SAMN13153356, study PRJNA577476) | soil metagenome | isolation source: 20 cm soil under Madrone tree | place: USA:California | collected 2016-06-14
GTCCGCCAATCCACGCTCGCCCGATTCCCCCAGCTTCGCGCCGCCCTCGCCGATCTCGCAGGCAAACTCTCCGCCGCCGACATCCGCCGCCTCAACTACGCCGTCGACGCCCAGCACCAGGACGCCGCCATCGTCGTCCGGCAGTTCCGTTCTTCAAGAGGCTTCTAGCCCTTTTCGCTCTTTCAGCCGCCTGGGCCGCTGGTTCAAGTACAATCTCTCCGCTGTGAAGTTAGCATCCGATGGGGGAAATAATTAGCGCGGTTCGCTTGTTTATACAGAAGTGGGCAGGTACCGGCCTGCAGCCGAAGGGCCATGAGCATGAAACGCTGGAAAAAACTTCTTCTTATACTTATCGCGCTTGCGGTCCTTGCGGCCGTCTATGGAGCCGTGTTGATTCGCCGCGGCTTCAGCACCTTGGACGAGCCATCTGCTCTGGAAAAGTTCGTCGCTCGTACCGTCCGGAATCTGGCCATCCCCGCCGCCGCGCGCCATGAAAACAATCCCTTGAAAGCCTCTCCGGAGATCCTCAATGAGGCCCGCGACAGCTTCATCGACCGCTGCGCGACTTGCCACGGCAACGACGGCAGCGGCCAGACCCAAGTCGGCCGGAGCCTCTACCCCAAACCGCCTGATTTGCGCTCGCCCCAAACGCAGAATCTTACCGACGGCCAGATCCGTTACATCATCAAGAACGGCGTCCGACTAACGGGCATGCCTGCCTGGAGCCATTCGCACGAAGAACAGGACAACGATAGCTGGAAACTCGTTCTCTTCATCCGCGACCTGCGCCAACTATCAGCCGGCGAGAAATCGGCGCAGCAAGCGACGGCCGCTTCCGCGCACTACACGGGCTCGCAGGCTTGCGAAAAATGCCACCAGCAAATCTACGAGCGATGGAAGAAGACGCCCATGGCCAACGTCGTCCGCGATCCCCGTGAGCATCCCGAGGCCATCATTCCCGATCTCGCCACAGATCCCATCGCTAAATTTACGAAGGACCAAGTGGCGCTCGTCTACGGGAGCGTCTGGAAGCAGCGCTACTTCACAAAAATCGGCGATGACTATTTTCCGGAGCCGGCGCAGTGGGACGTGACCAATCGTGTTTGGCGTCCCTACTTTGTAGCCAAAGGAACGGACTGGTGGGAACCCTTTTATCCTGCCGACAACATGCAGCGACCCACCGGTCCTACCTGTGATGGCTGCCACTCCGTCGACTACAACATTCACACCAAGAAGGTCGTCGAGTGGAACGTGGGTTGCGAGCGTTGCCACGGTCCTGGCAGCGAGCACGTCGTCCATCCCTCGCGCGGCAATATTCTCAATCCCGCGCGCATGGACTATGTGGAAGCCAATGACGCTTGCATCCAGTGCCATTCACAAGGACGCCCTTTGACGAGCCCCATTGAAGGGAAGTATTACGACTGGCCGGTTGGCCATCGCGCCGGACTCAACCTCCGCGATTTTTGGCAGCTCGAAGACCACGCCCTCGGTGAAATGACCTTCACGCATTTCCCCGATGGCACCGCTCATAAGAATCGCATGCAGGGGAATGACTTCGTTCAAAGCGTAATGTACCGCCGAGGGATCACCCGCTTCTCTTGCCATGATGTTCATGGCACCGATAACTACGCTCAGCTAAGAAAGCCGGCTGACAAACTCTGTCTCGACTGCCACGGCCCCATGTCTCCCAACGGCCCCCGCACGGCTACCCTCGAGCGGCACACCCATCACAAGGCCGGCACGCCCGGCAGCCAGTGCATCTCCTGCCATATGCCGAAGATCGAGACCACCCTTGCTGACGTCAAAGTCCGCGCTCACACTTCCGCTTTCATCTCCCCGGCCATGACAGACAAGTACAAAATCCCAAATCCCTGCACGTCCTGTCACACGGATAAACCCACCGCCTGGGCCACTGAAGCCTTGCGCCACTGGCCCGAGCGCTCTCCCTGGCGTCTCGATTGAGAACTATCCGCGACCGGCATCCGCCGCCTCAACTATGCCGTCGACGCCCAGCACCAGGACGCTGCCGCCGTCGCCCGCTCTCGCGCACCCCTTTCATCTGGGATCTCGCCCGAGCTGATTCGACAAGCAACAACTGATTGACAGTCATTGCATCTCGCTGATATATCCTTACGCAAACTCATCCTTCAGCGGATGGGACGGCAATACCCCTCGCTCTCCCTGTCCGGCGTGTTCTTGGTGCCTGAAAAGGAGCAAAAAATGAAAAAACTATGCATGAGTGCCGCGCTAGCGGCCATAGCTGTCCTTGTGTTCGGCAATTTCTCAACCAAAGCGAAGACCGATGACGAAGCGATCATCTCCGCCCGCATGGTTGGGTTGGGCGAAGTCCCACCCACCAACAGCAAGGGAGCGGCGGATTTCCACGGAACCATCAGCTCGGACGGAACCACGATTACCTACACTCTGAAATGGAGTGGCCTCACGGCCCTGCCCCTGGCCAGCCACATCCACTTCGGTCCCACCAAGGTAATCGGCGGCATCATGGTGTTCCTGTGCGGCGGGGGCGGAAAGCCGGCCTGCACTCAGGCCACTTCAGGCATGGCCTCGGGCACCATCACCGCGGCGGACATCGTCGGGCCGGCCGTGCAGGGGATTCCTCCCGCTCCGAACGGCAGTTTCGCCGATGTAATCCGTGCCATCCGCACACACAACGCCTACGCAAATTTGCACACAGCCATGTTCACCGGCGGGGAAGTGCGAGGCCCAGTGGAGGCGCACGGCGAGGACGACGAATAGGAACGGCAAAGCGCCAGGTGCCCATGCGCGCTTTGCATGTGGGGATTTTGATTTTCAATCAAGATACAAACTGGATCTCGAGCGAACCGGTCAGAGATAGAGGTTATATCTCTTTACTTTTTGCTCTGGAGCAGCGCGCAATTGGCCACGCATCTCACGGCCTGCATCTCGATTTCCGTTTTTTTATGATTCGGGACGCTTGCCGTGGACTCCGGCACAACGATCAGCGATTGCGGGCCATCGCCTGCATTGAAGGTGCACTGGAACTGCAAAGACTGAACGCCGCGCTGCTGGCAGGAGTTTTTCTCCAGCGCGGACTCGAACATCTCCGGCTTCGCATGCAATTGGTTGGCGATTTCCGACGGCACCATCGCCACCACCATCGGCACCGGCGATTTAATTTTGATGCTCACTTGCTCGCCGTCATGGTCCGGCGTGAACCCGCCATAAACTTTCAGGAACGACGTGAGCTCGTATTTTTCTTTGACCTGGCGAATCCACTGAAACTCGGGCTGAATGCAGTTCTGCACGCAGTCCCAGCGGTAGTATTGGATGTGAACGTCGTTCGGTGAAGTGAAACGGCGGGAGACCGAGCCTTGCCCGGTCATAATTGTCGCGATCCCCACTCCCACTGCCTGATCCGTCTTGCTTTCGGGCTTCAACACCGCGCCGAGTCCGGCAAAGACCGCCGCATCCGGGCTGTTTCGTTCGTCACGAATGACCAGCGTCATTGCCTCGGGCGGCAGGTCGCAGACGTACGTGGCTTCCATCACATGCTCTTGCGTGCACAGTTGCTGCAGATTGACGATGGCCTCGGGATATTGCAACGCCTGGTTCCATCCCTCAGCCGAGGTCAGGAAAATGGTTATGGGCTTTTGCGCCTTGATAACCACGTGGATGTTGCCGCCATTCGCACCCGGGTGATACGTCCGCCCGCGATGATAGTTCGCGGGGTCCAGCCGCACGCTCTCATCATTGGCGGGGAGCCAATCGAAAACTCGTTGCTGGCCAAAGGACGGCCCGGAGAACCCACAAATCAGCAAAAGCGCGAAAAGGAACGGTATTTTGGTGTTTCTCATAGTAATTCCATTGAAACGCGAAGGTCTTTCCCCCGCAAGGTTTCCGCGCAAACGTGTCTCCTGGAAGTATCCTGACCGATGGGACAGGTGCGCGAAAAGTCCGAAGCCAACGCGCCATGCTCTCCTTGCTCGTCGCCGTCAACTCGGCCACGCCCGGGTGCTTACCCTCTTGCAGCAAATCCGGCCAAAGGTTCGCCGGTCGCGCCCCGCGTAATAATCTCCGGCCAGGCAGCCGCCGTTCGACATTCTCAACATCGCTGTGCCAAAGTGCATGTGCATCGATTTCTTCGCGTTTGCCAGTGGCTGATTCTGATACTGGTAGACCAACGAAGCGCCTTCCGGGTCATCTACTTGAATCACTGCCGCGCAACTCCGTGAGATGGACGTGGGCGTGGTGAGGTACACGACGATTTGCGTCCAACTCTGGAAAATGTTGATCATCAGATCGTGGCGCTTCACATGTCCGTCAAACGAGGTGATCAGATAACCGTGCCAGCGTCCGGTCAGGTTCGGGATTCGAACCAGCCCCAATCGCCGTAGAAAGCCATGCTGGAAGGAGCATCCGCCCACCAAGGTAGTGAGAGGTGGGCGGTAGCGAGAGATTTCGAGGTCACCCACGCCAAAGCAATCGCCAGCAACGCCAGCGATAGAGGAACGATCCTCCTTTCGCTGGAGTCTGTGCTGTAGCCGTGCATACTTCACCGGCCCGGCCGCTCGCGTCCGAACAGGCCTCTCAGCCTGCTGGAATGCGCCCTCCACCATCAATTGCTGCTGGCAAGCGCCCGGTAGAAGAACTGGCCCTGACCGTAACTTGGCTTCCTGAAGAGGGGCCCGCGGGTATCCTGAGTGTCAAGCAACTGCTAGTGGTAGCGCTCCTTCTGATTTCTATCCTACTCCTCTTGGCTGCTGAATTAATACTTATTTACCTATGCAAGCGCCCTTCGTGTTGGGGATTAGCCGAAGGGAGCTTTCGAATGGTGCCTGGAGCGATTCCGTGAAGTCGTACCCCAATTCTCCCCATCTCGCAAAAGCTCTGGTAGAATCGCTGCCATGAAAAGACGCACCTTGCTTCAATCGCTTCCCGCAGCAGTGTTGTTCCCAACAACAGCAGCCTGGCTTGCCTCGGGTCAAGAGAAGTCGGGCTCCGGACAACCCGCAACACCCGTCTACGAACTCCGTATCTATCACGCTTACGAGGGCAAACTCGATGACCTGTTGCGGCGCTTTCGCGAACACACCACGAAGCTCTTCGAGAAGCATGGAATAAAAAACGTGGCGTACTGGACGCCCACCGACGAACCCCTCAAAGGCAAGACTCTCGTGTACATCCTCGCGCATCCGAGCCGAGAAGCCGCGGCCGCCAACTGGCAGGCCTTCCGTGACGATCCCGAATGGCAGAGTGTTCGCGACAAGTCCGAAGCCAACGGGAAGCTGGTTGAGAAGGTTGATTCGACTTATCTCGTTTTGACAGACTTCTCCCCAAAGCTATCTTAAGTAGAACCCTATGACTTACGACCCTTAATGCGTCAATACGAATTTGGGCCGTGACACAGCCTCCGCCTTCTTCTCTCTTCGAAGTTGTTTCTCTGCATTTCTGCGGTAGGTTTTTCCGCACCTCCTAAGTCGTCTTGCCGTTGCGTCTCTTGGTTTAACCGGTGTGAAGAATTCCACAGACGAAGCAGGGGTCGGAGGTATAGCTTGTCCATCGAAAGTGAAAAGGGGAATAGGCCCGCGATGACATCGTTGGAATGCCTCCGAGGACGTCATCGCGGGCACCTGATTCACAGTGGACCGGAAGTCGAATCGGAGCAGCCTGCTGCACTGCGCAAGAAGCAAAAGATGATGGGTTCCGTGAGGAGTAGGAAGGGAATTCGCGGCGGCAACCACTCGTTCAGTACGTCAGCGACCAGCCGACCACGGTCATCGTCAGCACTAGCAACAGCATCCCCGTGCTGACAATGCTCAAGGTTCTCCCGTGGCCCAGGAGATAGTCGCGCGATTCGGGATCAATGCAGAGAAGAATGGTAACGACCAGCACCACGCCCCATGCGAGCAGGATGGGCACGCCCTGATGCCGGCCGATCATATCGAAGAATTGAGAGGGAGGCTGGCCCGCCGGAATCCACCAAGGCAGCAGCGGCGCTATGCCCGCGGCGAGCGAGAATGTCAGCAATTTGCGTGTGAACCAGCCTTTGACCTTCGGCCGGGCTTCTTTCCACACGAAATAGTCCCAGGCCAGCAAGCCGATCGCTAGCGGCACCCAGCCATACATGGCCGCCTGCTGGTTGAACCAGTACCATCCCCGAAACAAAACGCGTCCGTGGTGCGCCAATGCCAGCCGCGGCAAAAGGAACAGGCTGAGAAACGTGTTGCAAAGCACGGCCACAAAAATCGTCACCAAACTCATGAATTGGAACCAGTACCGCGTCGGCACTCTTTTGCAGCGAGTGCAGACGGACTGTTTGGGCAGGAAGTTCAGTCCACAGCGGTCGCAATACACGTTGCTCTCCACACGCAGGGATTCAAACCAGCGATCGCCGTCAGCTTACTGCGCTTGCCGTTCCAAAAACTACTGGTCAGAGGGTCAGTTTTGGTCTCGGTCTCTTTTCTTGCACAAAAGTTTTGATGGCCACATTCCAGCGAAATGCGCGTTCCGCCCCGCGCACCACGCTGTTCTGCCGCCTCCGCGCAGTTGCTCATGCTCGACGGCGTTTGATAGAGTGCCTATTCACGCATTCGAAAGCCGACACCTCTTCGGCGGAGACAATCATGGCGATACCGAAATACGCTCTCGACATTCTGGTCTGTCCGGTTTGCAAGACGCGGGTGGAACTGCTAAGCGACGGCTCGGGCCTGAAGTGCAGTTCGTGCCGCCGCGTCTATCTTGTGCGCGATGAAATTCCGGACATGCTGCCGGAAGAAGCGAAGATCGCTCAGGAATAGACGATCGAGAAACAGAGAAATCAAAGAGAGCGAATGTCCACCAACATTGCCGATGCCGTTCCCCGGGTGAAACGATGGATCCCGCGCCTGCGCGGCAAGCGCATCGGCGTGCTCGGCGATCTCATGCTGGATCGCTACCTTTGGGGCACGGCCTCGCGGCTCTCGCCGGAAGCGGCCGTTCCCGTCGTGGATTTCGTCGAGCAGGGCGAGTGCTTGGGCGGGGCGGGGAACGTGGCCGCAAATATCGCTACGCTGGGCGCGCACGTGGAAGCGTTCGGGGTTATCGGCAATGACGAGCCCGGGCGGGCCTTGCAAAAATGCTTTCGCGCCGCAAGCGTCGAGGACAAAGGCATCATCGCCGATTCGAAACGAGTCACCACTGTGAAAACGCGGATTATCGCGCGGCACCAGCAGGTGGTTCGCGTCGATCACGAGCGCCGCGAGCCGCTGCGCAGCGAAACGCAGGAAAAACTTCTACGCTTGTTATTTACAGCGCTTAAGAAACTTGATGCGCTGGTGCTTTCCGACTACGACAAAGGCTTGATCACCGACGATTTCGCCGACCGGGTTCTGAGCGCGGCGCACCAATTGCACGTTCCAGTTTTCGTAAAGCCGAAAACATCCAGGCTATACGCGTATCGCGGCGCGCGGGCCATCGTTTGCAATGCCAAGGAAGCGGGATTCTATGTCACGCGGTCGGTCGCCGACGAGAAATCCGTGGAAGAAGCCGGCCGCGCGCTGCTCGCGCATTTCGGTTGCAGCGCGGTGGTGATCACGCGCGGTGAAAAAGGGATGAGCGTATTTGAGGAATCTTCGCCCCGCCATCTGCACGTTCCGGCGACGAGTTTTGAAGTGACCTACGCGCGCGTGGGCCAGCCGGGAATCGAGCGCGGGGCAACGGGTCGGCAGGTCTTCGATGTCACCGGGGCCGGGGACACCGTTCTCAGCGTTCTGGCGCTTGCGGTCGCAGCTGGGGCGCCGCTCGCCGACGCTGCCATGCTTGCCAACACCGCCGCCGGCGTCGTCGTCGGCAAACTCGGGACCGCTAGCGTCAGCCCGCAGGAGCTTCTTCACGCGCTCGACGACATCCGCCGGTAGCCGCAGCGGACGTACTTTTTGCGGAAATGGCTAGGACCCGGGAACCGGGAAGCTGAACGATTTGTCCGACGTTAAAACCCAAACTTCGACCACTCTCGTCTTGCGGCTCTTTTCCGTGTCGGAAATGTCCGGCATGGGCGAGTAGGGACTAATCTCCACCGAGACCGCAACGGCGTTCGAGCCGCTGGGTGCTTTGGCATGGATAACCTTGTAGCTCTTTACCGGGCCGTAGTAGCCCTGGGGTCCCCAGTCGGCGAAAAAATCCTTCATCGAGTAGCTCAAACCGGGCTTCCAAAGTTGATAGGCCTTCGCGGTGTCGTCCGCGACGAGCGCGTCAAAGAAACGCTCCGCGGCCCGCTTTTCCGGGTAGTAGCGGAACGTGTACCACAGCGCCACAATCGCGACCAGCGCAAGCGCCGCGACGGTGAAGGCCATGGCTCGGGATTTATCTGGTTTATCGGCAGGTGGATCTGTAAGTGACATTCAGTAGTCTCCTGCCCCGCGAGCGTCGGAATCAAAGTTGCCGTTGTCGCGGTGCTATCCCTACACCCGCGCAGCAACGGTAAAATCCTAACAGACTCCGTGCGTCTGCGTAAAAGGAAGCGGAGTGTGGTGGCGGCTACGTTCCGGGCCGTGAGGAGAGCGCCATAGTTCTCAGCCTCCGCCGGACTATGCCAATCGTTCCATTTGTGGACTAACAATTATTCAAAGACTTCTCACTCCTGCCGGATTCCATCAGTTATGACTGCTGTTCGACACTTCGATTCGATCTGTTGGTTGGAGCTCCAATTTGACGCGAATTATGACGGCGCGTAAAATTTGAAGGGTGCTTATACCCCTAATCCAGTCTTTACTCGCTTTCTTCGCTTCCAATCTCGGCCTGATTCCCGCTACTTCAAAGCAATCGACTGCGACACCAACGGTTTCCCAGGGCAGTCCTGTCGTTCGCCTTATCTTAACAAAGGCATGTTTGGTGATACTCGCAGGTTTGTTTTCAGGATTCGCAGCAGAAGTGCATGCACAAACGTGTGACGATGGTGACGCCTGCAACCGTTCAAGTTCACATAAGGTGCTGCATGTCGATGGAGATACTTACTCGCTGCAATCGGCAATAGCGGCAGCGAACAGCTCTGGTAACACGTCTGTCATCATTTCTTCCAATCAAACTCTCACTACCGGCCTGACCTTGACAGGGACTGGTGTTGAATTAACGTGCCAAAATCATGCGACGTTAACGGCGGGCGGCGCCGGATTTTGGATGGTAAAGCTTTTAGGTACGACAGAGTTCGTGGAGAATTGCGGCTTTTCTCCCGGAGGTAACTCTGGCGCACAGGCTATCTTCGTCGACGGCGCAAGCAACCCCAACATTGAAGGGAATACCATATCGGGCTTTGAGGCAGGGAATGGCTCAATCTATCTGGTCGGCACATCCAACGCCATTGTTCGAAACAATCGAATCACGGCGGGGATCGGAGGCCCGGACGGAATATTTGGGGAGAAAAACACAATCGACACAACTGTCGACGGGAACTACGTGGATGAATCTCATGGTGCTCCTGGGGCACATGCCATTGGCTTCCATTCTACGGTCGCCTCGGAATCCGTGAGTGGCACAAAGGTCGTGAACAATACCATCCTGGCTGGAAACAACTTTTGCGTCGAAATCGGGCCATTCGGCGGGCTGACGCCTGGCCGGGTCATTGTCGGCAACAACACCTGCAGGCTGACCAAGAACGGTGGAAGTGGGGGATACTCATTCAGTGTCTCCGGATCGTCTATAACCGGCAACACATTTGATGCCAATAGCTTTACGGCGATGATTGCAGCGTACGAGATAGTTTCCTCCTCCAATACCTCCGTGGTCGGTAATTCCGCCACGATTGGGCAGGCTTGGACTTCTGTCGATACGGCTGCAGTGGCGATAAACCAATCGAATGGCATCAGCTTTACCGGCAATACGATCAACGGCTGGGGAGGTGGAAATGCTCTGGCAGCCGCGGGCTGGGGTGTGATCTTGACCACGGCAGGAGTAACCAACAGCATCGTCAGCAACAATACTGTCTCGGGTAACGTTTTTGTTTTCCCCAAGGGGCAGGGTTCGGGCGCAATTTTCCAACAGTGTCAAGCGAGTGGCGCAGTGTGTTCGAACAACTCCTACAGCGGGAATGTCTTGGTCGGAGACGGGACGCCAAACTCATTGGGATTCCGGCTGGAAAACGATACCGGAACAATGCAAAACACGCTCATTTCAGGAAACTCCATTACAGGCACGAATTACGGTGTCGACGTCTGGAACTCGACCGTCGACGGAACGCATATTTATTACAATCTTTTCAGCACAACCAGCGCCAACGTAGTTGACAGTGGGACACGTACGACAAAGGCCCCGTAGATTCGACCTGGCTGAATACGAGAATTACCTGGTTTCAGCATTGCGGCGAGTAGCATGATGCCAGTGGATGTATAGACGGGAAACCGGAAACCGGAGACCGGCCGAATACAGAATTAAGCGTCGAGGGCGCCAGCGGAGCCGGCGGGGAGCTCGATCTGGTACTTGGTGCGGGCTTTTTCGGCGTGCTGTTCGAGGGCCAGGGCGATTAGTTTGTCGATCAATTCGCGGAAGGGAATGCCGCTGGCTTCCCAGAGCTTTGGGTACATGCTGATGGAAGTGAAACCGGGGATGGTGTTCACTTCGTTGAGATAGATCTTGCCGCCTTTTTTCTCGAGAAAAAAATCCACGCGGGCCATGCCGCTGAGTTCGAGGGCCCGAAACGCGTCGACCGCGTAGTCCTGGATTTTCTTTGCCTGCGCGGGCTTGAGTTCGGCGGGAATCAGGAGCTGCGTGCCTTCTTCTAAATACTTTGCGGTGTAGTCGTAAAATTCACGGTGAGGGACGATTTCTCCGGGGACGGACGCCTGCGGATTGTGATTGCCGAGGACGGAGACTTCGATTTCACGGGCGATAACGGACTCCTCCACGAGAATTTTCATGGCGAACTCGGAGGCTAGATTCAGCGCAGGCGCCAATTCCTCGCGCGAGTGGACTTTGGTCATGCCGACGGAAGAGCCGAGCGTGGCGGGTTTCACGAAAACGGGGTAGCTGAATTTCAGTTCGACGGCGCCTTGAATTTCTTCTGGATTGTTTTCCCAGTCGTGGCGATGGACGGTGATCCAAGGCACAACCGGGATTTTCGCGACTTGAAGCAAGCGCTTGGCGACGTCCTTGTCCATGCCGATGGCGGAGCCGAGGACGCCGGCGCCGACAAAAGGCAATCCGGCCAAATCGAGGAGGCCCTGGATGGTTCCGTCTTCGCCAAAGGTGCCGTGCATCACGGGGAAAACGACATCGATGCGCTGGCCGCCTCCGCTGCCGTCCAATTTCACGAGGGCGGCGTCGGTGGGGTCCGCGGTCATCATGACTCGCTGTCCACCCTTTAACACTTCGGGCAACATTTTTTGCGCGCCAGCGCCGACCAGCCAGTGGCCCTCCTTGCTGATGCCGATGGGCACGGCTTCGTACTTGTCTGGGTCGAGGCCGCGAATGACGGACGCGGCCGAGGCTAGGGAGACTTCGTGTTCGCCGGAGCGTCCGCCGAAGAGGATGCCAATGCGGAGTCTTTTCTTGTTGTCAGGGGTCATGGGAGTCTTCAGTTTCCACTTGTCAGTTTTCAGTTATAAGTGAAAACAGAGGATTGGTGGGGTGGATGTTTCTAGTGCGGTTCTGAATTGACAACGGCGGTAGAGGGCTCGCCGTCGACATTTAACAGTTGACAATCTGCAGTTCGAGGGAAACAGGGAAAGAATCCGTGTCGTGGCCGGGGGCAGTATTTTCGTAGGATTTCTAACTGACGACTGATGACTTAAAACTGTTTACAGGATTTTCTGGCCGAGGCCGGAGAGGACGAGTTCGACGCCGAGGAGGGCGGTGCGGTTGTGTTCGTCGAGGATGGGATTGATTTCGACGACTTCTAAGGAAACCATGGACTCGGTGTCGGCGATCATTTCCATGGCTAGATGGGCCTCGCGGTAGGTGACGCCGCCGCGGACGGGAGTGCCGACGCCGGGAGCGTCGGCGGGATCGACGAAGTCCATATCGAGGCTGACGGCGATGCCGGCGGTGTCGTCCATGGCGTACTTGAGAGCGTCGGACATGACTTCGCGCATGCCGCGCTCGTCAATGTCGCGCATGGTGAAGACGTGGATGCCGGATTTTTTGACGATTTTGCGTTCCTGGGCGTCGAGATCGCGAGCGCCAACGATGACGATGTTGCCGGGTTCGGCTTTGGGCTTGAATCCGAGAAGATCGACGAGCTCGGGCGCGCCGTAGCCCATGATGGCGGCGAGGGGCATGCCGTGGACGTTTCCCGAGGGAGAGGATTCGGGGGTGTTCATGTCGCCGTGCGCGTCCAGCCAGAGGTAGCCGATTTGCTTTTTTTCCTTGCGGAAATGGTTGGCGACGCCGGCGGCCACGCCTGCGGCGATGGAATGGTCACCGCCGAGAACCAGCGGGAGAAACCCTTCAATTAAGGATTTTTCGGCAGCGGCGGCGACATCGCTGCAGGTCTCAGCAATTTCTTGCAAATACTTGGCGCGCTTTTCGCCGACGGGCATCTCTTCCGGTTGCTTGACGGAAAGATTGCCGATGTCTTCGACCTGAAGGCCCAGCTTTTTGATGCTGGCCTGGAGGCCCGCGCCGCGAAGGGCGGAAGGGCCCATGTCGACGCCGCGGCGGCTCTGGCCGAGGTCCATGGGGACGCCGATGATGCGAACTTTTTGGGCCATGCGAGGCTCCGTGACTCGTGACTGGTGACTCGTGACTGGTGAAGCGTACCGACAGTGACCGTTGCTTCGGCGGAGCAAGGCACGAGAGCCAGGCAAATCTCTATGAAAATTCCAGATTGCGGGAACAGCTGGAAAAGCGCCGAATTACCACGCACTAAGGATACACGCGATAAATCATGCGAGGGAAGGGGATGACCTCGCGAATGTGTTCGGTGCCGCAAATCCAGGCGACCGTACGCTCGAGGCCCATTCCGAAGCCGGAATGCGGCACGCTGCCGTAGCGGCGCAGGTCCAGATACCACTGGAAGGACTCTTCGGGCAAGTTGTGTTCGCGCAGGCGCTTCAGGAGCAAATCGTAATCGTGAATGCGCTGGCTGCCGCCGATGATTTCGCCGTAGCCTTCCGGCGCGATCATATCGAAAGCGAGGGCGAACTCGGGGCGCTGGGCGTCCGGCTGCATGTAAAAGGCTTTGATCGATGTGGGGTAGTGGTGGATCAGGACGGGGCGATCGAAGGAGCTGGAGATGATGGTCTCCTCGTTGCCGCCGAAGTCGTCGCCGAACTTGGCGGGATTGCCGTTCTTGTTGAGGACTGCGACGGCTTCTTCATAGCTGATGCGCGGGAACGGGGGCTTCACGTTTTCGAGCTTGGACGTGTCGCGCTTGAGGGTTTCGAGCTCGCGCGATTTATTTTTCAGAACGCCTTGTACGATGGCGCTGACGAGGCCTTCGCCTAGGGACATGGCTTCCTCGAATTCCACGTAAGCGGCTTCGGGCTCGAGCATCCAAAATTCGGTGAGGTGGCGGCGGGTCTTGGATTTTTCGGCGCGAAAGGTGGGGCCGAAGGTGTAGACCTTGCCAAGAGCCATGGCGATGGCTTCGGCGTAGAGCTGGCCGCTCTGCGTCAGGTAGGCTTTTTGATCGTCGATATAGTTGACTTCGAAAAGGGTGGAGGTGCCTTCACAGGCGGCGGGCGTGAACATGGGCGCGTCGGTGAGCGTGTAGCCCTGGCCGTCCATGAATTCGCGCGCGGCCCGGATGGCTTCAGCGCGAATGCGGAGTATGGCGGCCTGGCGCGGCGTGCGAATCCAGAGATGGCGCTGATCGAGCAGGAAATCGACGCCATGCTCTTTGAGCTGGATGGGAAAAGGCGTGCTTTCCGAAACTTTCTGGACGATCTGGATTTTGGTGACACCGATTTCGTAGCCGCCGGGGGCGCGCTTTTCCGCGCGGATTTTGCCGGTGACAATGACGCTCGATTCCTGGGTGAGGCCCTTCAGCGATTCGAACGCTTCAGGGTTTTCCTTGAGCGCGCAAACGCCTTGGATGATGCCTGTTCCATCGCGAAAAATCGGAAACAACAATTTGCCGGATTCTCGAAGATTGTAGAGCCAGCCCTTGAGAGTGACTTCCTGGCCGTCGTACTCGCCTGCTTGCTCGATGGTGATCGTGGTCATGGTGAAGCTCTTCAGCGTCATGCCAAACGAACAGTTTACCAGAGAATCTGCGTCACCAAGAATGATGGGCCCGCAAGCGCTAGCGGTTGGCTAGCGTCTTGATTCCTGGTAGTCCTAGGAGTTTTTCGTCGGCGGTGACTAGGACTAGGTCGAGAACTTGGGCGGTAGCGGCGAGGAAACGGTCGGCAGGATCTACGTGAAACATGAGTCGCTGAGACGCGAGCGCGATTTCATGAGTGAGCGGAGCTTCGAATATTCCCGCGGTAGATTTGCTCAGCCACTCAGAAAGGTCTGCGGGCAATCGAATCCGCCCTTTGCGTTGCAACATCAGGGCTTCCCAGGTGCTGATTGGTGAAAGCCAAAGTTCGTTCGACGGGTCCGCCAAGCGCTGCAGTGTGCGTGCGGCTATCTGTTCTGGATTCTGAAGGAACCAAATCCAGATGTGGGTGTCCAGCAGGAGCTTCAATCGCGCAGGACCTCCCACTCATCATCATCTCCGGCGGGTGCGATAATGTCGCCGAGAATTTCTATCTTGCCCCT
>WNFQ01002015.1_pt1 | contig 14651 bp, 18 predicted proteins | sample 5400171 | NCBI WGS metagenome assembly WNFQ01 (sample SAMN13153356, study PRJNA577476) | soil metagenome | isolation source: 20 cm soil under Madrone tree | place: USA:California | collected 2016-06-14
CCATGGGACACCAGGCATGCCTGGGAGGTGCAAGAGTTGCGGAAGGGCGAGCTGAGGCATGTTCGGGATGATACCATCTTTGGGCTGCACACGTGCCAAAGTACTTTGAATCTTGCGCATGAAAGTCGGTGCTCGCTTCTCGTCGATGCTACTAATCTTTTGCTCTTTTCCCTGCTCCGGTAAGTGGTGACTCTTGTCTTCCGGTGGAGATGAAGATGCTACGTCGACGTTGCGACGCAGTACCCGCGGTGCGTGTTGCGAAGACGCCAAATTGCGGACAATTTCATCCCCGGAATCTTCACCGTCTCCCCACTGGGACTCGTCATCCGCCACGGTGTCCAATTGCGTGAGGTCTGCAAAATTGAAATCGGCCAGCTCTTGAGCCGTTTTGCCTTCAACGTTAACTATTTCCACGTCGGCTCTGGCGTCAAGTAGGACGGCAGCGCAATCCTGAGCCCCCACTAAGCAGGCGAGATGCAACGCTGTATGGCCATTATGATCCCGCGCGTCCTTATCAACTTCATGGTCGATCAAGAAGCTCATGAGCGTCGGGTACTTGAGGAACGCAGTGAAATGCAGTAGGGTCTGCCCACCGCTCGTCTTATGGTCCATCGCCCTGGCAAGCGACGCCCCTGAGGGCGTGTCGATCCGCACATCAAGCAAAGACAAGAGGTCAATAACCATTTTCTCCAGTCCGCTCCAGGGGCCCATATGATGAAGTGCAGAGCGGAGGCCGAGTGAGATGGAGTCGGCAGCAAGTTGCGTTTCGTTGGGTCCATTAGACCCGCTCGACGCTTCGTCATTCGAGGGCCCAACGATTCGCATGGCAACACTCTTCGCATCTTCTAATTTACCTGTCATCTTGAGGCCGACGACCTGAAGCGCCAACTCCATCCTGTTGACCCGATAATGTGAGTAGGTGAGGACGAAGGATATAATTTAAAAAACTAACAATGCACGGTCTGACTCGTCCGTGTAGGTAAACAAGCATGGAGGGGTGCCACCCTCATCCTTTTGTATCCCACCGAACCACACTGCAACAACACCGGATGTTGCGCGAGGAGGTAGGATACAAACAAGCGTATTGTCACTCCAGCGTTGCGTAGAACTTGCCATAACATCTCCAAAGGTACAGTTGAGTTGCAGTGAAGGATGGAAGTTTGACCCAAGCACAGTGACCTCAATGCCACCAATAATCGGACCAGAGGATGGAATAAGTCTATGGATGCGTGGCTGATGAACGGGCGCCATAGGCGGAGGCTCAGGAAAGAACATGAATGGAAGTGGCACCGAAGCGAGGGGCTCTTGCAGAGGTTGGAATCGAGGTACAGAGATAGCTACGGGAGATGGGGGTGCAGTGGGTAAGAAGGTCGAAGGGGAGACACCACTCTCTGAGTCTGCTAGGGATGTCATATCAACCAGCGATTGAGCCAATAGAGGTACCTCGGGCATGTCAAGGATAGCGGAGTCCGAAGGAGGTGAGGCAACGGAAGATTTTGGCGAAGGTAGAGACACTTCCGCATTCGAAACAACAAAGCTGTCGAACGCGCGAGGAGAGGGAGGAGCCGTCTGACAGAGATGACCAGAGGATCCAGAGCTGGCAAGTTGGGATGGGGTAGTTGCGCGAGTAGGAAGTGCGGATGTGAAGACTGAGGGTGAGGTCAGACTACCTGAGCTGCTTCTTCGGGATAGTTCTTTAGGTTGACCGCGAGATGTACCAACGCCGTTAATTTTTAGCCGTTTTCTGCCTTGATCCAAAGTTGTCTCATGGGTGTGTGACTGTTTACGCTTGTAGGAAGTTGCCTTCACGGAAGAGGTAGTCTCGCCAGGTACCTGGGACCACCCAATTTCCGCCATGGGGGAGTGCTTTGCATTGGCCCCAGTACTTTTGTGATCGTCTGTAATCATTATTGGATGTGTGGTCCCAGTACCAACAATTCTGCCTGTGTGGTCGGACATGGTGAAATGAACATGGAACCCAACTCGCTCGCGGTGGTGACGACAGTAACAGGTGATACGCAGCGGAAAGACAACAGTACCAGAAGAGAAGCTGAGCACTTCCGAGCAGTTAAATTGAACAATGTTGAAGGGCTCAGTTGTACCATTCGCCGTAGCATTTGCAGCCTCGGGTGACTCGGAGTCATACCGCTGGGGACGCACACGCTGGGCCAATTTTCGGGCGACACGCTTCGCCTTTGAAGAACGTTAATGGAAAATGTCGATGAAAATAGCGGAATGACATACTTCACGAACTTGACAACTGGAGCAACATACGACGCGAGAATGAGGGGGAGATGCGCATGTTATCTCCACACCAAGCTGTAACGTATCTTCAACCAAAGGATCTAAAGGGAACCAGACGTAATCAAACTGGGATTGATGGGCGGGGCGAGTTAAAGTAGACGAACCTATTTTTCCTTCTTTTCGGGTTCTTTTCTTCATAGCTGTGCCCTTGGGCAATCTCAACCATTTCCATGAACCAACACGATCATATTGAGAGGGGTTGTCCCCCCCCGTCACGCTTGCATGGGCAAGATCGACAGTGACGCGAACTTGTGTTTCGACGCGAGACTTTGTACCGCCCTCGGGTATGCTGGGGACCATTATGGCAAGACTATGGAGTAGAAAGGTGAGTAACCTCCTCGGAGGAAACCGGGTGGATTGAGAGCAACGCACTTTGAGCACGATTCCTTTGGGGGGTATACGACGGTCTGTGAAGCTAAAGGATTCCATTTGCGTGGTTGGGGAGCTGGGGGAGGAACTGGTTTGGTTGGGGTTGTAGGTATTAACGGGGGTACAGTCATGACCTCCGAAAAGGGGTGGACATCCCCAAAAGATTGAGATGGTGAGATGGAGGGCGAAGTCGATGCAGAGGTTTGGGGAAGGTTAGAAGAGACCATGGAAGTGGCGGTAGATAGCGGTGGGGATGAAGAACTAGGAAGTGGCATTTAAGAAACCACGTGCGTAGATCTTTTCAAAGCGGGGCTTACTCGTCGTATGGATAATCTTGGATAAGGTCATCCAAAGAAAGTATGTTCGTGGTGTTTTCCTTTGCAGTGTTGAGAAACCGGGGAGAGTTCTCATGCTTATCCCAACAGACTGGCGATGGGGAGGTTGGCTCGACTGATATGGTCTTGTACCATGTGGGGAGGTCGATGGGGGTGGGTAATGGAGCGAGTTGGGCGTTGTCGTCGGGAGTTGAAGGGATCGCTGGGGACGGCGAACGAGAGAGGGCACTCGTGAGAGAAGGGGAGGAGGGAGACATGGGAGAGATAATGAGAGCAAAGGAATGAATCACTCCACCAGACTGCCGCGAGCTCTAACGCCGAAGAGACGCGACCCCGGCTCGCTTCCGCTTTCGATACTACAGTACCTATGATGACAAAGCGTCGTTATACGGTCATATCAACACTTGGCTCACTGTATTCTCACACGTTGCCTTGGACGAGGCCCACAGGCAAAAAAGGTCTCACACGTGCCGGCCCGAAAGGCGTCACAAGTGGATTACATCAGCCATTTCAACACGCTGCCCCGGCGCGTCCCTCACTCACTTGCCATTCTACGCGTCCACAGCCTAAATGAAGCGCGGTGCAGACAAACAACTATCAAAGGACGATAATCCCGATGACGAGGTCGAGGTGTGCAGACTATCTAGAACCCTAGTCGAATTTGTCTTAGCGTGTTATCTCGACAGGAAGTCCAAACAGGTTTCCAAATCGCCAGGGACTCAGAGCTGGCAAGGCGGGAGTGCGTTCTTTCGTTGCTCGTCCGAGCGCCTCTTTACACCCGAGCTCTCTGACTATTCTTGTAGGATACGGAGTCTTCCCAAGCGAAGAAGCCCCGCCGTTGCACCCGTAAGCCCACCTGGCGCCACTGTACGTCCCAACTCGTCCTTACCTCCTACCTCTATTCCACTTACGTCAAAACAATACTACCAGCAACCAGCCGTTCCACAAAAATTTGGCAGTTTCTCGGGTTTTGGCGGTGGAACAACTCCTCTCACGCTCGCTTCTCCGCTGGTTGGTCCACCTCACAAACCAGCCGATGCTCCAGCCGTCTCGGAATCCGCCTCCAATGCCACCAAAAAGTTTGCATCATTTCTTGGTCCTTCCACCGCAGGCACAAAGCCAGCGGTACCGTTATTCGAGACGCCAAAACAAGCTGTGTCTGATGATGCGGATGAGGTCGCACTCAAGTATTACACCTCTCTTCGCGGGCTCAATTCGTCTTTTCTGTCCGCGATCTCGAAAGCTATCGAGTCTGATCCTTTCATGGACATTGCGGACCTCTTGGAACAATACAAAAATCATCGTGTCTCGGTACAACAGGACTATGATGGTAAATCTTCTCACACAAGGACACAGAGCGCCCCAAGTCCACCAAGCAAACCTTCTGTTCCTGCTGCCCAGATCTCCTTCCTTAAGCCTCCCTCTTCCGCCCCCGCCACAATGCCGGTGCCTCCGTCAAGCTTCTCAAGCTTCGGGCCATTTCCGAGTTCATCTGCGCCTGCAACTGGGTTCACGCCGAGCTCTGCAGCGCCTACAGCCGATCCATCTCCTTTCAACCTTTCGTCAGTAGTAGCCACATCTTCAGACCCTAAGCCTGTGTCGGCTGCTTCGTCTTCACCTTTTTCCGGCTTTGGTTCAGTATCTTCGCTCTCCCCGTTCAAACCAGCTACGTCTCATACATCGAAGGAGGCCGACTCTACTTTTACATTGAATCCCCCCTCTTTCGGCGCATTTGCATCGACTGGCACTTCGAGTGCTTTTTCTCTTGGCAACAGCGGCAGTGGCGGCACCAGCCTACCCGGCACCAGCACGTTACTCTTTGGCAACCCACCAAAGAGCTCCACGCTTTTCGGTTCTGATAAGGTGACTCCGGAAGAAAAGGACAAGGAGAAAGACAAGCCTGCTTCACCCCCTGGGCCCTTCGGCTTTTCCCTGGCACCTGGTACGAAGCTTTTCGGGGACACAAGCACAAGCTTCTCGGGCTCGAGCAACATATTCAGCGCTTCAACAATGACGAAATCAGCCGACGAAAAGGATAAGGAGAAAGACAAGGCGACGGCAGCAGCAGCTCCCAGCAGCGCATTTGGGACACCATTCGGTGTGCCTTCAAAGACATCACCCTTCACTTTCGGTTCGGCGGCGTCAGCAGCTACACCCGCACAGTTCGGGTTCGGAGTCGCCCCGGGGGTAGGTAAGGGGTCACCCCCGCCGCCGCCCAAAGCGGGTAGCGTCGGGTTTTCGTTTGGCTCGCCGTCACGTACGTCACCATCACAAGCGACAACATCAACAACAACATCGACTGCTGCTCCTGGTTCAATATTTAGCTTTGGATCAACAACGTCTACATCCGCTTCTGGAGCTGGGGGTACAGCAGGTACGGCGGAATCAACGCCCGCGTCGACAAACGCGAGTACACCCGCCCCAGCCAGTGCCGTGCCTGCACTTCTGGATCAGCCATCTTCGGCTGCGTCGCGAGGTGATACTCCTGCGACGGAGGGCTCGTTGGAGGAAGATGGGTTGGCGCGGACGCAGTCGCCTGGGCTACAAGGTGGGGAAGGCGAAGGGGAGGAAGATGAGGACACGACGTACACGATCAAGGCGAAGGTGTTCAAGTTTACAACGGATCGGGAAGGCGCGCCTACGTGGTCGGATATGGGCATCGGTGCGTACCTCCCCCCTTCTCTTCGCTTTGTCATTTCTCTCGGGGCTCATTCGTTTCGCTTGTTGTGTATAGGCTTGCTTCGTCTCAAGAAACACAAGGAAACTAACGCCCGGCGGGTTATTTTGCGCTCCAGCACCACTGGAAAGATCATCATTGTGCGTTGGCATTCTATTACACTCGGAATCGTTCTTACTTGGATCTCATGATATTCCTTTTCCATCCGCGCGGGTGTATAGAACTTCCGCATTTATCCTGGATTGCAGCCAAAGCGGAACGGCAAGACAGTCGCTTTCACAGGTCATGTTACTTCACCCGAGAAGGAAACGCTGTCGGCGCAGTACCGTCTACGCGTAGTTACCGAAGCCTCCGCGACCGAGTTGGCGGAAGCGATAGAGCGCGAGGTGCGGCTGGTGCAGACCAACTCAGGCCCAAGTACTTAATGCAGACGCGAAATGGTACACATCTCTCTCTGCCTTGGGGTGATACACAAAACTCTCCTCCATTCCTCCCTTCCTTCCTCTAGCACGGTGCTATGCTACCTCTCATATTACAGCCAATTTTCCCCGGGGCCGGTTTGTGTTTGTGGGTTCATGCGCCTTACGGAAAAAATGCGCGGAAGTGAGAAGGGGGTGTTTTTACAGTAAAAATGGAAAGACGCTTGAATTTTCACTTTCCCGTGAAGTGGCTCTGTGCGTTGTGCCAGATCGAATTAAGCACGAAAGCTTGGCTGAGGAGCATCTCGATTTCGTGGTCCGTCCAATCTTGTGTTGGTAATGACTGCAGGAACATAATGATGCCCTAGGAGTGTTTCCCAGGAGGCAACGAGGGAAATGAATGGACGCGTTTGACCAACGATGAAGTCCTACTTACCTGAAAGTCCATTTCGCGGAGCTTTTCGCTCCATCGGGTGAGAAACGCCGAACAAACGTACAGGTGAAATTGAGAAAAGGCATCCGGACCTTCCGCCTGTTATATACATAAATCCATCCATCATTAGTTCTATCAAGAGCACTGCAAGGACGCACCAGATAGGTATCCCACATCCTCACGGTATTCTTCACGCTAATCTCGCGCATCAACAAGCAGTTCATCCATCTAAACGCAAATTGCATAAACTCCACGCCTTGCGCAGCGAGGTGTTCAGAAAGCGGTGCATCAATGCGTGCGACAAGCTCCGCCATACGTTTGACGCTGCGCTGGATACCTGGCTGTGCAGTGATGTAGTTGTCTTGGATCCCGTCTAGCAAACGCGAGAGGCACCAGAAGGAATCAGCCTCGACTGCGTTGAGGACAGCGGGAGGGAGGACTGAGGGATCGATTTCTTCGGGGTCAACATCTGCAGTTTTGATTCGTGTCATTGTCATGTACTTGTCACTTTTTTACTGGCAAAACCACCTACCGACATATGCAGACAGGAACACTTGGAAGAACGGTGTGACGAGGTCGTTTATCCCTTGCACGTATCCACTTGCGGGATGCCTTATCGCCCAGACGTACAGTATACGCTCCAGACACTGTGAAAGGAAGAAGAGGCATGAGGCGAACATAGATCAATTGATATGACGCGGCCATACGCGTTGCGTCGAGCCCTGCATCCACAGCTGCACGCCAGGTCGTGTCCGCGGCACATCTATCTCGATCTGGTGCCATATTTGTTGGTCAAGGCCATCTTTGCCCTTGGCGAAGGTGAGATCGACAAGTGACTGGTACTCCCCACGCTTCCTTTCTAGTGTGGATGAGCGCAGGCGCGTAGGGAGTGGTAGATAGCCCTTGTAAAGATGAGGATAGAGCGAAGCAAACAGGATGTAATCTGATCGCACCAGGAGGAGCGGCCAAGCTAGCGGGCGAAGCTCTTCAGGGATTCCAGACCAAGCCAATTTTCGTAGCTCGGCTTAAAAGGAAAGAAAATCAACGGTCGGATGGGACCTAGATTAGTGAAAGGAGGAAAGAGGACGGACCCATGTCCACATCCTCGCGCGACAAACATTCGATGAATTTCTGATGACGATTTGCTTTGAAAGACTGCTCTCGCATCAACTTTTCCGACGTCTCCCCGTAGTGCGGAGACGACGATCTCGAGCGTTGTGGCGATGAGGACTCCGCACGGCCATGTCGCCCCGCAGGACGTATAAGACGCAGAGGATCTGTGTGACGGATCAAAGCACATTCGTGCGAGTAAACCCAACGCATACATTAGCAAGGCCCCAAAAAGTCTGAAATCTGGCCACGCACCATTCACGATTTCTGCTGCGTCCTGCCGAATGCTCGCAGCACCTAGCCGAACCTTGGGCACCACAGGCATGTCGACGAACAACTCCTCACCGAGATCCTCAAACGTCATGTCATTATCCGCTTCGTCGCCGGCGCCGCTGATGGGCCGCTGTACCTCCGGCAGAGGGAGAGAGGACCCATCCCCATCCCCACCGTCCTCGCCCGCTCTTTGCACGATCGTCCAGCCGTTCTTCGTGGTCGTGGGAGGTATCGCATCTGCATGAGACGGGTATGGCGACGAGCCTGTGGGGCTCGGCGCGCTGACCTGCGTGTAAGAGAAAGCGAGGGTCGAGCTGGAGCTATTCTGTGACTTGCGGGGGACGGGTACGGGCTTCGGCGCAGAGGCAGACGTAGACGTCACACCCGACGGTCGAGGGTGTCCGGGTTGGTTAAGCGAATGACCCCAGGCGGACTGTGAGTTTGAGGCCGACTCGGAGTCGGATGTGCTGTCCCAAGCATCGTCCTCACCCCACTCCGTGATCGAATAAGAAAAATGTGAGGATGGATTGAGGCTGATGTGGGGCCTCGTTGGAGGCGGACGAGCAGCCATTTGGCAGAGGGACAGCTGAACGGTTAAAAAAAAGAAGCGGCTGAGCTGGTGACGCCTACCGGCGCGTCGACCGTGCTGAACATTAATTAACAGTACACATATATCATGATGCGCTCTACGCCTCCATTAAAACAGTGTGATGAACACCGCCACTGCCACTGCCATCACGCCGTTTTACGGGAGGACCACGACTCCACCGTTCGCTAGGCATACACACCTCGTCCCATCGCTCAGATACACCTCTAACATACAGCGTCGATTCATTCCAGTTACCCAAAGCACCGAAGGTCCACCGTTTGGAGATTTCCCTTTCCGCCTCACGAGCTGATGTGGCTCGACCAGTTGCATAAGTATCTATAGTTGTAGATTGGCGTGCTGCAGAAGAATTTCTTCGGACCACCCGTAGTAGTTCTTCAGCTTCTTGCCCCACTTTTGCAGAGTGATCGGGTCGATCGTATTTTCCGGGTGAGCTATGTTCAAGGTAAAGGTTTTTGTCAGGGAATACAGCAAAGCACTTACGTTTGTGAAACGAAATTGATCGCAATGCTGGATCAGGCGGCTGGAAGCGTACGCTTGACCCCGCGGTGCTCGCATCCGCCTCGAAACCCATGTCGATCATCACCTATATCACGTAACCGAAAAAATCAATCACTTCATTGTCCAGAACGCACAAAACCGGAGATTCTACTCACCTTGACAAAGTGATCCCACTTCATCGGTGGCCCGCCTTTCTTCGCGCTCTTGTCCGCACCCAGGATTTGTGCTAAAAACCCGCTGCTCTTCCGATTCATGTTCTTGAACCAAGCGCCCAGATTCCGTTTCTCCCTCGTCACCTCAGGTGCGTGTAGCACGGCCTCCTTCTCACGGCTGAAACGCGAGAAGAAACCCCTCTTGGTGTCTTGTTCTTGTACAGGCGGAAAGCTTGACGACTCCGCGCGCGTCTTGACCTTCACCTTCTGCTCCGTCAGGTTCTCAGACTGTAAATACGAATGGGCAGATTGCGCGCGGGTCTGTTCTAGTGAAGCGGTGGACATGCTCGCAAAGCTAGTCGTCGAGCTCGATGTGAAGTTTGGTTGGCGCATGGTCGGTTGACGTTTCTCTAGTTTCTTTTTCTTGGTTTGTGACGTGGGTGGGGGAGATGGTGGGACTTCCACTACGAGCGGAAGCGAAGGTATAATCGGAGAAGGTGGCTCGATAATTGGCGAGGACGGTGGTGGAGAGTTGGTCTCGGGTACATCGACTTTGTCCGCAGCCGGCACTGACTTCTTTTTCTTCTTTGGTTTTTTCTTCTTCTTCTTCTTTGCTGCTGTGTGTGGTGCATCTTCATCTTCGACTTCCTCAATAGTTACAGTGCGACCTATACTTGCTGTTAATATGAAGAAAATGACTCGGTAGAATATTTGGGATGGGGTTGAACGTACCATCCCGTCCTTGAGTACCTGTGGATAGATTGGGAAAAGTAGGTGGCACCTGCGTCCCAGGTCGATTCGTTCGGAGTCGAGGGTTCGAGGAGAAAAGGCGGCCTGGACGCGATCCACACCTTAATAACCATTCTGTCAGATAAGCAGATGACGCCATCTACCTCGGAGGGCCCCCAGCGCTTTGAGAAACTGGTTGTCATTTGACAGTTCCTCGAACGCCTTCTTCTCCTCAAAGATTTCTGGTTGCTCACTTGCAATATCCATCGCTTTGCGTACAAGTTTACTGAGCTCTGCCTCTTCCTCTGAATCGTATTCGCTCGAATCTTCGCCAGCAGAATCTGAAGACCCGGAGTCGCTCTCATCGTCACGCCCCCTCATGGCCGCACCGGAATCGGCGGAGTAGTCTGAACAGTCCTCTAGCGCGGGCATTGATGTCGAATCCGAGTCATTTCCATCCACGATCTGCAAGTGCAAGGTTTCAAGGGCACCAGAGCTTCTCTTAGGCTCTGAAGAGACTCCGGCTGCCTTGGCGTTGCGCTTACCGGGTGACACCGTGGTGCTCCATTGTGGGACACGTAAAAAGTTATCCTCTACCTGCCACAGTGTGTCCAAGTCCATTTTGGTGACAGCTTTGTACGTCTGTGGTATGCATCAGTGTGGCCGTTGATAGATTTTCGAATGTGCCCACGTCGTTTATGCGAGTCCACATAGCATCTACAACACGACTCTCTTTCGTTCTCTCGAGCGGAAAGATGTCATTAAGATTCCTGCCAAGTTTTCTCGAAGCATCTTCAGAGAGAGACTGCGCCTCAATCCACAAACTTAACTCTTCAGGCATGGCCCGCGACTGATTTCGCCATTTCTCGCCTTGTGGACCAAGAAGTGGTGCATCTAGTGTCTCTTGCAGCTGCAACGCGACCTGGTCATAACGTCGCTCTGTCAGCGAGTCCGGTGTGGAGTTAGCGTGGATGTTTACAGCAAGGTCACCCAGTGCATCAAAAAGTGCTTGTGGAAAGCGCTTCCTTTCATGAGGAGCTTCCTCCGTAGCGTCCTCTAAGATGCGAGCCAAAATATACTTGGGATATTTAGAGTTGGGAAGGCAAAGCTCAATGACAATCGAGTCGACGTAGGACTTATAGGCGTCACGAAGGGCAGTCCAGTTAAACATGTATTCGGGGTTGTTAGGATCGCTCTCTTCGTATTTCTTGAAATACATTCTGAAGGGGTCTGGGAGAGGAATGATGACTGGTTCGTTTCGTAGGGACTGGGATGATGCACACCAGCCGTTGCAGCAAGCACTGAAAATCGCGCTTGGAGGGCACCTATGAGGGCGTGGAGAACGTCGCACACGGCAAGATACTCTTGTCTCAGATTTGGTTTATTTGCAAGTTGCGACCGAACTTTGCTGTTGTCAATGCTTTTTTGTTCGAGAAGTTCAAGGCGGTCTCGGACAATCTTCCAAGCAGAGGAAAGCATGTATGAATTATGTATGCTGATTAATCGAATAGGCGCGCTCAGTAACGTTAAACGCAGAAGGGTGCAACCCCTTACCGGGTAGCGAGTACATTTAACACAGCGCTTCTGTCCCTTAAGGGGTCCTGGTGTGTACTTTCCGATGACTGGGAAAGGTTAGAAAGGACTTCCTTCGACAGCTCATGATAAAAGAGGTCCGAATCTTTGAGCCATTTGATACTGTCGATGTGGGCTATTGAAGGGGTGCGTTCGATATCCTAGATCAAAACAGCAGAAAATTTGAAGCTTACCACTATACTCGGCATCTGCCGTGTTGAGGAGACGTTCGATATTGAATGGGGCAGCAAGAGCATTCTTGGTCGACTGTACGAGAAGGTCCTCTTTTCAACGAGAGCGCTGGTGTTCGTTCATTTTTCCCCATTACTGGGCAGCTTACCTCCCAATAAATCGAGCTTCTCGCGACCAATTGGTTTCCTCAGCGACATAATCTCCCCTGTTCCCATCGCACCTTGCTTGCCATTGCGCAACACGAGCGCACGCGCGGTGGAAGGTAAAAGCCTGAGGGCATTCTCGTCAAAGGTAGGGTCATTGGCTTGAACTTGGCGACTCCCGCGTTTGACAAGATCTGTACGGTCAGGTGGCAGAACTGAGCCGGGAGGTGGCCTGGCCGCTGGTTTCCTCGGAGGCATGCACTGGTTGGTTCAAAAGAGTCGGGACGTATGAGATCTTTGATGCCAAGGCTGTGTTGCTCTTGGCAGCCCGTCCCGTGACCAGTAGATATGATTAGATGGGGCTCGCTAACACACATGCTACTGTATCTCTTGCGACCATGACCGGATGACCAGCCAAGCCAGTCAAGGCGCATATACACAGCTGTGTTTGACGATAACACCACGTAGAATGTGGAGCAGCCCTGATCGTCACCATAGCTCAGCGTGGTGCTCAGTTGATGAGGTCGGCCGAGGATTGAGCTGTACTGATGGCAAAGGCTTGAAGTGAGTGGTAAACGCGGTCTACATCATAAAATAAATGTGGTCCTCGCAATCCAGCTCGCCCCGACCACTGATCTCTTCTTTTCCTCTATCCCTGGGCCCTGCTGGCCAGGTTCCATAACATTTTCCTTCTCTCATTCTTCGATATACTTGCTCGGCCTTGATGGTCGCTTTCAATGTTTCCGGTTCGTGAATTCACCTCGACAATGCTTACAATGCCGTTGATTCTCTTTTTATCGGATATAGCTGATGACGCCTCACCTTTGATTTCATACAGTCCTGCAGGTGCATGGACAGACTCACCTTTTAGCGACTCAAGCGCTCCGGTACGTCCTATATGGCATGACGTCTTCGCTTTCACACGTTGAGGGCGATATTAGTTGTACTCCCATTCGTCATGGCACACGTCCTCTTCTCATGGTGCATCGGCAACTTTTCACTTCAATGGCAATTACTTTTCGTCGGCTCTTTTTACACTTTCTTATTCCGTGCTCCAGGAACTGGAATATGGTTTTTTGGCGCAAAAAGGCCACAATACGGGTCTTACAGTGTCTCCATTGATGGCCGGTCTGTATCCGGAAATGCGCGATCTCAACACCCGTTATTTCAGCAATTACTCGGTGGTCGATCTGGCCTTTCGAACGGCCCACATCAAGCCGTGTTCACTAATACAGGGTCGGGTTCTTTTATTGATCTTGACTCGATTGTGTTCGAGACACAGACCGGTTCTCTTGAGTACGTTTCATATTCTCGGTATGTGTAATCAATCGAACTCGAATCTCGCCAGTAGTGCAGCGATGGCACAGACAACGATGGGTGATACTAATCCTGCCATCACTTATTTGCCCACCCAAGAGGACTGGGTTTCTGCCAACATGCAAGGATGGTTTAATGACACACTTCAGTGCGTTCTGCATTCATGGACCTCAAGGTCATTGTGATGATGTATTCCTTTACCATCAGTTTTACCCAGACTGGGGGCGCACAAGCACAGTTCACATTCTATGGTGATGCGGTGGCTATTTACGGAACGGTTTCGCCTTTCCTTGCGGACTACACTGTGACGATGGATGGGGTGACACGGTGGCTCCAGAGTAGCTCACAGGGTCTCGCCAGCGATATCCATATGGATGTGAGTACGCTGAGCAGCCCTCGTACCGCGCGCTAATGTCACCCCTTGCAGACCTTGTTGGTCAGTCACAGCTATGATTTAGGCGACACTGTATGATTGATTCCCCGGCAGTACTTTACAAGCGGCTTGACATCTGGCTCGCATAATCTCACTTTGACCGCGAATCCAGCAGAGTGTGGCCAGTACGATGCGAGCACGTTAATGGATATTGATAGGATAGTCGTATTCAATGCCTCAAATGTTACGACCACCGAGACCGACCACAGGAACATTACCCTGCCAACCATAATAGGCCTTCCTCAAAGACCAGAGGGGGTCCCCTTGTCCTTGACAGACCAGAAAACAGGTTCGCAGAATGGTACAACCTTGGCGTAAGTGTCAACTCGACCATTGTACAGCGTCTAGATAGTGCTCAGTACAGGGTCATAGGAATAATGCACCACAATACATCCAGCACCACTCTTCGAAACGGCACAAGATAGCTGTCATCGGAGGGATAGCGGGACTCATCATGTTACTCCTACTCATCTTAATAGCCTTCCTTCTTTTTCGCCGTCGCAGTCCCCAAGTACACAGTCTGTATCGCAAAATTTCCCTTCGACAGCCAAAGACGCCGAATCTGCCGGTGCAGCCCCCTCCTATTCAGAGGATTGGCTCACCGCTTTATGTCTCGAGTTCCAGTGATCTCGAGAAATTTGCTCTTTACACAGTACCGCTCGGGCCTAATGAGAATACCTTCACAGAGGACGCTCCGGTAAAGATGCCTTGGCTTCCAGAGACGTGCGTGACGCGGGACGCTTGCGACGGCCGGTCAGGAGGATTTCGGGTGCAAAGCTGGGCAGTGCGTTGGGTTTCTTTGCAAAGTTGATTCGTGTGGACCTGACAACTGACGACTGTTGCTGATGATCAGCAGAAGCCAATGACGCCTATTCACCGACCGCGCCCGCCTTCGTTGAGGCTACCCTTGGGAGACTGAAATGCATGGCCTTACGGGGGACCATTGTTGTGTGCATGGATAAGGTTTATCCTTCGACACGCAAGAAAAGGGACGGCACAGTAGGAAAGGGATGGAGTGAAGTGACCGACCGATTCGGAAGCAACCGGGATGGTTGTCAGGCGACTCGGGCTGTGTGGGGAAGGCG
>WNFQ01002017.1_pt1 | contig 14646 bp, 8 predicted proteins | sample 5400171 | NCBI WGS metagenome assembly WNFQ01 (sample SAMN13153356, study PRJNA577476) | soil metagenome | isolation source: 20 cm soil under Madrone tree | place: USA:California | collected 2016-06-14
CGAGGGTGAGGCGATGGATGCGAGCCAATAGGCGGCGCTCGCACCATTCCGTTTCCTCGCTGGCCGGATCGGTGAATTTCCCGCGCAGGATGACGCCGCTGGTTTCGAGACGAAACAGCTCTTTCTCTACTTCGGACGCGGAAATTCCGAGTACGGCAGCTAGCTTGGTTGCGGAGACCGGGCCGGCGTGCGCCATCCAGCCAGTGACCATGGCGAGCTGCGCGTCTTCGTGGGAGGTTTCGATGGAGGGCAGTTCTGGGGAGGTGTCGAAAATAGCGGACGGGAAAATTTGACGGAAGGCGTGCGCGCGTTCTGCGGTGACCCAATACGTTGTGCCGGTGCATTGAGCGCGTCCGGCGCGACGCTCCGCTACTAGCTGTTCAAAATGCAAAGTCCAATGCGGAACAGATTCCTGCAATTTCAAGTGCAAGCTGTTTGTGGGTTGCCTCGCATCGGCTCCAGGAACCGGCAGCGCAACTAGTGAGAGCAGCGCGTCGTGGAGTTCCTCGGCATCGCGGACGTCTGGCCAGGCGTCGTCGCGGACGGTGGCGATGGCGGCGGGGTCTAGGCGACCTATTTCAGACAAGACTGTTTCGGGGAGAACGCGGCGCATTTCGACGGCGCGGGCGCGGCGCTCTTCGAGTGGCGCGTCGTCGAGATACGCGTACGGATTGGCGTTGAGGATTTCGTGGGAAAACTGCGAAGGCACCGGAGTATCGACGGCGAGGCAGCGGATGCGGCCCTCGCCCATGTCGGTCAACACGCGCTGGAGTCCCTCGATGTCCAGGGCTTCAGTGAGAACGTCTTTCATGGTTTCGCGAATGAGCGGGTGATCGGAGAGAGCGATTTCGCCTTCGAGATTTTCCGGGCAGGCGAGCGCCTCGGGAAAAACGGACGCGAGCAAATCATCGGCGCGCATACGCTGAATGTTTGGTGGGACTTTCTTCCCGCCGCGAAAACGGAGAAGGGCGAGAGAGCGCCCGGCGTCCCAGCGCCAGCGGGTGGTGAAGAGCGGAGAAGGCAGCACGGCCTGCTCGAGAACGTGCCGCACGGAATTGGGATGAAGGAAATGGAAAACGTCAGCAAGCGGAAAGCTGTGCTGCTCGCTGAGGGAGATATTCAGGCCGTTGTCGGTGGCAGCAGCTTGCAGTTCGAAATTAAAGGAGCGGCAGAAACGCTTGCGAAGCGCCAGTCCCCAAGCTTTGTTGATGCGTGCGCCGAAGGGAGCGTGGATGATCAACTGCATGCCGCCGCTTTCGTCGAAGAAGCGCTCGGCGATGACGGTTTTTTGCGTGGGAATGGTGCCGAGGATCGCGCGTCCGGCGGTGACGTATTCGGCGGCTTGCTCTGCGCCGGATTGGTCCAGACCGCATTCGGCTTTGAGCCAGTTCACGGCCTCCACGAAATCGGAGGAATTGTGCTGCTCTGAAGCCGATAGAAAGCGCGGAACTAACGAACCGATTTGCTCACGTAAGTCGGCGACGTGAGCGGATAGTTCGTCAGTGCGGGCGGGAGCTTCCCCGCGCCAGAAAGGCACGGTGGGGGCTGCGCCGTGCGCATCTTCGACGAGCACGCTGCCGGAGGTAACACGGCGGATGCGCCAGGAGGTGTTGCCGAGCAGGATGATGTCGCCAGCGAGACTTTCGACCGCGAAGTCTTCGTCCACCGTGCCGACGGTGACGCCTTCAGGCTGCGCGACGACGGAGTAGAGCGAATTTTCGGGGATTGCGCCGCCACTGGTGATGGCAGCGAGCCGCGCGCCTCGGCGGCCGCGCAGAACGTGGTTGACGCGATCGCGGTGCAGGTAAGCACCGTAGCGGCCGCGCTGGCTGGCGATGCCTTCGGAGAGCATCTCGACGATTTCGTCGAAACTTTTCCGCTCCAGATTGCGGTACGGATAGGTGCGGCGAATGGATTGGAAGAGGGCGTCTTCCGTCCAATCTTCGGCGGCGCACATGGCTACGATTTGCTGGGCGAGAATGTCCATCGGAGAATCCGGAATGGCGATGCGGTCCAGGTCGCCCTGGCGGATGGCGCGAATGAGCGCGGCGTTTTCGATGAGATCGTCGCGCGTGGTGGCGAAGAGGCGGCCTTTCGGGGTTGCTCCGCGCCAGTGGCCTGCGCGGCCGATGCGCTGGAGACCGACGGAGATGGAACGCGGTGAGCCGATTTGGCAGACGAGGTCGACACTCCCTATATCGATTCCAAGTTCGAGAGAGGCGGTGGCGACGAGAGCGCGGATTTCTCCGGCTTTGAGTTTGTGTTCCGCAGCGAGGCGCAGCTTGCGCGAGAGACTCCCGTGATGCGCGGCCACGGCATCGCGTCCGAGGCGTTCGGCGAGATTGTGGGCAACGCGCTCGGCCAGGCGGCGGGTATTGACGAAGATGAGCGTGGAGGAATGCTGATTGGCGAGCTGCGCAAGGCGATCGTAGATTTCGCCCCACATTTCATTGGAGGCGATAGGGCCGAGCTCGCTGGACGGTACTTCGACGGCGATATCCATTTGGCGGCGATGGCCGATCTGGACAATGGCGGGATCGTTGCTGTCGGACCCGGTCAGGAAATGCGCGATGGTCTCGATAGGCTTTTGCGTGGCAGAAAGGCCAATGCGAGTGAGGCGCTTGCCGGTGAGCTGGTTCATCCGCTCGAGGGAAAGAGCGAGGTGCGCACCGCGCTTGTCGTCGGCTACCGCGTGAATTTCATCGACGATGACGGTTTCGACGGACTTGAGGATTTCGCGGCTCTTCGCCGCAGTGAGAAGGATGTAGAGCGACTCTGGAGTGGTGACCAGGATGTGCGGGGGGCGGGCGAGCATGGCGCGGCGCTCGTGGGCGAGGGTGTCGCCGGTGCGTACCGCAGTGCGGATTTCCGGCATGAGCAGGCCGCGCTCTCCAGCGAGCTGCAGGATTTCACCGAGCGGGGTCTCGAGATTTTTCTGAATGTCGTTGCTGAGGGCTTTGAGTGGCGAGACGTAGAGTACTTCGGTGCCGTCGGTCAGATCTCCGGACAGGGCTTTGCGAACCAGTGAGTCGATGCAGATCAGAAATGCGGCGAGGGTCTTGCCGGAGCCGGTGGGGGCGGAGATTAGCGTGGTCTTGCCGGCGAGGATATGCGGCCAGCCCTGTGATTGCGGCTCGGTGGGGGTACCGAAGCGGCGGACGAACCATTCCTGGACGAGCGGGTGAGCCCACTCGAGCCCAGTTGTCGCAGATTGTGGCGCTGCAGTGCTCATTTGCGAAGATCCAATTATATAACGATTCCAGAATCTCCCGCTTTCGGCGGATAGGCAGGTTGGTTTTGCTGTCCAAGAGGACTAGAATCGCGCGGCCAAGTTCATTAGATGAGGGAAGACGGCGAAGAATGGCGACTAAACTTTTGGGAATTGACGTCGGGACCGGTGGAACGCGAGCCGTGCTGATTGACGAAGCGGGTCGCGTGCTGGGCGCGGCCACGGCGGAGCACGCGGAGATGGCGTCCCCGGAATTGGGTTGGGCGGAGCAGGATCCTAACGATTGGTGGCGAGCGACTTGCGTCGCTGTCGCGGAATGTTTCACTGATGCAGGCGCAACTCGAGCAGAGGTTTCCGCTGTCGGGCTCAGCGGGCAGATGCACGGCTTGGTGCTGCTGGATGCGGCCGGGGAAGTATTGCGGCCGGCGCTGATTTGGTGCGACCAGCGGACGGAGGAGGAGTGTCGGGCGATCACAGAACGGGTTGGCGCCAAACGATTAATTGAGTTGGTCGCGAATCCGGCGCTGACTGGCTTCACGCTGCCGAAGATTTGGTGGGTGCGCGCGCATGAGCCGGAGATTTGGTCGCGCGTGCGCTCGATCATGCTGCCGAAAGACTACGTTCGGTTTAAGTTGACGGGGGCGCGGGCTACCGACGTGGCGGACGCTTCCGGGACGCTGTTGTTTGATGTCGTGAACCGGCGCTGGTCTGCGGAGATGTTGAAAGAATCGGATTTGAAGGCGGAAATTTTGCCGGAAGTTTTCGAGTCGCAGGAGATCAGCGGGCTCGTGTCAAAGGAAGGCGCGGCGGCGAGTGGGCTGCGGGAGGGCACGCCGGTGGTTGCGGGCGCGGGGGATCAGGCGGCGGGCGCGGTCGGGATGGGAATTGTTGAGCCGGGGAATGTCAGCGCGACGATTGGAACTTCGGGCGTGGTGTTCGCGGCGACCAGCAATCCCGTGGTTGAGCCAAGGGGAAGGATTCACACGTTTTGTCACGCGATTCCTGGGCGCTGGCATGTGATGGGTGTGACGCAGGGGGCGGGGTTGTCTTTGCGATGGTTTCGCGACCAGTTTGGCGGCGGCGCTTCTTACGATGCTTTGATGAAGGAGGCCGTGCAAGCGCCTGCTGGCGCGGACGGTTTGCTTTGGGCGCCGTACTTGATGGGGGAGCGCACGCCGCATCTTGATCCCAACGCGCGCGGGGCATTGGTTGGGCTGACTGCGCAGCACACACGCGCGCATGTGATACGCGCGATTCTAGAGGGCGTGGCGTTCAGCTTGCGCGACACCTTTACGATTTTTCGCGAACTGAGTGTGCCTGTGAAGTCGATCCGGCTTGGTGGTGGTGGAGCGCGCGGCTCCTTGTGGCAGCAGATGCAGGCGGATATTTACGGGACACCGGTGGACCTTGTCGCTGCCGAGGAGGGAGCAGCGTACGGCGCGGCGCTGCTGGCCGGTGTGGGAGCGGGAGCGTGGCGGTCGGTGGAGGCGGCGTGCGAAACGGCCGTGCATGTGGCGAAGCGGGTGGAACCGATCACGAAGAATGTGGAGTTGATGAATCGCAGGTACGAGGAATATCAAAAGTTGTATCCGACGCTGCGGACGATTAGTTATAAGAATGGACCTGGAAAGTCGGCCCCTGTGGGCGATGCGCCCGCCGCTCGGTCTTAGAGTTCATGGCAGCTGGGAAGTGACGTACAATTGCTAAATCTGAAGATTTGATGAGCTGCGGAGGTCCTGTATCGCAGCGGAATTAGGGAAGAAGTCATGGCGGTGACAAAGGATCCGATGCTTCGCGGTGCGGCGAACCTGTCCGCAGGCGCGGCCGACTTGCGTTTGTCTGCCGACAAAGAGGCGCTGGCTAAGTTGGCGGAACGCGAATTGCAGCCAAATCGAGGCATTCCTCTAAATCTGGATTGGATCGAGAATATTCGCGTCAATACCAGCGCGGTGGAGAGACGCGCGCAGACGCTGGTTACGCGGCGCACCGTGAAAAAGGATTGGCAGGTGGCGTGGCTGCTACGCGCTATTTCTTGTACGGATCTGACTACGTTGTCCGGCGACGACACCGACGAACGCGTCCGGCGTTTGTGCGCAAAGGGGCGGCAACCGATTCGGCAGGACCTCGTAAAGCTGCTCGGGATCGAGTCGCTCAACATTCGCGTGGCGGCGATTTGCGTGTATCACTCGTTTGTGGAGACGGCGCTTCGCGCACTGGAGGGAAGCGGCATAAAGGTGGCCGCGGTGTCGACGGGATTTCCCGCGGGATTATCTCCACTGGATGAACGGGTGGCGGAGATTCGGCGCTCCGTGGAAGCAGGAGCGCACGAAATTGATGTGGTCATCACGCGGGCGCACGTTTTCGGCGGGCGGTGGCAGGCGTTGTTTGACGAGATCGCCACGTTCAAGGCGGCTTGCGGGAACGCGCACATGAAGGTGATCCTGGGGACGGGCGATTTGCTGACCCTGCGCAACGCGGCGCGCGCGAGCATAGTGGCGATGATGGCAGGCGCGGACTTCATTAAGACGTCGACGGGAAAAGAGGCGGTCAATGCGACGCTTCCTGTCGGCCTGGTGATGACGCGGGCGATTCGCGAATACGCGCAGCAGACCGGAATGGCCGTGGGATTTAAGGCGGCGGGCGGAATTCGTACGGCGAAGCAGTCGATCGAGTGGCTGGCTTTGATGAAGGAAGAACTGGGCGCTTCGTGGCTCAACGCCAGGCTTTTCCGTTTGGGCGCTAGCTCGATGCTGGCCGACATCGAGCGCCAGTTGGAATTTCACGCGACGGGCAGGTATTCGGCGGAGTACCGGCATCCGATCGCGTAAGGGATTGCGTAACGGATTTCACTGCGGGCAAGCTGCTCTGGGGAACTGACAGCAAAGCATGAGTGTCGCCGAAAAATTTCTTTCGATGGAATACGGTCCGGCGCCGGAGGATCCGCGCGAAGCGCTGGTGTGGCTGGACCAGCACGGGCGCAAGCTGGGCCACTTCATCGGCGGCTCGTTTCGGCCTCCTGCTGAGGGCGTTTATTTCGACACGCTCGACCCCTCGACGGGCGAACGCCTGGCGGCGGTTGCGCAAGGTTCGGCGGCGGACATCGATGCGGCGGTGAAAGCGGCGCGCGGGGCGCTTGCGGAATGGCAGTCGCTTACACCGCACGCGCGGGCTCGCTATCTGTACGCTTTGGCTCGGCAAGTGCAAAAACATTCGCGGCGGCTGGCGGTCCTGGAGACAATGGACAACGGCAAACCGATTCGCGAGAGCCGCGACCTGGATATTCCATTGGTTGCGCGCCACTTTTACCACCATGCCGGATGGGCGCAATTGCTTCCGCAGGAATTTCCTGGCTACGTCGCGTGCGGTGTGGTGGGGCAAATCATTCCGTGGAATTTTCCGCTGCTGATGTTGGCGTGGAAGATTGCTCCGGCACTGGCCACCGGGAACACGGTCGTGCTCAAGCCGGCGGAGTTTACGCCGCTGACGGCGCTCGCGTTTGCGGAGATTTGCCAGGAAGTGGGATTACCCGCCGGCGTGGTGAACATCGTCACCGGAGACGGTTCCACCGGCGAGGCGCTGGTGAAGCATCCGGACGTGGACAAGATTGCGTTCACGGGATCGACGGAAGTCGGGCGCGCGATCCGCAAAGCTACCGCGCAGAGTCACAAGAAGATTTCGCTCGAGCTCGGAGGTAAGTCTCCTTTCATTATTTTTGAGGATGCGGACCTGGACAGCGCGGTGGAAGGGTTGGTGGATGGAATTTGGCTGAACCAGGGGCAAGTATGCTGCGCCGGTTCGCGCTTGCTGATGCAGGAAAGTGTGGCAGAGACGCTGATCGGCAAGGTCCGCGAACGTATGAGCTTGCTGCGCGTCGGGCCGCCGCTCGACAAGGCGATCGATATCGGGGCCATCGTGGCGCGCGTGCAACTGGAGCGCATTCAGCGGCTGGTGGACCAGGGTGTTGCGGAAGGCGCGACGTGCTGGCAACCGCCGTCGCTGGCCATGCCGTCCCGCGGATTGTTCTTTCCTCCGACGTTGTTGAGCAATGTGCATCCGACATCGACCGTTGCGCAGCAGGAGATTTTCGGGCCGGTGCTGGCAGCGATGACGTTCCGAACGCCGCGCGAAGCAGTGGAGCTGGCAAACAATACGGTGTACGGGCTGGCGGCCAGCGTGTGGAGCGAGAACATCAACGTGGCGCTGCACGTTGCCGCGCAATTGAAAGCCGGCGTGGTGTGGGTGAACAGCACGAACCTCTTCGACGCCGCTTGCGGATTTGGCGGCTACAAGGAAAGCGGGTATGGGCGCGAGGGCGGCCGCGAAGGTTTGTTCGAATATCTCGAGCTGGAATGGTTCAAGCGCGCTCCGCGGCTGGAAACAAAGCCAAAGGCGATTGACCAGCCGCGGGAGCAGGAAATCGATTCTGCGGCGCCGCCGATCGATCGCACAGTGAAATTGTACATTGGCGGAAAACAGGCACGGCCGGACTCGGGCTATAGTTTCGAGGTACGTGCCGCAGATGGCCGGCTGCTAGGCGAGGCTCCGCTCGGCAATCGCAAGGATATTCGCAATGCGGTGGAGGCCGCGCGCAAAGCCGATGGCTGGGCCAAGACCACAGCGCATAACCGCGCGCAAGTGTTGTACTACGTCGGCGAAAATCTTTCGCAGCGCGCGGAGGAAATCGCGGGCCGTCTCGCCGCTGTCGTCGGCAAGGAGCAAGCAGGCGCGGAAGTCCGGCAAGGCATCGAGCGTATTTTTTCTTATGCAGCTTGGGCGGACAAATATGACGGCGCGGTTCACAATCCGCCATTCCGCAATATTGCCCTGGCGATGCATGAGCCGGTCGGCACCGTGGGGATTGTCTGTCCCGCGGATGTGCCATTGCTCGGTTTCTTGTCGTTGGTGATGCCCGCGATTGCGATGGGAAATACGGTCATTGCGATTCCATCGGAAACCTATCCGCTCATCATCGGCGACTTGTATCAAGTCTTTGAAACGAGCGATATACCCGGCGGCGTCATCAACATGGTTTCCGGGCGTAGCGATGAGTTGATGAAAGTGCTGGCGGAACATGATGACATCGACGCAATCTGGTCGTTCGTAGGCGAAGCCAGCGGTGCGGCGGCAAAGTTGCTGTCGGTGGGGAATTTGAAGCAAGTCTTCAGCAATGAAGGCCGGGCCATCGATTGGTTCAATATGGAGCAGGGCGAAGGCCGATGGTTTCTCCACCATGCCACACAGGTGAAAAATATCTGGGTGCCTTACGGCGAATAGACGCTGCTTTGGCATTGGTGCCTGTGTGGCAAGCCTGCGGTCGAACCGTGTGAAGCCTGGACGCCTGTCCTATGTATAATCGAGAACGGGCCTAAGCCCCGGCTCTCGAATCCCGCCCGCGAGCGCGGCCTGGATTCTCCCGGCGCATATTTTCGCTGTTCACCCGATAGGTTGACCCTTTGCAGGATTCAGTGAGTCCAGCGCCAATCGTCTCAAAACACCAACAAGAAAGCTCCGTGTTGCTCTCGCAGGACGAAAACCTCTGGTACAAGGACGCGGTTATCTATCAGCTTCATGTGCGCACGTTCTGCGACAGCAACGGCGACGGCGTCGGTGATTTTCGCGGCTTGACGAGCAAGCTCGACTACCTCCAGGAGCTTGGCATCAATGCCATCTGGCTGTTGCCTTTCTTCCCTTCGCCGCTGCGTGACGACGGCTACGACATTGCCGACTACACATCGGTTCACCCCGCTTACGGATCGCTGCAGGACTTCAAGGAATTTCTTGCCGCGGCGCACAACCGGCGCATTCGCGTGATTACCGAGATGGTGGTGAATCACACCTCCGATCAGCATCCGTGGTTTCAAGAAGCCAGGCGCTCCCGCGAGAACCCCAAGCGAGATTGGTATGTTTGGAGCGACACGGACTCTCGGTATCACGGCGTCCGGATTATTTTCGTCGACACGGAGATGTCCAACTGGGCGTGGGATCCAATTTCCAAATCGTATTATTGGCACCGCTTCTTCAGCCATCAGCCGGACCTGAATTACGACAATCCCGCCGTTCGCGAAGCGATATGGGAAGTGATGAAGTTCTGGCTCGACATCGGTGTCGACGGTTTTCGTCTGGACGCGGTCCCTTATCTGATCGAGCGCGACGGCACTTCCTGCGAAAACTTGCCGGAGACTCACGAGATTATTCGCGATTTTCGCAGGCGCATCGACTTTGCGTTTCCGGGCAAGATGTTGCTGGCGGAGGCCAATCAACGGCCGGCTGATGTTCGAGCCTATTTCGGAAATGGCGACGAGTTTCACATGGCGTTCCACTTTCCGCTGATGCCGCGGATATTCTTGGCCGTGAAACTGGAAGACCGCAAGCCGATCATCGAGATTCTCGAGCAGACCCCGCAAATTCCAGACACTTGCCAGTGGTGCATCTTTTTGCGCAACCACGACGAATTGACGCTCGAGACGGTCACCGATATCGAGCGCGACTATATGTACGACGAGTACGCGGTGGACAAGGCCATGCGCATCAATCTGGGCATTCGCCGCCGCCTCGCGCCCATGATGGAGAACGATCGGCGGCGCGTCGAGCTCTTGACCGGCCTGCTCCTCTCCATGCCGGGAACTCCGATCATTTATTACGGCGACGAAATCGGCATGGGCGACAACGTTTATCTAGGCGATCGAAACGGCGTGCGCACGCCGATGCAGTGGAATGGCGGATGGAATGCCGGTTTTTCTTCAGCGGACCCGGAACGGCTTTATTCGCCGTTGATTTCAAATCCCGTTTACGGATACCAGGCAATCAACGTGGACTCGCAGACGCGGTCGGCGCATTCACTGCTGTCGTGGACGAAATCAGTGATTCAGACTCGGAATGCCTTCCGTGTGTTCAGCCGCGGCTCGATTGAGTTCCTGAATCCTTCGAACCACCGCGTGCTCGCCTACGTGCGCTGCCTGGGGGAAGAGAAAGTGCTGGTGGTGAACAATCTTTCCAGCTCAGCGCAAGCGGTGGAACTCAATCTGCAGGCGTACAAGAAGCGCATTCCGATCGAGATGTTTGGCAGAAACCTGTTTCCCCGCATTGGGGACCTGCCGTACCTGCTGACTTTGGGTCCCTACCAGTTTTACTGGTTTCGTCTGCGTCGAATTTGATTTTATGGATTGAGCCCCCCGGATTTGTCCGGATCGCGCGTTAACCGTCGCATACCAAGGAGCGCCGAACAATTGGCTGAAGAAAGTCTTCTCGCGGACGATTTTCTTCGCCAGCTGATGAGCGTCGGCGAGGTCGATCTGCTCGTGGGTGTACCGACCCACAATAACGCGTCGACACTCGGGCAGACGCTGTGCAGCATCGAAGAGGGCCTTCGTCATAATTTCGTTCGCGAACGAGCGGTCATCCTGAACGTAGACGGTGGGTCCGCCGACGAGACTCGACAGCTGTTTATGCAGAGCGCTGAGCGAAGTGACGCCGGCCATAGAGGTCTGACGTCGTTACGCACGATCCACCGCATTTCCTGCGAGTATGGCAAGGCGCCGTCGCACGGCTTGGCGTTGCGCAACATTGTCGCCGCCGCCGATCTGCTGCGCGCCAAGGCGTGCGCCGTTATTTCACCCACCACAACTAATTTGACGCCGCCCTGGGTGGTGAACTTGCTGCGGCCGGTCTACTGCGAAAGCTTGGATTTTGTTGCTCCTCTTTATGCGCGCAGCAGGTTTCAGGGTTTGCTGGCCCGCGATCTCCTCTATCCCATGAGCCGTGCTATTTTCGGCCAGCGCATCCGCGAGATTTACTGCGAGGAATCTGGATTCTCCGGCCGGTTGGTGAGCCAGTGTTTAGAGAAAGATGCATGGCGCGAAGAAGCGGTTCGCGCACGTCCCGAAGCTTGGATGGCCATCACGGCGATGGGTGCAGGGCTGAAGTGCGGCCAGTCTTTTTTGGGACCCAGAATCGCCCCTGCAATGGGAACGGACATCGTTGAAATCATTCGTCAAACCGTTGGCAACTTTCTTTGGTGCATGGAAACAAATCAAGCGCAGTGGCTGAGCCGCTCGAATTCGCAACCGGTCCCTACGTTTGGTCCCGACCACGAGTTATCGCTGGACGGCATCCCGCCGAGCCAGGAGAAGATCTTCGAGCTATTTCGCAGCGGCGTCAGTGAATTGGAGCCGATCCTCGCGTCCATTCTTGCGCAGGACACACACGCGCAGATCAAGGCCATTGCCTTGAGCGACCGATCCGAGTTTCATTTTGCGGCAGAACTGTGGGTGAAGACTGTCTACGAGTTCGCGGCGTCCTATCATCATGCGGTGCTCAATCGCGACCATCTCGTGCAGGCCTTGGTGCCGCTGTATCGCGGCCGGCTCTATTCCTTTCTGCTTGAATACGCCAACGCTTCAGTGGAAGTGATGGAAGCGCAGTCGGAGGCGCTCTGCCAGGAATTCGAACGCCAAAAACCATACTTAGTCGAAAGATGGACAGTGAAACGTTGAGGTGCAGCCATGAAGGAAGTAATTATCCAGGGACTCAGCCAGGCCTACACCAATCTTGTGCGCATGTTTGCCGAGTTTTTGCCGCGACTGTTGGTCATGCTGGTGATTGTCATCGTTGGCTTGCTCGTCGCGTACGTGTTGAAGGCCATTTTGCGCGCGGTACTGCATGTCACCAGGCTCGACCGGTTGTCGGAAGAGGCCGGGGCTTCGCGCTTTCTGCGCATGGCAGCGCTTCCTTCCATGACCGAACTACTGAGCCGCTCGCTGTTTTGGGTGACGTGGTCAGGCTTTATCTTGATCGGGGTCAGCGTCCTGGGAGTCGCGGGCCTTCAGGAACAGATCTCGAGATTGTTTTTGCTGCTGCCGGCGATATTCATAGCCATTTTGATTCTGTTCGTAGGGCTTGTGACCGCTAATTTCCTATCGCGCGCGGCACTTCTCGCCGCGGTGAATGCCGGTTACGCCTCTCCGAAGTTGCTGAGCTGGTCCATCCGATTCGTCATTTGGGCTTTGGCCGTTTCCATGGCGCTGGAACAGGTCGGCGTGGCGCGGCAAACGGTGCTTGCGGCGTTCTCCATCGTGTTCGGGGCTTTGATGCTCGGACTGGCGATCGCCTTTGGTTTGGGCGGCAGGGAATTGGCTCGCGACTTTCTGGAGCGAAACCTAAGCGACAAGAAAAAGCAGAAATACGAGGAACCCCAGCCACTGTGAACTGTTTCGGTGCGGTTCCTCAGCTGCCGTTCTACTTATCTGGTCCGCGCTTCCTAACCATCAGGTGGAGATTGTGATCTCTAAAGGAAGCGGCAGCCGACTGCGGATCCACTTCCACTGCAAGATTAGCGGCGAGGAAGATTTCTCGCTCAGCCTGTTTTGCTCGCTCCAAGGAATCCTCTCCATTGCTTGCTTCCCTCGCACGCACGAGCACACGCGTTGGCCGAACAGCAATTTGCAGGCCCTGCTCGGAAGCGTCTGGAATGGAAACGTTGAGCGTCACCCAACTTCCAGACACGCGAACCTCTCCGCCGGAGCGCAGAATCTCCGATTCCGCGCGCAACCAGTTGGCGTCCTCATTCCCGGGCTCGCGCCCCGATTGCTCGAACAGGAGATATGCTCGTTCACGGATTTTTCCGTAAATCGCTTGCTCCAGCTCTTCTGCCTCGCATCCGTCGATGAAACTCGGAGTGGCCGAAGCCAGTGTAGGTCTTGAACGAAACGCTAGTTTTGTGGCGGGCATTTACCACCTCGACGCACGGCTTCCGTGCGCGCGCACGAGCAACGTTGCTCCCGTTGCAACAGGTGGCCTGCAGCTCTTAGTCGCCTTCGTGCCCCTTCGGCAGTTGTGTCTTGATGTCATACTTTTGATTCGCTCGCACTTCGATTTCCGTGTCGAACGACTGGTATCCCGGCAAGGTGATCTTGATGTGGTGCTTGCCTGGGCTGAGCAGCATTGCCCGGCCCGCTCCTCCAAATTCGTGCGCGTGTCCCGCAAACTGGTCGTCCACGAAAACCGCCGCCCGCTCCGGATCAATCGCGAGCTTGACCTCCGCGCTCACTGTAGGGAATTGCGCCCGGGGATCCTTCGCCAGTGAAATGCGCAAGGTCTGCGCCACATGTGGTTCGACGCTGATCGTCTGCTCCACGGACTCGTAACCCGCCTCGCGCACGGATATCTGGTGCTCTCCGGGTAGCAGCAGCAGCTTCTTCGACCCCTTCAATTCCTTCACGTATCCCACATACTTTCCATCCACCCACACACCTGCCGTCTTCGCCGCTCCGTTCTCCGGCGCGAAGCGAACCTCTCCCAGTATCTCGTTATTCCGAGCCGCGACTGGCAGCGCCATGGCGCCCAGCAACGCCAGAAACACTCCTGTTTTTCGCATTCTCGAATTTCTTGCATGCATAGGAAGCCCCCTCTTAAGATTTGGCCCGTTGAATTAGTAATATGCAGGTGTCCGACCAACCGTAGGTATCTCGGACGAGCTGGAAATTATTGTAAATAGGATAGATAGAGCTTTGTCGGAAGAGAAAGCTTAGTACTAAAACGTATAAATCTTACTCGCTTCCTCCAACTCAACCTGAAACTCTCGCCCGCTCCTCCGCCACTGCCGCCGGTACGCGCCGCGCGGGCGCCGGCCCCGAAGAATCTCTCACCACAAACTCAGGCTCGATCGCGATTTCGGGTTCGTAGCTTCCGCGCTTCTCGATGCGTTCAATCACCGTTTGCGCCGCAATCTGCCCCATCCTCAATAACGGCTGCCGCACCGTGGTCAGAGCCGGGTTCGCAAACGCCGCCCCTGGAATGTCGTCAAATCCCACCACCGACACGTCCTCCGGGATTCGCAAACCCGCTTCGCGGAACGCCCAAATTGCTCCAATCGCGGAAATATCGTTATATGCGAATACTGCGGTGAACGGCCGCCCCCGCTCCAGTAGTTGCTTGCCTATCGGGTAACCGATCGCCGGCGTCGAATCTGTGCCCTCGATTTGCACGGTCAGCTCCGGACGAATGCGCACGCCAAGCTCTTCCGCCACTTCCACAATCGCATCCCAACGCACATTGGAATCCGAACTGAAGGGTTGACCCTTCAGGAACGCGATCTCTTCGTGGCCGAGATTTTGCAAGTGCTGCAAAGCCATCCTCGCCGCGCGCTTGTGGTCCAGCACGATGTTCGTTACGCCAGCCACCCGCTGATGGCCCGCAACCGCCACGGTTGGCAGCGCAGGCTGTTCCGTGATGGAGGTATCCACCGTAATGAAGCCCTCCACACCCCGCGATTGCAGCATCTGCGAATAGGTTTGCAATAGTCTCTTGTCGTGCCGGTGAATCACGGTCAGGAATAAGAAATTATTCTGCCGCAGATGCTGCTCGATTCCACTGATGATCATCGAGCCGTACGCGTCGCCTATCTCCTCTGCGATAACGCC
>WNFQ01007637.1_pt1 | contig 14641 bp, 9 predicted proteins | sample 5400171 | NCBI WGS metagenome assembly WNFQ01 (sample SAMN13153356, study PRJNA577476) | soil metagenome | isolation source: 20 cm soil under Madrone tree | place: USA:California | collected 2016-06-14
ACCCGCTGCGTTTGCGTGCTGCCCAGCCTTTCGAACTCTCCCTCCTGAAGCACGCGCAGTAGTTTGGCTTGCAGTTCGAGCGGTATGTCTCCGATCTCGTCGAGAAAGAGAGTGCCGCGGTCAGCGGTTTCGAAACGGCCCACTTTGCGCGCCACAGCGCCCGTGAACGCTCCTCTTTCGTGGCCGAAAAGCTCGCTCTCTAAGAGCCCCAGGGGAATGGCCGCACAATTCAGTCTCACGAAGGAGCGGTCCCGGCGTGAGCTGTGTTCATGAATGGCGCGCGCGATAAGTTCCTTCCCAGTTCCGGTTTCGCCTTCGATGAGAGCAGTGGAGTTAGTTGGCGCGACGATTCGAACGAGATCCAATACCTCTCGGAGAGCCCTGCTTGCTCCGACGATGTCCTCAAAGCCGTCGATTACACCTTTGCTGCTCATTGCCTGACGGTCTCGGGATGCGACGGTTGAGAACAATGCCGAGGAGGTGGATTCGGCTGTCCCGCGCGCGGAAATGCCGACCTCATATCCTCGCTCGGTGAGACAGGCCTCGACATCATTTCGATTCTCCGAAAGAACTGCGTTTCCCCAAGCCATGTTCGTTCCCCCACTATTCGTTGGGCCTTCTGTTCTGTTACCCCAGGATCCACTCGCGGATGAATGCCGGGCAATTCTTGAGCTGGATGCCGTCCGCTTCGCAGCGCTTAAGAAAGCTGACGGCGTCCTGATCCACCAGCGTCAGGTCTTTCAAATCCAAGACGATGCGGCGACCGCTCGCTTCTGCGCTGACCAGCGTTTCCAACTCGGCTACGTTTTCTGCCCCCATTCGACCGCTCAGCTTAAAACTCACCTGTCCGTTCGCTGCCCTCGTGATCTTCAGCATCCGCCCTCTCCGGAGAATTCTTACCGCTGTGATGCTAATCACACATGTAATGGCAATCACAGCTCCAATGTGAGCTATTGAAAATAGGCTGCTTAAGATAAAACCAAATTTCGAGTTTCGGAAATTTTCGAAGTTCGAAATCGTGCTTTCTGGGGTCGTTGAGGAAGGTAGTTAAACGCGATCTGTTGAGGGATCTGTAGTTTTGAAGCGATTCTTGTTGATCTTCAGTGACCTGATCTTCGAGTCGAGGGTGGATCCTGGAATACCGAGTTTGGCAGCAGCGCCTGACGGCCCGGACACCCTTCCGCCGCTTTCGCGGAGAGCAGCCTCAATGGCTGCTTTCTCCTGAGAAGGGAGTCTCTTAAAGAGGCCAAGCTCCTTATTCGGCTCTGTGGCGACAGGCTGTCTAGAAAGCCAACTTTCATCGACGGAGAAATTCTCCGTGTCGCACACGATTACCGATCGCTCAATGACGTTCTGCAATTCGCGAATGTTACCCGGCCAGGGGTACGACTGAAGCAATTCCAAACTCTTCTTGTTCACACCACGGATGTTCTTTCCCGCCTTCCTCGCGTAACGATCGATGAAATACTCAACCAGCACAGGAATATCTTCCCGCCGTTCGCGCAGAGGAGGCACCTCGATCGGAAAAACGTTGAGCCTGTAAAAGAGGTCGCTGCGAAATGTGCTTGCGGCGATAGCCGCCTGCAAGTCACGATTCGTGGCAGCAATCACCCGAACGTTAGTGCGGATGGATCCGGTTCCACCGACTCGGCTAAACTCGTGTTCCTGCAGAACATGCAACAGAGCGATCTGGGTCTCGGCAGGAAGCTCTCCAATTTCATCGAGGAAGATCGTGCCTGCTTCGGCCAGCTCGAAGCGCCCTAAACGTCGCTGAGTTGCCCCCGTGAAGGCGCCCTTCTCATGGCCGAACAATTCTGATGCGATCAAGTCGCGTGGGACTGCCGCGCAGTTAACACTGACAAACGCTCGCGAGCAACGCTGCGATCGTCTGTGAACGGCACGCGCGATCAGTTCTTTGCCCGTCCCCGTTTCACCGGTGATCAGAACGGTGGAGTCTGTGGGGGCAACCTTGGATACACGAGAGAGTACCGCGTGCAGGGCGGGAGAAATTCCCACGATCTCCTCGAACATCGATGCCTTATCAATTTCTTCCCTTAGCGCGATGTTCTCTTTATATAGCTGGTCCTTCAGTTTCCTGATTTCGTCAAACGCGTTCCGAAGATCATCTTCCGCCCGCCTTGCTGCGGTGACGTCCGTCATGGCACCCACGTATTCGAGGTTGCCCGAGGAAGGCTCCAACACGCGAGCTAAAACGTGGAGGTGCTTGACCGAACCGTCCAACATCAACAAACGATGTTCAAAATCAAGATTTGCCCTTGCCTCAGACGCGCGGTCGATAATCTGCTGCACGAGATCTCTGTCGTCGGGATGAATTCGCTGGAATACCAACTCCAACGCAGGCTTCACCGCTCGATCGTATTGGAAGATGTTGTAGGTTTCCTCCGACCAGTAGATTTCCCCACTCGAAACACTCCAGCCGAAGCTACCTGTGTGGCTTATGCTCTGCGCTTCAGCCAGGAAATCTTCGCTGCGTTGCAGATCAGAATAGAGGCTGGCATTCTCCAACGAAATCGCGGCTTGCGAAGCCAGCACCTCCAGCACTGCGACCCGGTCCGACGTGAAGGCCTGCGGAGTCAAATTGTTCTCCAGATAGAGTGCGCCAATAAGCTTCGTTTGTTTGACGATGGGCAGGCATAGGACGGATCTGGCGCGCTTCGCCCGCACATACTCGTCCTCCGAGTACAAGTTCCCGACCGAAGCATCATCAAGCACCACGCGCTCCCGCGTCCGGATCGCGTAATGAAGCGCGGATTGGGGCAAGTCAGATGGTGTGATGGCTGCCTGTCGAACGGTGACCTCGACTCTGCCTTGGCCGGTCGTAGCCTCCGCCTCGATCTGCTGCTCATCGCCCCGGAGAAGGACGAGCAGACCCCGCTCGGCTCCTGCATGCTCAACCGCAAATCGCATGAGCTTTTCGATCAGCTTGGGGAGGAGAATCTCGCTGGAGAGTGCCTGTGAGGCTTTGACTACAGTCTCGACGTCCAACTGCCGGACCAGCGTGCCGATTGTGGCAGTGGTGGACGCAGGAAGGCGTTCCTCGTGCAGGCGCGGGTAGCGTTCGTCGAGCTGCTTCACTTTGCCGAGCGCGCCCCAGCGTTCGTAGCAGTTCCGCGCGTTGCGTAGATACGTGTGGGCAATCGTCTCGAAGCCGCGCGCCAAATAGAACCACGCGGCGACCTCATAAGCCAGCGCTTCGTTCTGGACGAAACCGTTCTCGTGAGCCGACTGTATCGCCTGCTCGTACAATTGCATCGCGTCTAAGGCGCGCCGTTCGAGGCGGGCGATCTCGGCCAACACCAGCAAGTGCTTGTCGGCGAAAGTCGGTGGATAGTTTTCGGCCCACTCGCGCAGTTGTTCCCGATGCGCCGTCAGGAGCTCGCGCCACCCGGTCTGCTCGTCAGCATTACCCTTCTCATAAAGCGCCGCCACCGTCAGCGCAGCATAATAGTAGTAGTCGAGCAGCTGGATCTGGGCGGCTATAGCCCAAAGCAGCGCCTTCGCCTTGTCGGCTGCCGTGAGCGCTTCAGCGTAGTCCCCCGACAGGAACCGCGCCTTCAGTTTGACGATCCAGTAAAAGCAGGTCGTCATAGCCATCCGATCTGCCGTCAGTTGGGCCTCGAACGTCGCCCCGTCGAACTGCGCGTCGCTGAAGGTGGAGAAGGTCGCCGTGCGGCCCTGCATGGTCGCGATGAAGCGCTGCTGGCAACGGATGATGTCCGCGATGTCGCGGAACCCGGCCTTCCGGACGAACTCCAACGCCATCTCCGACTCGCGCCACACCCCGTCGAGCGGATCGTTCCGCACGAGAAGGTCTGAGACCCATAAGAACATAGCGTAGCAAGCGTAGGTCAGATCACCCGTCTCAATCGCGGCGCGAAAGGCCGCCCGCATGAAATCGATAGCGGTCGTGATCGACTGAGTCCACTGAGTAGCTATGCCCATCGCATCGTAGGCCTTCGCCTGGTAGGCGATGAAGCCGTGTTTCTCGACAAGGTCGCAGGCGAGCTTGGCGAATCGAGACCCCTCGCTGTAACGATGAAAGACCGGGCCTAGGATGTTCCCGAGCTGGGCATAGCCGTGCGCGGAAGCGCCGCTCATTCCGTGCTGCACGCTGAAGTTCGCCATGCGGCACACGAGCAAGCAAAATAAGTGAATGTTGGTAAAGTAGGAGGGGGGGGTAAGGACCGAGAGCACCTGAATCGCAGCCTGCAGTTCCGGATCGGTCATTATCGGCAGATCGATCAGGCTCTCGATCGGGCGCCCATTGAGGGTCTGCCAGACTGTCTCGAATTCGGCCTGAACCTGCTCCCACGTCGGGTGTGCCGGGATGTCAATGCCGAACAGGCGCAGGCACCTGAGCGCGCTGTCGACGGCTCGCGGGAGTTCGCCCTTCAATAAATGCAAATGGATTTTCAGGCAGGAGGCGTCCGCGAACTCGACGTTCGACGCCGCACGCTGCAGCAACTCCACAATCTGTTGCTCAGCTTTTTCGAAATTACCGCTCAGAAGCTCGCACTCGGTGCGTTCGATCCACAGGCCGAACGTTAACTCGTAGTGGCTGCCCCAGTCCCCTTCGTCCAACAGCGCCATACCCGCCGAAAAATACCCGCCCGCCGACGCATAGGCTGCTGACGCCTTCGCCTTTCGTCCGGCACTCAGATCAATCGTCGCCACAAGCACTTTCTCGTCGCGATCAATCAGCAGTGCGGCGCCTCGATTGAACTGGTTCGCGACATCGAACAGATGCTCGGCGAGGCCGTCCCCCGTCATGCTCGCCAGCAGCACTCGGCCAATCCGAAGGTGTTCCGTTGCGCGCTCGCTCTCGGGGATAAGCGCATAGGCCGCCTCCTGAATACGGTCGTGCAGAAATTTGTAGGTGCTCTCCTGCTGGAAGATGAGCCCGGCGCGGACGGCCTCCCAGAGTGCCGTGTGGATCGCCTCCTCCGTTTCCCCGTGAACCAAGGCTAAGGTGGCAACCTCGGCGGCATTGCCCAGGCAGGCGAGCTGTTTTAGGGCCTCCTGGGTGGTAGCAGAGAGCCGCTTCAGTTTTCCGGCCATGAGAACCACCACGTTGTCGGTGTAGCCCTTCGCGCGAATCCGAGCCAAGTCCCAGATCCAGGCTGCAGCGTCCGGGTCGAACCTGAGCAGCACTTCGTCGGCCAGCGCCGTGAGAAACTGGATCGCAAAGAACGGATTGCCGCTGGTCTTCTCGTGCACCAATTGCGCCAGAGGCTGGGCGGCACCTCGCTCGCCGTGCAGCGCATCGGCGACCAGCCGGCCGACATCGTCAACCCGGAGAGGCGCCAGAACGATCTCCTGCATTCTCGCTCCGGCCTTGCGGATCGCGTCCAGCGTTTGAGTGAGCGGGTGAGACGAACTGACCTCATTGTCGCGGTAGGCTCCGACCAGCATCAGGTACCGTACGTTCGGATCGGTCATCAGCCGCTCCAGCAGTTCAAGAGTTGCCGGGTCCAGCCACTGCAGATCGTCGAGGAATAACGCAAGCGGGTGCTCCGGCTTGGCGAACGCACTGAGGAATCGCCGGAACACCAGTTGGAAGCGACGCTGCGCGTCTTGCGGAGACAGGTCTGGAACGAGCGGCTGTTTCCCGATAAGGAATTCCACCTCCGGGACGAGATTGATGATGAGCTGGCCATTGGGACCCAGTGCTTCCTCTAGGGCGTCCCGCCAATGACCCACCTCCGCTTCGCTCTTGACGAGGATCTGACGGACCAGCGTCTGGAAAGCCTGTGCCAGCGTCGCATACGGGATGTCGCGCTTGTATTGATCGAACTTGCCGGACGCGAAGAGGCCGCGCGGCGGAACAAGCACCTTGTGCAGCTCGTTCGCCACGGAGGATTTGCCGACGCCGGAAAAACCGGATACGAGCACGAGTTCGGGGGTACCCTGGGCCACGACCCGGGCAAACGCCGCAAGCAGAGCATCGACCTCGCGCTCCCGCCCGTACAGCTTCTCTGGGATCAGCAATCGGTCTGATGAGTCGTGCTCACCCAAAGCGAATGGATCGATGCGACCATGCGACGGCCCTTCCGCCAGGCACCGCCGAAGGTCGGCTTCCAAGCCGGAGGCAGTCTGGTAGCGCTCCTCGGCATTCTTGGCGAGCAGCTTCATGACGATCGCAGACACCGGCTCGGGGACGGCGAGACGATCAGCAGGTGCTGTCGGTTGGCGTGCAATGTGGCAGTGGACCCACTCTAAAGGATCGGCGGCGTCAAACGGCAGCGCGCCGGTAAGCATCTGGTAAAAGGTGACGCCCAACGAATAGAGATCACTGCGAGTATCAATCGAGCGATTCATGCGGCCGGTCTGTTCCGGCGCCATGTAGGCGAGGGTGCCGGCAATGATCTCGATCGGTACGGGCGACTGGCGCTCGTGCGGCAGTCGGGACGCAATCCCGAATCCGGTGAGCCAGACGTTGTCGGCGGCGTCGACGAGCACGTTCGCAGGCTTAATGTCCTTATGAATAAGACCACGGCGGTGGACTTGGCCGAGTGCTGCCGCCAAGCCGACAGCGATGTGCAAGACGCGCGTCAGATCGAGTGGTCGCCCCTGGTCCCGCTCAAGAACCAGATCCAGGGGCTCGCCTCCAGGATCTTTTAGTACAAGGATTGTCCGCCCCTCGTGACGAGTGAGCGCCAGCGGCTTGGCTGCCCATGCAGGATCGAGCTCCCCCACAAGGGAGTATTCGTGCTCGAGCCGCCGAAGGCTCTGAGGCGACGGCTGTTCCGCGGTGAGTGCGATCGCCAAGACCGGCGATGGGTTGCCGCGCTGTCGGCCGCGGTAAAGGGTGAAGTCCGCGCCTTCTCGGATGGGCACCAGCACGAACCCAGAAGGCCCCGAGATCGAGGATATCCTCGTCGTCACGCTGCACGACCTCAGGATGCTCATTTTGACCAGAGGCTAGAAGGACGTCAACCTTAATGACGCCAGTGGCCGCGCAGTCCGTCCAGCAAGGTGCCTAGAGCCTTCCTTACCGCTCTGCTACGTCCCCCTCCTGCGCCTGGCTCATTCCGCAACGGCGAAACCCCAGGGTTGCGTGTCAAAAAAGCATGACGGAGCGCACTAGAATTGCAGTTTTAGAGCATATTGCATGATCCGGGGATTCACCGTAAGGGCGCTAATCACGCCGAAGGTGCTCGGCGTCGAAACGTCGTTCGAGGGATTCGCAAAATTAGGCCGATTCAGCACATTAAATACCTCCCACCGGAAAATCAGATTAATGTGTTCCGTCAGGGGAGTGCTCTTAATGAATGCGATGTCTCCGACGCGTTGGTCCGGGCCACGTAGAATGTTTCTTCCCAGGTTGCCGAATATCGTCCCCCCACAGGTCGGGCTGCCACCTGATACCGGATACTTGCGGTCGATAAGCGCCCCCTCAGGAATACAGGGCGCGGGAACAAATGCGCCGGTGTTGAAGAATTCGTTGACACGGCTGCTGACGCTGCCGCTCCGACCGGCATCGGCAAGTGTCGCACCCGGAGCCAAGTTTCCTGTGGTGTACAGGGTTGCGGGACCAAACAGCGTGCCGGCTGCACTGTCTAGAATGCTGAGCGGTAGTCCCGATTGCAGCGTTACGATGCCCGAGATGCTCCAGCCATTTCCGAGCTTTTGAACGGCTGCGCTTGTCGCGTGCTCGGGACCAGGCACGTTCCAGGTACCGCTGAGAACCAACCGGTGAGTTCGATCAAAGTCAGAGACACCGCGCTGAGCAGCGCCGTTGTTTTGATCGTTGTATACAAGTTGCCCAAAGATCGGTATTCCGAATGTGCCACCGATAGCAGCACCGAGACTATCCCCCGCAGGAACACGCTCGGCTGCATTGGCCGCGGAGTTGGTTGTGAGTCCGTTCACAGGGTCGGAAGGACTAGCGAGGCGAGGCTGATTATTGCTCCGACCCACGGTTAGGTGGGTGCCCTTCGCGCCGGCATACCCGATTGAGAAAACGTAGCTCTTGTGTTGATACTGCAGATCGAGATCAAAGTGCTGGACTGTAGACTCCTTGAAATCAGGGTCGATAATGTCGGGGGTTCGAAGAAAGCTGCTCCCGATAAACGGTGGACCCGGTAGCATATTGCCTACGAAATTTGGGAACGAAGAGCTCGGCGGCAAATTTGGAAGGGGATTCTCCAGGCTAGCGGTCGCGTTGGCGCCGCCATTTAGCGAAGCATTCAACGCGAACGGCGGGTTGAGAGTCAGTAATAAGCCATTCGCTGCGAAGCTGGTGCGGTTCGCGTAGATGCCATATCCTCCTCGAAGAACCAGGTCCCTCGAAGAAAGGGGTTGCCACGCGAAGCCGACGCGGGGCTCTGGGTGCGTTTGGACGGGGTGATTCAGTAAGGTTGAATTCTCACGTGGAAATCCCTCGGGGGCGTTACCAGAGAAGTTACTGGGCAGCACAAATCCGGAGGTGGCCGGGCTCGTGAAGCCGCCGGCTGGGGGTGCAATATAGAATTGGGGGAAGAAATTCGATACACGACCGTCGACTTCGCTTGGTTGGCCGTTGACATCGACTCGAACCCCGAGGTTTATTGTGAGTGTTCGCGTAACTTTCCAATCATCCAATGCAAACAAATCCACAGCGCTTGCACGTTGCCCCATATCGGGAATTCCAGCAGCCACGCTTGAGAAGAAAATGTTTGAGAACGATGTGCCGTTCCCTCCTGCGCCGACAGGCCCGGCGGGCAAGCCGAGCAGGAAATCAGGGAACGACAGGAGTGTCATGACACCGCGCGCATAATCGTTTAGGTGGTTGAACTGATTTCGGAAGATTTCCGTGCCCACTCGAAAGTCATGCTTGCCCCGAGACAGGGACAGGACGTCGGAAATGTAAAAATTATTACCGGCTGTTTTGCCTCGGTCTTGTGCCGAGTTGCCTAATTCAAAGGCTCCAAGAATCTCAATCTCTGGAATGATTCCCTCCTGGGGGTCGCTGAAGCGGTTTATCCCCACATCCTGATCGGTGAGCGTCCCTCCGGCAACGCTTTGACCCGCAAGACGAGAGAAGCCAAAGCGGAATTGGTTGATCGCTCGCGGCGAGATAATGTGAGTCTCGGCGATTGCCAAATTCCGGTTCTCAAAGGAACGGAGCACTGGAAAGCCAGGTACACTGGCGCCGAAGAAAGGAACGTCTTGGTTCGAGTTTGAGAAAAAGAATTTCGCCGACAGACGATCCGACGTGCGCAAATTGAAGTCGGAGTTTGTATTGAACTGGTCTTCGTTGTAGCGACCAGGAACCACCGCCGTGTGGTTGACACCGCTGCTTGACGTTTGAGGGCTCGGAATTACATATGTTCCATCGGGGTTCTTCGCGTTCAGAAGATTGAGCGCCACTGGATTTATGTTCGAACCGTCGCGGGCCACCGCCACGCCTCCGAATGCCCCGGTTTGGCCGCCGAATACAGCTCCAAGCGAGGCTGGCGTGCGGACTAGTGGTATGGGAGGGAGGCTTAGAGAGCTAACACTGCTTCTCAAGGATGCCGCATTCACATCCCTTATGGCTTGATAGGAAACAAAGAAAAAGGCGCGTTTCCCTGACCAAGGCATCGGCCCCCCCAGAGTGCCCCCGGGTTGTGAGCGCCGAAATTCTCCTCTTGGCACCCCGGTTGCATTCGCAAAGAAATTATTCGCGTCCAGTGCCTCATTGCGGCCGAAATAATAGACGTTCCCGTGAAGATCGGCGGTGCCCGACCTGGTTTCCACGTTCACGTTCGTACTTCCTCCTCGCCCATACTGCGCGTCGTAGAGCGAAGTCTGGACCTTGAACTCCTGAATGGTATCAGGAGCGGGTATCGCGATCCCGGCTCCGCCAAAAGGAGTGACCTCGGTGAGATTGGAGCTATAGCTGTTCGCATCCACGCCGTTGAGCATGAAATTGTTGTCGCCGCTACGGGCGCCGTTCGCGCGGATCTCCTGGCTTCCGGCCCCCAGTTGGGTGGCATCCACGATGTCAGTATTCGTTCCAGCGGTCAGGCCGAGAATTTCGGTAAAGTTGCGATTGACCAGCGGCAGTTCCTCAACCGTTTCGCGATCGATGACTCGTCCGAGAGTGGCATTCTCCGTTTGAAGGAGAGGAGGTTTTGCGCTAACCGTGATTTGTTCTTTTGCGCCGCTGATCGTCAGCTGAATCTTCAGCCGGCTCACCTCGGTGATTTGAACCCGAACACTCTTCAAGACGAGTGGCTCAAATCCGGGCGCGCGAACCGTCAGATCATAGTTGCCAGGCGTCAGGAGTGGGACCGCGAAATTTCCCTCGGCATCCGTAGTGACATGGCGCTCTTCGCGTGTGGCGTCACTTCGGATGATCACTGCTGCATCTGCTACCGAGGCTCCACTGGGGTCGCTCACGCTGCCAGCGATGGCACCGGTGTTGGCTGTCTGGCCATACATCGGCAGAGCGCAGAGCGCGAGCACGGAGGTCCGGAGCAAGGTGCGGAACGCGTTTGAGATGCTCCGCATCACCTCGTTCCTCCAACAATCACAAAAGCAGGGCGAAGGACGACAGTATACTGCGGATTCTGGGGATCAGACCACGCCGGTGGACTTGGCCGCGTGCTGCGACCAAGCCAATGGCGATGCGCAGGAAGCGAGTCAGGTCGAGCGGTTGCCCTTGGTTGGTCCCGTTCAAGAACCCGATCCAGGGGATCACCGCCAGAGTCCTCGAGTACGAGAGCCGTGAAGAGTGAGCCCCACCGGCTTGGCGGCCCACGCGGGTCGAGTTCCGATGCGAGCGAGTATTCGCGCTCAAGCCTCAGGTGTTCGGAGTGAAGCACTCACCGGCAGGTTGTGCCATACGCAAATGCGCCGTGAAACAAGCACGTCAGGGAATACGCGGCACTGCGCGATCCAGGTTGCGAGCAAGATCTGCCTTTGGAAAGTGTAGGACCTCGGCGGGATCTGCTGGAGTCACCGTAATGCGAATGCATTTAGAGCCGGGCTGATTGCTCTTGACGGCGACACTGCAGATCGGAATCAAAACATTGGTCTCCGGATAGTATGCGGCAGCGCTCCGGTGCCGTGCCAACCTGAATTCTCTTCAACTTTTTTGGAAGTGCAGGAAAACAAGGCAACGGACGGGACCGGACGTGAAGATTACTGCGGTCGACTGTCAGGCGATTGGCTTAGCTTTTGGACAGTCCACAGGCGCTCTGACAGGCACAGCTGATTCGTGGTACGCTCCGCGCAAGAGTAGAAACGCGATGTCGGAAAGCTGTTCGATGCGTAATCAAACAAATAACCTCGCTCTTTTCCACGATGGTGTCCATTGGCGTCGAGAATCTATCTTGAGGCTTTCTTCTCACTGGGTCACTCTGTCAGCCTTCAGACATAGTGTCTAATGCGTTGGCATCCCACACTCCTCCATCACTTCTAGTTGGCCTGTTGTCATTCAAGACGCCGAGTCTGCCCTTGGGACAGATTTGATGAGATAAGCACCGTCTCCACTGAGCGTGGAGAAAACGGTTAAGGAGAAAATTGTGAAACATCAAAAAGTTCGTCGAGCAAGCGTCGTCTCTGGTTTGATGGTAAGCACAGTGATGCTAGCGGGACTGCTGACCTTCCCCAGTGTACACGCACAAGGAACAGCGACGGAAGCTGCGAAAGGAAATTCTCCCACACTCGTACTGGGCCAACACGAAACGCTCCGCGTTCTTGGCGTCCTTGATCGTTTGCAATAACCAGTTCACTTCTTCTCTATTCATGACGTTCTCCTTCCTCACGCTTGACGATTCTATTTTTTTGCTCTCGACCTTGTCCACGACATGCCGGGTGGTAAAACACCGGCCGCGATTAGCTATCGTAGTCATGAACTACCCGCAGATCGTCACGACGCGGCTTATCTTGCCAATCCGCGTCACATGAAGGAAAGCACGCGCAATTCCAACCTCCAGCACCTAAGCGAACCGCGGTTGTGTTCTATCGAAAAGGGTTAGCGGGGAAATGGAGAAAACGAGCAAGCACGAAAGCAAAAATGACAGGTCTCTGACAGCCTGTCAGCATTCTGGACGAGGATGCGATTGCGACGAGGGCCAATGCGACTGAACATTCGTTACCAAACGCGGCTTGATCATAAACGGGCCGTCGGTGAGCTATAATGCGCAACCGCAGGGAGGTCCGTATGCTGCTGGAACTTAGTGTCATCCCGTTGGGCCGCGGGCGTTCAATCAACGCAGACATCGTTGACTTGGTAAAAATCATTGATGCCAGTGGGCTGGACTATCGATTGACTGCCGCCGGGAAAATCATCGAGGGGCGTTGGGACCAACTAATGGACGTAGCTCGAAAATGCCACACCGAGATGCGCCAGAAGACCGAGCGAGTGATCACCTCCATGAAAGTAGATGACTACGCTGATCGCGCTGGAAGGTTGACCGGGGCCATTGCCTCCATCGAGGGAAAATTGGGCAAACCTGTGAAGAAGTGACAAATCCTTTCACCGCGATGCGACCAGTTCAGGGACAGCAGCAAGCTGTTCGTATTCTTCTTGCGATGAGCCCTCGATCGTGACCAGCCGAGGGCGAATGAAATTCAGACCGTAATCGTTCAGTTGCTGCTCCGAAATGCCTTTGCCCGACAGCCCGAGTTGGAAGATGGGGACCGTCGAGGCGCTGTAGGTGATGATCAATGGCGGCGTAGTGCCGACAAGCAGCCGCCAGAGTTGCGTTTGGGAATTTGCAGTGATCTGGGCAATGGCCTTGTCGATACTCACCGAGGGTTGAAAGAAAACTTTCACTACGGCGATGCCATAGAGAGATTGCGACTCAATGTGCGCGATGTTATCCACCGTAGTGGTCAGAGTGCGCTCGGTGATAGAGACGATCCGGTCAGAGATATCCTGCGGGGCAAGTCCGTTATAGTTCCAGATAATGCTGACGACGAGAATGTCAATATTCGGAAAGATGTCCGTGGGAGTACGAACAATCGCGAGACCCCCAAAGATAAAAATCAGAATAGCGAGTACCACGAACGTGTATGGCCGCTTCAGTGCTAGTTTTACAATCGACATGAGTCACCCCAAATCGTTTCACCGCATCGCGAGACTGAGTTATTTGACGAACCCATGACCTGTGCCTTGGGGTCTTGGCATCCAGGGGCGAGATCAATTGCTCAGCTGCTGGAAGCACAGCGACCCTTCCGGACAGAACAATGTCCCTCGCAGGAATCTTCCTGCCGTACACACGGCGGTTGTCGCCATTGCCCGGACGGATGGTGGAGCCTTCGAGGGAGACCCCAGCAAACAAGCCAAGCGCTCTTGAGTAGCTCAAGATTTCGGCTCGCAGTGGTGCCAACACTCCGACAGGTTTGCGTGCCGACTGACGTCGCCAAGCCACTCATAAATCGGTGTATCTCCCGCTCTGCCAGCCACTTCTACATGTTTTCGTCACGCGCAGTCTTTGGCACGCAGATTGCTTTCTTCAGGGGCGGCTACTGTGTGACGAAGTGGCGGTGGAGGGTCAGATTCATGGAAACGTCTTATGCAAACAGTATAGACAAAGACTCCGACGGCGCGTTGGTGGCGGCGGCTAGGCGCGGAAATGCTCAGGCTTTCGAGGAACTAGTCTTTCGTCACAAGCAGAAAGTCCTCGCCGTGGCGCAACGGATAACGAATAACCGGGAGGATGCCGAAGACGTGGCGCAGGAGAGTTTTCACAAGGCCTTCTTTCATCTCGACACCTTTCAAGAAAAGTCGCGGTTCTCTACTTGGCTGACACGCATCGCAATGAATGAAGCGTTCATGTTACTCCGTCGAAGGCGGGGAGTTTTCGAAGTCTTGCCCGACAGCCCTGACGACGGCATGAAGTCCAGTTCGGAGGCGTTCGTTGACCAGAGCCCCGATCCCGAAGAGTCCTGTTGGCGACGCGAGCGCACGCAACTCGTGACCGATGCAATCAATCGCCTAGGTCCGACAATTCGAACAGCGATATTGCTTCGCGACATCGAAGAACGATCTGTCAAAGAAACAGCTCAGATTCTCGGCACCTCCATTACCGCCGTGAAGGCACGTGTTTTCCAAGGACGCCGGAAGTTACGTAGAACTCTGAATCCTGGATTCCTGCGCGGGCTCTACACAGCCAGTCAACCAGAGGCACAGCGCTGTTGAAAGCAGATTTCTAACTCAAGAAACTCTCGAGTTCGGAGCGGTACTGAAAGCCTGAACGATTCCTCTCTTACGCGCGTTCCTCCGCGTTGCTAGGGCAGACCACTGGGTAATCCGGCCACAAAAATTGGAGTTCGCGGCGGCTTCGGGAGCGGGCGTCATCGTTGGCAAGTTCGCAGACCGACGTTTTTGCAGCCGACCATGCATCGCGCCGACTGACTCCGGCTGGAACGCCGGTTCAGGACATGCCATCTGCAACGTGCCCTGCTGGCACCACTAAGGTGTCGTGAAGGCGTTTATCGGACTGGTGACTCCATCGCCCCTGCCGTTGGGCTCCATCGAGTCCACCGTGTAGTAGTATCTCGTCCGCGGCTTCAGGTTGTCCACGCGCACGCGGAACACCGTATAGGAATGGGTCGGGTTCAGCCGGATGTGCGATTTCGCAGTCTCGCTCAGGTTCTTGGGATCCGTGCCGTAGTGCACAACTCCAAAGTGCTCCGGCGAGCC
>WNFQ01002021.1_pt1 | contig 14635 bp, 6 predicted proteins | sample 5400171 | NCBI WGS metagenome assembly WNFQ01 (sample SAMN13153356, study PRJNA577476) | soil metagenome | isolation source: 20 cm soil under Madrone tree | place: USA:California | collected 2016-06-14
CGTTGCCAGACCCGGATCCAGACAACACTCTGCGCGACGAGCCCTTTACGCCGCCTCGCACTCCCATCGAAGAGAGACTTAGCAAGATCCTGACAACGCTGCTGAATCTAAACGAAGTCAGCGTTAACGATAATTTCTTCCTGCTCGGCGGGCACTCTCTGCTGGGCACTCAACTCATCGCCAGGATTCGCGGTGTGTTTGGAGTTGAGCTTGGCCTGCGAACGCTCTTCGACGCCCCTACGATCGAGGACCTTTCCGCGGAGATTGAGCGGCTTATTCTCGCCAGAGTAGAAAACATGAGCGAGGATGAGGTTGAGCGTCTGTTAGCTTGAAGACCGAATCCATTTTCCATTTGGCATTTTTCATTTGTCATTCATTGGGTTATTTCGTGTGACTTCGTGGATCGTTTCCCGGGCTGACAAATAAAGAACGATCCACGAAATCACACGAACGTAAACGAACAAAACGGAACCGCAAATGAAAGATGACAAATGGAAAATGGAAAATAATTACTAAGAGACGATGACTACTAACATCACAACAACACTGCCTAACAAGCCATCCCCCGCTCTCAGCCTCTATCACTTGCTCGATCCCGAAGTGTTGGCTGATCCATACCCGCTTTACCGCCGTCTGCAAACTGAGAGCCCGGTGCATTGGGACCCTTATCTTCACGCTTGGGTCGTCACGCGATACGCCGATGTGATTACCGTGCTGCACGACTTCTCGGCTGATCGCACGCCGACGCCGGAACAGTTTGCGGCGATGGGTTTGTCAGAGCTGGGCCCGATTGCCCAGGTCATGATGCGGCAGATGTTGTTCATGGATGCGCCCGCTCATACGCGCCTGCGCGGTCTCGCGTCGATGGCTTTCACACCAGCCAGAGTCGAGGTCCTGCGTTCGCACATCCGCGACATCGTCGACGATTTGATCGGGCCGCTGCTGTGCACGGGCTTTATGGATGTCATCAATGATCTGGCCGCTCCGCTGCCGGCGATTGTAACTGCCGAAATGTTCGGCGTGCCGACTTCTGATTGTGAAAAACTGAAGGCGTGGTCGGCAGACTTTGCCGAAGTGCTGGGCAACTTTCAACACAACCCAGACCGCACTAAGCGCACCCTGCTTTGCATTAAAGAAATGTCTGCGTATTTTCGCGAAGCCATTCAACGCATGAAGACCGAACCGCGCGAGGGCCTGATCAATTCGTTCATGACCGCGGAGATCGACGGCGATCGCCTGACCGAAGAAGAAATCATTGCCAACTGCATCGTCACAATGGTCGGCGGCCAGGAGACTACGACTAACCTGATTGGTAATGGAGTACTGAGCCTCTTGCGAAATCCGGATCAGCTCCAGCGTCTACGCGGCGATCTGACGCTCGTTCCCGCCGCCGTCGAAGAGTTGCTGCGTTATGAGAGTCCCAGCCAGCACACAGCCCGCATCGCTCCGCGAGATACTGAAATCGGCGGAAAGCTGATTCGGAAGGGCCAGGCGGTGATTGCGGTCATGGGCGCCGCCAATCGCGACCCGGAGAGATTTCCTGATCCGGATCGGCTTGATTTAGGCCGCACGGATAATCGGCACCTCGCTTTTGGCTGGGCCAGCCACTTTTGTTTTGGAGCCGCGTTGGCGCGGATTGAAGGACAGTTGGTCTTTGAAGCAATCATGCGCCGGATGATCAATCTCGCGCTGAAGCCGGGTCCGCTGGTCTGGCGAGATAATCTCGGGCTTAGGGGATTGACCTCTCTGCCGGTGACCTTTACTCAAGCGGCTGCATCGATCGAGCCGCCAATCGAAACTATCCAGAGAGGTTGTCCATTTCATGGCGCTGCTTAGATAAGTGTAAACAAGTGGGAACGATTGACCAAATTGCTGGCGCTCTCTTCCCAGCCCGCGGCGCGGGCGAAAGCATAAAGCCTGGGGTGGAGCGCAGCGGAACCCCAGGACAGTTAAAGAGGAAAGAAAGAGCCCGCGAAGCGCGGCGACAGCAATTCGATCGAGAGATTTAGGTTTGAGCTATCGCACGCTTCGCGCGCTCTGTAACCTCTTGGTCGTCAACCTGGGGTTCCGCTTCGCTTCACCCCAGGCTTTATGCTTCCGCCCGCTCCGCGGGCTTTGATCACGCTCTACTAATTTGTCATCGACGTTGTAGTCCTATCTCATGCACGAGATTCCCATTACAAATGCAAACTCCGGCTTGCCGGATATGTCCGCTGCCAAGCGGGCGCTCCTGCAAAAATACCTGCGCGGAGGTCTGTCGCTCCCCTCTCCGGAATCATGGACTGTCGCGCGTCGTCCACAAGATGAGCCGGCCCGGCCGTCTTTCGGCCAGGAACAACTTTGGATTCACGGCCAACTCGTAGACGACTTGCTTATCTACAATGAACCGGTCACTGTGCGCCGAATTGGGCCGCTCGACGTGGCCGCGCTGAAGCAGAGCCTCAACGAGATCATTCGCCGCCACGAAGCCTGGCGCACCAACTTTGCTATTCAGGATGGTCAACTGGTTCAAGGCATCAACCCGGTTCTGGATCTTGATCTGCCGTTGGTCGATCTGCGAAGGCTGAACGAGTCAGAACGCGAAGCGGAAGCCTTGCGCCTGGCAACGCAGGATGCTCGGCGGCCTTTTGATCTGAACAGAGGTCCTTTGATGAGGGCTCTGCTCGTTCGGCTCGCCGATGATGATCATCGCCTGTACCTAACCTTGCACCAGATAATTTTCGATGGTGTCTCGCTATACAGCGTGTTCCTGCCGGAACTGACAACTCTGTACGAAGCGTTTGCCAACGGTCAATCCTCTCCGCTTCCCGAACTGCCGATTCAGTACGCGGACTTCGCTTATTGGCAACACACGCAGCGCGAGACGCTCTCAAACGAATTGGATTACTGGAGAAAACAGCTTGCCGGCGCTCCGGCCGCTTTGGACTTACCAACCGACCAACCGCGACCCGCTATCCAGAAATTTCAAGGGAAGCAGTTGTCGTTCAAGCTGCCCCTGAAGCTGAGCGATGCTTTGAAGGGCCTCAGCCGCAGGGAAGGAACCACTCTGTTCATGACGCTGCTGGCGGCATTCCAGATCGTCCTTCATCGATATACCGACCGGGATGATTTGCTGGTAGGCACGGTTACGACGAGCCGCAAGCGATCTGAATTCGATGAGCTGCTTGGGTTCTTTCTTAACACGCTCGTGTTGCGGACCGACCTTTCCGGCGATCCCACTTTCGTTGAGCTGCTGGGGCGAGTAAGGAAGGTGACCGTCGACGCCCTGGCGCATGGTGATGTTCCGGTTCACCGTTTGGTGAAAGAGCTGGAGCGCGAAAGAGACCTCGGTCGCAATCCACTGTTCCAGGTAATGTTCGTCCTCGAGCCGCCCTTGCCCGCTCCTGGCCCGGGCTGGGAACTGAGTCAGGTCGACGTCGATGCCGGCATCGCGCGGGTCGATCTTTATCTCGAGCTCGACGATCGGCCCGAAGGCCTGGTCGGCCGCTTCCGATACCGGAGCGATCTCTTTGCTGATGCCTCGATCACTCGCATGCTCGACCATCTCGAGACTTTGCTGGAAGGTGTAGTCGCTAATCCGCAACGTGCCATCTCGGATTATCCTTTGCGTAGCCAGATCGAAAACAACCGCGACTTAATGAGCAGCGACATCATTCGGCCGATCAATCCTTTTACCGCCTTCGCTAAAGGTGAGATTGAGCAATCGATAGGCGATCGCTTTGAGAGTCAGGTCAGAAAATTTCCGGATCGCGTCGCGATTAAGACCCCGAAACATGAATGGTCTTATGAGGAATTGAATCGTAAGGCCAACCGCGTGGCGCAGGCGATTCTCAAGTTGTGTGCACCAGGCGAAGACAGAATCGCTATTTTATTTGATCACGATGCGCCCATGATCGCCGCCATGCTCGGCACGCTAAAGACTGGTAAGACCTACGTCCCTCTTGACCCAAATAGCCCCGAGGAGCGTCTAACTCAGATCATCGAAGATTCACAAGCGACGGCACTTCTAACAAACAGCACAAATCTTGCTTTGGCCGGCGCGATTTGGAGTGCGGTGGCAGAGCGAAGCGCCGACACCGCTTTGGATCGAATTAACGAACACAAATCCAAAGCGCCGTCGCCGCTTCGCTCTGCCGTCGCACTCCAAAACCTGATCAATATCGATGAGGTGAATTCGTTGGAGGCGACTGTCAATCTACCCGTAGTCGAACCCGACCGTCTCGCTTACATCCTCTACACCTCGGGCTCAACCGGCCGGCCCAAGGGCGTCATGCAGAATCATCGCAACGTGCTGCATTACATCAGGGCCTACACTAACAATCTGCACCTAAACCGAAACGACCGGCTGACACTGCTCTCATCGTATTGCTTCGACGCCTCGGTGATGGACATCTACGGCGCGTTGCTCAACGGCGCCACCCTCTATCCTGTCGATATTAAGCAGGAGGGATTGGCCGGCTTGTCGCAGCGGCTGATCGACGAAGAGATTACGGTCTATCATTCGACACCCACCGTCTACCGCTATTTCATCAACACAGCGGCACAGAGACTTCGTGATAATGAAGTCAGTACCGGGAGCAGTAGCGACCGGGTAGCTCCATACGAAACCAAGAAGTATCCCGATCTCCGACTAGTAGTCCTGGGTGGTGAAAAAGTAACTCGCACTGATGTTGAGTTGTATCAGAAACATTTCTCCGACGAGTGTCTCTTCGTCAACTGCCTGGGTCCAACCGAAGCGACTGTAGTGCTGCAAAACTTCATCGACAAGCAAACCAGGATCTCTGGAGACAACATTCCCGTCGGCTTCCCGGTCGCAGACACGGAAGTCCTTCTGCTTAACAAAGATGGAAAAGCCTCAGAAGTCTTCGGCGAGATCGCGATCAAATCCCCGCACGTCGCTTTGGGCTACTGGCGCAACTCGGAAGCCACCGCTAATGCTTTCGTCGGTGCTTCAAATCTCGACGATCTGTCCTACTTGCCCGACGCGCCACGAGGCAGTAGCCCGACCGTCAGGGAGGGCGTGCGCTACGCACTACCGGCCACTAGCTCGATCCAGAGCGACTTCGCGACCGACCCGCCACGAGGCAGTAGCCCGACCGTCAGGGAGGGCTCCCTCAAGATCTACCGTACCGGAGACATGGGCCGCCGCCTCCCAAACGGCAGCATCCAGTTCGAAGGCCGCAAAGATTTCCAGATCAAGATCAGAGGCTTCCGTGTCGAGTTAGGCGAGATCGAATCAGCTCTGACCCAACACCAACTTGTCCTCGAAAGTGTAGTGGTGGCCAGAGAGAATGCCACGGGAGACAAGCGTCTCGTTGCTTACGTCGTTCCGAAAGACAAAGCTTCCACTCCCAAAGCGAGAGGGGAGCAATACTCCGACCTCCGCGAGTTCTTAAGTCAGAAGCTCCCCGAGTACATGGTGCCCACCTCGTTTGTCGTCCTCGACGCGCTGCCCCTGACGGCCAGCGGGAAAGTGAATCGCGGTGCGCTTCCGGCGCCTACTGATTCCGTTGAATCGGCAACGTCAGCGTCCCCTCGAACTCCACTGGAAAAATCTTTGACCACCATCTGGTGTGAGGTTCTGGAAGTCAAAGCCCTTGGCATCAACGACAACTTCTTTGATCTCGGCGGACACTCTTTGTTAGCCGTGCGTCTCTTCGCGCAGATCGAAAAGCGACTTGCCAGGCGCCTGCCCCTGGCAACGCTTTTTCAAGCGCCGACCGTCGCGCAACTCGCCGCTGCAATCCAGAAGGACCGGCTTCAGGAATGGTCTTCCTTAGTTGCTATCAATCCGATAAGACCCGCTGAACAAACGACTGCGAACGCGCCTTTCTTCTGCGTACACGCGCTCGGTGGCAACGTGCTCGAGTATCGCGAGCTGGCAAAACATCTCGGCGACGACCAACCCTTCTATGGTTTTCAGTCCGCCGGCCTGGATGGAAAACGCGCCCTGCACACACGGGTCGAAGACATGGCCGCGCACTACATCAAAGAGATGCGCGAGCTGCAACCCAGCGGGCCATATTTTATCGGCGGGCGATCGCTGGGAGGAGTCGTGGCGTTCGAGATGGCCCAACAACTGCGCGAGCAGAGTGAACAGATTGGATTGTTGGCCCTGCTGGATACTTATCCGTCGGGCTATGCGAAGACCTTGCGGCATGAAGCAACTTTCAGGTCTTCGATCGATCGTGGTCTGAATAAAGTGAGGACTCATCTGGCGAACCTGCACAGTCTTTCATTGATTGATAAGATCGCCTACCTGATCAAGAAGGCTCGCTTCGCTCCGAGCAAAGCCAAGAGTCAGGTATGGCGTCGCGTCTATCAAACCTATCAGAGCCTGGGCAGGCCCCTGCCGAAAACACTGCGCGACGTAAAGGAATTCAACTCGCTGGCCGTGCGCAACTATGTTCCCAAAGTCTACGAAGGATCGGTAACTCTCTTCTGGGCCAGCGAAGATCTGCGCACTTCAAAGGATCTGATTGAAGGCTGGCGCGCCCTGGTCGGCGGCGGCATGGAAGTACACGAAATTCCCGGCACCCACCTCGACATCATTAAAGAACCACACGTGAGCGAACTAGCCACGAAGTTGCGCAGTTGTCTGGCAAACGCTCAAACCTACACAACCTAAATATCGAGATCATCGGCACTGGAGCGCCGACATCCTGTCCGCTTGAGCGCGCAGCGCGAACTCCCTCTTCCCCTGGGAACGCGGACATCCTGTCCGCTTGAGCGCGCAGCGCGAACTCCCGCTTCCCCTGGGAGCGCGGACATCCTGTCCGCATTGAGCGCGCAGCGCGAACCCCGCTTCCCCTGGGAGCGCGGACGTCCCGTCCGCATTGAGCGCGCAGCGCGAATCCCCCTTTCCCATGCACTGCTTCCTGCGTTCTGCCTGCTGCCTTCTGCCTACTGCTTCCCGCCATACGCCAACTCATCCATCATCGCCGCAAACCTACTCCAGGGAATGCGCTTTCGCAGCTGTCGTTTTCCGCCGTACCAAAGGAGTGAACCACTGCCAATAATCATAGTGCCAATCTTTTCGTTGTCAGCATAAATCGCCAAATCCAGAGACGACCCCGCCCGCGTCAACTCGACCACATGCAGATTCGCTTTGACTGAATGTTTCTTGATTGGTTTTTTCTTAGGCATTGGTTTGTTCCACTAATCGCGATTGCACTTATTTGAACTCGACCCAACTCAACCCTAAGAACTCAACGTCATCAACCCAATCCCAAAGCCCAACTTTTGTCTCCACATAAGCCCGAGCGGTTTCGAATGCAAGTGAGGCGTCTGGGGGCGTGCATTTCGGGCTAACGTTTTCAACTGAGACTTCGGTTATGGCTGCTTGCAGCAATTCATCATTAACGCTGCCGTCACGATTAACGAAAACCGGCTGGAATTGAAACAGGCATTCGTCGCCTCCGCCACGGGTTATTCGCTGACGAACGATGAAGAGGAACAAGAAGCCGGACTGTCCCGTCAATTCTGGTGACTGAATATGTCGAATAGCAGTGAGGCCGCCGAAGTCATAAGAGCCAGCATGTGACAGCATGGCGTCGACGAAAGGATGGCCAAGCGCGAGGAATTCCGCATCAGTCCGTCTAATCGCGAGTTGGCGGTTGAAGGTTGAGTTCTTATATCGTTCCGGCAAGCCATATGACTTCAAAACATCGGGTACGAGAAATTCAAGAAATGAATCCTTTTCCTGTAACTGTCGACGGTGCTTTGAGAGAAAGCGTTCCGAGAAGTTACTCAAGTCACTAAGTGTAAGGTCCGACGCCAACTCTCGCCGATAGTTATCAAAAGAATAACTCGACACATCGCGAAACAAACTCTGCGTGGCAATCTGATAGGCTTGTTTCGCGCGATCAACTGCTTCCTTAATCTCTTGCTGCGTTTGCTTATTAAGGTCACCTTCGACAAGGGCGCGCTGGTAAATCTTGCTTGGGTCTATCTCATTTTCCAAGTGGCCGTTAAGCGTCGCCTTTATGTCTTCCGGATCTTCGTGAGTAACCTGCGCGATTGCTTCCGCCGCTCGCTTTAGACGACCCTCGAAATACTCCTGAACTTTATCTTCAATCGTTCCCTGATTGAAGAAGTGATAGACCTGAACAACCTTGTCCTGCCCGTATCGGTAGACGCGACCGACACGCTGCTCGACGCGCATCGGATTCCACGGTAAATCGTAGTTGACGCAGATATGGCAGAACTGGAGATTGATTCCTTCGCCTCCGGCTTCGGTTGAAACCAAAAAACGAACTCTTGTGTGATCCCTGAAGAGCCTTTGGGTCGTTCGTTTGGTTGTGGCAGTGCCCAGCGCCCCATCCCTGGCGAACGGGGCCCAGATCGTCTCAGTGTCCTGCCGATCTTCAATACGCTCCAGCTTCATCCCACCGTGAATGACGACAACGGAACCCTTGCCGTACTTCTCCTCTAATTGTCTGACGAGGTGATTCTGCGTCTCGCGATACTCGGTGAAAATTAGAACCTTCTCTTCAGCTCCGCGCGCACTCTCGGTTTCTATCTGATCGATCAACTCCAGGAGTTTGGTCTGCTTCTTGTCTTCCTTTACCGCCAGGTTGAGTAGTTCTTCAAGCTTTTCAATCTCATCTTCGCGTATCTGATTATCGTCAAGCAGAACATCTTGTTCTTCTTGTTCGCCTTCGTAGCGCTCGTCAAAGAAACCTTCTTCGTCTGGATCACGCTCCGGCAGGTCAGCCAACTCTCCACGCAACCGCGCTAGCCGCTTGGCGAGCGCAGATCGAATCGCAGCGGTTGAGCTGGCATTTAGTTTTTGGAAAGTAGTTAGCAGAAAACCAGCAGCTCGCCGGTGAGTCTGATCGGCCAGTCGCTCAACCATCTTGTAACTGTCGCGAATGTACTCTGCCACCGCGTTATAGAAACGCGCCTCGTCCGGATACATCTTGAACGGCATCCGGTGCGTCTGCCGGCCGCGAAAGACCTTATGGCCCTGCGCGTCGGTGACGTCTTTCTTTGGCGTGCGAATGACAAAGTCTGTGAACTTCTGTCCCTGGCCAGAGAAAAGAGTCAGAGCGTCGAGGCCGCTAAAATCCATGTTGTCGTCGAGCAGAAGCAGCAGGTTCTTAAAGCGGCTGTGATTCTCTTCGCCCTGGTGCGGTGTCGCGGTGAGCAAAAGCATCGCTTCGCAGTAATGCTTGTGACGAATCTCTTCGGCGAGACGATAGTTCTGCGTCTTGTCAGTCTTGGCGCCACCATAGTTAACCGCGCTCAAGCGATGAGCTTCGTCAAAAATGATCAAGTCCCACTTGCGATTCTCCAACAACGCGCGCTTGTGCTCAGGCCGCTTGAGAGTATCGATCGATGCAATGGCCGTGGCTTTCAAATCCCAGATGCGCGGATTGACCGCTTGAAAATCTCGCTTGAAGATTTCAAAGTAAGCGCCAAACTTGTCCTGCATCTCTTCCTGCCACTGAAGTGTCAACCCGGCTGGAGTGAGAATCAGAGTGCGACGAGCTTGACCACGCTGAGCCAGCGCTTGCCACACCATTCCCGCTTCGATGGTCTTGCCCAGACCAACTTCGTCAGCCAACAAGAATCGTCGCTTTGGACTCGAGACTACGCGATGAGCGGCGAAAATTTGATGCGGCAATATCTCGGTTCGCGCGTTGGAAAGCTGACCTCCTTTGTTACCCGTAAGAAAGCGCGCCGCCGCCATCTTCAATTCAAACCGCCACGGCTCGTCCCATTCCCCCCGTGCTGCCCGGTCCAGTGGCGAATCAACACGCTCAAGCTCCTTCAGATGGAGAATCTTATTCTCGGAACGATACGGCGGCTGCATGAAGACCGAAGGATTGAACTCAACCTTTGCCTGCTCGCCGCGAATCTTTTGGATGTAACCAACGCCGTAGGATTTGTAGAGATCGTTCGTGCTGCGAACAAGATCGCCCTCTTGAGGCCCGGCCGTAGCGACGATCGGCGTTAATAGTTGCGTAGAATCCGACGACATCTTCTTATTCAAGAGACCTGCGAATCATGCCGATCTCATTATCAGTTACACCCCAAAGTTTGGCTGCAGTTTGATCAATACGTGCTTCAGCGTCCTGTATAAGCGCCAAATTATCAGTTGACGCTGCCGCATGGCAGACCTTGGACAGTTCTGACAGAAGATTATGATCAGCGTCCTTCTCATTGAATCTATCGATCCGAATGCGCTTCAGAATCGCCGCGGATCCGAAACCTCGCCCTGCGGATGAAAATGACTGTACACACCAACGGAACAAGGATGAATTTACGATCGAGCAAAAATAGTGGGCCTCATCCTCCAGCTCGAAAGGCACAATAGTGGTCGTGTCGGTTGGCACGACAGTTTTGGTTCCAAGACTTGTCTCCAGTTCCGACACGACACAGGCCTTAATCGTATTCGTCATCCTTGACCAGCAAACCCTAAACGGCGCGAACGTGTAAGGCCCAATATTGAACATATTATAAAATGGGGCTTCGGCGATCTCATATTGGTACTTCTTATCGGTCTTCGATTTCAGTCGAAAGTGCTGACCTTCGACTTGCTCCTTCATTGGCCTTGTGGAGATGTGGATCTTTCCAAAGAACTTCCAATAGTTTGCCCGTGAAAGCAAGGCGTCCCTGAAAATACTAAGATACGCATATGTCAAAGGCCACTTGCGTCGCATCGTGCTCTCGGCCACCGAGTCGCTAAGCTTGGTGCTTCTATTTAGAACGAAGATCCACACGCTCTGCTCGAATTCCCATCGACCTATGTCTCTGCCTCGAAGAGCGGGAAAAAGAAACTGAGATTCGACCCTAGTTGGCCGCAACTTTTCTATTTCTGTTTTTCCTTTCTCGGGAAGATTGACTACGAGCGGCATGGCTGGGTTCGTCACGTCGACAATGTCGACCCAGTATATTCCATACGGCTCGGCGCGTGCTCCGATTCGTGCCCTATAGGCTGACTCTCCGACTAGTTTGTCCAACGCTGAGGTTGACGCAACAACCATTGTCTGCCAGGCTGAACCCGGTTCACCAACCGGGCGAGCCACCTGCCTAGACATTGTGAAGGATTGATTGGCCTCCTCGACGGTCATGTCAGTTTCCGCAACCTTGACTCCTTTTTTCTTGGCCCACACGAAGTATGGAACAGGATAGTGTGGTCTAATATTTTTGTTCATGAAAAGGCATGCTGTTTTGTTTGCTGCGTGAAACGGCCGAAGAGAGGACAGATCGTCGACGCGATAAGGGCACAAGTAGAGCCCTTTATCCGGAACTTCGAACCGTCGAAAGCCTTCGCCAGCTCCTTTGCTTTTGAAAACTTCCTTCGTAATTACAAAACCCAACTTTGAGTTGGACGCCTTCAGGAAGGAATCGGCACTAACGTAGGTAAAGAGCATTGAAAGATCTAATTCCGCAGTGCCCATTCTTGACTCAATCCCCTTCTTTGTGAAGAGACCGTAGTCTCGCCAAAGATGTACGGTCTCGGCCCGATAGTCCTGCGGCAAGTAACCCCAGCGCACCCAAGGAGGATTTCCCGCCACGTAATCAACCAAGCCTGTAAATAGGGGAGCAAATGAGTTTTTAATGATGCGTGCCCAAACTCCGTTTTTGTTTTCTTTGTCGAGCTTAACCAATTCCCTGTAAAGATCGGAGTGAAGCGCATCTTCGACGATGGAGAGTCCCTCGTCGCGGCAACGCTGAACAAACTCTTCGGGCGCGTATCCGTTGCGCACACAAAACTCCAACTGTTCAGCGTATTTTGCCACTGAGTCACGGTCGGTCGCGATTTCCGTAGGTATGATGAACTTCGCTGCAGCGGTCTTCAACTCTTTCGCCTTTCCCAGCCCGCTGCTAAATAGCCCGCCATACTCCGATGGCGTAATGATCGAGTCGCACAAGTAAACGGGTATCTCAACCTTATCAACACGGCCGACTAAATCGCGGATCGCAATCAAGTAATTCGTTCGTGCCGCCATCACCGCGAGAGGATTCAGATCGAAACCGATGACATTTGCAAGAATCTTGCGGCAGAGATCGCCTTCGTCGAATCGGCAGCTCTCACGATTCTGGTCAAACCATCTGCGAATGCGATTGATCGCCATCACGAGAAAAGTCCCGGAGCCGCAGGCGGGGTCGAGCAGCCGCTTGTCGGGATCGCCCACATACTCCAGCTCATTCAATACATGCTCCGCCAACCAGTCTGGCGTGTAGTACTCGCCGAGATCGTGACGAACGCTCTTGGGGAAAAGCTCTTGGTATAGCTTCTTGAGAAGATCACGGCTTCCGATACGATCCTCAGACATGGTTCCGGGATTGTAAGTATCAAGCCTGTTAACCATATCCCTGATCACCTTCTCAATGGGTTCTGACCATACGGGCATATACCAGGCAAAAAGATCACCTTCGAGAAAGTTCGTAATATTGAATTGGCGAAACAAGCTCCCGGCCTCGAGGTCTTCAAACTCTCGCTTGAGTTTCGTACTGGTGACAGCCTGGACCATTCTTGCAAGCGGCGTAGGCAAATCGCGAAAGAAAGTCACAATGCTTGAGGCTAGAAGCTTCATGAAAATGGCGTAATAGGTGTGAACCGCAAAGAGCAGTTCGGCGGCCTTAAGTCCTCGCCGATGCTCTATGCCGTAGAACTCCGCGAGCTTCTTGATTTTGTCAGATGGATTATCCACATCATAACCACAAACCTCGCCGAAGAGAATCTTCCATTGGTTTAGGAACATCTTGGCCTTCGGGTTATCTGTGGCGACGATCGTGTTGTACAAAACGCGGATGCCATCCTGCGCTAACTTCGAGTCAGCTCCGAAATCACCGGCGAGGTATTCCGACGAGAAAGGTCTTCCCTTGTAACTAAGGTTATAGAGAGCCCACAGAAAACGCTCTGCTGAATACTTGTTGACCTCAACTGGATCCTGCACTTGCCATTTGCCATCGCGATAACGAATGAAGATGAAGTAGTTGCCATCGAGTCCAACGCCGAACATTGTGTTGAGCGGATGCCCAAGCTCGGTTTGCATGTCATAGAAGCGCTTCTTGATTTGCTCGACGACTTTCTTGCTGCCGGGTGAGTCGGCGTTGGGGCCAATGCGGGCGCCAGAGCTCTTCGGATTCTTGTACTCGATGATTACGCGGTCATAGACGGAATCCGCGCGGCCGCTGGCGACGGTGAACTCGTGTTTACCTTCAAGCTTGATGCCTGTTTGTTTTTCGATGAAGGCGAGCTGCCGCTCGGCCTCGATGCGGATTTCTTCTTCCTTGTCCGCCATCTGGGCCGCGGCTTTGATCTGGTCGGCAAACTCCGCAGCGTTCTTGGCGATTAGTTCATCGAGGCTTTCAGTCTTGGGCATAGTGAGAGTCTTTTTAGTTCTCGGAGATAGACACAAAAATCTTGCTTATGATACACGCTAAGGCAACACGCAGAAAGCGGGTGGTGGTAGCAAGAAACTTGCTAAGAGACTCCGCCTTTGCGGCTCAGGTTCTCAAAATATTCTGAGGCCGCGGCCTCAGCACTTGAGGAGGAGCCTCAACAACACTTAACGAACCATTACGGTAAGCCGGAGGCTTACCGCCAAGGGCGGCGGCAAAGCCGCGACGTGAGGACAGATCTACTTCTTCACTGGCCGCGAGCGAAAGCCGATTTGTTTGCGACCCGGAAGCGGCGGTGACATCAGTTGTCGGATCGCGTCAAAGACAACCCTGAACTTTCGAAGCCCTCCCTCACCGTCCCACCCCAGCCGGGCTGCCCGGCCGGGGTCCGCGGGGCGGGCTACTGCCCCGCTCATCAAAGCGCCTTGATTGGTCGGCGTTCGACGCCAGCATTCGTCGCAGTTTTACAAAGGCGCGCATGATCTCAATGTTGACCAATACCGCTCGTTCGCTGCTAAGAACACTTGAAAGCATCGCCACACCTTGCTCAGCGAAGGCATAAGGTCGATAGCGCCGCCCACCGCGACCTTCCTTTGAGGCGCCAATTTGGTACCTCAAAGCCGCCGACTTTTCGGCAGTTTGCTGAAAGATAAAATCTGCCGGAAAGCGTTTCAGATTTCGTTTGGCCGCGACTGTTCACAATTAGACTCACCACGGAGACACGGAGAACACGGAGACCAGAAAACTCTTCAAATTAGGCCACTACTGTTAAGAGGGTAGTGGGGTAAGAGTGTGTTGCTAGAATCCGGGGCATTAGCTCGACTGCCAGGGAGAGCTCCGAGGTGCATTAATTGAGCCCTCCCTGACGGTCGGGCTAGTGCCCCGCATCACCCGATTGATAGCACCACACAATTACCCGAGTATCGTTAAGAGTCATCCCTTTGGCCGCGGGGTAAACACTCGGTATAATCTTCCTTCCCTCGAATACCCCCTCTTGAAGTCCCATCCAGCCCTGGATACTTATGTCTGACGAACAAGCGCCGAAGCAGCCTGACAACGTAGCTGCCGACTGGTCCAAAGGACAGAGCCCTGAGCTGGCATCCGCATGGCTCGCGGCAATTATTGAGTCAGCGGACGACGCGATCATCACCAAAACCCTTCAAGGAGTCATCACCAGCTGGAATCGGGGAGCCGAGCGCATGTTCGGTTATGCGGCCAGCGAAGTGATCGGCCAACCGGTGACGATCCTGATTCCGGACGATCACATTGACGAGGA
>WNFQ01005597.1_pt1 | contig 14629 bp, 10 predicted proteins | sample 5400171 | NCBI WGS metagenome assembly WNFQ01 (sample SAMN13153356, study PRJNA577476) | soil metagenome | isolation source: 20 cm soil under Madrone tree | place: USA:California | collected 2016-06-14
CGACGGGCAGGAGGCCGATCGTGCCGGCCCCGAAACGGAGCAGGTAGAGGCGCCGGAGGGAGAGGAACCAGGCGGGCGCGGCGAGCGCGGCCCCGTACCAGGCGAGCGGATCGGCACGGAAGCGAGCGCCGGCGAGGAACGGCCAGGCGGTGAAGAGGAGCACGGCGGCCCCCTGCAGGAGAAGCGGCGTGGTTTCGCCGGGCCCGCGCAACGCCCACGTCCAGCCCGACTGCACGAGCGCGGTGGCGAGCGCCGCCCCGAGCACCCCCGGACCTGAGCCCAGGCGCGTCGCGCTGAGCGCGACGAGCACGCCGAGGGCGAGCGTCGTGCCATGGAAGAGCCAGAGCGGCGGGAGCGGCGCGCCGGGCACGGGCACTCGCGAGAGGAGCAGCAGCGCGGCCAGCCCGGCGGCCGCGTACTCGGCCATGCGGCGGGCCTCGGGCGCGCGGCGCGCCAAGGCGACCACCTGGAAGGCGAGCGCCGCGCCGAGCAGGACGGCGAAGTACACCCACAGCGGCGGAAAGCCGAGCTGCCCGCCATGGACGCTCTCTCCCTCCACGAGCGCGACGCCCATCCCGAACGCCGCCACGAGGTGCAGGAACTCCCGCAGCGGGAAGGTCGCGTGCCGGATGAGGAGAGCCGCGAGCCCGGCCGAGCCGGCGAGCCACGGCCACGGCTCTGCCATCGACGTGCTCGCCGAGCCGACGATCAGGAGCACGAAGAGGCCGAGGCTCGCGACGATGGCGGCCGGCGCGGGGCTGTCGACACCGCCCGGCTCGCGCTCCCACTCGACGAAGACGTGGAACGTGAGCGCGAGGAGCACGCACCAGAGCGCCGTCTCCCACGCGAGCCCCGCCCCGACCGCGCGCGTGAAGAGCCATGCGCCCACGATGGCGACCGTCGCCGCGGCCGCGCCGAGCCCGATCCGGTAGGTGCGCTGCGCCCGCGCGATCCAGCCGGCGGCGGCCGAGAGCGGGACGAGCAGGATGCCGTAGGGATGGAAGTGCAAGCTGAAGCGCGTGCTGCTCGCGAAGTAGAGCACGAAGGCGAAGGGCACGAGCACGCCGCCGGCCTGCGCGACGAGCCACTCGAGGTCGGCTTCCTCGCCGCCGGCGAGCCGCGGCGCGGCGGCGAAGAGGAAGGCGAACGCGCCCAGGATGGCGAGCCCGAGCAAGAGGCGGTCCGGCCCCATGCGCGTCCCGATCCAGAGCGCCTGGTAGAAGAGGGTGCCCGCCAGGCTGAGCAGCGCGAGGACGGGCCAGCGCCGCTGGCGCGCCAGGTAGAGCAGCCCCGTGTCGAGGAGGAGGACGTAGCCGAAGAGGCCGATCGGGCGATCCGCGCCGGTCGACAGCAGGAGCGGCGTCAGGAAGCCGCCGATCAGACCGAGCGACGCGATCACCTGCGAGGCGTGCCGCCAGGAGAGGATGCAGCCGCTGGCGGTCACGGCGACCATCAGCACGAATGCGATCGGTGTGGGCACGAGGCCGTAGCGGATGCTCGCGGCCCAGAACGCGGCGTAGAGGACGACCATGCCGGCGCCGGCGAGCGCGTCGGCGGTGCGCGCGTATTCCCGGCGGAGCCTCCACTCCGAGCCGGCAATGCAGGCGACGCCGACCACGGTGCCGAGCACGACGCGCAGCCAGGGCGGGACGAGCCCGTGCTCGACCGAATACTTGAAGAAGAGGAGCCCGGCCAGCGCGAGCGCGACGCCGCCGAGACCCGCCGCCGCGCGGACGCCGAAGAGCTGCTCCCAGTCGATCTCGACGCGCGGCGCGGAGACGGGCGGCGGCGCGGCGGGCCGCGGCGGGGCCGCGGGCGGCGGGGGCGGTGCCGCGGGCCGCGCGGGGAACGGCGGGGCGGCCGGAGGTGCGACCGCCTGCGGCGCCGCCGGCCCCCGCACGGGCGCCGGCTCCGGCTTCTCCGCACGCTCCGGCGCGGCCTCTCGTGCCTGGAGCAGGGCGCGCAGCTGCCGCACCTCGCGCTCGAGGGCGGCGATGCGCTCGGTCAGCGAGCCGCCCGCGGCGGTGCGGGAGAGAGCGACCACCGCCAGGACGAGCGCTGCGAGGCAGACCAGCCCGAGCATGCCGCCGGTCAGCTCACCGCCACGGCTCGATCAGGATCTTCGCGTGCGCGTCGGGGCGCGCGAGCGCCGCGAACGCGCCCGGCACGCCGTCCACGCCGACCCGTCCCGTGACCAGCGGCGCCACTGGGATACGCCCCTCGGCGATCGAGGCGAGCGTGCCCGCGAACTCCTCCGGCGTGTAGCCGAGCACGAACTGCAGCGACAGCTCCTTGTTGATGCCGTGCATGGGGCGGATGCGATCGTCCTCCATGCAGACGCCGGCGACCACGACGCGCGCCTCGCGCGGCGCGTCGCGCATGAGCTGGTGGAGGAGCCCGGGCACGCCGACGCACTCGAAGAGGACGGCCGGACGCGCACCGGCGGCGGCCTGCCAGGCGTCGATCGGGCGCTGCCGCGCCGGATCGACGACCACGTGCGCCCCCATCCGCTCGGCGAGCGCGCGCCGCGCGGGCGAGAAGTCGGCCGCCACGATGGGCTCGGCGCCGCGCAGCCGGAGGGCCGCGATGACCGCGAGGCCGACCGGCCCGCAGCCCACCACGAGCGGAGCGTCCCCCGGCTCGAAGCGTGCCTTGGCGACCGCGTGCACCCCGACCGCCATCGGCTCGGTCAGCGCCGCATGCTCGGTCGCCAGACCGTTCGGCACCTCGAGCGCGAGGAACTCCGAGAGCACCATCAGCTCGCCGTAGCCGCCGGGGTAATCGTTCGAGTAGCCGATCGTCTGGACGCCGCTCGCGCCGGCGGCGAGCGGCATCGAGACGACACGCGTGCCGGTCTTGAGCGCGCGCTGCGTGTCCGGCCCGAAGTCGAGCACCTCGGCGCAGAACTCGTGCCCCATGACCACGTCGCGCGCCGGGTCGAGGGTGAACGGCAGGCCCGACTCGCGCGCCGCGTCAACCATCTTGGGCGCATGCCGGAGCGCGTGCAGGTCGGAGCCGCAGATGCCACAGGCGAGCGTGCGGACGAGAACCTCGCCCGAGCCGGGCACGGGCTCGGGGACCGTGTCCACCACCAGCTGCGCGTTCCGCATCACCGCGGCGCGCATCACGGGGTCTCCGTCATCCGCCGCCTCGGAATAGCACGCGGACGCCGCCGAGAACACCGCGGCCGAGGCGGGCTCGGCCGGCACAGCGGGCGCGGCTTTCAATCCGGCTCGGTCGCGTGATAGCCTCGCGGCGAGAGGGGCGGATGACTATGTGGAGGAAAGCCCTCGTGCTGGCGGCCCTCGCGGCCGCCGCGCCCGCGCAAGCAGGAGCCCCCGCGACGCTTGCCGTGACCGGCGTCGATCGCTCGCATCCGGGCGTCGTCCGCATCGCCGTGCAGTACGATGGTTGCCGGAGAGCGAGCTTCCGCCTGATGCCCACGTGCGCCGGCCCCGGCGAGTGGGTGGTGGCCGCCGCGGTCACGGTGACGCGCGCCCGCAGGCAGGCGCTCGTCGAGCTGCGCGACGACCTCGGCTGGCTCACCGACCGCCGCCTCCCGTGCCAGGCACGCGGCCTCGCCGTGCAGATGCTCGACGGAACCCACGTCGTCGCGAGCGCGGAAGTGCCCATCGACATGCCGGCGCCCCGCGCGCTGACGGCCGCGCCGCCCCCGCAGCCCGAGCCGCTCGTCCCGGGCCTCGCCGTGGTCGGCCACAAGCTCCGTTCGCCCCAGACGAAGATGTCGGAAGCGGGCCTCACGTGGTCGTTGAGCAACCACGTGACGCTCAACCTGAGCTACGAGCGCACGGCGTACGCGCCGTTGATGCCGCGCGACCACGATGACGGCATCATGACGGGCGTGAAGCTCGGCTTCTAAGCCCGGGACCGGGCCGCCACCGGCGCGCGCGGCCTTCGCTCGAGGCGCGACTCGTCGGCCGTGGCGCTCCCCGCTGTGCCGCGGTTGGGCGCCACGTCGTGTTTCGCGGGGCCTCCCGCACTCCGGAAGGCGTGAGGCGCGGCTCGGGAGAGAGGGGAGGAGCGCCGGGCGCGGCGATTGCTAGCTACCCGGAATGCAACCTCGCGCTCCACATGGCGTCGAGTCGAATCCCACGCAAGTTCCAGCCCGCCCCATTCTCGCTCTTGTAAAGGAGTGAATTACCGTGAAACATTTGCCTTCGGTCCTCGCCGCTGCTCGCCTTGCCGTGATTGCTGCCCTCGCAGCTCTCATTGCACGCCCGGCCCTCGGCCAAGCGACCACCCCGACGTTCGTCCAGGGGGCGGCATTCTCGACCGGGTCTCGGGTCCTGACGACCAGCGTCACACTCACCAGCCCGGTCGCCGGCGGGGATCTGCTGGTCGGATGGTTCTCGCAGTACAACGTCTCCGGGCAGGTTCAGGTATCCGACAACGTGAACGGCGCCTGGACGCGGGCTTCCGCGTCGCTGCACTTCCTAGACGACACGGGTGACATCGCCCTCTACTACCACGAGAACAGCCAGGCGGCACCCAGCGGGATGACGATCACCGTATCCGTCTCCTCCACCGCGTACCTGCAGGGAACCGTTGCCGACTATTCGGGCGTCGCCCTCGCCGGCTCGCTGGACCAGATCGTCTCTGCGCGCGGTCAGGGGACGGTGGTCGACACCGGTGCGTCCGCGGCGGTGGATGCGGGGGAGCTCGTGTTCGCGGCCCTGGTGACCTCTCCCGCTCCCGGCTCGGTGACGCCCGGAAGCAGCCTCGGCGTACCGTACACGGCTCGGGCGCAGACTTCGAACGGCTCCGCGTTCGAAGAGGACATCACATCGAGCGCCGCGGGCGCCCAGCAAGGGACGGCCAGCCTCGGCGCCGCCACCGACTGGTACGCGGTGGGCGCCGTCTTCCATCCCTATCCCGCCACGCCGCCCGTGCCCCCCTCCACCCCCACCAGTCTCAACGCCACCAGCGTGGCATCCACACGGGTCGCGGTCGCGTGGTCGCCGTCCACCGGCAGCGTCGCCGGCTACACCGTGTACCGAGGCGGTTCCGTCATCGGGACGACCGGGCCCAACACCACGACCTTCCTCGACCCGAACGTCACGCGAGCGACCACCTATACGTATTCGGTGGACGCCTTCGACCTCGCGAACGATCGCTCAGCACGCTCGGCATCCCTCACGGTCATGACACCGGCCGCTTCGCCCGAATTCGTCCAGGGAGCGGCCGCCTCGCCCGCCGACCGCCTTGCGTCGTACACGTTCACCCTGAGTGAACCGGTTCTGGCCGGCGACCTGCTGGTCGGGTGGTTCGGCCAGTACAACGCGCCGGGCCAGGTGCAGGTCTCGGACAACATCAATGGCCCTTGGACGCAGGTGGTCTCGCTCCCGATCAGCGGCACTTGGTCGCGTGGGGCCTCGACGACCTTCGGTGGAACGGGCGACATCGCCCTGTTCTACCGGGAGCATTCCGCCGCCGCGCCATTTGGCCTCGCGATCACGCTGTCGGCGTCCGCTCCCGCATATCTGCAGGGGGCAGTCGCGAATTACAGGTTCGCGGCCGCGGTGGGAGCGCTCGACCAAGCGGTGGTATCGCAAGGCGTGGGAACCTACGCCAACGTGGGTCCGACCCCCCCGATCCCCGCCGGCGAGCTGGTCGTGGCGGCTGTCATCACCGGCGGCCAGCCAGGCTCCGCGACCGCCGGAAGCAACATCCTGTCCAGCGCCGGCGGTCCGCAGGAGGGGAGCATGACCTTGGGCTCGGCCACCAACTGGTACATGGTGCTGGCCACCTTCCGTCCCTTGACGATGGTCGGTCTTCTCGGAGGGCCGCCGCTCCCTTGAGCTAGTTCACGTGCCGCTCGTGCGCCCTGGGACGGGTCACCGCCCCAGTGCCGGTCTCATCGCGGACGGAAGACGAGGAAGTATTGATAGGGGAGGAGCTCCGGCTCGCCGATGAGGGCGTAGCCCGCCTCCGCCATCTCTTCGACCACCTGCTCGCGCGCGAGCTTGTGCTCGGGTGGCGGGCCGACGGGCAGCTCGCGCTTCTGCCAGTCGATGACGGCGACGCGTCCGCCGGGCCGGAGACAGCGGCGAAGCCCGCGGAGGTACGTCAGCCGGTCGTCGATGTGGTGAAAGGTGTCGACGATGAGGACGAGGTCGGTCGCATGCGCCGGCAACCGCGGGTTGTCGGCCGAGGCGAGGATGGGCACGACGTTGACCGTCCGCTCCGCCTCCGCCCGCTCGCGCAGATGGGCGACCATGTTCGGCTCCGTGTCGGCGGCGAGCACCGTTCCCTCCGGTCCCACCGCGGCCGAGAGGTGGCGGCTGAAGTAGCCGGTCCCCGCGCCGAGATCGGCGACCGTCATGCCGGGACGGAGCCCCAGCGCCGCGACCACCTCCGCCGGCTTCTGCCACGCGTCCCGCGACGGGTCGTCGAACGCCGCGCTCCAGTGCTCGACGTCGGCGAAGGAGTGGTGCGAGGTGGCGTCGTGCCGCCGCTCGGCCGCCGCGCAGGAGAGGAGCAGGAGGAGCACGACGGCGCCGGCTCGGACCACGGTCCGCATCGTCTCCGCGTGTACTACGGCAGGTCGCGCGTCGCCACGGGGTCCAATCAGGAGGCTGTTGGAGTAATCATGGCGTCAGCCGTAGGCGCGCGTCACGAACCAGAAGAGTCCCAGACCCGCGACGGCGGCCGAGCCCGCCTCGACGAGCCCGACGCGCCGCCGGATCGCGACTTGGAGGAGCGGCCACACCAGCGCGACGACGGCGAGCTGGCCCACCTCCACGCCCGTGTTGAATCCGACCAGCGCGCGCGCGAGCCGGGCGGTCTCGAGCCGGGCGTCCACGAGCACCGCCGCGAAGCCGAAGCCGTGCACCAGCCCGAAGAGGAAGGCGAGCCCCCAGCGCAGTGCGGCGGGGCGCGTGACACGCCGGAGGAGCGGGAAGTAGCAGGCCGCGAAGAGCGCGAGGCCGGCGAGCGTGACCGCCGGGACGCGACCGACGCCCGCCGCCGCGACCAGCGCGAGGACGGCGAGCGCGCCCGCCACCACACCCGGAAGCGTGCGCCCGCGCGCGCCCGCCAGCCACACGTTCTCGGTCGCCACGAGCGCGATCGAGAGACCGATGAGCGCCTCGATCGGCGCCCGCTCCGGGCGGACCCAGCCGAGCACCGCGAGCGCGAGCGTCAGGCTGTGCGCGGCGGTGAAGCCGGTCACGATGCGCGCCACCTCCCCGAGCGAGCCCGCGATCAGGAGAAGCGCGGCGAGGAACGCGAGGTGGTCGTAGCCGGTCGCGATGTGCTCGATGCCGAGGACGACGTAGCTGGCGACGGACGAGCCCCGGGCGCGCGGATCATCGAGCTGCCAGACGCGCTCGCCCGCCGACAGGACGCGCTCGGGGCCGGCCGCGCCGTCCCGCGTGACGCGGGCGAAGTGCAGGTGGGACGGGGCGACGTCGAGGAGGACGTCGCTCTCGATCCGCAGGTCGCGCTCATCGGGGCAGGTGACGGTCCACTCCCAGACCTGGCGCCCCGCTGTCCCGTCGAGCGCGCGCGGGCCGTCCGTGACGGGGCAGGCCGTCGCGCCGGCCGCGAGCCGGAGGTGCTGCGTCAGGTAGGCAGCGAGCTGGCGTGCGCCGTCGGGGGCCGTGGCCCAGGGGAAGCGCGAGACGTCGAGATCCGCGAGCCGGACCGTCACGCGCGCCTCGCGGCCACGCATCTCCCACGTCGAGTACGAGGTCGTCCGGTCGTGCGCGGCTGCCGGCCCGCCCACGAAAATCAGGGCCAGAGCGAGGAGGCCGAGCGCGAGAGCGCTCGTCGTGGCCGACGGGGTCTGGGGGCATCGGAAGCGCGCAGGGCGTGAAGCGCCCGAGCACTGGACGGGCCCCCAGAATCGATGGAGGCCGAGCGCGAGAGCGCTCACGCCGGCCGACGGGGTCTGGGGGCATCGGAGGAGCGCAGCGCCCGAAGGGCGCGAGCACCGGACGGGCCCCCAGAATTGATAAACGCGGGCCATCAGCGGAGCGACGGCGCGATCTCGACGTCGGCGCGCGCGCGGAGCCCGTCGAGGTATGCGCGCAGCGCCCGCTCGCCGCGGCGCCGGCGGTACTCGGCGACGACCTCGTCCCCGATCTCCTCGCGTGGCGGAACCCACTCCGCCTCCCGCTCGACCACCTGGAGCACGTGGTACCCCGTCGCCGAGCGGACTGGGTCGCTCACCGCCCCGGCCTCCAGCTCGAGCGCGGCGCGGAGCGCCGTCGGGCCGAGGTGGTCGAGGAGCTTCGCCGGCGAGAGGAGCGCGTCGGGAAGCGGTGCGATCTCCGGATCGCCGAGACGGACGCGCACGCCGGCGAAGTCCTCCCCGGCGCGGAGGCTCGCCGCCGCGGCCCGCGCGCGCGCCTCGGCGCTCGGGGCATCGGCGGCGGTGTCCGCGCGGCACCAGAGCTGCCGGACGCGCAGGCGTCCGGGCCGCGCGAAGAAGTCGCGCTCGCGCCGGTAGAACGCCTCGAGGTCCGCGTCCGGCGGCGTTCCGTCCTCGTGCTCGGTGACGACGGCGTCGATCACCGCCGCGGTGAGGTCGCGCCGGACCCGCGCGTCCTGACGGGCGAGGCCCAGCTCGAGCCCGCGCTGGACGAGCAGCTCCTCGTCGATCAGGCGATCGAGGACGAAGCGACGGTCCGCAGGCTCTGCGCCGCCGCGCCGGTCGCGCTCGAGGGCGTCGAGCGAGCGCGTGTAGTCGTCGGCGCGGAGGAGCGCGCCGTTCACGCGCGCGACCGCACCGGGCGGAAGCCCGCGTCCGCGCGTGACGCCCGAGGCGACGAGGCCCGTCGCGGCAAGCGCGATGCCGGCCCCCGCACCGATCGCGAGCAGGACGGATCCGCGCGCCCTCATGACGGGCTCCCTCCGAAGATCGGTGACGACCAGGCGCGCTCCTCGTTCGGCGCGAGGCAGTCGTCCCGGTACGGCGTGCGGTAGTCGCCCCAGCAGGGATGCACCTCCACGCAGCTCCCGCTCTCGTCGAAGCGGCAGCGCAGGCCGCCGGCATTCACCGCCGGGGTCGGCTCCTGGATGGCGCGCGCGTAGTAGAGGGTGTCCCGGCCGGCGGCGAGGAAGTCGGGATCCTCCACCTCGACGACGCACCCCGCCGGATCCTGCGGGCAGTCGAGGCGGCGCCACGGGTCCTCGATCAGCCCGCCGACCGGCTCGCCCGGCCACGCCTGCGGGCGGATGCGGACGATCTCGATGCGCGTGATGCGGAGTCGTGCGTCGGACGGGTTGTAGCACTCGCCGCGGCAGAGGTAGTCGAGGCGCTCGGGCCCGAGCGCCTGCGTCGACCACTCCGGACAGCCCGGCTTCTGCACGAAGGAGCCGACGGCGCGGATGCGGAACTTCGGCGCCACGGCGAGGCGCGTGTCGGAGCCCATCGGGAGGACGCCGTCCGGGGCGAGCAGGTCGAACCAGAGGAGGATGCGCGGGCCGCTCGTGCCGTAGACCTCGCGCCGCTTGAGCGCGGACCAGATCGCGTCCCGGTCCCGGCCGGTCGCGTGCACCCCGACGAGGCCGCCGGTCAGGAAGAACGACGCCGCGCGCTCGAAGTCGAGGACCTGGAGCGTCGTGACGCCCACGGTCGGCGTGGCGGGATCGAACGGCGCCGACTCGATGGCCGGCTCGAGCGGCGGCCCGCCGATCACGCGATCGCGCCAGACCTCGTCCCGCACGCCCGCCGCCTCGGTCATCATGCGGCGGCCGTACTCCTTGTAGCCGGTCCCGGGGCGCGCGGTGTGGTTGTCGCTCGAGGCGATGAACCCAAGCCGGAAACGCCGGGGATGGGCCGGGTCGTCGAAGTTCGTGATCGCCATCGCGTACTGCACCGAGCTGCGCGGGCGGTAGTTGAACGCCGGGTCGAAGCAGTCGCGGCACTGCCCGCAGTCCTTCCAGCTCTCGGCCGGCTCGTCGGGAAGCGTCATGCGGCCCGCCGCCTGGGCGCGGAGGTAGTTGGTGCGGGCCGCGGCCACGCGCCGCTCGCACTCGGCGGGCGCCGCGCCGTCGCAGCGCGCGCGCACGAGCTCGCCCGCCTGCCAGCAGCAGGGCAGGTAGTCCCTCGACGGCGGCGGGCACACGGGCGCGCCGTCGGGTCCGTACGTCACCTCGTGCCACTCGCGATACTGCTCCGAGTTGCCGTGGCCGGAGAACACCTCGATGAGCGTCTGCCGCGCGGGGTCGTGCTCGGGGCCGACGAGCTGCTTGTCCCAGGACGAGCCGGGCGGCGTGTACAGGCCCCAGGTGTTGCCATGCGGGATGACGAGCGTGTCGAAGCCCCACTGCGCGAGCTTTTCGAAGAGCTCGCGCGGGGTGTGCGCCGTTTCCGAGCAGTCCTCGGGAAGCTGGCGGGTGTCGACGCCGGCGGGGCAGAGCGGGACGGCGGCGAGCTCGTTCTGGAAGGTCCCGAAGTCGAAGTAGCGCTGGCGGTTCGGGAAGTCGAGGAGCGGGAAGCGGAGCCGCTGCCAGAGGGGCGGCCGCTGGCGGAGGGCGCCGATCAGGTGTTGGTCGAGCGCGCTGATCGGCCGACGCGGCACGCGGTCCTCGGCGGTGTCGCGGAAGATGACGTTCTTGTGACCGTAGTGGTCCGCCGGGCCGATGCCCACCTGCGTCCATTCCCAGCCGAGGTAGGTGACGAGGTCCGGGCTCCGCGGGTCGCCGGCCACCGCGTTGCACTCCCGGACGGACTCCTTCGTCTCGCGCCAGTGCTGCGGCGAGATCGACTCGGCGTGGTCGGTGATGCTCCAGAAGTCCAGGCCGGAGCAGAAGCGCGCGAAATCGCACGCGTCGGCGGGCGGGTGAGCGCCCTCGCCCTGCAGCATCGGCAGGCTCCGGATGAACGCGTCGGCCGAGAAGGTGGTGTGGACGTGGAGGTCACCGAAGAGGATCTGCTTCCCCGCTGCCTGTGCCGGGGGCACGGCTCGGGCCGCGACGGCCGGGGCGGGAACCGGCGTCCGGGCCGGCGTACCGGGCTCCTCGTGACGCCCGCGACAGCCGGCGATGAGCATCGACACGACGACGATTCCTGGCCAGCGTCTCATGGTTCTCCCCCTTCGCGGATGTGCCAAGTAGTCCTACAACAAGGCACCGCACCGGCGGAACAGAAGTCGCCGCTACGCGAGCACGTTGGCGCGGCGGGGACTACGCGCGTCCCTGCCGGGACTCCTCTTCCGACGGGTCGCGGCTCGCCGTTGCGGTGGAGCCGAGCGGGAGACGCACCGTGAAGATGGCACCGTGGCCTTCGTCGCCGCTCCCGGCAGCAATCGTCCCGCCGTGCAGCTCGACGATCTCCCGGGCAATGGCGAGGCCGAGCCCAAGACCCCGCTGTGTGCCGGCGGGGGAGACATCGCCCTGTTCGAAGCGATTGAAGATGCGGGGCAGGAAGTCGGCCGGAATGCCGGGCCCCGTGTCGCAGACGGTGAGCCGCGCTTCGGACTCGAGCGCCTCGAGGCGGACGTCTATGCGACCGTCCTCGGGGGTGAACTTGATCGCGTTGCCGAGGAGGTTGGTGATGACCTGCCGCAGCCGGGCAGGGTCGCCTCGCACCAGGAGCTCGCCTCGGCCGATCGCCATCAGCTGGAGCCCGAGGCGCTTCGCCTCGGCGTCGGGCTCGGCGTCCTCGACCGCCTCGCGGACGATGGTGGCGAGATCCGCGGTGCCGACGGCGAGGGAGAACTTCCCGGAGGCGATGCGGGCGACGTCGAGCAGATCTTCGATGAGGCGGACCTGGAGGCGGGTGCTGCGCTCGATCGCCGCGATGGCCCGCGCCCCCTTCGTCGAGTCCGAGCCCGCCTTGACCAGGAGCCGCGTCCAGGTGAGGGTCGCCGAGAGCGGGGAGCGGAGCTCGTGCGAGACGAGCGCGAGGAACGCATCCTTCGCCCGGCTCGCAGCGTCCGCCTTCGCACGGGCGAGGGTGATGTCCTCGAGCCGACAGGTCTCCTCCTCGCGCCGCCCGAGCGTCGTCAGGTAGGCGGCCAGGTTCGCTGCGATCACCGCGAGCAAGTCGAGGTGGTGCTCGTCGTACGCGGCCGCCCGCTCGACGAGGAGGACGCCGATGACGCGATCGAGGCCGACGAGCGGGACGGCGAGGTAGGCTCGGGCGCTAACCGGCGCCGCATGCTCTTCGGCGGGGAGACCCCGCTCGTGGTGCTCGGCGAGTAGGGCGAGCAGGCGCCCGGCACGGGCCGTGAGCAAGCCCCGCTCCTCCGGCGCGCTGTCCGGGACGACGACGAGACGCTGTGGGCGATCCGGTCGGGCCTCGAAGAGGACGCAACGCTCATAGGGCACGACGACGGAGAGGAGCTCGAGGGCGCGTCCGATGCGCCGGTCCGCCTGCTCCGAGACCTCGAGGAGCTGGGCAGTGTCGGCCAGGATACGCGTGGCGGAGCGGCCGGGCGCGTCGATGGGTAGAGCGCCTGTCATCGGTCAGCAGCCATCGCGGCACTCGCCTTCGAGGAGCCCGCTCGCTCGCAAGGGCGCGACGTCTTCGAGGCGCCGCAGCGCCACGATCCCCGTCAGCTCGACCAGCAGGGGACGCAGCGCACGACAAAGCTCGCGGAGGTCTTCGAGACCGGCGGGCGCAGGGTCCGACCAGGTCGGAGGGAGCGTGTACGCGTACTCGAGTTCCTCCCGGCGGACAGCGAGCTGGTCGAGCGCGGCACCGCGCGCGCTACGCCGGACGAGCACGGCGGTCGCCGCCGTGCCGAGGGTGTCTGCGAGCGCACTCCAGAGGAAGGCGAAGAGCTGAACCGTCGTGAGCTCGGCGTCCTCCCGCGACCCCGGCGCAGCGCCCACGTGGCTGACCGCGCTCGCTATGGGGCCGAAGGCCATGGAGAGGATAGCTATCCGAGTAACCGACGGCTAGCTGAAAGAGGTCCACGCGGCAATACCGACCGTCCGTACGCGACGCGCCGCGGGGTACGCCTTGCGGGGGCGCAGGCGAGCGCCGCGTCCGCATCGCTCCCGTCCTCAGCGGCTGAGGTGCACCGTCCCCGCGATGCTCTGTGCCTGCGGCCCCGGGAAGTCGGCCGCCTCATCGACGAGCGAGTTCCCGGTCGAGCCGTCGCAGTGCACGTCGAGGCCGCTCGTCGGGTGCGGGGCGAGGTCGAGCAGGCTTCCTGCGGGCGTCCCCGTCTCCTCGCCCGGCGTGCCGAGCTTCACGAGGAGGAAGGAGATGCCGCCGTAGCGGTCCTTCGCGTCGGTGCGCGCGAGGACGAAGATCCAGTCGGCCCACGGGCCGAAGGTGGTCCACACCTTCTGGCCGCTCAGCACGAAGTGGTCGCCGTCCAGGCGTGCCGCGGTCTTGAGCCCGGCGAGGTCGCTGCCCGCCCCCGGCTCGCTGAAGCCCTGGCACCAGATCTCGTCGCCCGAGAGCATGGGCTGGATGAAGCGGCGGCGCTGCGCCTCGCTGCCGTGGTGGATGAGCGCGGGGCCGAGGAGCCCGATGCCGAGGATGTTGAGAACGGGTGGCGCGTCGGCGCGCGCCAGCTCGGCCTCCATGATCGACTTCTCGACCTCGGTGCTGCCGCGGCCGCCCCACTCCTCGGGCCAGTCCATGCCGAGGTAGCCGGCCTGATAGAGCTTCTTCTGCCAGGCGCGGCGCAGCTCGATCAGACTCGTCTCGGTGGCGTGCGGGTCGCGCAGCTCCTCCCGCCAGGGACGAGGCACGTTGGCCGCGAGCCAGGCGCGCAGCTCGTTCCGGAAGCGGAGGTGCGCGGTGGAGAGCTGCAGGTCCATCGCGTCGTGTGTAGGTTGCCGGCGCGCGCCCTGTCGACGAGCGTGGAGGCCCCGCGTTTGAGATCGCGCGTGCCGGGCGGGTATGAAGGGCGATTCCGCCATGGCCCGCACCGAGCGCACGTTCTACCTGCTCTTCGGCAGCTACAGCCTGGCGCAGTTCTTCCTGGCGCCGGTCTATCCGCTCTTCCTGCTGAGCCGCGGCCTCGATCTCCTCGAGATCAACCTGATCCTCGCTATCTACCTGATCACGGTCTTCGTGTTCGAGGTGCCGACCGGCGCGCTGGCGGACACGGCCGGGCGGCGGTTCTCCTTCGTGCTCGGCTGCGCGACGCGGACCGCCGCGTTCGTCCTCTACTCGCGCGCGCGCGGCTTCGCGGACTGCGCCACCTTCGAGTTCGTCGACGCGATCGGCACCACGCTGGTGAGCGGCGCGCTCGAGGCGTGGGCCGTCGACGGCGTGCAGGCGGAGGGGGACGGGCGCCGGATGGAGGGCCTCTTCTCGCGCGCCGCGATCATCGGGCGGATGTTCCTCATGGTGGGCGCGGTCGGGTGCGGCTACCTTGCCGAGCGCGACCTCCGCTATCCGTGGCTGGCGGCCGCGGCCATGTTCGCGGCGACGGGTGTCGCCGGCGCCGTCCTGATGCACGAGACGCGGCGCGCATCGCGGGCAAGCCGCGCGCGCCGCTCCGTCGGCCGCACCGTGATCGACGGCCTCGGGCTCGTACGCCGCTCGCCGGTGCTGCTCCTCCTCTGCGCGCTCGCGCTCGGCTCCGCCTTCGCCGCCTTCCCGATCCACATGTACTGGCAGCCGCGCCTGCAGGCGCTGGCCGGCGGGCAGCTCCGCGTGATGGGGTGGGTCGTGGCGCTGCTCGCGCTGGCG
>WNFQ01002025.1_pt1 | contig 14625 bp, 8 predicted proteins | sample 5400171 | NCBI WGS metagenome assembly WNFQ01 (sample SAMN13153356, study PRJNA577476) | soil metagenome | isolation source: 20 cm soil under Madrone tree | place: USA:California | collected 2016-06-14
TCATCTATTTCCTCAGTGCTTTACCGACGCCGCCGGATATGAGCGCGGTGACGTCGAGCAGCGCCCCGGCCATCCCCAGGCCGTGGGGCGCCGCAAGATATCGAGGGCGCCAGACCGGCAGGAATTTCTCCTTGTATTTTCTCAAGCCCTCGAAGGGATAGAACATCTCGCCGTAGCGCGTCACCATGCGGCCGATCTTGTGCCAGGTCGGCGCAAGGGCATGCTCCTCCAATCCCGAGAGCGGGGCCATCCCCAGGTTGAACCAGTGGTAGCCTAAGGCCTTGCCCCACAGCATGCACTCGATCAACAGATAATCGATGACGCCCTTCGGCGCGGCATCGCTGTAGCGCATGAGATCCACCGATAATTCATCCGGGCCCCCGCGCCAGATGTTGACGAAGGCGACGATCGCGCCGCCGCGGCGAACCACCCCGCAGTCGAAGTGCACGAGATAGCGGTCATCGAAGAACCCCAGGGAAAAGCGCTTCTCCGCCGTGTTCTTTTCCGCAAGCCAGGTGTCGGAGACGGCGCGCAGCTCCGGTAGAATCGCGCCGACATTCGCGCGCGGCACGATCTCGAACTCCGCGCCATCGCGGTTCGCACGCCGATGAGCCTGGCGCAAGTCGGCGCGGGCGGAACCCTCGAGCGAAAATGAGTCGAGCGGCACACGTGCCTCCTCGCCGAGTTTGCTGAGGTTCAAGCCAAGATCGATGTACAAGGGTAGATTTTCCGGCTTGACCTGGTAGAACACCGGCGAGACCGCCATCACGTCACAATTTTCCAGAAACTTCCAAGCCAAAGGTTCGCAGGCCTCGATCGGGCCCACCGGATCCCCCATCGCCACCCAGCTGTGGCCGGCCTCCTGGTACATGATGAAGGCCGTGCGCTCGGGATTGAACAGCAAGGTCTTGTCGCCGAGCAGCGCAAGGTTGGCGGTGGTGTCGCCGACATCGGCGATCAAGGTCGCGACGCGTTCCAGATCCGCCTCGCGCGTCGCGGCGACCGGCGGCTTCGCCGGCCGCAACAGGCGCCACAATCCATAGGCTGCCGCGATCACCGCCGCGAGCAGCGATGCGCGCAGGCTGCGCGGCGCCGTGGCCTCGAAGGCGAATTGCCACCACAGTTGGTTGTCGTACGGCACATGCCGATAGGCGAAGATCACCAGCCAGGCAGCGGTGATGAGCACCACGAACAGAGCCACGATCCAGGGTCCGGAGTAATGCTGCTCGATCAAGGACGCGCGCCGGAGAAAGCGGCCGCGGGCCTGCACCAGGACGACGGCGACCAGACCCAAGACCGTGGCCTCTTCATAGTCGAATCCCTTGAGGAGGGACAGCAGTATTCCGGCGCACAGCAGCCAGATCGTCATCCACCACGCGGCATCGAGCCGCCGATACAGGCCGTGGGCAATCACCAAGAGACCGACCCCCACCGCGCTGCCGAGCAGATGCGACAACTCGAGAATGGGCAGCGGCACGAAGTCCCGCAACAGATCCAGGCGCGGCCCACGTCCGGGAGTGGCGCCCGAGAACAACAGCACGGCGCCCGCCAGGAATGCCGCGACCGCAATCGCCTGAGGCGTGACGGCGATCAGAAAGGTTCGCCCGAGCCGCACCAAGCGCACGGCGGGCCCGCGATGCGCCCAGAGTTCGTGCGCCCCCAGCAGGCCCAAGGCCACGGCAAAGGGAGCGAAATAGTAAATGGCGCGATAGGCGACCAAGGCGCCCAGCAGGCTGCCGTTCGGCACGGACTGCAGAAGCAGCAGCAAGATGGCTTCGAACACGCCGATGCCGCCCGGAACATTGCTGATCACCCCTGCGGCAATCGCGATCAGATAGAGGCCGGCGAACGCCGCGAAGCCGATCTCGGCCTGCTGCGGCAACAGCACGTACAGGACGCTCGCCGCGCACAACAGATCCGCGCAAGCCACGGCGACCTGCGCAAACGCAATCGGAGGCGCGGGTATGGGAATGACGATGCGCCGAAACCGCAGAGGCTCATGCCGCGTGCACGCCAGCCAGAGGTACGCGATGACCGCCGTCACCAGCATGCCTCCCGCGGCCATGGCGAGCCAGGCATGCACGTGCAGCACCGATCCCGACATGCCTGCTTGAGTCAGCAGTGAAAGTCCGAGAAGCAATCCCGCGCCCAATAAAAATGTGACGGTGCCGAACGCAATGATGGTGGCGATCTGCTTCGCGCCGAGGCCGAGAGTCGAGTAGGCTCGATAGCGGACCGCCCCGCCGCTCAGCGTGTTGAGGCCCACGTTGTGGCCGATGGCGTAGCCCATGAACGATATCAAGGCAACGCGGGGGTACGGCACGTGCGCGCCGGCGAAGCGCACCGCAAGCGCGTCGTACACGGTCAAGCAGCCGTAGCCGGCGAGCGCGAACAGCCCTGCCCGCAGCAATTTCGCGGTGGAGATGGCGTGGACGTGGGCGAGGATATCCCGCCAGTGATATTGACCGAGCAAGTGATGCAGCCAGAACAAGGCCAGCCCGAACAGGCCGATGCCCAGGAAGGTGGTCCACGCGGGGACTTTGTGAGTTGTGCTCGGGTGCGCCAAGCGAGGTATCGTAACAGGGCCTCCCAGACGGCGCTGCAAACTGCTAGGGTTGAGTTTTGGCTTTGAAACGTTTACCCAGGGGGTAGCCCACCTATGAGTTCCACCATCGATGGCCGCCAGGCAACCATGGACGCGACACAGCTTTATCGCGAAGAAATTTTTACCGACCGCAAGGTCGGCACGATCCGCCGCTTGACGCCGGTAGCCGCAGATGGCAGGGAGGATACCGCGCGGCCCGTACTATTCGTCGGACAAGCGCAGGTCATGACGCCGATGGGCGCCGTCCCGATCAGCTTCGAGCTCGACGCCGCGACGTTGAACGCCGCGATCGATAAATTCGGCGCGGCCGCCGAATCGGCCGTTCATCAGACCATGCGGGAATTGCAGGAGCTGCGGCGCGAGCAGGCATCATCCCTGGTGATTCCCGACGCCGCCGGCGGGGCGCTTCCGAATCCCAGCGATCTGCTCGGCCGCGGCGGCCGCAACCGGCGCTGAACCTTCAGGCTAAGATTCCAGCGCATCCCAACGCGCGTACGCGTTCTCGAGTTCCACGGCCAAAGACTGCAGGCGCTGCAAGGCAGCCTTGCCCCGCTCCGAGTTCCCTTGGAACAGGGAGGGGTCGGCGATCGCCGTCTGCAGGCGCAATTGTTCGGCTTCGAGGCGGGAGATTCTTTCGGGCATTTCCGCAAGCTCTTGCTGCTCCTTGTAGGACCGGCGTCGAGCCTTGCTCGGGGGAGGCACGGCCTCGGGCCGGGCAGATACGGGTTTGGCCGACGCGGCGGGCGCCGCGCGGGGCGGAGCGCCGGCCTTTCGCTGGCGCAGCCAATCGCTGTAGCCGCCCACATATTCGTTGACCTGGCCGCCGCCTTCGAACACCAGCGTGCTCGTGACCACGTTGTCGAGAAACGCGCGGTCGTGGCTGACGAGAAGCAGAGTCCCCGCATAGTTTCCGACCATCTCTTCCAGCAGACCGAGCGTGTCGGCATCCAGATCGTTGGTTGGTTCGTCCATCACCAAGAGATTGCTCGGCCGCGCGAACAGGCGCGCCAGCAACAAGCGGTTGCGCTCGCCGCCCGAGAGCATGCTCACCGGCGCGCGCAGCCGCTCCGGCGGGAACAGGAAGTCGCGCAGGTAGCCCGACACGTGACGCGGTTGGCCCTCGATGGTGACGGTGTCGCCGCTGCCGCCGGTGACGTTGTCCATGATGGAGGCGGTTGGATCCAGCTGTTCGCGCTGCTGGTCGAAGTAGGCTGGCAGCAGATTGGTGCCGCGGCGGATCTCACCCGAGGTGGGTTCCAAATCACCGACCAAGAGCTTGATCAAAGTCGTCTTGCCGCAGCCGTTGGGACCGACGATGCCGATGCGGTCGCCGCGCATGATGCGCGCTGAGAAATCCGCGATCACCGGCGACGCGCCGAAAGTACGGGTGACGTGGGCCGCCTCGAATACCAGCTTGCCGGACGGCGCCGCATCCTGCGCCCGAATCTCCACCTGTCCGATGCGCTCGCGCCGTTCGGCGCGCTGTATGCGCAGTTGCTCGAGCGCGCGCACCCTGCCTTCGTTCCGGGTGCGCCGTGCTTCCACACCCTGGCGAATCCACACTTCTTCCTGAGCCAGCTTCTTGTCGAACAGTGCCGCATGTTTGGCCTCGACTTCGAGCGCCGCACGCTTCTGCAGAACGTAGTCGTCATAGCTGCCCGGCCAGACGCGCAGCCGTCCCCGATCGAGTTCCACGATCCGCGTCGCCAGCCGCCGCACGAAGGCGCGATCGTGGCTGATGAACAGCAGCGCGCCGTCGAAGTCCAGCATCATGTCTTCGAGCCATGTGATGGCATCGATGTCCAGATGATTGGTCGGTTCGTCCAGCAACAAGAGATCCGGCTTTGCGACCAATGCGCGGCCGAGCATCACCCGCCGCCTCCAACCGCCCGACAAGGCACCCATCGCCGCGTCGCCATCGAGTTGCAGGCGCGAGAGGATCTGCTCCACCTGCAGTTCGGCCTGCCAATCCTCGTGCGGCGCGGCGGTATCGGCCGCGCCGGGCAGGATGCCGCTCATGACGACGTCGCGCACCGAAGCGTTGCTCGCGGGCGACACCTCCTGAGCCAGACTCGCGACTCGCGCGCCGGGACGCACCCATACTTCGCCGCCGTCCGGGACGATTTCACCGGTGATGAGCCGCAGCAACGAAGACTTCCCCTCGCCGTTGCGCCCGAGCAGGCAGACGCGCTCGCCGCGGCGAATCTGCAGATCGGCCTCGTCCAGCAAGGGCTTCAGACCGAAACTCAGGGAAACTTTGTCGAGACGAACGGTGGGCATGAGGCCGCCATGTTAAGCGGCTTCGCATCGATAACCCAGGCCAAAGAGACATTCGTCACAGATGCGGAGATGCGGACGCGCCGGCCGCAGCGGAATATTGTGTCCGAGCGCACAGCCTTGCATCCCAAAGGCGTTTAACCTGAGACTTTGTCGAGTACTTATGCGCCGTATCAGTTCCCGGGTGTGGTGTTCAACGTTCGCGACGCGGCCTTGAGCTCCCGTGGCGCTGCGTACCCGAATTGCGGTGACATTCCTCCTGCTCCTGGCCGCGGTGCTGGCCGCGGCACTGGTCGCCGTGTCGGCGACGAATCACGGCAATGCCGAGCGCGAGGTTCAACGGCAGCTCGACGTCGGCGCCTCCGTATTCTCACGCCTGCTGGAAAGCAATCGACGTCAGCTGACCCAGGCGGCGCAAGCGGTCGCCTCCGACTATGGGTTCCGCGAAGCCGTCTCGAGCCGCGACACCGAGACGCTGGTCTCGGTGCTGGAGAACAGCGGGCAACGCATCGGCGCCGCCATGGTGGTGCTGACCTCGCTCAACGGCGATGTCATTGCCGCCTCCGGCCTGCATGTATCGGCAGGCACGCCGTTCCCTCTGTCGTCCGTGCAAGGCAGCAGCACCGCCGACACTGCGACCAGCCTGATGGTCGACAACGGCCGCATCTACCAACTCGTCACCGTGTCGGTGCGCAGCCCCCTGCCGGTGGCTTGGATCGCCGTGGGCTTCGAGCTCGACGAGAAGGCCGCCCGCGAGCTCGCGGACATCACGGGCCTCGCGGTGACGCTGTCGGTGAAATCCGGCGGCCATTGGACGGATGTGGTGAGCACGGTGCCGGCCGGCGGCGCGCGCCCATCCGACATCGCCGCGCGGCGCATCGAAATGTCGAAGTGGGGCAACGCCGAAGTAGTCGACACCCTGTCGCGGTCGCTCGCAGAGGCCCGTGCGCCTTTCGAACGCCTGACCAAGGTGCTGTTCTTGATCGCCGGAGACAGCTTGATCGCATCCGCCCTGGCCGCTTTCTGGCTCGCGCGCAACATCACTAGGCCGCTGCAGGACCTGACGCAGGCCGTCGATCGGATGCGCACCGGCACGTACGATGCGGCTCTGAGCCTGGAGCGGCGCGACGAGCTGGGGGTGCTCGCCGAAGGGCTGCAGCTCATGCAAATCGCGGTGCAGTCGCGCGACCGGTCCATCACGCGGCTGGCGTACGAGGATTCGCTGACGGGTCTCATGAATCGCACCGCTTTCGGCGCGGCCCTGAGCCGTGCGTTGACGGACGCCGGCGGCGCACCGATCGCGGTCGCCGTCATCAACCTGGATCGCTTTCGGCGCATCAACGAGCATCTGGGCTATTCGGTGGGCGATGCCGTGCTCATCAAGATGGCGGCGCGTCTCGCGGCCGTGCATCCCTCGGATTCGGCGGTGGCGCGGTTCGCGGCGGATCAATTCGCGGCTTTCACGCACTTGAGGAACGCATCGAGTCTGCAAGCCTGGGGGACTTCGCTGGTCATGGCGCTGGCCGACCCGGTATTCGTCGAGGCGCAGCCCATCGACATCACCGCGACCGTGGGGCTGGCGCTCGCCGCCGGGAGCGTCAACTCGGCCGATGAACTGATGCGCAGCGCCGATCTGGCACTGGAACACGCGCGCCGCGAGAAACGCGCGCTCGCGATCTACGCGGAGGCTCTGAAGCCGGCGGCTCGCGATCAGCTCTCGCTGCTGGGGGAACTGCGCCACGCCGTCGAGCACGACGAGCTGCGCCTGTTTTTCCAGCCCAAGATCGAACTCAAAACCGACCGGGTGACCGGCGCCGAAGTCCTGCTGCGCTGGCAGCACCCGACTCGGGGACTGCTTTGCCCCGTGGATTTCATCCCGTTCGCCGAGCAAACCGGGTTCATACGCCGGCTGACGCGCTGGACGCTCGATCGCGCCATCGCGCAAGGCGCATTGTGGCAGCGCGCGGGCAAGGCTTTGCAGCTGGCCGTCAACATCAGCGTCGACGACATCGGCGACTCGCGGCTCGACTCCCGCGTCGCGAGCTTGTTGACCCGCCATCAGCTGCCGCCGGCGCTGTTGACCCTCGAGCTCACCGAGAGCGGCTTCATCGAAGATCCCAGGCGGGCGCTGCGGGTGCTCGACGCCATCGCCGCACTGGGCGTGAGCCTCTCCATCGACGACTTCGGAACCGGCTACTCCTCGCTCAGCCATCTCGTCCGCCTGCCGGTTCACGAAGTCAAGCTCGATCGCAGTTTCGTGCTTGGTCTGGAATCCGACCCCGAATTCGCCCCCGTGGTGCGGTCGGCCATCGACATGGGTCACGGCCTCGGACTCAAGGTGGTCGCCGAAGGGATCGAGACCGACGAGGCGGCGGTTCGCTTGCGCGATTTCGGCTGCGATATCGCCCAGGGCTATCTGTACGCGAAACCCATGCCGCTCGACGCATTCGAGACCTGGCTCGAGGGCAGGGTGCGGGTTCCGGTGATTGCGGTGCCGGTCGATTTCAAGACCGAAGACTTGACCGATACGGTGAGCTTGGGCGTGTACTGACGCGGCATACCGACATTCGCGTTTCGCGCGAATTCTAGTACAGTGGATTGCGTGAATATTCTAGGTGAAGCACTGGACGGACTCGGCCGGTGGTACGTCGCGGTCCCCGCGTTCCTGATCATCGGCTTTCTGGCGGCATTGTTTTTCCTGACCGGCGAGGGTCAGGCACGCCTGCAGGAAGCGAGCGAGCGGTTGCAGAAGTCCGCGCAGCGCGAACACTTCATCGATCAATTGCAGATCGGGGTCTCCCGATCGGCGGCTGCGCAGCGCAGCTTCTTGCTGACCGGCGATCAGAAATTCTTCGAGACCTACGACGCCTACGTCGCCGACGTGGAGCCGCGGCTGGAACGGCTGCAGTCGGCATACACGGGTTCCGATCCCGATCTCGCCGACATGCGCACCTTGCACGTGCTGATCGGCAAGCGGCTTGCGGATCTTGCGATGATCGTCGCGATACGGAAATCTCAGGGCACCTCGGCCGCGATCGCGCTGATCAAGACGAGCGTCGGCTCGCAGATCGGCGAGGCCATCAACGATGTCCTGGAACAATTGCGCGACCGCGAGTCCGCCGAGCACGGTGCGGCGGAAGAGCACTGGTACAGATCCCTGACGTTGAGCCGTTGGATCACCGTCGCAGGCACGATTTTCAACATGCTGTTGGTGGGCATCGCCGCGCGTCTGGTGTATCTGGACATGCGGCGCCGCACCCTGCAGACCGAGCAACTGCGCGATCAGAAGCTGCAGCTCGAACGCGAGGCGGAGGAACGGAATCGCGAGCTCGTCGAACTCTCGACCCATCTGCAGAGCGTGTCGGAGCGCGAGAAGGCGGTTCTAGCCCGCGAATTGCACGATGAGCTCGGCGGCCTGCTGGTGGGCGCCCGCATGGATCTTTCATGGGCGGAGCAACATCTCGCCCACGACGATCCCGACATGAAGGCGCGGCTGCACCGCGTGCAGCAGAACCTCTCCGCCGGCGTGGATCTGAAACGCCGGATCGTCGAGGAATTGCGGCCGACGCTATTGGACAACGTGGGATTGTTTGCCGCATTGCGCTGGCAATTGAAGGAAACCTGCGGCAACACCGGTCTCGAATGCACGGAAGTCTATCCCGATGAAGAGCCGAAGTTCACCTCCGAGGCCGCCATCGCTCTGTTCCGCATCGCGCAGGAGGCCTTCACGAACATCCTGAAGCACTCGGCGGCGAAGTCGGTGGACCTCACCTTGGGAGTGGACGGAGAAGCCGTCGTCATGCAGATTTCGGACGACGGCAAAGGCATCCCCGCCGGCCGGCTCACCGCCATCGGCTCGCACGGCCTCGCGTCCATGCGCCACCGCGTCCGCGCCCTGGAAGGCCGGCTGGACGTGAGAAGTCCGGCCTCGGGGGGCACCACCCTTCTGGTGCGAATCCCCGCGGTCAATGCATTGCAGCAGCGAGCCGCAGCGCCCGCTCCGGCGCCGGCGCACGCCCAAGCCAGAGTTCCCCCTTCAGAAATTCAGACCCAGTCCTAAATCGAAGCGGCTGAACTCGCTGTTGAGATCGAACCATTGGTAATCCATTTTGAACACCACATGCGGCGTGGTGTAGAAATTGGCCCCCACGGTCCATACGCGATCCTGATTGCGCGGCCAGTAACCATAGTCGCCCGACGTCGCCGACAGCGGGACCAACGCGGTGGGCACCACCGGACCCGCGGTGCCGGCATAGTGCGAGCCCATGCTGTAGCGCTCCCAGCGCACGAAGGGCGCGAGCCGATGATCGCCATGCTCCCACAATCCGTAGGCAGCCTGCGCAAAATACCCATAGAACTCCGAGGGAATCGGATTGGGCGATCCCGGATTGGCGGCGTTCGCCTCCCCCAAGTTGCTGATCGACCCGTGGGCGTACAGCGCCGATAAGTCGAACTTCGCCGGAGTCCAACGTGCGTGCGCCTCCCAGAGAGTCACGCGCTGGCTCCCCGGGAGCGGCGCATTCGGCGGAGCCGCGACCTTCACCGCCTTGCCGCTGCTGATCGCCGCGCCCAGCGTGAGTCCCGGCACGCCGTAGTAGCCGAGCGCGATGTACTGGCTCAAGTCGTGCGCATTGGCGAGCTGCAGCTCTTGATGCGTCGCCTGCAGCGGCGCGGCGCCGCTGCGCTCCAGATCGAGCGCCGTCGCGTACAGCGGGAACTCCGGGGTGTAGCTCCACTTCGACAGATCGAACCCCGTGGTGACCCCGGCATTCCAGCTAATCCCCTGCGCGATGTCGCCGTGGACATTGAAGCCCCCCTCGCGCCAGGTGCTCGGGATGACCAAGGTCTCGACGAAGTTGCGCTGCACGCCGTAGAAGTTCGTCGGCTCGTGATGCTCGTTGAGCAAGCCGAACGGCATCAGGAACAATCCCGCGCGCAGCGTCGCCGCCTCCCCCAGCTGGCGGTCGACGTAGAACTGCTCGACCTCGAACTCGCCCGAGTCGGTGGCCGACGCAATCGCATGCTCCACTTCGTATTCCGAATTGAACTCCGTGCGGCTGTCGAATGCATAGCCGATGCCGAACACCGCGCGCGCAAGATCGGCCTGCGCCCTCGCCGGGTCGCGCGTCGGACGTGTGTAGTAAATCTCGCCGTAACCCCAGAGCCGCACATTGGAAAACGCAGACGCGCTCGAAGCGGAAGGAGCTCCCGCCGAAGCGGGTGCGGCGCCGACCGAGCCGGACGCAGCTCCGGCCGACGTGGGCGCCGCGAAGACCGCTGTAGTCGCCGACGCCGCACCTGACGCGGTCGTGACGGCGGGAGCTGCACCGGACGCCGTCTGCGCAGGCCGCGGTGCCGCGGACGCCTGCGATACCGCCGCCTGTGCCGCCGACACCTGCGCTGCCGCCGCCTGTACGACCGCGGCTTGCTGCGCAACTTGCCGCTCGAGGTCGAGCTCCTTCTGCAACAGCGTTTGATTCTGGTCGGCCAGCTGCTTCATCTGCGCCTGCACCGCCGCCAACTGCCGCTGCAATGCCTGAATCTGCCGGTGCTCCGTTGATTGCTTGCCGCCGGAGTCCGCAGCGCGGGCGGTCGCGGCCGCGCACAGCGCCGCCGCCATCAGCACGGTGGTTTGCACGGTCTTCGGAATCGTGATGCGGGCGGATGAATTGCCAATCATGGTGTGAATCCTCGTGTACGGGCGGCGGCGCCGGGTGCGGCGGCATCCATTCAATCTCGTTCGTTGAAACCATAGGTCCGCCGGCGAATCCCCTGCCCGCGCCTTAATGCGAGTACTAATGCTATCGAGAATGATTCGCATTTTCAAATATTGACGACGCAGATCTTTGTTCCCGAGCCCCGTGTTGCCATAGACTTTGAGTTCAGCGATGTGGGGAAAAGGCGTGAAGTGAGCTCACTCTGGGATTTCATGGCGCCGGCCGGCGCAGCGATCAGCGGTAAATTCCACGGCCGCGGCGCCTCGGTCGCGCTCGAGGAATTGGCGGCGGGATCGACGTTCGGATCTGCGCTCGAATCGCTGCGCGGCCGCTCGGTGCTCATCGCCACGCACGAGCAATTGCCGACCGCGCTCGCACTGATCGAGCTCGACGGCGTCGCGCGGCGCATGGTTCTGTGCACCCCCGATCTCACGCCCGAGCAGCTCGCCGGGGTCGCGGCAACGGCGCAGGCCGACGCCATCGTCTTGGACGCGCCGCGGACCTTGGCTCCCGGCTCCTCGACGACAGGCTCCTCAACCCTCGACACATTAGCGCCCTACGTGGTGACGCCCCGACCCGTTCCCGCAGCCGTCGAGCGGGGCACGGGTTCGGCGACGGAGTGGATCTTGTTGACTTCAGGGACCACCGGCACGCCCAAGCTCGTCCTCCATACCCTGCAAAGTCTCGGCGGTGCTCTGCCGACGCGCGCACCGACCGGCGCGCATTCGATCTGGAGCACCTTCTACGACATTCGCCGCTACGGCGGCCTGCAGATTTATTTGCGCGCCGTGTTGTCGGGCTCGCCCCTGGTGCTCTCGAGCGCGGGCGAGCCGACCCCCGACTTTCTCGCCCGCGCCGCGGCGGGCGGAGTCACGCATATCTCGGGCACTCCCTCACACTGGCGGCGCGCGCTCATGAGCGGCCATGCCGCCCTCCTGAAGCCCCAATACGTCAGGCTGTCGGGGGAAGTGGCCGATCAGGCCGTGCTGGACAATCTTCGCACGGTCTATCCGGACGCGCGGATCGCACACGCCTTTGCGTCGACCGAAGCGGGCGTCGCCTTTGACGTGAACGACGGTCTCGCAGGATTTCCGCTGTCGTTCGTAGACAATCCCTCCGGTGAGATCGAGCTCAAGGTCGTGGATCACACCCTGCGAATCCGCTCCCGCCGCAATGCGGCACGCTACCTCGGCGCCGAGCCGGGCGTTCTCGTCAGTGATGACGGGTATGTCGACACCGGCGACATGGTCGAGCTCAAGGACGGGCGCTACTATTTCAGGGGCCGGGTGGGCGGCGTCATCAACGTCGGCGGCCTCAAGGTGTACCCGGAAGAGGTCGAGTCCGTGCTGAACTCCGATCCGCGGGTGCGCATGTCCCGGGTACGCGCGCGGCGCAATCCCATCACCGGCGCCGTGGTGGTCGCCGATGTGGTTCTGGCAAATCCTGCGAGCCCTGCCCCCTCCGACACGCCGGACGCCGTCAAGAACGATCTGCTCGACGCCTGCCGCCGCACCCTCGCAGCCCACAAGGTGCCGGCCATGTTGCGCTTCGTGCCTGCCTTGGAATTCACCGCCGCCGGCAAGTTGGTGCGACCCAGCTCCTGACCGGGATTGTCGTAGACCATAACGTTTTCCGTGCTCGGAGGCCGGATTGGGCGGGCATTTCCCGGACCGCCGTGAATCCATTGCGCTGCGCAGTCCCTGCTTCGCGCAAGCCCTGGGTGGCCATCCTTGGCCACCCGTGCGACGCATGCGTCGCACCCATGGAGGCTGCGGGAAATGCCCGCCCAATCCGGCCTCCTACCAACTTTGTCAGTGATTGCAGGCAATCAGAATCGGATGGCGCCGCTCGAGATTGCCGCGTACAGCGCCGCGTCGACAGGCACGTAGGCTCGGGCTCGCGGATCGTCGAAATACAACTTATCCTCGATGCGGGCCGGATCGAACCCCGCGCTGACCAAGTCCTGCTTGCGCGGCTTGAACGTGCCGGTGGACTCGATGCTCTCCAGCAGCCGCAGGAATACCGGCCGTGCGTACGCCGGCAGGCGCTTTGCGACATCCGCGCGGAAAGCCGTGAGATCGAACTCCCCATCCACCACCAATGCGGCGGTTCCGGCGCTGCCGTCGGCACCGGGCACCGCGACACCGTAGACCACGCCGTCGAGGACGCCGCGGCAGGCGGTGAGTGCGGTCAGCACTTCGGCGGTCGAGACGTTCTCGCCCTTCCAGCGGTACGTGTCGCCGACCCGGTCCACGAAATAGTAGAAACCGCGTTCGTCCCGGCGCATGAGATCGCCCGTGCGATACCAGGAATCACCTTCCTTGAAGACATTGCGCAACACCTTGCGCGCGGATGCCTCCGGATCGGTATAGCCTTCGAATCGCCCGGCAAGCTCCGTGCCGGGGCCGGGGATGAAGCCGACCGCCTCGCCAACCTCGTTGGGCCGGCAACGCTCACAGAATCCGTCGGCGTTGCGCCCTGGCTCACCGGTCTCCACATCGAAACGCAGCAACGCCACCGGCAGCCGATGCGCCAGGAACGACGGGATCCTGCCGATCGCGCCGGGACGTCCCTCGCAGTTGTAGAGCGAGAAATTGCCTTCGGTTGACGCGTAATACTCGAGAATTCTCGGGATCTTGAAACGCTTCTGAAACGGCTCCCAGACCTCCGGCCGCAGGCCGTTTCCGCAGGCGATGCGGAGCTGGTGGCCGGTTTCAATCTCCTGATGGGGCGAATTGACCAGGTAGCGGCACAGCTCGCCGATGTACTGGAACAACGTGCAGCGCTCATCGCGCACGTCGCGCCAGAAGTCGGACGCGGAGAACCGGGCACGAATCACCACGGCGCCCCCGCTGACCAAGGTGGCGCCGGTGGCGACCACGCCGCCCACGCTGTGGTAGAGGGGCAGGCAATTGAACATGCGGTCGGTCGGCCGCGTATCCATCAAGCCCGCGAACCACTGGCTCCATTGCATGACCCGGTGGTGGCTCACCCTGACGGCCTTGGGCAGACCGGTGGTGCCCGACGTGTAGATATAGAGCGCCGTGGCATCGATCGGCGGCGGCGCGCACTCCGAGTCGCGCAATTCGTCGCCCGGCAATCGGGCGAGCGCGGGCGCCAGAGGCGCGAGATCTTGAGCGCTCCGGCCTAGCACCCAGCAGGACAGGCCCATACCTAAGCGCGCGCGCACCTCCATCAGCCGCGATGCCAGGTCGCCCCCGACGATGACTGCCCGCGGCGCGACGATGTTGATCGAGTGCACCAAGGCGTCGCCCGCCAGATTGTCGTTGATGAGGGCGACGACGGCGCCGATACGCGTAAGACCCAGCCAAATCGCCATATATTCCGCGCAATTCGGCATCACCAAACCGACGGTGTCCCCGGGCCGAAGGCCCTCCGCGATACCCCAGCGCGCGTATTGGTTGCAGCGAATCGCGAGCTCGCGGTAACTCAAAGTGGCCTCGGTCGACACGAGCGCGGGCGCCGCATCGAATTCCCGCGCCAGGCGGCCGATCGACACCGGCAGCGTCACCCCAAGACGCTCGATCGATGCGGTCCGTTGCAGGGCGCGGATCCACGCCTCGCGCGCGAATTTCGCATCCGCTTCCAAGGGTTCTGTCACGGGGATGTTCATTTGGCGGCATGTTCGGAATTGCGAACCGTACCACGACTGCCCACGGCGTTCGAGTTACACTGTCGGCACTTCTGCAGCGAAAACTCACAGCAATGAAGCCAGAAACCATCGCAATTCACGGGGGCTTCGACTCGGACCCGGCGACCAAGGCGGTGGCCGTGCCGATTTACCAGACGGCCGCGTACTCCTTCGACAGCGCCGAGCACGGCGCGGCGCTGTTCAACCTCGAAGTGCCGGGTTATCGGTACACCCGGATCGCCAATCCGACCTGCGACGTTCTCGAGCGGCGCGTCACCGAACTCGAAGGCGGAGTCGAGTCCTTGAGCGTGAGCTCGGGGCAGACGGCGCTCTACTACGCGGCGTTGAACGTCACGGAAATGGGCCGCAACATC
>WNFQ01005440.1_pt1 | contig 14624 bp, 14 predicted proteins | sample 5400171 | NCBI WGS metagenome assembly WNFQ01 (sample SAMN13153356, study PRJNA577476) | soil metagenome | isolation source: 20 cm soil under Madrone tree | place: USA:California | collected 2016-06-14
CGTCATGGCGGTACCGTAGCCCGGCCCGGGTGTCTATTGAGATTTTGATGCATCCGAGTCAACTCGGACTCGGTGCCCCGAGAATAGCTCCCGAGTCTAACAGCTATTGTCCCTGGGGGCTATCCTGTGTCCTTCAGTTGTTGTCCTCAGCTCACGACCAACTATAATTGTCTGTGCGACGACTGCATCGCTCCGCATTCCCCACTCCTGTTTTTCCTATGTCCACAAGGAATAAGACGACCCACCGGCACCTTTCTATCGCCAATTTTACTGCAATATTCGAAGCCGCATCAAATGAATATAGGACTTCAACGGGTCAAGATCTAGAAACGCATCCATTCGCTGCAGCGCTTGAAGACTATAATACTCCTGATTTCGTTTTGAATGTATATCGAAAGCAGGCACGGGCTTTCGATAAATTTCGCAAGGTCGATGACAAGTTAATGGCATGGTTGACACCGACCGTCTATATCCTCTTCACTGTCTCAGAAACTCTTGGGGATGGTATAAGTCCAGTAAGTATTCAACTTTTCTATGACATTTCGGTCCTGCAACATCCATTCTCTCAGCCTTTCTCTGCCGCGAAGGCACTCTTTACTGCTATCGGTGTTCTTCTCGGGGTCAGTCTCTTTCCACATTCCTCGATTGTGCATTCGCATAATAGTCAACTTAGGTCATGAAGGATGACATAGTTAGCTATGAAGCGCTCGTGAACGTCTTTGAACGCATTCACTTTTTCCTCCGGCGTCTCGATTACTGCACTTTAGACTCGTTCACCCCAGAGGTGACGGAGTTGCTCACGAAGGTCATGGCCCAGATTCTCTCCATCCTTGCACTTTCGACCAAGGCAATAAAGGAGAAGCGGATTAGTTGGTCTTTTCATTCGATCCGAGATTCTCTTTCTTGGCTGACTGTGGTACAGCGAAGTTTATGAGGAAGGTAGTAGGAAAGACGGAGGTGGAAGATGCGCTCCAAAAATTGGACTTACTCACAAAAGAGAATCTAACAATGGTGGTGGCGAGAAACCTGGAGGATACACAACATTTTGACGATGAGGCTACAATAATCGGGGAGAGCTTCCAGGACGTCTGTGACGATGTCAAGGCCACTCAGGAAGCCAATGTGGGGGTGGTTAAAGAGGCCACACGCAGCGTCGACGATAACACGAAAGTAACTAATCGCGGTGTGCCTCATCTTCGCAATTTCTTCATACACATACTGATCTTTCTGTCATGCGTTATAACAGTAATGGGTGAATACCAACGTTTGTTACTTTCTGATGTCGTCATCATCTATTGTTGTGGCTGAAACGTGCTCACAGGGAGCAGGGCGTGCGTGAAGCTTCGAACATGGCCCGCTCCTCCTAACCCTTCCGTCAACCATAATGCCGCGTGTGAGAGTCAGCACGATGGGACAGCAAAGTGGTTTATCGGAGGTAACACATTCGACGAGTGGAAGAAGAATGGATCGCTGTTGTGGATCTGTGGCAATCGTAAGCTCCTCGCCTTGTCACCCTTTCATAATTCATAATAATTATCTCTTCGGTTTTAGCTGGGTCAGGGAAGAGTGTTCTTTGGTACGCAGTTTTACGACCATCCCAGGTTATAAGGAACTTATGCTGTTGATAAGTTCCGCCATCGTCAAGGACATTAAGCATATGCGAGTATCGAGATCAGTTCTGCTCGCATACCACTATTTCGACTTCATGGACGCCGCCAAATGCAATATTCGGGGTTTGCTGACTTCCCTCCTCATGCAACTCGTTTATCACTCCGATAGTTGCTTGGGCCTTCTTTCTCGTCTACACAAGGCATGCGGCGATGGGTCGGAACAGCCTAGCGAGGCCGCACTTGCACAATGTCTGAAGAACATGCTCGATCTCCCAGGACAGCTTCCAACGTACATTATTATTGATGCCTTGGATGAGTGTTCAAACAAGACTGGGACCCCATCTGCCCGTGAAAAGGTTCTGAACTTCGTGGAGGATCTTGTGAAGTCGAGCCATCCAAATCTGTTCATCTGTATCACCAGTCGACCCGAACAAGACATAACTACTATTCTTAGCCCATTGGCATTCCCGTCGCGTCGTGTGTCTCTTCATGAAGAAGTTGGTCAAAGAGAAGATATCAATAATTATATCCGCTCTTTCATTCAGAGTGATAGAGCAATGCGGGGATGGAGAACGGAGGACAAGGAACTTGTGATTAATGTGCTCTCGGAACAGGCCAACGGCATGTGAGATATCTTTTTCAGCATACCTTCTGATTATTATTTATTCAGCCCGACAGGTTCCGGTGGGTATATTGCCAGCTGGACAACCTACGCCGATGCATGCCCTCGAGCATTCGGGAAATTCTGGATGAATTGCCAGCTATCCTGGATGACACGTACGAACGGATCTTGCATGGCATTCCCAAGCAACTACGGCGGCATGCGCATCGGCTTTTCCAATGCATGGTGGCAGCTATTCGGCCACTTCGGGTTGAAGAACTGGCGGAGATAATTACAATCGAATTTGACTTGGCCGGGGCACTTAATATTGTGAAAGGCTGGCGACCGGCAAATTTGGAGGAGGCAGTGCTCTTCGCTTGTTCGACTCTCATTTCCGTTATCATTGATGAGAAGGGTTCGAAAGTCGTACAATTTTCGCACGCTTCGGTCAAGGAATTCCTGACGTCCGATCGTATTCAAACAATGGACATCGGAAACATCAGCCAATATCACATTGCCCTCGAACCTGCGCATACGCTTCTGGCGCGCCTCTGCCTGATAGTTCTGCTGGAGTTGGACGAAAAAGTGGACAAAAACCGACTTGCAAGATCCCCCCTAGCTTTCTACGCTGCTGAGCACTGGGTCGATCACGCCAATTTTGGGAATGTGGCATCGAACATTCAGGATTCCATGGAGCGTCTTTTTAACCCCAAGGCGCCACACTTCCGCGTATGGATCTGGGTAAGGAAGTCTGCGAACAAGCCATCTATGGAGAATATCGACGAACGTCCACCACCACCCAAATTGACGCCGTTGTACTATGCAGCGTTTTATGGCTTCGGCGATCTCGCAAGGCGCCTTATCGTTAGGCATGAGGAAAATGTGAATGCCAGCAGTGGTAATAAATGGACTCCGCTGCATGCAGCATCGTACCAGGGACACGTCGATGCTGTACGCGTGTTGCTCGACCACGGTGCCCGCAGAAATGCGCGCAAGGTTGATGGCCAGACGCCCTTAGATTTGGCATCGCGCAACGGACATCCCAAGGTCGTACAACTCCTCCTGGAGCGTAGAGCCGCTTCGAAGTCGGACACACGGACTGGTACTGACTTTAACCAACCTATGTATCTGGCGTCGATATCAGGACATCTCGAGGTCGTGCGGCTTTTGCTTGATTACGGAGCGGACGTGAACATCCAGGATGATGAGCGGAATTGGTCACCATACCAGGCGGCCAAGAAGAATGGACATCATCACGTTGCGCAACTGCTGCGGGATCGTGGCGGAAAATAGAATGGGAATTGTGGAAAATATGGAATTGCAATGGTATATAGGTTTCTGACCAGCTCCTAGGTGAGACCATTTCAAACGCTCCGCGTGACGCCAGTGAATTAGTCAACAGGACGCGAGACTGTGTCAGCGTGTCAGCCCCGGCAAGGATTGACGTTGACGTTGACGTCGTCGGGGCTCCTTGAACCGTAACGCCCGTAACCACCACCATGGGTGGTTTTCCCACGCAGGGAAAGAAGGAATATCATCCACTCCGCGCCCCCCTACACCTAGTCTGGCAGATTCTGGTTGCGCCGATGCTCGTGTCTCAGCACGCCTCGTGCACTGCCTGGCCTCGATCAGTTTTGGGCCCTCGTGGGCCTCGTGGTCACACCTCACCCTATCACCCTTGTTTCGTTTTCTCACCTCACTCTTTGACGTCCTGTCTATTTGGCTCAGTTCGACACCACACCTTACTTACCGAGTACACACCCTCTTTCTACCAAAGGAGCGCGTGAAATCATCACTCCTAGTTACTTGTCTTAGCTTCTCGTGTTCCTTTCACTACTTCACTACTTTACATCATCTTATTACTCACCCTATGACATCAAACGCGAGTAGCCCAACGAGCTGTTGTGCCCTCACTTGCTTGTCTGTTTCACTTATTGTCCTCTGCGCCACACCTCAATGCCCAAGGAGACCCGTTCTACACCATCCCTTACTTGTACGAGGACGTGTATGCAGGATCAAGACTTCAAGTTGGACCCAGGAATAGCATCAGAGTCTTATGTCCTCGCATTCCCCTGGTTGCGTGCTCGTGCCTCTGACTTCTCCTGCCCCTACTCCGCCTTTCGTTGCCTCCATCGCTGCCTGCTCGTCTTGCTCAGCTCCCCTCAGTTCACGCTATAGTCTACCTATCCCACTGATACTGACTCTCCCCGGATGAGATCGGACTGACCGAACGGAGCATCGGCGTTGCAAAAGGTAAGCGCCGTCGCACCTCGTGCACTGTCCGCGGCGGTCCCGGTCCCTTTGGCGGGCATCCCTGGCCCGCCCGGCCTCCTCGTTCCCCCTGCTGCGCCCGCATGTCCCGCACCCCTCCCTCTCACGGCGCCCGCTTCCCCGCTTCCCCCACCCGCATGTCCCCCCGCTCCTGTGCTATTGTCACCCCAATGCTCCGAGGGCAATTCCATTTGGGAATGCCCCTGCCCATGTCTTAGGGGATTACAAATTCATACCTTTTTTTTGTATTTCGTACATACAGTAGTCGTATTCTAATGGAAGTGCCGTTCGAGGCACCAGGTACTTTCCTTTGGAAGACCTGCGGAAGAACGTCAACGGAATGCGGCCGCAGTCTCTACTGGCCCCGGTGGACCCATCGTGAACAGCGTCGCAGAAAAGGGCAACATAGCGGTCACATGAAACGTCGCGACATTTTGAAGGAGTGGAAACTCTCTATACCCATGACTTGGCCGTTTCTACCACGATTGCGACGCCAGCACTGCGCGATGCAAAACATATATTGATGGTTGACTGTCGATGGTTAGAATTGGCCTATATGGTAAGGATGTTAACGCTGTTACGGCATATCAAAAAGAGGCGATTAGGAGTTTGCCGATAGTGTATTCGGCTGCGCGCAGCAACAAGCCTGTTGATTTAAATGTTGCGATATCATATCATGTTCTGTCAATCGTCTTTCTCCTCTCTTTTTTTTCTCTGTACAGCCTTGTATTAACTTCGGACACATACAAGGGCCATGTCCTTCCGGTCAGATTTCATTTTCGCCCAGTATCCCTCCGGCGGGATCACAGATCCGATGAGGGCAGACGCTTTCTTCGCTCCGCCCCCTCAAGTCGCCGATGCGCCCTCACCGGAGTCATTCGATAGACAAATCGACAACGTCGAAAGATTCGACGAATTTTTATTTCGCGATCTGTCCTTCGAACAAGTCGATGCCATGTCCCCCAACGTTGGTGATGCCGATCGCACTGTTCCCACCCCGCATGAATCTTGGTCTACATCCTCCAATTATTCCTTCGATCACTCAAACCCTTCGGAATTTGAGACTCATGGCTCAGTGGACAGCTACCGCGATAGCATGCAAGCGTCCATTTCCTCACCCGAGTCCTCCAATCATTCGCAGTATATCTCATCCCTTAATCCAGCCGAAGCCCATGGTACCGTGGATCGTGGCCCAAATTTCCTCGCACGCGGTTGTTCTACCGCTACGCAACAACCTGGATCTGTCACATGTGTCGATCCCGCAGCTCTCTCTGTCCACATGATCTCAGACTCAACGGCGGACATGATGGCACCAAGCGGAAAACCGTTCAAATGCCCGGTCTGCCCATTTTGTAAGTCAGAGCGCATGTGTCTCTGTAGTTGGTTCACTCCTTTTGCTAGTCTCTGCGCGTAGGCATAATCTCAAGACGCACTTTGAAACGCACGACAAGGAGGCATCAAAGCGGTTTGAGTGCGATATTTGTGGCAACCGGCTCAGTCGCAAGCATGACCTCGGCCGTCATCGTCAAACCATTCATGGAGACCTGCCACCGTCGTCCTCCATGTCTAGTGTCCCCACTCGTCGCTTCGACCAAAGGCCTGATACCCCTCAATATCATACCACTACCGTTAATGGAGATGAGCGGGCGATGTCATCGCCCTACCAAGGCTCGTTCTCTGCCACTGGTCTTGAGGGCCTCGTGAGTAGGTGGGATGATGCGGCTTGGTTACAGAGAGGGTGAGAGGTACCGTGCCAATGAAGGAAGCTTGCAGACTACAATCGCAATGACGCAAATCCAAGTCGATTGCTGCCGAGACGCGTCTTCGCGTACTAATTGTTGTATGTCTTGATTCAATTTCCGTATTGCATCCTTCAATGACAACCTCTTTCAGTATTGCACGATTTATTCAAGTCTCAACCTCCAAGGCCTTTTCTCCCTCTTCCCTTCCCTCTGAAGATAGCGAGCATCTGCACCGGTTTCTCAACGAGACCTTAACCTGCTAAATAGCCTGGTTGGTTTTTGCTGCTCCTCTCTGCTCGGCCAGAGAATAGCAACCTCGACGAAGGTTATTATTTGTATCTCGTTCATCCTGTTCATGGCATTGATGTTGCCCTTAGCCAAGTCATTGTACCGGTGATCGAGTTGATCTCTACACCCTCTTCCATGACTGTGAATATCTTGTGTATGTCTTGTTGTCCCTGTATCTTGCTTTGAACATTTTGTTGCTGTCTTGCTTTGAAATATCGTGTTGACTATTTCCTGACTGCTGTTCTCACTGACATCTCCCCTCTCGTCGAACTGTTGTAGAGCACGTGCAAATTCAATTTGTTCGGTATTTTTAGAGGCCACTTTCTTCTGGAGTTCGAACCTGTTCACTTATGAGACGTCCGCCTTGCCTTTCATACCTATTTTGTCAGCATCCTCAGGGGACGCGATGACGGGTAGCACCAAAGGTGCATACCGCAACGTAGAGCCTGAGGCCGGTCCCCTGCCAACGGATCCTAAAAACGATGGGCAAAAGAAACTGTCTCATCCACTCGGTAGACCCCAACTTGACGCCATCTGGTATCCTGGTGCGATAGACACACATACGAAACCCAGTTACCCTCAAATGTCAATCACTCAACGACACACTAAGAGTCAGGGATGCGATCGCGAACTAAAGTAGAGGATAAATATACGTCATTTTTGCCAACTGGACCAAGCCAGGTGATCTAGGGCGAGAAGGAGTCGAAGGTCGAGGCTAAGACGCTCCAGAGCAGTCGGCCCGAGTCCATGCGGGCGCAGCTAACCTTCTACGACATGTTGACACCTTGCTGCACGTGCGTAAAATGTGACCCTTCTCGTGCCCTAGCTTAACTATCGTCAGTATAGCTGCCGTTTCCACCATAACCACCGCGCCAGCACTGCGCGATGCAAAATTTTGTTGGTCGATTGTCGACGCGGAACCGGGGCCAAAAAGCGACATCTCGACACGAGGCAATCTCGAGATATGATCAGATATGATCGGGAGTTGCCGCTTCTTGTGCGCAGCAGCGTCCTGTTCACTTATATGGTCACGGAATCATAGGGTCCTGTCCTCGTCTTTTCCTCTCCCTTCCTACACACCCCCGCATCCACTTCCAACAAACTACATACATCCATGTACAACGAATCGTATCACACCTGGTATCCCTCAAGCGAGTACACAAATGCACCACCTGAAGACCTGTTCTTCGCCCCGGATCCTCAACTCCGCGATGTACCCCCCCTCGAGGAGTTCGACGACGACGTCGTCGAAGTCAATAAAGAATTAGACCTCGATATGTGCTTTAAGAAGTTCGATGACATTTTTTCCAACTTTCGTGACACGGCCGTCTGTACGCCGTCTACATTCACCTACTCGACCGACTCGGGTGACGAAATCGCTTCCACCCAATATTTCCACGAAATTTCCGCGTCAGAGTATTCAAGCATTTCAGAAATCGAAGACCGTGGTTCGCGTTATGGCACGCACGCGTCCAATTACTCGGTAGAGTTTCCCAATGGCCTGCCGTCTGCGCTTACTCGCGATCCAATCATTGCCGCTCAGTCTGACTATGGGGTATCGGACCTCGGTCAGGATTTCATCAAAGTGTCCTTCGATGATGTTCCCGCCGTGCAACAATCTCAGCAATCCCCGACGACTCTACCAGCGCCAGACTCCAAGGCGCAGACGGCACCGGCCCGCAAACCGTTCAAATGCTCACACCTGTATTGCTCCTTCTGTAAGTAAGAGCAGCCCATCATGATGTGTAACTGTTTAACTCTTTTTGCTAGCCTCCGCGCGCAAACATAACCTCAAGACACACATTGCAACACACGATAAGGAGAAATCAAAGCAGTTCGTCTGCATTACTTGTCTGCGCGGATTCAGTCGTCGGCACGACCTCCGCCGACATTGTGCTACGGTACATGGGGAGCAGATGTCATCATCACCGTCATCAGCATCATCCACGTCTAGCATCTCCAAGCGCTCCAAGCGCTGCTTCGATGCAAAACTTAACCCTCCTCACCATCGCACGGCCATTAGTGGAGATCCGGCGACGCTGACGTCGTCAACCTACCCGGACGACTCATTCCTAGACTTTGGCCCTTTTATTGATATATCTGTGAACATCTCAGCGTGGTTACAGCCTGAGGGATTGTAAGAAATGGTAAGGTAACAGCGGAGGAATCTTGCAACTGAAACGCATTGACTACAAATGCAAGTCGATTGCCGCCGAGATATGTATCGCATATGAATTGTCGTACGTGTCAATACACCCTCCCCATGATATCCTTCATTGATGACCCCTTTAGCACATGGTTTATCTACGTCTCACCTTGCAGCCCGTCAGAAGACGCTTGGTCTCTGCTCGGCCAGAGAATATCAACCTCGATGAAGGCTGTCCCTTGTCTCCGAGTCGTTCACCCAGTTCCACTCCGCGGCCTATCCTCCATATCTAAGTCGTTGTCCAGTATTGATGTCTATTCCCCCTCCCGCAACCATATGTCGTGTTATGAATATCCTCGTGAGGTCGTTTTGAATACCCTGTATCGTTTTGCTCTTAGGTCTTGCGTTGATATCTCGCTTTGAATGCCGCGATTATGCCTTCTTGACTGCATAGCTCTCCGACTTGTCCCCTGTCGTTAACCTTTGTAAAGTATGTGAAAAAAACAGAATCTGTTGTTTTGGTACATTTTGGTCACTTGCTCGTGGAAAGTAGTGATGAGAAATGTAAGTCGGCACGAGACACGTTTCTATGAGCGCGTTGCCTCTAGTGGAGACATTATGGTTACACCTCCCGGCCAAGCAAAGTCCAGTGCCGAAATTTCTATCTTCCAGATACTCTTTACTGTTCAATCGTCCACACGGCCGGGAAAGGGCCACATGGTGTAGACATCCAAGTCTCTGACGACACTTCCAAAAGACGCTCCGCCAACTTTAAAGCGGCAGGTCGCCGATCTCCCTGACGTCTTGAATAGATTTCAACCGTCGCTCTTCATTATATTTAGGGAACCGGTCAACGACATTATTCTCTGCATCCAAACGTATCCGTCAAACCCAACGGCCCCTACCCAAAACGAAGAACAGCGTGCTGGCCAAGACAACTGCCCACGTTACGCGCACTCCGGGTAGACCAGCGCTCCTCGCCCGGATTCCTGTTGCGACGTTAGGACACACCGCACCTCCCTGTCGAAGCGATGCCGCGGGCATGAGGACCTGCGGCATGCCATACACGCTCGGAATGTTTACGCCCCCGTGTTCATACGCCAAAACCTTGGCACAGGTGAGGACGTCCACAAGCTGCTCATTCGGGAGGAAGGCCGCGTCCACTTTCCAATTTACGCCCCGAGGGCTCTCGCTACCGACGTTCGTGAAGAGCGCAAGCATCGGCGGTTTGGAGATCGCCATGGAATGGTCCTCTACTGCTATAAACTTCATCTGCATTTTGGAGAGTAATGAGACAAAGGAGCCTAGGGCAAACAGGTTCCGGTCGTACCGGAGTCGTCAGAAAGGCCGGCGAGTATTCAATTGCTTCCTTCCGTGCAGCGTTCATTAATCTAATATGCTGAACGAGAGGCTTCTCCTGCTGATAAGCCGTGAACCAAAGGCTGGGTAGTATGGCTCAAATCATGGTTACACGAAGTTAGAGAAGAATACCACTCACGCTTCACGATTGTACGGATCTGTACCTCCTTGGTACCCTTGCTCCTGACCTTGTAAAACAGTTAGAGACAGTGTTCCAGTGAGACACAGGCGGTCTACCATAGTATACGATGGGGATGCCATCATGGACAAATGGAAGCGTCATAGCATTATGTATAAGCTGCAAGCGACTACAGTCAGGTCAAGAAACTGCGAAATAGTAAGAACAACCGACAGCGGAATCCTTGGTCACGGAAGCCAAACGCGGTTGATCATGATTCTCTACGAATGATCCGGTACGAAATAGACCGTTCTTGTACTTCTGCTGCGAGTTTATCAGGACACTCGCAACAGCGGAGAACCTCCCTTCAGTATTCAGGAACGTGTTTTTCAGTTGGAAATATGCAGGGTAGTCGAGAATGGCATCCAAGACCTCTGAAGCACAATTAACAACCGCGGTCGCATTCAAGCAGCGAGTCACCCACGTGTATACTGGGAAGCATACTCGGTATCATTGATGAATACTTCACCGAGCGTAAACACGCCGGCAGCCTTGGAAAATTCCGGCCAAAAATCTTTGCGAATGTGCTTGACCGTGTCAATGCGCAACCCGTCTACGCCATAGTCCTGCACCAATTTGTGGACCCAATCCAACAATTTGTTAACGACTGTAGGATTTTCCGTGTTAAGATCAGGCAGTGGCAACTTGGCGTCTCCGAGCCAGCACTGCTCTACGGTTGTCTGGTTCCTCGGGTCAGCGGACTCGACAACAAAGCAACGTTTGTGAAAGGAAGATGCATCGGAAAACGGAGGGGAGAAGTTGGTGAAATTGGCTTTAGGGTCAGGTGCGGCCATGTGGTTCACGACGACGTCGAACATCAGATACATCCCGCGTTTGTGAAGAGCGTCACTCAGTGCGTGCAGGTCATCAGTGGTGCCAAAATGGGATTCAAAGTGTCGAAGTCTTTCGTCCAGTACCTTAGGCCACGAATATGAACGGACACGTTAAAAAGAGACGAACGGCGCACGCACCCGTGAAATGCTTCGCCCTGGGAACTATTACCCTCGAAATTGGCAGAGACCGGAGAAATCCACACTGCGTCGAATCCCATGCCCTGAATATAGTCGAGGTGGTTCGTAATTCCCTTCCACGACCCACCGCAGTACTTGCGTTCACCCGCGTCGCAGGGCACCGCTGTATCATTTGCGGTAGCAAACCGGTCTGTGACAAGCTACGCTATTCCATGAGACGCGCAACAAGACCGAATCTGCCGGCGGGTTACCTGATATATGGATCGCGAACTCCAGTCTGTAGCATTTGCCGAAAATGCAGGAGTGGCCAAGAGAATCGTTCTCAAAATGGCGGTGAGTGGACCTGACAACATGGTGGGAATGGTAAATGGTCGAAATGGTGTAAAGTAGTAGTGTGCTGTGCGTCTTGAGGCTTGTAGCAATGTGGCTGGCTGGGTGAGAGGAACTAAACACGTTCCCTGCCAGAGAGGATATCATGGCTTTCAAAGGGGAGTACCGCTATGCCCAATGAGGAATTGGCATTCGTATCGCGTCTTGAATGCTAAGACTGACATGCTAGAACGAGCGTCTCGACTCTCGAAATGAGACGTTAAACTTGAAGTAGCAGACATAAGGAGGTCAGGGAGAAGACAGAGGTTTCTGTCGAAAAAAAAAGTAAACCAGTTTCGTGTTGACGGTAGGAAGAATGAAATGAAATAATGGTGATGAGATACACGTGACGTGACGCACGTGATGACTGACGTCATACTATCTCTGCTTCTCTACCCCTAGATCGACTACAGTAGTGTATATATAAGAGCTGCGATGTAATTCCGTCTCACATACGGTACCACAACATGCCAACCCACGACAAGGAAACAGCCGATGATGCACATTCTCCTCAGCCCGCCGCCCAACAAGAGCCAGGCTCAAGCATCACAGATAAAATCGGGTATGGATTCACCAGAATCACCACCGTCCACACAAATATCGCTAACTGCGCCTCATCCAGCGGTGTAGCGAATGTAATTCATGGTAAAGTCGCCTATACCCGATTCACGCTTTATCATAATTTTGATGTCTCGTCTTAGGGACGGGGGAGGTCATTCGCGGATACGCACTGGAAGCCGGGGACTTCGGTCGTGGTCATGGTAAGAGGGAGATCATAGCCGCTGGTAGAGATGAGGTAGAGCGCGGACTCGGCAGAATCAGAATCGAGGGCAAATCTTCCGCGACATCGGATGCAGTCGGTGATGGCACTGGCGCAGCGCCAGGTCATGACCCCAACACCTCACAGGCCACTGCTACTCAACGTGCTGATCCAACTGTCGAGAAAGGTAGAGGAGAAGCAACAGACGTGAAATATCCTGCGGACAGGGGCACTGCTGGTGCCATGGCAAACGGTAGGTACTCATAGCCCAATGCCAGAAAAGTACCATGACAGGCAAACTGCCACCACAGCACCGCCCGGTCACGGTGATCCCCTCAACGCAGCGGATGGCCCGGGTGTTCAACCCAACACCGATGTACGCCAGCAAGGAAACAGAATAGGTTCAAGTGACCGCGACAAGGACACTCGCACCACTGCAGGCGCCTCATATCCCGCTGACGCGGCGGGACAGGAGCAGCCTTCCGGAACGGCATCCCAGGCGTAAAGTCACAGTTGCTTCCTCTAAGTGTAGGTAGGGATCTTGGATAATGGATCGATTGTCGACGATAATGGGAGGATGGAATGTTCCAGGGAGTGCTTTGGGTGGCTTGGGAACCGAGCAGCGATTTGGAATTGACTTATTTACTTCTAGTATAGTAGTAAAACCGTTCTAATTGTTGAAAGCGCTGTTGTAATTCTGCCCGAACCCGCGAAATTGTATTGCTGTGATGAATTTTCGCCAGCACCACTAGAATATGATTGCCAATGTAGTGACGTAGCTAAGTTGATGTTGCGAGGCGCCTTCCAGAAAGGAGAGGGAGAAGAACGGGAAGAAAAGACACGCCGGAGACACAGAATAAGAGGCGATGAGGACAAACGCTGGCGTTTCGTTTGTACAGGCAATTGAGAATGAGAGCCTGACTCGGAGGAGTAAAGTTCACTTCAACTTCAATTGGAAGCTGGCATTTGTATGACGTGGACGAGTACTACTCCAAGTCGCGCGCTTCGCCGATGAAATTGATTCATTTCGGTGTAGTTTACTCCCCGCCGGCGGAAGAAAGACACCGACATGGGCGCACACTGTGGGCCAGGCGCCTTGCTCCCATTCAGCTTGCTCTCTCGCTCATTTGCTGACCCTCCATTCTCATACCACGCAGCATTCAGCCGGCATCGACCAGGTATCCCGTACGTAGCCTTTACACTCTCTAATACAAATTATTTTACCGTATGAACGCTTTGCTATATAAGTACTCTACTTCGCATCGTGTGGGCATAGCCTGGAGTAAAGCCTCTACAAGTTCGGAGTTCGGCGCAGCGAGACATGCCCGGCATGCCCACCTGCCCACACTGCCCATCTCCTTGCTGAAGACCCACTCCCGGCTGAGTCCAAAAAGGGCTCCGCGTTTTCGCCCAACTCCCAACCATCCCACCTATCCACTCCCTTGTCCAGGCCCCGTACGAGCGATACCTAGAAACCAAACTATGTAAAACCCAAACTTGGACAATACATTCAGGCAGATCTCTCCGTTCAAATTTGAGGTGGAAGTCGAAGTCGAAGTCCCGCTAGATGTAGACCCAGTTGATTTCGAGGACCGTGAGGTCGTCGCGTTCGTAGCGGAGGACGCTAACTGTGCCCCTACAGCCAGCGCGGCTGCCTTGTAAGCAGCGAAAGAGTTGTTGCCGTCACCGCCCTCAGGATTGACTGCAAACACCATGCCCTGGCCGCAGTGACTCTCCACAGTGTTTGCAACCTGGCGACAATGTATCCAGATAGGGTCCATCTGAAAAAAAACAATCAGAAAGTCCATCCATGTGGTAGGAAATCTGTAGTTGAAGGGGATCCCATACGTCTGTTACAGTGAATTGCCACGTCGGGAGGTTGCCGTTACTAGTCCCATTTGCAACGGAGACGCTATGTAGTGGGTGCGGAAACGCATCAAAAAGACAGATCATAAAATTCTTTGGATAGACGGGACGTACAATCCGGTGTCCAATCCGCCAGCTTTGGGCGTGCATGGTTCGGTAAAGCTGGACTGAGTCACAGAGAAGTTCTTCTGAGTGAAAATAAACACGACAATGTCTCCCGTCGCGGCAGTCTGAAAGAGAGACGGTCAGCGCAACGGTAAATATATAATGAATGACAGGCTGCCTAACAATGTAGGACGGTTGAAAGAGGTGGCCTCCACTATCATTGCCGACAGCGATCTGATGGGTTACCGCGCCAGCTGCTGAAGAGAATAAAGTGATTCCACTGAGCAATGCGAGGGAGAACATCATAGTGTTTGGTGACAAATAGGCCAGTAGACACGGGGAAAGGAGGAGAAGACCT
>WNFQ01002026.1_pt1 | contig 14621 bp, 8 predicted proteins | sample 5400171 | NCBI WGS metagenome assembly WNFQ01 (sample SAMN13153356, study PRJNA577476) | soil metagenome | isolation source: 20 cm soil under Madrone tree | place: USA:California | collected 2016-06-14
GCTGCGGAGATAAACGCCTTCGCGCAAAGCGTCCATGGCGTACAAGTGCTCCTGCCACAGCCGGTCGATAGCGTTGAGAACGATGTAACGCTCCAGGCTCTTTACCGCGGTGGGCTCTTCGTAGGCTGATTTGCGCTCGTAAGCGTTCTTGATCTTTTCAACCAGGAAGTGCGCGTTTTCGTCAACATTGCGCGTTTCGAACTCTGCTTTTTCTTTAGTCAAACCGAGCGGGAAAGTCGTGTTCACCCAATGGACAAAACCGGTGTAATTCGGCTCATCGACATCGAGATACTCTTTCACTTTTGCCGGGATAGCTTCGTCGATCACCTCGTAGATGAGTTTGCGCGGTTCTTCGGAGTCGATGACTTCGTTGCGATAGGTGTAAACCACCTCGCGCTGCATGTTCATCACATCGTCGAAATCGAGCGTCCGCTTTCGAACGAGATAGTTGCGTTGTTCCACTCGTTTTTGCGCGGTCTCAACCGACTTATTCAGCCATCTGTGCTCAAGCTCCTGGCCTTCCTCGAGCCCGAAGCGTTCCATTATTCTCGTCATCCGATCGGCTGCGCCGAAATTGCGCATCAAGTCATCTTCGAAACTGACATAGAACCGTGATGCGCCCGGATCGCCCTGGCGCGCGCAACGTCCACGCAATTGCCGATCGATTCGGCGCGCCTCGTGGCGCTCCGTCCCGACCACCATCAATCCACCGCGTTCTATAACGCCGGGACCAAGCTTAATATCGGTGCCGCGGCCGGCCATGTTCGTTGAAATTGTGACCGTACCCGGTTGGCCCGCGCGCGCCACAATCTCAGCCTCCTGCATGTGAAACTTCGCGTTCAACACGTTGTGCGGAATCTTCTCACGCTTCAGCATACGGCTGAGTAACTCGGAGGCTTCCACGCTCACAGTGCCAACCAGGACCGGCTGACTTTTCGCATGAGCTTCTTTGATCTCTTTAATGACCGCGTTGTACTTTTCTCGACGCGTTTTGTAGATGCGATCATTGTGATCGGTGCGCCGCACCGGCCGGTTCGTCGGAATCATGTTCACGTCGAGCTTGTAGATATCGTGAAACTCGGCTGCTTCCGTTTCCGCCGTTCCGGTCATTCCCGCCAATCTTTGGTAGAGTCTGAAATAATTTTGGATCGTGATCGTCGCCAACGTCTGCGTTTCGCGATCGATCTGCACGCCTTCCTTCGCTTCGACCGCCTGATGCAATCCATCACTCCAGCGGCGTCCTGGCATTTTGCGGCCGGTGAACTCATCGACAATCACAACCTTGTTTTCCTCGATCACGTACTGGACGTCTTTCTCAAACAAGCAATAGGCCTTCAGTAGCTGCGAGATGTTGTGGATGCGCTCGGCCTGCGCATCACAATGCTGCTGGCGCTCCGCTTTCTTCTTATCTTTTTCTTCGGGTGAGACCGTCTCATCCAGATCGATCTCAGTGAATTCGTTAATCAGATCCGGTAACACGAATGCATTTGGATCATCCGGATTGAGGAACATGCGCCCTTGCTCCGAAAGATCGGCTTCGTTCGATTTCTCATCGATCGTGAAGAAAAGCTCTTCCTTGAGCGCGAACAGTTCTTCCTTGCGCGTGTCCCCGTAAAATGAAAGCTCGGCTTTATCGATGGCGCGGCGCTTGTCGGGATCTTCCATCATACGCAGCAGTTGTTTATTGCGCGGCTGACCAAGCTTCACCTTGAACATGAGACGGCCACCGGTCTCGACATCACTCTGTTCAAATTTTTCAATCGCTTCGCTGGCCACCCGGTTGCAAAGCATGTTCTGCTTGCGAACCAACTGCTCAATGAGCGGTTTCCATTTGTCGTACTGATGCGTCGAAATCGTCGCCGGGCCGCTGATAATGAGCGGCGTCCGTGCTTCATCGATCAGGATGGAATCAACTTCATCGACAATCGCGTAGTGATAGCCACGCTGGACTTGTTGCTCGCGCGTCGTGGCCATGCCGTTGTCGCGCAAATAATCGAAACCGAACTCGCTGTTCGTGCCGTAAGTGATGTCCATCGCGTATTGCTCGCGGCGCACATCCGGTTCCTGATCGTGTTGAATGCAGCCAACCGTCAGTCCGAGGAAGTTGTAAAGTTGCCCCATCCATTCCGCGTCGCGTCGCGCCAAATAATCGTTCACCGTCACCAGGTGCGCGCCGCGGCCAGTGAGCGCGTTCAAGTAGAGCGGCAAGGTCGCAACGAGCGTTTTACCTTCGCCCGTCGCCATCTCCGCGATTCGTCCCCGGTGCAACACAATCCCGCCCAACAACTGCACATCGAAATGCACCATGTCCCAGACCATGGGCTGATCGCACACTGTAAAGGAATGCTGTCGTTCTTTCAGGCGTCGCGCCGCGTTTTTTACGACTGCGAACGCTTCCGGCAGAATTTCATACAGCTTTTTCCATTGATCTTCCAGTCCCGGAATCGCTCTAATCTCTTCCTTCCAAGCCGTCGTCTTCGCGCGCAAGTCGTCGTCGGACAAGCTCTTGAACTGTTCATCCAGCTCGTTGGCTCGGCGCACGATTGGCATGAGACGCCTCAGCTCGCGCTGGTTCTTTGACCCCAAAATCTTCTTTAAAATCCAACCAACCATTTGAGCGTGTAATATCGGCGAGATTCCCGCACTATCAATTATCGGCACGAACAGCTCGCCAGCCGTTACATGATCTTCGACGCTCCGCTATAGCCACGGCCCTGCATTGTTCGCGGTGCTACCGAGAATGGATGCGCAATGTGTTTAATCTGGTAGGGCGCGTCACTCCGTGCGCGCCGAGCTTGGTAAATCCCAAGAGGTGACCAGATGTGTACTGCCGGCGCTACCTTTTGCGATTGTCGCTGTGCGAGCATCTCGCTACGCTCCGCGCGTGGATTTGCCCGTCCGCAAAAAACTGCCTCACACAGTCCCGCAATGGGTAGCCGAGGGCAGTTGGTTCTTTATCACCATTAACTGCGTACCGCCGGGCAAGAACCAACTGTGCCGCGCACACGCTGGCGATGCCGTGCTGGCCGCGATGAAATTTAATCATGAGCGATTCGTCTGGCATTGCCGTGTGTGCCTGCTTATGCCGGATCATCTGCACGCGATCATTGCGTTTCCACGCGAACCAGGAATGCAAACGACCGTCAGGAATTGGAAGAAGTTTGTCGCTGGAAAACACGGTGTGGATTGGCAACGCGATTTTTTCGATCACCGCTTGCGCGACCATCACGAACTGGAAGAGAAGACTAGCTACATCCTGATGAATCCAGTTCGGAAAGGATTATGCGAACGAGCGGAGGACTGGGTGTGGATTTTTCGTCCGAATGACCGGCCGCCGCCGCTGTGGGGTTGACGCGAAACGGCGCGCACGGAGTGACGCGCCCTACCGTCACGGAACGACTCTACAGAAACTTTCGCGGAAGCTCGACCGCTCTACGCAAGAGGCGCAGATAATGGTTCCGCGAAATTTCAATACCGCCAAATTGTTGAAGGTGCGGCGTGAGCCATTGCGTGTCTAACAACACGAATTTGTGAGCGCGCAAATGATCCACCAGCGCCACGAGTGCAATCTTGGAGGCATCGGTCACGCGATGAAACATCGATTCCCCAAAAAACGCGCCTCCAACTGCGACACCGTAAAGGCCGCCGGCCAGCTTCCCTTCCTTCCAAGCTTCGACCGAATGCGCGTGGCCGAGCTCATGCAAACGCGAGTAGCTCTTGATGATCTCGTGATTGATCCACGTATCTTGCCGTTTCGCGCAGGCATCGATCACTTCTGAAAACGCGTTGTTAATACTTGTCTCAAAAACTTTCTTGCGCAGCACACGTCGCAACGCGTGCGGCACATGAAAATCGTCTAATGGCAGAATGGCACGCGGATCTGGTGAAAACCACTCGATCGAGTCATCCTCCATGGCCATTGGGAAAACACCGAGCCGATAGCCTTGCAGCAAAAGTTCGGGATCAATCACAGTCGTTAGAGCGTTAAAGCGTTGAAGCGTTAAAGCGGCAACGAGAATCTGCCGCTTCAACCGTTTAACCCCTTCAACGCTTCAACCTTCTTGCAATGGATCAGTCGCCTCCTAAAATGAGCAGATGAAGCCCCTTTCACTTGCGCTTGTCATCGCGTGTCTGGCCGTGGCCGGCTGCGCTGATCCGCTGGAGCAACGCTCGGGTCAGGAAGTGCAAGGGCAGTTGCAGCGCGGCGTGACCGGTCAGGGAACGCTCGGCCCACTGGAGCGATCGCCCGACGATCCGGCCGCGGAGCATAGCGTCCCACAAACCCATCCGTAGAGCACAGAGATGGCAGCCCCCTCAACGCACTCAAAGATTCTTCTCCTCGATTTCGGGTCGCAGTACACGCAGGTCATAGCTCGCCGTGTGCGAGAATGTCAGGTGTACTCGGAAATTATTCGCTTCGACACGCCAGCCGCGGAAATCGCCGCGTTGAAACCCAACGGGATCATTCTTTCCGGCGGACCAGCCAGCGTTTATGACAAAGGCGCTCCGCAAATCGATCCAGAGATTTTTTCGCTGGGCATTCCCGTGCTGGGCATCTGTTACGGGCTGATGCTGATGGCGCATCACCTTGGCGGCCAAGTCGTCTTCACCGGACGACGCGAGTATGGCGCTGGCATGTTGCGCATCAGGAATGGATCGGAACTCTTCGAGGGCTTAGGTAACCAGCTCGACGTTTGGAATAGCCATGGTGATGAAGTCACCGCATTGCCTGAAGGTTTTCGCGTCGTGGGGAGTACTGAAGGTTGTGATTTTGCCGCCGTGGAAAATCCGGAACGCAAACTCTACGGATTACAATTTCACCCCGAGGTCGCGCACACGCCGCGCGGCAGGGAAATCCTGCAGAACTTTGTGTATCACATCTCCCACTGCGCGATGGATTGGACGATGGGGTCGTTCATTGAAGAGGCTTGCGCCCGCGTCAGGAAACAGGTCGGCGATCAAAAGGTCGTGCTCGGTTTGAGCGGCGGCGTCGATTCTTCAGTGACCGCTGCGCTTCTGCACAAGGCAATCGGTGACCAGCTCACCTGTATTTTCGTCAATAACGGACTGCTCCGCGCGCGCGAGGAAGAAATTGTGCAGCGCGTTTTCGGCGAGAATTTTCATATCCAACTCAAATATGTCGACGCTTCGGGGCGGTTTCTGTCGAAATTGCGCGGCATCACTGATCCTGAGCAGAAACGCAAAATTATCGGCAACGAGTTCATCCGGGTGTTCGAAGACGCCATTGTCGATCTCGCAAAGACCGATCAGCGCTCACCGGTCAGCGATCACAAATTCCGCTTCCTGGCACAAGGCACGCTTTACCCCGACGTCATTGAGAGCGTATCGATCCAGGGGAATCCCGCCCAGGTAATCAAGAGCCATCACAACGTCGGCGGGTTACCCGAGAAAATGCATTTCGAACTGGTTGAGCCGGTGCGCCAGTTGTTCAAAGACGAAGTGCGCCAGGCAGGCTTGCAGCTCGGTTTGCCGAAAGAAATTGTCTATCGCCAGCCCTTCCCCGGGCCGGGCCTTGCCGTCCGCATTCTTGGTGAAGTCACGCCCGAGCGATTAACCATTTTGCGCGAAGCCGACACAATTGTTCAAAGCGAAATGGAAGCCGCCGATTGGTATTACAAAGTTTGGCAATCATTTGCTGTATTGCTGCCCGTGCAATCAGTCGGCGTCATGGGCGACCAACGAACCTATGAAAACACCGTTGTGCTTCGCATCGTGGAAAGTCAGGATGGCATGACCGCAGACTGGGTCCGGCTTCCGTACGAATTGCTGGCACGCATCTCGAGTCGCATCAGCAATGAGGTCAAAGGCGTCAACCGCGTCTGTTACGACATCTCCAGCAAACCGCCGAGTACGATCGAGTGGGAGTGAGGTTTATTTTCGATTGCCGATTTGCGATTGCCGATCAGACATGCGTCTCACTTATCCGTGAACGATGAAATTCTTGATCGCGCCGGATAAGTTCAAAGGTGCGCTTAGTGCGCGTGAGGCCGCCGAAAATATCGCGAAAGGACTGCGCGACGCGCTGTCGGGTGCCAAAATCGAAATTGTGCCGATGGCAGACGGCGGCGAGGGAACTGCAGAAGTGATTTGTAACGCGCGGAGCGGTTCCTGGGTGCAATGCAAAGGACACGATCCGCTTGGGCGGGAGATCGATGCTCATTATGCCTGGATGGCAGACGAAAAACTAGCCGTGATGGAAATGAGCGAAGCCGCCGGGATGCGCCGCTTGTCAGAAAGTGAACGAGACCCCCTTCGCGCTACCACATTCGGCGTTGGAGAAATGATTTTGGATGCGGCTAGTCGTGGCGCGAGCGAAATCATCATCGGTCTTGGCGGCAGCGCGACGAACGACGGCGGCTTCGGCATGGCGCGCGCGTTGGGCTTTCGATTTTTTTCCGATGCAAACGAATTAATCGGAGATATGAGCCGGTTACGAGACCTGACCAAAATCAAAGCCCCTGTAGCGGCAGGCGTGTCGCCTGCGACTGCAAGAACGCAGCCGACACGGCTGACTCCACAGTTAAAAATCATCGCGGCCGCTGATGTGCGGAATCCGTTGCTCGGCGAAAATGGAGCGACGCGAGTCTTTGGTCCGCAAAAAGGCGTAAGGGAAAACGAGATCGACATTTTGGAAGGTGCACTGGCGAGGCTTGCTGATGTGGTAGCCAAAGAATTTGGTTTTGATTATCGCAATGAACCTGGCACCGGCGCGGCAGGGGGACTCGGGTTCGGCCTGATGAGTTTTTGCGGCGCGAAAATTCGGCCAGGATTTGATGTAGTCGCAGAAGCAGTCGGGCTCGAAACGAAAATCAATTCTGCCGACATTGTGATTACCGGAGAAGGAAGTCTGGATCGGCAGACGCTCGAAGGGAAAACGCCTGCCGGCGTGGCGCGGCTGGCGCGGAAATTCGGTAAGCGCGTTTTCGCAATTGTCGGGCGCGCCACCAAAGATCAAGAGGTTCGCGAGCTGTTCGACGCCGTTTACGAGAACGCGCGACCGGGAATGAGTCAGGAAGAAAACATGAAACGCGCAGCGGAATTACTGCGCGAGAACGCGCGGGAACTTGCCAAAGAACTGTAGGGCGTTTGACTCGCTCGCTCCCGCTCTGTCGCTCTAACGAGCTGCCCGTCTATCTCACTCGCCTTCCCGCGGCTCCATTCTGTGAACCCCGAAAGTTTTCGGGGCTGACACAGACGCCCTACAAAATCAGTAGAATTCTCAGGGCGACTTTTTTGCGGTCCTCGGATCGTCGGCAGGATTCACATAGTTGATCTGCCACGGACCGATGCCGTGGAGTTGAATGACGGTTTCTCCTTCGGACCAGGCGGTGTGTTTCATTCCAGCAGGCCAGTAACCGAATGAGCCGGCAGGAAGTTTTTTGGCGCTATTGCGATCGAGTGCTTCTCCGGTGGCGAGATAAAGTGCGCCCGAAATCACAGTGACACGCTCCGTTTTTGGATGGGTGTGCGGCGGTACGTGATAGCCGTCAGGAAACTGAAGGCGCACCACGAACGGCCCTTCTTTTGTTGGATCGCCTTCCAACACGGCTACCTTCGCCCCAGCTGGCAAAGCCGCTGGTCCCTCCTTCCATTCGATCGTTGTCGGAGGATAAAGGCGCATGTCTGCCGATTGCGTTTCTTCGGCCGATAATCTCGCCTGGGGAATGATCACGGACAGAACCATAGCTAATGCGAAGCCAGTAATAGTTTTCATGCTGCGAGTATTGTTGTCCGATTTTACAGCGGCAAGCCGTTTAGCAAAATTCGCGGAACTGTTTCGCTGTTTCGACGTAGCTCCACGCCCACCGGGCGATATCCTTCTGCTCGTCGAGTGTAAGTTGCCGGCGAATTTTCGCGGGCGATCCGAGGACAAGCGAGCCCGGGGGAACCTTCATACCGCCAGTGATAAGCGCGTTTGCTCCAATGATGGAACGCGCGCCGACTTCTACATCGTCAAGAACAATGACGCCCATCCCGACAAGCACTTCATTGTCGATCTTGCACGCGTGAACGATCGCGTTGTGGCCAATCGTGACCAACTCACCTACGACCGTGGGATAGTCTGTATCAAGATGCACGACGGCGTTGTCCTGAACATTCGAACGCGGGCTGATAATGATGCGATTGATATCGCCGCGCAAAACGGCTCCGTACCAAACGCTCGATTCCTCTTCAAGTGTAACGTCGCCAATAACGGTTGCTCCTGGAACAACCCATGCGCTCGAGTGAATTGTGGGACCTTTCTTCAAACGCGCAGCGATGCCAGCGTGTCCGGTAGGCAACGAATCGGGTTCGATGTGCATTTAATCAAACCTGTAACACCAAACGATGAGCGTCCAACATCCGAATGCGGAGACTTTTGAACCAGTCTCGCCGCGCTGTGCGCCAAGAAAGATTACAAAATTGTAATAAAAAGGCTTGTGTTACACGGAACAATCCGTTTTCATCGCCCGCATGCCTTCGAAAATTACTTTCGCGCTGGGAACTGCGCTGGCTTGGATCGCGCTGTTTTGTTTTGTTGAAACCGGCCTCAGTCAGGATGCCGTCACCGTGCCTGTTGCTGCAAGCGACAATGACGACGTCGATGGCGACGACGACGACCGGGACGATAAATCCCATCGTCGCCACTCACGCAAGACTCGGAATGTGCTAAGCACAGACAACTTATTGTTGACGAACCCAAGTGAACGCTTGTCGCTCGCGGTAACGAACTTCTCCGAAACAGCTGAGGTGGAAGGCGTGGTTGTTACCGGAACGTGGTATGACACCTATCCAGTTCCGTACCCCGCGTTGCCGCCAGTGGAAGGAACGAGGATCAATGCCGGCAAGAAAACTTCATTCGTGAAACCAGAAGAGTTCCCCACGTTCGCTGGCAATGATTACCGAGAGGTAATGGCCACTACACCTGGCATCATCGTCAGCGAAGAGCCCCAATCGCCAATTATCAACTTCGGTTATCGCGGCCTCAATTCGCAGCGCAGTGAGTTCATGCAGGTGCTCGAAGATGGCATCTCCCTGAAGAACGAGCAGTTTGGTTTTCCTGAGACTCACTACACGCCAATTCTCGATGCGGTGGAGCGCATTGAACTCATTCGTGCGGGCGCCGCTTTGCAGTACGGGTGCCAACCCGGAGGAGCCCTCAATTTTGTCATGAAAATGCCGCGCCTGGATGCGCCATTTCATTTCACTACCAGGAATGTATTTGGCAGCTATGGGTATTATCGCAATTACACGGAAGTGGACGGCACGGTCGGCCCCTTCGGGTACTATCTTTACTATGATCACCGACAGCAGGACGGATTCCGCGAGGCCAATAGCGACTACGATCTTAACAACGGCAGCTCGCGTCTTGTGTGGGATGTGACGAAAGATAGCCAACTCATCCTCACGCTCGATTTCTACAACGAAACACACGGCGAACCGGGCGGCATGCGTCGCCGGGAAGAAGTCAATCCGCCAAACTCTGTCTTCGTGGAAGACGGTTTCACTCAGACCAGTCGATTTTTCGATCGGTTCCAGCTCAAGCGTTACTATGCCATGCTCGAGTACCAAAAGTTTTTCTCTGAGAGGACGGAACTCGAGATCAAGGCGTTCGGCGGCTATTTGTCGCGTTGGAGCAAGCGTCAGCGCGGCGGCGGGTTTGGCACACTGCCCAGCGGAGATGCTGCGACTACAAATTCTATTCAGTTGCGCGAAGCCTGGACAGAGGGCGTCGATGCCCGCGTTCGTCACGACTACGATTTGTTCAACAACGTTTCGACCATTGCCGGCGGTATTTATTTCTATCACGCGCTACAGGATCGGACCGATGAGCGCGGCGAAACGCCGGACGCAGAAAGCGGAATGCTTCGCAATTTGAATACCGGTGAAACATGGGACGGCGCCATCTTTGCTGAGAACCGCTTCCATTTTGGGCGGCTTTCGATTGTTCCCGGCATGCGCCTGGAATTTCTAAATCAAAGTGTTGATGAAGAGTTTAATTTTGCGAAGTCACACGCCGATCCACCCGAGCCACTGGCATCGCAGTCCGACTTTAATTTTGTGCCGCTGTTTGGGCTGGGACTCGGCTATGTGCTGGTCGAAGGTCAGCCGATCCTCTCTGGGCCTCCCGTTGCAGGAGAAAAGGGTGCCGAGGCCAAAAATCCTCCTGCGCCGGTCGTCACGGGCTTTGGCCCGCCGCGCGTTGAACTTTACGGGACAGTGTCACAAGCTTATCGCCCAATCACTTACGGTGAGTTGGTGCCGACCGGCGCGAGCAGTGTCGTCAACGGCGACCTGAAGGAAGGGAAGGCGCTTCAATTCGAATATGGAGTTCGCGGTAAGCCGTTCCCGTACCTGAATTTCGACGTAGGCGGCTTCTACTTCACGTTTACTGACCAAATCGGCGAGGTCATTCTGCCGAACGGTTTTACTTCGACCGAAAACGTCGGCGACTCCCGTTACATAGGGTTTGAAGCCGCCACGGAGCTGGACATTCTCTCGCTCATCAACGGCGGCGCGCCAAGCCCCTACGGCAACCTCACCCTCTACGGTAACGTCACGCTGCTGGACGCCGAGTTTACCGGCGGACCTAACGACGGCAAAACGCCGGCCTACGCTCCGAATTATCAGGTGAAGACCGGCGCGATCTATAGCTACAAGAATACTTTCAAACTCGCCATGCTGGGAACGCTCGTGGATGATGAATTCGGCGATGACGGCGATTCGTTCGAAGGCTTCATCCCCGCCTACAACGTCTGGGATCTGACGGCCGAATTTAGGTTTTGGAAGGGGCGAGCCGGGGTGTTCGCGGGTATCAGGAACGTTTTCAACGAAAGTTATTGGGGCGAAGTCCGCGAGGAAGGTATTATGCCCGCGCTGCCGCGGAACTACTACGGCGGGTTCGAATTTTTCTTCTAGCGCAGGCCCAAAAATCTGTAGCTGCGGTCTCTGGGCGTCGAAGCATCTGGTTAGGTGATGACGGCGCTCAGAGAGCGCCGCTACAGCAATAGAATCGGATTTTCTTATTCCCACGTCTGAGCGATTATACCCGCCGGATGCCTGAATCTCCTCGAGAACAAGTCACGCCCTTTGTTTTTTCCGATCCGACCGGTAAACGCTGGCCGCGTCTGCGCCTGATTCTGCTCATCACCGGCATGCTGCTTTTTCTCGGCACGGTGCTCTTCGTTCAGACGCTTTTTGTCGCACCGCAAATGAATGTGCCGTTTTCGCTGCGGCAGTTAAAGGGCCAACTGAAAGCGCTGCAAAAGGAAAATCCGGCCGGCCAACTGTCTCCAGCTTCCCTGCTGTGGCAGAAATTCGGTCAGGCGCGGCAGGCGGCGAAAAAACTGGCCGGAACCGCGCCAACTCCTTCGCCACGGCCGCGGAAGAAACCGCCCAATAACGAGGTGCGACTTGCGTTTTATATCAATGGCGACCCGTACAGTTACGCGTCCCTTCAGCAACACGCTGCGCAGATCACGCATGTTTGCCCGGAATGGATGACCGTTGTCGATGGCATGGGCGATTTGCAAGTTGATGCCGACACCCGCGTGTCAAAGCTGGCTGCCAACAAGGGCATCGCTTTGATGCCGCTGTTAACGAACCAGGTCGGTGACGCCTGGCAGCCGGAAGCCATTGAGAACCTCGCGCACGGGCCCGCGCAACGGCAGGATCGGTTTATCGAACGTGTGCTTTCCGTCTTGCGCAACGCGAAAGCTTCGGGCGTGGTGGTCGATTGGCAGCAAATCGATCCGGCTTACAAAAAAGACATCACCAAATTCATCGACAAGTTCGCCGACGCGTTACACGACGATAACAAGGAGCTGTGGCTGTGCGTTCAGCCCGGCCAGGAGCTCGATTACGTCGACTTCGATGCGCTTGCTGACAACGTGGATCGTTTTGTGGCGATGTTGTTTGATGAAACATCCGACACCGATCCACCGGGGCCGCTGGCGTCCCGGTCGTGGTTTGAAGGCTGGGTGCGCGCTCTGCTGCAAGATTCCGACCCCAAGCAATGGATCATCGCAATCGGCAGTTATGGTTACGATTGGACCATCGGTCGGAAAAAGGCGGAGCTGATCGCTTTTGCCGAGGCGATGAGCCGCGCCAATGATGCCGAAATCAAGAGCGTAGAAGTAAGCGGACCGAGTTACAGCCCGTACTTTTATTTTCAGGATGAAGACAAGGAACACGCCGTCTGGTTTCTGGATGCATTAACGTTCCTCAACCAGGTGCGCGAGGTGCGCGACCAAAAGGCTGGCGGCTTCGCTCTTTATCGGCTCGGCAGCGAAGACCCTGCAATTTGGGATGCGTTAAGCGTCCCGCGAGATTTCAAACTCGACAATCCAACGCGACAGGCGCTCGAAGTCATACCATCCAGCGACACAATAGCTGACGTCGGCGACGGCGAAATTGTGACGGTTGATGAGAATCGCATGGATGGGACCCGAAAGCTCGCCGTGGATGCAGACGGTTATCTCAACGCCAGATACGTCAAGTTTGCGGAGTTCCCAACGCTTTATCACCAAGGCGCCGGCGGCGAGCATCAGGTCGCCATCACTTTCGATGACGGTCCCGACCCGCGATGGACACCGAAGATCCTGGACATTCTCAAAGCAGCGAATGTAAAGGCGGCCTTCTTCCTCGTGGGAGTGAACGCGGAACGCTACCCGGGGCTTGTCCGTCGCATCGTCAACGAAGGACACGAGATCGGGAACCACACTTATTATCATCCGAACCTCGCGCTCTGCTGGCCCGAGCACATCCGACTGGAGTTAAACGCAACCCAGCTATTGCTCGAAACAATAACAGGTCGCGCGACGACATTGTTCCGCCCGCCTTACGCTGCGGATTCGAGTCCGACCCAACTAACCGATTTGGCTCCGCTTAAAATTGCCGAAGACCTGAATTACCTCGTAGTCCTCGAGAATATTGATCCGCAGGATTGGGCGAAGCCCGGAGCGGACATCATCCTGCGGCGGATCAAACAACAAAGGCACGATGGCAGCGTGATCCTGCTACATGATGCGGGTGGAGACCGCTCGCAGACAGTCGAGGCGCTTCCGCACATCTTAGATTGGCTGCATACGCGAGGCGACACCGTAGTGCCTTTGAGCACGCTGCTGGGCACAACGCGCGACGCAGTGATGCCGCCCTTGCAACCCAATGGCCAATCGCTCACCCGCTTCGTGAGCAGCACCGGCTTTCGCATTTATCACAGCATCGAACAATTTCTCTGGGCGTTCATGATTGTGGCGACGGCGTTGGTGGTAGCTCGCACCCTGGTTGTCATCTGGCTTGCGTATCGTTTTCGGCGTGGACCTAAAACAGATTTCGCCGAGCCGGTCAGCGTGGTGATGGCTGCTTACAACGAAGGAAAAGTGATCGCGGAAACTTTGCGCACGCTGCTTGCCACAGATTACAAAGGCGAAATTGAAGTTGTCGTCGTGGACGACGGTTCGCATGACCAAACTGCCGCGGAAGTCGAGCACGTCGCACATAGCGAGCCGCGCGTCCGATTGTTGCACCAGGAAAATCACGGGAAAGCCCGCGCTTTGCAACGTGGTCTTGCCGTCGCGCGCCATGGCATCATTGTTTTCATTGACGCTGATACGCAATGTCAGCGCGATACGCTCCCACGTTTGCTAGAGCCATTTGCTGATGCACGGATCGGCGCAGTATCAGGCCACGCAAAGGTCGGAAATTTGCGGACGTTCATCGCTCGTTGCCAGGCACTGGAATACACCTGCGGTTTTAACCTCGATCGGCGCGCTTACAATCGCTGGAACTGCATCACCGTGGTGCCAGGCGCGATCAGCGCCGTTCGCAAAGACGCGATCGATGAAGCAGGCGGGCTGAGTCTGCAGACCCTCGCTGAAGACACTGATCTCACTCTCTCGTTGCATAGACAGCGGCAGCGCATCGTGTATGTGCCCGGCGCGATAGCGTGGACAGAAGCGCCTGAAACTGTCCGCACACTTGCGCGACAACGGTCTCGGTGGGCGTATGGCACGCTGCAATGTCTTTGGAAACACCGCGACATGGTGTTCAACTGGAACTATCGCGCGCTTGGCTGGTTCAGTTTGCCCACCATTTGGTTTTTCCAAATCATCCTCGTCGCTGTGACGCCAATGGTGGACCTGTTCCTGATTGCGTCACTGCCGTTCGGCGCTTGGAACGCGGTGTTGCCATTCATTATCATTTTCCTGGCGATGGACGTGATCCTCGCCACGCTCGCCTGCCTGCTCGAGCGCGACCCGATTGTGCGCGCCTGGCGAATCTTGCCAATGCGACTGCTTTACCGTCCCATGCTCAGTTACTGCATCTGGAAAGCGATCCTGCGCGCGATCAAAGGCGCATGGGTCAGCTGGGGCAAACTCGAGCGCACCGCCAGCGTGCCCGTGCGCGCATAATCAAGAAACACGCCTGCACGTCGATAACGCCGCCGTCGCGCGCGATGTCACTTGCGCGCTTGTGATCCCGCGCTTTTCAGTCCAACGGACCCTTCATCCAACGCAGCGGCTTGCCATTGCGTAAATGTTTTGACACGATATTCGGCGTGTCGCCCTCCACCGCAACAGTGGCTTCCTCTCCGAAGTTACTCGATCGCGTCCGCTGGC
>WNFQ01002836.1_pt1 | contig 14599 bp, 20 predicted proteins | sample 5400171 | NCBI WGS metagenome assembly WNFQ01 (sample SAMN13153356, study PRJNA577476) | soil metagenome | isolation source: 20 cm soil under Madrone tree | place: USA:California | collected 2016-06-14
GCGGCGCAATCGGTGACGAATTTCGCCACCGTTGCGGGCGCCGCCGGATACGGCGACACCCCGTTGAGTTCACACCAACGCGCAAACATCGGCGCGGCGCGCCATCGCGCCTGGGCGAGCGCGGCCAGAACCGGACTTGTCATCTTGCGCGTTACCGTTTGGCTTTTCGCAACGCCTCATGAACGCCGCCCATTTTCTTGCGCAATTCCATCAGCTGCACCCGTCGCCGAAGGTTGTGCGAACCCGAATCGATTTCGCCTCTCAACTCGGCGTCGAAATTCTCCAGCGCCGCTGCGCGCTTCTTCAGGCCATAGAGTGCGAAGTGTTCAGCCATCTCCTCGACCGGCATCGGTTGGCCGTCGATCTTTTCGGTGACGGATTGCATTCGTCCAATGAAATCCTGGTCGTCATCTGCCATCGGCGGTCTCCTTTAAGGCGCAGATCGTCGTTCCGGGGCAATCCCCAGCGCTGAAAATGAAATCACATCGAGAATACGGATCGCGCTAACGTGGTCGCGGGGTTAACCACGGCTGCAACGGATCGTCGACGTAGAACCCGCGTAGCTGGTCGTCCGGCGACGACGGCATCGCTTGCGTCGGATTTTGCGGATCGAAACCTGCGAGAGCGGCGATCCAGTTGGCGATGCGGCTGCTGGAATTCGAACTGCCGGGGAGAGCGAACTGCACCGCCGGCGCGCTCGGCTCAAATCCAGATGCCGGCGAATTATTGCCGCTCATCAGGCTCAGTGATCGCGCCAGCATAACATTGAAAGCATCCGGCTTCCGTTGATTCGGAGCAAGCGGATTTATCGGCGATAATGGACCAAGATTCGGAAATATCACATTCTGATCACTGGTATTCGGAAGTGATTCTCGAGGAACCTCGATCTGGTCGTTCGGCTCATTTTCTTTCCTGATTGTCTCGAAGGCCTTAGCATAATTCTTTAGATCGGTAACTGCCCCTCCGAGTATGTCGGATGGGTCATCTACACGACCCTGCAACTTTTGTATTGAATAGATGAAGGCATTTAGATCGGAAGCGAGCGTATGCGAATCTTTTTGGACGCCATCGGGATAATATGATTGGTTGCCTGACAATATGTCGGCCAATTCCTTGCGAATTAAATTGTGCACCTTTGAACGATCGGCCTCCGTGATCGTTGCCGCAGGATTCAAGGGCGCTAGATAACGCTTTTCGATCGTAGCCAATTGGCCTCCTTGAATTTTCACCGCGGTTTGTAATTTGGCATCGAGCGAGCGCGTCCCGACGACAGGAGCGCATACATCACTGGGATGCTGGATGTGGGGGCTAACCTAAGCCACTGCGAACACTCGTTGCGCGTTCGTCGCTTCCAATGGTGCCGTCAGGTCATTTTGTGTTCGAAAATCGAAGATACAAAACACCGACTAAGATGTTTTGAATGAATTCATTCCTTTTTCGTGCTCGTCCTTCGAAAACAGGAAGGCGAATTGTAGTCCCTCGTACATCGCGATAAACCGATTCGACGCCATCCGTAAAATAGCAGCAACCAAGCCGCTGACCGGAAACCCCAACATGCACCTCGTTGTGATCTGGACGCCAAAAGGTCAGAGAAATCGTTAATTCTGCTTTCTCTAAGTTGATTTCACATGCTTGCCGGTATTCGCACTTCTCAGTCCTGGCCGCCTCGATCAGATCGCCGGTATCAAGCGCATAGGAAACGGCGTAATCGCCGGCTGATGCACTGACGCTCGATAGAAAAAGAAACGCCGGAAGCACAACGTATGCTGCACGCAACAACACGGCATCCCTCCGAATATGATTGCGTTAGATGCCTTCGCAATGGACCCTCTCAGTCCATAGAACGAAACAAGAACTTCGTCAACCCCAAGATGCCTTCGAGGTTTTTGCCTCCGCCGATCAACGCTTGCTCGACCGCTTAGCGTTGTACAGCGCGACCGCGTCCTTGATGTTGCCCGAGCTTGCGAGCCGCGCACTAAGCGTCCGCACGTCCGCATGCTCGCGCTCGGCGGCGGTGCGGGCGACGCCGGGGCGTTGCACCGGCGGCACCGGTTTGGCGGCGGCCGCGTCCTTGGCCTTCATCATCAGGCGATATTTTCTGAACAATTCGGCCGGTTCGACGCCGCTTACCTTGGCGGAGGCGACGATCTCGGCCGAGACGGCGGCTTGCGTTTCTTTCGACTCGCCTTTCAACAGGGTTTCAAGGCGCGCATCTTCGGACTTGGCATAGTTCTGAAAATTTTGTCGCGCCATTTCGGCCTGGTGCCGGCTCTCTTGCTGGCGTTGCGCGAATAATTGCTCGGTGGTCGCGATCATCGCCTGGACGCGTGCGAATTTTTGCGGGTCTTGCCGAGACATCTGCTCGAGCGCCGCGGGCAGGCTTTCCGGCGCGACGCTAGCGAGCTCGGGAAACTGGCCGAGAAAACTCACCTGCGCAATTTGCGTCGCCGCCGTCAAGCCGTCGAGATAGCTCTGCCGGGTTTTCTCCGCCTCGCCGATCTTTTCCTCGATGGCCTGAATCACCTGCGGGTGTTGCAGCGCCTTTTCAAGTTCGGGATCGAGTTCCGAAGCCGCGCGATTGTCGTCTCGCTCTGCCTTGTCGTCCCGTGGAATGTCGGATGCGGCTTTGTCGGCATCTGGCTTATCTACTTTGGGCTGCGGCGGCTCAAAGCCGTAAAACTCGGCGGCGTCCGGATCCTTGGCCAGAGCCTCAATGCGCAACGCATCGACGCGCGCCGCGAGCGCTTTACCGGATACATCTTCCATCGCAAGTTTATCGAGCGCGGTCGCATCGGCGTAGTCCCGGGCAGCACGCACCAGCGTGATCGCCTCATTCGCCGGAACCGGCTTGCCGTTGTCGGCGGTATATTCCCGGATGACGGTATCGCCTGAAAGGTTCGATCGCTCCGCCGCCGCCTCACGCAGAGATGCGCTGTCGCTGCCGAATGCCTCTTTCGCGTCTTTCTTCTTCGGGTCCGCCATCGGCGCGAAGCCGGCATTGGCCAGTTCAAATGCAGCGCCCGTCAGCGCGGAAGCGGGTTCATTGGCCATATTGGCACTCCGGTGGGAACGAAATTGGTTCTGTTGCTACGCAGCGAGCCGGCGAGATTTATTGTCGTGAGTGACCTTGCCAGGTTGCGGCCACGAGAACAGCGTTCAGCGGCCGACTTCGACGGTCCGATTCTTTTTGAAGTATTGGATTCAAGGTGACGGATGCTAACCGCGTGCGGAGCATGGCGACGGTCGTAAATAATCACAGAAAGTACCGCCGATATTGACGACGAGAGAGTGACGATCAACTAATGCGGTGAATATACTTTCATCTTAACAATAATTTCTTGAACAGTATTGTCAACGATCGACTTTCCCTGTGTCTCGAAGAGATCGAGAAACTTAACGGTGGCGCGTTATCGGTTTTGGTTGAACCAGACCTCTTCGTCGTTCGGTCCCCATTCTTTCGGTTCCAACGGATCGGGTCTATCGCCGTTCTGAAGACACAACCTCCACCGATCTTTTGCGCGTTCCGTACATCCGCTTAGAAAATCTCGGTGAGCGTATTCTTCAATGCGCCCGTAGCATCTGCTCGTCTCCAATCCCAGTCTTTCACCACATTGATCGTCATCGTCATCATCTTTACTTCGTCTTTTGTTTCCGCCACCTCCCCTATTTCCACCAAATCCCTTGCCGTTAAGATTGCCGCGAAACAGTTGCAGGATCGCCCCAGCGGCCTTCATCCAATCCGGGATTTCAGGCATTGGAATCGGTGACGGGGACACCGGCGGAGGAAATGGAAGTGGTATTCCTCCAAGCCGAAAGCCAGCCTGAATGACGTTGGCGTTGTTATTGGGCTGTTGGCCCGTCAGCGCCTGCGCAATCATCGTTTTTCCGGCTTCGGGACTGACGGTCGCGAGCATGGCGTCGTGATCGCCAAGGACGGGTAGCAACGCTTGATATTGCGAATTTAGATTTGGAGCAGCCGATTGCGGGTTGGCTAACGGCTGTCCGATGTCCGGCCAAGGCATCGACTGAAGTGGTTGCGATTGCGGAATAGATACGGGCCGATCGAACCCCGCACCCGATTGATCCTGACCCATCTGCGGTTGCACCGCGCGCAGCCGCGCGAGCAAGCCGCCGCCTTCCCCGAATTGCTGGGGATCGAAATAGCCGTCGAACAGACCCATCAGGCGGTGCGGATTTTTCGGGAAGTCTCGGTCGCGGCGCGATAATCCACCGCCTTGTAGCCGTTGATCTCGATCACCGCCTCGGGCGCGGTCTTCTCCACGTCCTGCGCCATCAGGCCGATGTGATAGGCCGGCGCGCCTTTGTAGCGAAAGCCGTATACCGGCGTGCCATCGAACAACGTGCCGACTTGTTCGATGTCTTCTTTCAGCCGCGTGTCAGATGGCAGGAATTTGAGAATATTGCCGATGCCGCTCGCGATTTTTCCGAATTGATCCACCCCGCTCAGCTCCTGCGTATTTGTCGTGGTGCCGTTGGTCTGCGAACCCAACCCCGCGATCGGAACGCCGATTTGCGAAAGCACGCCCAAGGCTTGAACCGGGATACCTCTCCGCTGCGCTTCCTCGGCCAAGGTGGCGTTGGCGCCGTAATTCTGCGCGGCGAGTGCGGATTGCGCCGCCGTGACGCCCTGTCCCTGATTGGCGAGATAGTTCTGTTGCAAGCCTGCAAGCGTACCGGCCGCAGTGTTGCCCGCGTTGTAGAGCGCGTTCGCGGCATTGAACTGGTTGGCAACGTCTTGATTGTATTGCGCGGCGATGACCGGCGCTTCGCCGGCGGCGACGCCACGGCCATAGGCCTGCTGATTGGCGCCGGAAAAATCGCGGCCGGCGGCGGCGAATTGTCCGTTCACCGAATTTCCGACGTCGGTTTGAATTTGCGCGAGTTGCGCCGCGAGCGCGGGGTTGTTGCCGATGAGGCTGCCATCGGCGTAAGGCGTCAATTGGCTCTGCAAGGTATTCAGATTTCCCTGCACGTTGGCGGCTTGCGCATTCGCACCGCCGCCATTCAAAAGCGATTGCGCGTAGCTGTTGATCTGCCCGGCGAAAGGGTCGCCCTGCGCGGCGTTGCTTTGCAACGTGTTGAGCGCACCGGTTTCCGCACCCGTCAGGCCGGTATTGTTCAGATTGGTGCCGAGCTGACCGAGAATACCTTGCAGGACCGGCTGCGCCGCTTGCCATGGCGCGGTCTGCGACTGCTGCGTTTGTGTCGACGACGATTGTCCGCCCATCGGTTTGAATCCTTTTCTATTGGTCTTCGTTCGTGAAATGCGTAAACCGAGCGCTAACGTCGGAGCATGCTAACGTCTGTGCGGCCCTGAATGCCTGCTGAGATCTTGTGGCGCGGCGTCACGCATTGGCCGAGCATTGTTGGCGCGGCTCGGTGGCTACCGATGGATCGAGCGCCAAGCCCCTGCAGTCATGGTTCTTGCTCATAGTCATGGGCCGTCGACCGATTGCTGTTTTCTCTGTAGGTATTCCAAGACCTGATCGTTGAAACAACGTTCAAAAAGAAGCCGATCAAGCAGAGACAACCAAAGATCGTTTGCTGGAAAGAAAAAAATGATAACGAAATACTGAGGAGGGCTACACACCCGCCCGCCAGAGACTTCACGTAATCGGCCTGCAGCGATAACGACGTTTAAGGACTCAGGACGATTACCGGGAATGCATAACGTGAGGTCAGCGGGTCTTGGAATTGCGTTGGAAATGACTCGATCAACGAATTGTAGACGATCTGATATCTGACGATTGACCAGATCGCAGCGATAAGACCCAAAACCGCAAAAATAGCACCCATTCTTTTATCTCTACTCCAGAGCTAAATTACCAAACCTCGCATCACGGCTATTAAGTAGACGACGAAACTCCTTTGGCTCTCCAATATCAGCGGTAGTCGCCGGCCGTGCGTCGCGGGACGAGCAAACGAAAAAACTCGCAACAAGAAGCGACGTTGCAAGCAGGAGTCCAAAGGATTCGTGTTGGCGTAAGAAGCGTCGATGCTTGGATGACAGGGCGGCGGCGCGAGCGCGCGGACTAAAAAACATATTCAACTCGGCCAGAATTCCAGCGACCCATCTCGCTTGCAGCTACGCTTTCTGTTGCTAGAACAAAACAGGAACTGCGTCAATCCGTTGGAAGGGGGCGTTCAATCACCAGTAGATGCCGTCACTCCCGCGTGATTGCGCCCTTCGCGCTTGACCGCCGCAAAGGCCTTACGCATTGTCTTAGATCATGATGCGACGCAGGCACGAACCATGACAACCGAGTCGTCCTCGCAGATAATCGAGCCATCGCCAGAGGGCGCCAAGCGCCCACCCCCACTATCGCGCCGGGTGGTTGCATTCTTGGTGAGCTGGTTTTTTAGCTGGCCCGTTTTGGTCTACGCTTATCTTCCATCGATAACGCCGCCCGCTAGCACGCTTGAAATTTGCCTGCTCGGCGCTGGTACTTTCCTTTGGTTCGTGTCTTGCCTTGGAATCTACAGCGCATTGTTCGACATGGCCGAAGCACGCTGGCCGGTGATGGGGCCAATCCGGAAAATCCTGAGGTTTCTTTTCAGTATGCTTCGCGCTTACGGCGGCCACCACTCTTCGTAAGCCACTACGCGAGGACGCGCCTATTTTCACTGTGACACGACTCGCCTGCTGAGATACCGCGTCGCCGCGAGCGCGGCGGGAAGTCCGCGACGGATCACCGGATAGGCCTTCTGCAACGTCTGCCCCATTTGGCTATCTGGTAACGCTTCTTCCAATGCCTGAACCGCGACTCCGGGAGCAACAGCGTGCTTCGCTAAAGTCCCGGGAAGCGCACGTAGTGCCGTAGCCGCAGCTTGCCCGCCGCGAAGCGCTCCCAATGCTGTTCCACTAAGGATCAATGGCGCCATTTCGCCGATTGTTTCCGCGTAGCGTCCAGCTCTGCTTTTAGGTTGATAAAATTCGGCGGCGTGTCCCTCTATCCAATGCCGGATGGGATCGGCCGTAAGCGTATCTCTGATCCAATCAGGCGCATCAGCAGATAAGTCCGGATACCCCGCCGCACGCCTAAGACCATTGGCGACCAAATTGTTCGGGAAATAGCCGAAGCCAGTCAGTATGTCACCGGGCAGCCCTGCCGCATTGACAACACCGTTGGCGAGGCCGATGCCCGCCGACTTCGCGATGTCGATAGGGTCAAGCGGAGCACCTTGATTAGGGGTGAGGTTCCTCACTCCCCGTGCTAGCGCGTAATCGGTCTCGTCTTGCTGAACGGCTTCGGGCTGTGTTGATGCCTCTGCCTGTGGCGCAGAAGAACCGGCCGTCGGTAGAGTACCAGCTTTAGGATCATACGGAGAATAAGCATTGGACGGCCGGACGACGATACGGGTCAGCGGAGTTTGCTCATAATCCGATGCCTGCTGACCGGTTAGGTTTTGTCCACTGTCTCCGGGGATTTGGGGGCTTAGCTCAGCACCCGGCTCAACCTGGCTCTGCTGCATCTGCAGCGCCATCAGCCTACCGAGCAGGCCGCCTTGCGGGCTGTCATAGTTGCCGGGATCGAATCCAGGCGCGCCGGTCGAAGGTGAGCCGGAATCAGCACCTGGTTGAATCTGGCCCGACTCCACGATCGCCTGCAGCCTTCCGAGAAAACCGCCCGCGCCCTCCCCACCAAAGGTTTGCGGATCGAACTCCTCCGCGTCGCGAAAATTCAGGACGGGCATCGGCTCAACTCCTTATCCATGATGACGTGCTTTTGCTCAAAGCCGTCGAGCACATAAAGCCAACCCTTGCGGCCGTAGATGCGCAGGCGCGCGCAGCCTTCGGCTTTGGCGTAAGTCTCGATCTGCTCGATCAGTGGCAGCCATCGCTTCATGTCGGAGCCGCCGCACACCGTGATGATGCAGACCTTGCCGATCTCGGAGTTGATCAGGATGGTCGCGGCAGTGGACTCGACCGTCCGTCCGTTCCACGCCATCCACAACAGGCTTCGGCCGGAAAGAATGTCGGCCTCGATATCCGAAAACGCGTTCAGTTTGGTCCGGCAGCAGGCGGCTTTCAGCAAAGGGCTCGCAAGCGGCCAGATCTCGTGAACCCGTTTTGGATCGACGCAAACAAGCTCAACCGATGAGGGCATAGAGGAAGGCTCGTCCCGTGGTGGCGGAGTTGGCGTGGGTAATGGTGAACGCGCCGTTGGCCACGGCCGAGACGTACATGGTGCCGTTGCCGGCCTCAAGCGCCGCGTTCGCGGTGATCGGCGTGAACAACGGTACCGATCCGGCCGCGCAATTTTTATCCGTTACGACGGTAGTGGCCGCGCTCGTCGCCAGCGTCACCGATCCGACCGCGTTCGATCGCCCTGCCGCGAGCTGCTGAACGGCGAGGATGATCTTCTTCAGATCGGTCTCGGTAATCCCGGGAACGTAAGCCGTCATAGCCGCCATGTCTCCGGTTTTTCGGGATCGTAATCCGGTGACAGCCAGCCGTTCTCGATGTAGCGCTTGATGTTGGCGCGATGAACCGGATTGAGCCGCGTGAACGGGGAATAGGCAGGACATCCGTTGGTAGAATTGATCCTGCGGCGAATGTGGGGATTGGTCCAAAACCACATTTCCTGAGTCGCATTGTTGAACGTCGCCCATTCGACGTCCTCGAGATGCGAGAGAACGCCGATGCAGGTGGCAGGACCATACGGCGTCATGACATGAAAGGGCTCGATCGGCGTCATCGAATATTTCCTCTCACAACGTGCCGCTGGTCGTGAGATCGGGAACGACGCCGGCGGCGAACGTCCAGGACGTCGCCGCCGGGATCCGCACCTTGAAGCGCGAATAGCGGGTGTCCCGCCTGAGGTCGCAGCGCCCGGTTCTCGCATTGACTGGCACTTCCGTTCCCACTGTCGCGGCCGAAGATGGCGTATCGCGATAGGATACCGATCCAAACAACGTGGCCGCATCCGTCACGGGACGAAAACCTCGGATCGTGACGCGGCTTTCGTCCGCGCCCTGCTCCGCGCTTTCAAGGGTTGCCTCTAAATTGGTCCCGCGGAAGAAGCCGAGCACATGCGCGCTTGAGAATTGCGCGATTTCCGGCTGCACCGCGGTCGCATAAGCATCGAGGCTCAGCGTCATGGCGTCGAGTGAGCCGGCGACCGTGCCTCCGGAAATATACGCGTTTGCAAATGACGAGCCGACGAGATCGAAATGCGTGCCGTCGACGACGGTGATCTTCCAATTCTCGGCGTTTGCCTCGACGGTCCCGATAACTCCGCCAATGGAAATGAGCTTCCCCGTCGCCAGTGTGGCCGTGGAGTCAACGGCGATGCGGATCAAGCCGGAGCCGTTATTTGTTGCCCCCGTGATCGCAATCGTGCCGGGCGCGAGCGTATCGAGATTTTCCAACGTCAATCCAGTTTGCGACATGCCCAGCAAAAATTCTCCGGTAACGGAGACCGGGAAAAATCGGTCCAGCAAAAAATCATAGCCGAGCAATTTGTCGTAAATCCCGACCGCGCCGGAATTGGATTTGTAGGCCCAATAAACCCGCGTGCTTCGCGGATCGGCTGCCCCCATGAACAATTGCAGATTGCCGTTGTCGAGATCGGCGAGGAATGTACGGTCGACCTTCTCGCGACCGATCTGCACCGGCACGCCGCCGGGTTCGATCTTGTGAAAGCCCTGGCCGGCATGGAAGAAAATTCGCTCGCCTGCGCGAATGATCGAATAGGGCGCGTAGAGCCCCTTGTCTTGCGTGATGCGGTCGATCTGAAAGATGATCGGCGAGCCCGGCACGTAGGACATTCGCCGGATCGCCTGGTCCTGAAAGATGATCCCGGCCTCGCCGCCGGCGACACCGCGAACAATGCCGCCATCGGGAAAATCCTGGAAGTCCGAGGAATTGATGCCGCTGGTCCAGCTTGTGGCCGCGTTGAAGCTGTTCAGCCCCGACCACTGGATTCGATAGGGCGTCGAAAGCAACCCGGATAGTACCAGGAAGCGCCCGACCACGCTGATATAGGCCGCTTGCGGCGGCGTACCCAAGGCGTTGCTAAAGGCCGTCGCGGACGACAGATCGAACACCTGCAAAACGGCATTGGCTTGCGTGGCAAATACGAGATTGCCGGTTTGAGCGAATTGCCATTGGGAGGTCGAACTCAGCGCGCTATAGCTGCCGCCGCCGAATGAAACGTCCGCCCATGTGAAATCGGTGTTGTTGAGCCTGTAGAGCTTGGTGGAAGTCCCAGCGAATGTGATGACCGTTCCATCCGATTTCAGCGCGTAGAACGCACCCCTGCAGGCGGAGGGAAGCGCCGACGTATAGGCCGAAAAGGATGGAAAAGGCCCGTAGCCGTCGCCGCGCGGAATCACGTTCAGGATATTCTTTGTGGCCTGGCCTTCATAATCGCTGACGTCGGGGCGATAGTCGCCATAAGCGAGAAGCGGCATGGTTCACTCTTCCAGGGATAAGGTTGGCGACTAAGGTTCGGCGCGCCGAAGTACGCGCTTTATTCCTTCGTCCAACTCGACGATGGAGATCCGCTCGGTGCCCATGTGTTGGCGAGCACAGATAACGACGTCCAGGATTCGGTCGGCATCGTCGAATGGCTCCAGCCGCTTGCTTCAACCGCCGCGTTTTCCCAGCCCTCGGTTTCGAACGGGCGTCGCACCCAGGCCTCGAAAGCCCTGGTGAAACTCGCAGCGAAACCCGTCAGCGCATAACCGCCGATCGATGCATTTAGCGCGGTCGCAAATGGTGCGACTCCTATAAGTGAGAACGTCGCGGGCGCGGTATTGGGCCGACTCGGCGGTAAGGTGCGTGCTGCGGGTATGTCGGCAAGAAAGCGAAAAGAGATAGCAAAAAAGGCCACTAAAACCCGATGGGGGACCGCTAGGCCGCCGCCATATTATAAGTATATGGAATTACTAATAATTTTCTGATTTGTTTTTGATTGGGTTTTCTCGGCATTCTGATTCATGCTGGCACTTGAAAACTAGAGTGCTAACGGTTATTACTGTGACATTCCAGCAAAAAGGGCCTGCACCAATAGGCGCAAGCCCTTTTCGTTAGAAAAGTAGACACAGAAGCATCATAGCTGAGTGGCTTGTTTGTATAGTCTGCCCGGCTGTAGTGCCAGGTGTGTAGCCCGGAGAGGTGGCTGAGTGGCTTAAAGCAGTGGACTGTCATTCCACCGCAGGGACGCATCAACGACCCTGCCACGGGTTCGAATCCCGTTCTCTCCGCCAACATAGCAAAGGACCCGAACCATGGGAAAGATAGATAAATACCTGAACTTCGTCAAGGAGCAGGTGGCCGTACAGCAAAAATTGGCCATTAAATATGAAGATTCTCCTTTCAGGAGCGGTCAGCATCTCGAATCAGCGAAGAATTTAACGGACTTAGTCGATTTTCTAACGGATATTCAGAAAAAGGGAACCGGCGACCTTTCCTACCTTAATCGGGGAAACAACCCGGCCAAAAAGCTACATCTTACCTACGAGGACATCAAAGACCTTCGGGAGGAGCAGCTTAAGGAGCTGAACCTGACGGAGGCTGATCGCCAAGACCTGATCGTAGAGCACATCATCGCGCAAAACGGCGGATACCATTCGCTCGATCGCATTATGGTAGACCTATTTAAGGAGGTAGGCGGAGCCTTTCCCATAAGGAAGGAAATCATTTCCCGTCTGTACCGGATGGTTTCAAAGGGCATGATCTACAACGTTCCCGGTAAAAAGGGGGTCTACTCAACTTATGAATTGACCGAGCAGGAAGCCAAGAAACTGTTCGGAATTGATGCTGATTCAGAGGAAAAAGAGGCAGCTACACAACCGACACCTTCCGAAAACGCTACTATCGCACCTCAGCCGCCCAAGCCACAACTTCCCCGAGCTGGAGGGTTCCAAGCCCGACCTAAGTTCTCAAGCAGCACGAGTACGATAATTCGGCGCTAAATTTAAAACTGAACTTTTTGCGCGCCGAGGCAAGCGCTTTATTCTTTCGTCCAACTCGACGATGGAGACCCGTTCGGCGCCCACGCGTTGGTGGGGATAGGTGGCGAGGTCCAGGACCTGGTCGGAGCCGTCGAAGGGCTCCAGCCACTTGCTTCCACCGCTGCTTTTTCCCAGCTCTCGGTTTCGAACGGACGTCGCACCCACGCTTCGAAGTCCCTGGTGAAACTCGCCGCAAAGCTCGTCAGAACATAGCCGCCAATCGACACGTTTAACGCCGTCGCGAATGGTGCGGCTCCTGCAAGCGAGAACGTCGCGGGCGTGGCGATCCACTTTGTCGACGTACTGATCGAAAATCCGCTCAAGCCAAAAGAGCCCGCGATCGCAAGCTCCGCGATCCTGTCGGCCACGGTAACGCCGGCGAACGCGAAGGAGGCTGATAAAGCCACCTCGCTCAGCAGATCGAATTGAGCAATTCCATTTAAGGCGTAAGCGCCGGTTGCGGCGGCGACGGTATCCTTGAAGGCCTCGCTGTTTCCGGAGAGCGAGTAGACCCCCGCGCTTACAAGCTCAGCGTCCGAGAAAGTGACCGAGAATCCCGCAACGACATAGGCGGCGCCAGCCGCCGGCTCGGATACCGCGAAATTCTCTGTGACGACCGCAAGCGTGAAGCTTCCCGTGTTCGCCGGCAGAAGGACCGACGACGAGGATGCGACATACGAGCCCCAAGGGAACTGGCCGTAGGCTCCAAAGCCGTAAAGCACGGTACGTTACTCCGCAACCGCGGCCGGCATGGCGACGGCCAACACAACGTTGTCATCGAAGTTGGTGGTTGCTCGCATCGATGATCCTCCCTGCCCGTTCCGCGGCGTGCCCGACCGCTTCCACAACACCGGACACCATCTCGTTGCGAAAGGATTCGACCGCGGCGCCGGTCTGTCGCTGGGTCTGCGCATTCTCGATCAGAAGAATCGGTAACAACGCGACCGCGCAACGCCAATCGTCCATGATCTCTTCGGATTGCGGGTTCTTGCCGACAACGCGCGTCCACCAAGGACATTTGTGGCAAACCCTCGACATCTCTTCCTTGTGCAAAGGGCATATCGGCCCTTCGTCGGCATGCGGGATTTTGACCATCAATTTTTACTCGCCAGGATCACGTCGATGTACTGTATCGACATGGTGATGGTGTGATTGTGAGACCCGTTGCCCCCATGATCGATTACGTTACTGTTGTTAGTTCCTAAAGTCTGTCCAGTACCGTCGTGAAACTGAACGGTTGTATTGCTAACGGATACTGCAAAATTACCGGTAATTAAGCCGGTTGGGCACTCCGCAGTTGATAGCGTGTGATTGCCGACCACCGTTTGCGCGTTCACGACGGAGAAGGCGTTGGTGCCCCCGCCACCCAAAGGACCGCCATTGGCGCTTACGACTCTCAAGAGCTTGTCGTTTTGCGTGACGATCCTGGTCCAGCCGATCGGTGCCACCGCCTGCCAAAAAAGCAGCGTGGTTCCGCGCGCGAAGCTTTGCCCGATCTTCTGCTTCGATCCGGGAAGGCCTCCGAACATTTAAAACTCCGCGTGATCTGAATGAACGGAGATAGTTTTGCCGGCAGTAACGGCTGCACCGGCATTGACGACAAGCGTGTCGCCGCTTTCCATGAACAAATATGATTGTCCATCCTGATCGCGCGCCAGGTTCGGAACCACAGTCAACAAATCGACCGGTGCGACGCCGCTTGCATTTCCGGAGCTGGCCGGAACCGAAGTCGTCGCGAGAAGAAACGTCGTGGCACTACGAACGAGCGACACGGCTATGGTCTGCGTCGCGGTGTCGGTCGAGGTCGCAATCAGGTTAACCACTTTGTTGCCGTTGGCTCCGGCGGTGACGACGGTGACCGACGCGGTGCCCGTCGCGTTCAGCACTTGCGCCAGGGCTTTGCGGGGCATCCTCGGTAGCGTCGGAAATACGTTTTGTGTAAAGCTCACTTAAATACCCCCTCCAATACGCTGCGCCTGAAAAGCAAGAATTGCTTGCGCGCCTTGTGCCGTCAGCGTCACGATGCAGGTCGCGGAGCCGGAAAGATTGATCGCGGCGCCGATGTTGGACGAATCGAAGACATTCCGCGTGACGGTGGTCCCGCCGCCGCCGACCACGCCCCAGCCATCTTCGAAATTGGCGCCGTCGCTGATCGAATATTCGACGATGTCGCCATTGTTGAAGATGGACAGCGGTTGAAAACCGGCGATCGCCGAGGTCGTCGTGAATGGCGAGCTTGTCCCCGTCGTCGTGACGTTGACGTTGACCCGGTTTCCGGCCTTGCCCGCCATTACGATGTCTGCCCGCTCAACACCGCCGAGATGGTGGCGATTTGGTTCATGACGCCGGGCAATCCGGCCTCGGACGCCGCAATCTCTTGATTGAGCGTGTCGAGCTGCGACTGAATCCCCGATAGAGTTTGTTGGACCAGCGCGTCGCGCTGATCGCGCAAAGGCAAGGACTTCGCCAAAGCGGCGTCGCGCTGTTGGCACAGCGCGGTGAATTGCTGTTTGATCAGCGTTACGGTGTCGGCCATGATTGTCCCCGATTTATGCCAGCGTGAAGATGCCGTTCGTTTGATCCAGCGAAACGGTGAAGGTGTTGCCGTTAGTCAAAG
>WNFQ01002710.1_pt1 | contig 14592 bp, 13 predicted proteins | sample 5400171 | NCBI WGS metagenome assembly WNFQ01 (sample SAMN13153356, study PRJNA577476) | soil metagenome | isolation source: 20 cm soil under Madrone tree | place: USA:California | collected 2016-06-14
CAGTTGCTTTATCGGGCACGGTTGCTTCGATGTCGCGTTCGATGATTCCCTTGCCCAGGTGTTCGGCTGCGGCTGCGTGGCCGGCGCGCCACTCGTCATCCTCGCGCACGTCAATCAGACGCGCATCGCGGTTTAACCCAATTCGATCGCGTGTGTCGGCGACGGTCACTTCTTTGGTCCTTCGCTTCGCTTCGTCGACTAATTTTAGAAAGCCTGCGGAATGATTCATAAGGATTGTCCTTTCTACGCCTGTAGTTCTCTTGACCCGGTCGCTACCGCTCCCGGTTCTGTACTTGAGTCCATGGTCGGGTTATGACGGCTTCACATATGTGGTGCCAAGCGCTCCTAACGGAGTCTCAGATTCTTCGAACCGCGAGCTGCTATAAACATCCAGCTCCTACAGAGCCGAGAAGCCAATTGGCTCAATCACCGGCGAGCGATTATAATGCGAGTCTTTCGAAATGCACTAAAAACTGTAGCGCAAGTTGTTGACTTGCGGAGCTGCTTACGCAACTTAACAAGTTGCGCTACAACAGTTCAGAGAGGACTTGAGTTGGCAAACGAACAATTTGATGTGACGGTGATCGGCAGCGGCCCGGGCGGCTATGTGGCCGCGATTCGCGCCGGGCAATTGGGTTTGAAAGTCGCGATTATCGAGAAGGACAAACGTCTGGGCGGCACGTGCACTTTGCGCGGTTGCATCCCGACAAAACAACTGCTGCAGTCGGCGCATGTGTACGAACAAATGCAGCACGCGGCTGACTTCGGCGTGCAGGCGACGGGCATCCAATTGGCTTTTGCGGACGTGCAGAAGCGCAAAGACAAGGTGGTGATGAAGAACTCGAAAGGCATCGAGTTCCTGATGAAAAAGAACAAGTGCACCGTCTTCAAGGGCACTGGAAAACTAACGTTGCCGGGAAAGGTCGAAGTTACCGGCGAAGATGGCAACAAACAAACTATCGAGACAAAGAGCATCATCATCGCCACCGGCTCAGTGGTGCGGCCCATCCCCGGCTTTGAAACTGATGGCAAACACGTGGTCAATAGCGATCACATTCTGGAGCTGACCGAAGTCCCGAAGTCTTTGATCGTCATGGGCTGTGGCGCAGTCGGCGTTGAGTTCGCTTCGGTCTATTCGCGCTTCGGCGCGGAAACAACCGTTGTCGAATTACTGCCGAGGCTGGTTCCGCTGGAAGACGAAGAAGTCTCGACCGAGTTGGCAAAAAGTTTTCGCAAGCGCGGGATCAAATCACAGCTCGATACGAAGCTGGAGAAGCTCGAGAAGACCGATAACGGCGTCGTCGTTACCGGCAAGACTTCCAAAGGTGAAGACGTGAGACTGGAAGCAGAGATGCTTTTGGTTGCCGTCGGCCGGATGCCTTTTACTCAGGGCCTCGGTCTGGAAGGCACGAAGATCAAAGTCGAAAAGGGTTTTATTCAGGTCGACGAATATCAACAGACGGATGAGAAAGGTGTCTATGCGATTGGCGACGTGGTGCCGACACCGCTGTTGGCGCACCTTGCTTCGAAGGAAGGCATAGTGGCGGTCGAGCATTTCGCCGGCAAGAATCCGCGGCCGATCAACCTGCGCCTGGTGCCGAATTGCACCTATTGTGATCCGGAAGTTGCTTCTGTTGGTTTGACCGAAGCGAAGGCACGCGAAGCCGGTTACGACGTGAAAGTCGGGAAGTTTCCCTTCAGCGCTTCGGGGAAGGCGCGGATTCTGGGCGAAGAAGAAGGCTTTGTTAAGATCGTCAGCGAATCGAAGTACGACGAAGTTCTGGGCGTGCACATCATCGGCCCGCACGCGACTGAATTGATCGCCGAAGCCTGTGTCGCCATGCAACTCGAATCGACCGCCGAAGAGTTGGGCAACACGATGCACGCGCATCCGACTGTCTCGGAGGCGGTGATGGATCACGGCAAGACGATTCATATCTAAAGAAAAAGGGAACAAGACCGATATGTCCTATTGGACATATTAAGAACCAATGGCCGATCAAGAAACCAGGCACCATCGGAAACCCGGACCGCGGCGCCGCCGGCCCGCATTTCAAATGCGGATCAGTACTAAGTACGCGCCCCGCAAACCTGTCGAAGGCAAACCGCTGTCCTGCATCGCGGAAACGTCGTTGACGAAGGATCAGATGCTGGATCTTTATCGCTATCTGAAGCTGACGCGTCTGGTCGAAGAGCGCATCGTCAACTTATATCGACAAACCAAAGTCGTCGGCGGTGTCTATCGATCACTCGGTCAGGAAGCGACGGCAGTTGGTTCGGCTTACGCGCTGCGTCCTGATGATTTCATCACCCCAATCATTCGCGATCTCGGCGCAGTGTTCGTCAAAGGTATTCGTCCGCGCGAGATTCTGGCGCAGTACATGGCCAAAGCGTGGGGACCGTCCGGCGGAAAAGACCTCAATGTTCACTTTGGTTACCTCGAGAAGGGTTTCCTCGGCCCCATCTCGCATCTCGGCGATATGATCCCGGTGATGACGGGTATCCTCCTGGGCGCCCGCCTGCAGAAGAAAGACATTGTCGGGCTCGCCTATATCGGCGATGGCGGCGCCAGCACAGGCGCGTTCTACGAAGGAATGAATTTCGCCGCGGTCCAGCGGCTGCCGCTGATTGTAATCGCGGAATACAATCATTATGCGTACTCGACGCCGACCAGCCAGCAAACTGCCGTGCGCAATCTGGCCGAGCGCGCCGCGGCGTTTGGCATACCGGGTTATATAGTTGACGGCAACGACGTCGTCGCCTGCTATGAAGTAACGAAGCAGGCGATTGATTATGCGCGCAAGGGTCGCGGCGCCGTTTTGATCGAAGCCAAGACCTATCGTCGCAAAGGTCACGCCGAACACGACGATCAGCGTTACGTGCCGCCAGACGAAATTGAATGGTGGGAGAAGCACAACGATCCCGTCGACAGATTTGAAAGGTACCTGCTCGATCGCAAAGTCGCGACCAAAGAAAAGCTGGAAGAGATTACCGCCGGCGTAATGCGAGAGATCGACGAAGACACTGAGTGGGCTGAATCGTCGCCGATGCCGGAGCCTGAAGGCGCGGCTTACGGGGTCTTTGATAACTCAATCGTGCCGCCGGCGTTGCGGCCGAAGGTGCTTGAATCGTGAGAATCGTTACGACGAAGGGTTCAACGAGCCGGTGGAGCTGGCGGCAGAATTTAGCCCGGGATGAAGCGACTGAAGCGAGTGAAGCGAGCGGAACCCTGGGTCGCGTACCCATTAATTCATCAGCCCGCTTTAGCGGGCGAAAGAATCTGTCGCCCGCTAAAGCGGGCTCGAGAGTTCTATTTGGCGCGGTACCCAGGGCGGCGCTTCGCTCCACTTCGTTTCGCTTCGCTTACCCTGGGCTAAATTCTGTCGCCGGCTACGCCGGCTCGTTGAGCCTGGTTCTGTTACTGTTTTCTATCGGATGCAGCAGGAAGGAAGCGCAGAACGGGCAGCCCGCAATTGCGACCCAGACTCCGGCGGGTCCGGCGGCCTCCGCGTCTCAAGCCACAACATCTGATAGTTATCCGGCTCTCGTGGCCCAGGCGCAGGAAGTAAACGACGCGTTTCGGCGCAGGGACTTTGTCCGCATGGTGGATCTGACTTACCCGAAAGTCATAGAAAGCGCCGGTGGTCGCGACAAAATGATTGCGTCACTCGCTAAAGGGATGAAGGACATGGAGTCTGAAGGAGTCGCCGTGCTTTCGTCGACGGCCGGAGCTCCCATACAGATCGTGCATGTGTCCGAGTGGATCTATGCGGTGGTTCCCACGACTCTGAAAGTGAAGGCAAAGGACGGTATCTTTCAGACAGAGAGCAGCATGATCGGAATTTCAGCGGACCAGGGCGCACACTGGACTTTCATCGATGCGGGCGGGAGAGATCATGCTCAACTATTGAGTTTTCTGCCGGCGCCGACTGACAAGTTGAAATTGCCGGCTGAGAAGGAACCGGTGAAGATATCGGAAAACTAAGGAAAACCCAGTGAACTGAACGAAGAAGTTGGTTGAAATGGATCACTCAACGAGCCAGCGGAGCCGGCAGAATTTAGCCCAGGGTGGAGCGAGCGTAGCGAGCGGAACCCTGGGTAACGAGTTTGTTTCTTTGTCAGCCCGCTTTAGCGGGCGAAAGAATCTGTCGCCCGCTAAAGCGGGCTCGATAATTAGACTTGGCTTTGATCCACGGGTTCCGCTTCGCTCCACCCGTGGCTACACTCTGCCACCGGCTTCGCCGGCTCGTTGACTGTTTGTGCTTAAGGATCTCTTGAAGAGTGAAGGTCATCACGCTCTAAGAAATCAAATACCCAATGTCTACCGCACTTAAAAAAGAACACAAACTCGAGCGGCCACCGCGTGGTGGTCTGGCCACGATGGTGGAAGCCATTCGCCAGGGTCTCTGGGAAGAGATGGAACGCGACCCGACCGTCTTCCTGATCGGCGAAGACGTGGGCGTGTACGGCGGCGCCTTCAAAGTAACGGATGGAATCATCGATGAGTTTGGCCCGGAGCGTGTGATCGATACGCCGATCGCCGAAGCCGCGATTGTCGGCGCCGCTTGCGGCGCGGCTTTGATGGGTCTGCGGCCCGTTGCCGAATTTCAATTCATCGATTTTATTTCGTGCGGCTTTGACATGCTCACTAACTATGCGGCCAAGTGCCGCTATCGCTGGGGCGCGAACATTCCGGCAGTCTTTCGCGGGCCCTGTGGTTCCGGCGTGCGCTCAGGTCCGTTCCATTCGCTCAATCCGGAATCGTTTTTTACCAACACCGCGGGTCTGAAGATCGTCGAGCCTTCGACGGCTTATGACGCGAAGGGCTTAATCAAAGCGGCGATTCGCGATCCCGATCCGGTGCTCTATTTCGAGCACAAAAAACTCTATCGCCTGCCCCGTCTGCGCGAAGAACTGCCCAGCGATGATTACATCGTTGAGATCGGAAAGGCGCGCACCAGACGCGCAGGCCGCGACCTTTCAATCATCACTTTCGGCGCACAGGTTTTGACGGCGCTCGACGCCGCGGAAGAATTGGAAAAGGAAGGGTTGGATGTCGAAGTGATCGATCTGCGCACGCTGGCGCCCCTGGATAAGGAAGCGATTCTGGCTAGCGTCAGGAAAACAAGCCGCGCGATTGTCTTGCACGAAGCATCGCTGACGGGCGGGATCGGCGGAGAGATCGCTGCGATCCTTTCTCAGGAAGCTTTCGAGTGGTTGGATGCGCCGGTGGTGCGGGTCGCCTCGCTCGATACGCCGGTGCCTTACTCGCCGCCGCTGGAAGATTATTACTTGCCGCAAGTGAAGGATGTGCTCGACGCGGCGCGGAAATTGGCGGCTTATTAGACGTTCCATGAACTTAAGAGAACAGTTTTCATTTTTCGTGATTTTTCGTGTGATTTAGTGGATCGTTCTGCTGTGGGCAAAATGCGCGATCCACGAAATCACACGAAGTCGCACCAATGATTTTTGTAAAGTCATTTGGGAGAAAATACGCTAAACGAGACGGAAGGAAAAGGAACATGCCGAAGTACGTAATCGAGAGAGAGATTCCCGGGGCCGGTAACATGTCGCCGGAACAACTCCAGGCGGCGTCGCAAACATCGTGCGGAGTTTTGCAAAAGATGGGTCCGCAGATTCAGTGGCAGCAAAGCTATGTCACCGGCGACAAACTTTACTGCATCTACATCGCGCCGAACGAGGAAATGATTCGCGAGCACGCACAACAGGGCGGCTTTCCGGCGAACCGGATTTCTGAGATTAAGGCGATCATTGATCCAACGACTGCTGAGTGAAAAAACGTGAATAATCCTAACTGGAGTCATCATGGCAACTGAAGTAGTAATGCCGCAGATGGGCGAGTCCATCGCGGAAGGCACCATCACCAAATGGCTGAAGAACGTCGGCGAACACGTCGATCGCGACGAACCGTTGTTCGAAATCTCGACCGACAAGGTCGATGCCGAGATTCCTTCGCCGGCCGCCGGTACGCTGACCGAAGTCAGATACAAGGAAGGCGACACGGTCGAAGTAAACACGGTCGTCGCCGTCCTCGATGGCAATGGGGCCGCGCCTCCCGCGAAGGAATTCGCGAAGGAAGAAGCGGCCGCGGCGGCCGCGGCGCCTGCGTCGCCGGCTGCAGTATCGTCGCCACCTGCGCCTGCGGAAACCTCCACCACTGCGCCCGCCGAGGCCACCCCACCATCAGCACCTGCGAAACCCGAGCCGGCCGCGACTGTCGAGCGGCCTAAGCCGGTCATTACTTCTGCGCCCGCGCCTGCTGCGCCAGCGGTCCACAAGACTGAAGTCAAAACCTTGGTCAAGAAGGGCGAACCGGCAGGTGCTTCGAAAGCTACCGCTCCTCCGATGCGAAGTGTCGAGGGAGCCACTGCCGAAGAATTGCGCCGCACCAAGTCCAGTCCGCTGGTGCGCAAGATCGCTTCGGAACATAACATCGATATCCAGCAACTCGAAGGCACTGGGATGAGCGGCCGCGTCACCAAGAACGACATCCTGAGCTTTATCGAGTCGGGCAGCCCGGCGCCACACACCGCGGCGGCACCCGTGAAGACGCAACCGGTGGCGCCGCCCCTGAGTCAGCCCGTTCCAGCGACTAAACCGGCGGAAGGCGATCGCGTCGAGCAGATGACCGTGATGCGCAAGAAGATTGCCGAGCACATGGTCATGTCGCGCCGCACCTCGGCGCACGTCAGCACCGTCTATGAAATTGACATGTCGAAGATCGCGAAACTGCGCGATGAAAATCGGGCAGCTTTCCTGGAACGCACCGGCACGAAGTTGACGTTTATGCCTTTCATCTTCAAAGCCGTGACCGACGCAATTCGAAAGTTTCCGATCTTCAATTCGCAGGTCAGCGGCGATCAGATCATCTACAAGCGTGACATCAACCTGGGGATGGCCGTGGCACTTGATTGGGGACTGATCGTTCCAGTGATCAAGCGCGCCGACGATCTTTCGATCTCCGGACTCGCTCGCGCGGCAAATGATCTAGCGGACCGCGCACGCACGAAGCAATTAAAACCTGACGAAGTTGCCGGCGGCACCTTCACTATTACCAATCCCGGCGTATTCGGAGGGTTGTTCGGTACTCCGATCATCAACCAGCCGCAGGTGGCGATCCTGGGCGTCGGGAAAATCGAGAAACGAGCGAAAGTACTTACGTCAGCCGACGGCGAAGACTACATTGCGATCCGTCAAATGGCGTATTTCGCATTGAGCTTTGATCATCGGATCATCGACGGGTCAGATGCAGAGAAATTTCTCGCTTACATTAAGGAGCGGCTGGAGTCGGGGCAGTTCGCTGTTTAGATCTCACGTGCGAATATGAAGTCAGACCCAGCTGCTTTTTTCTGCTTTTTCTTGCAAACCCCTAGCGAAGTAATAATGAATCGCTAGTAACTGCGGCCCCTTCGCTGTTTCGGCCTCCATCGTCTTGACAGGCCAAGCCGGTTCTATAGTATTCGTATGTTCAAGTTGATGAAGCACCAGCCTTCGAAGCTCATCGACCCGACGTTTTCTAAAAGTCTGCCGGAGCCCGGTAGACAACGTAAATCAGGAGTTCATCGTCTGAACTCGACAACTTGTTGGACGCGACCAGGCTGCGCGTCCGCCATTTAGATGATAAGGAGTCCAAATTCTATGACTACTAACCTAAAGACAATTCGATCACTCGCGCTTGCTTTCGGGTTGGCGCTGGCTCTTTCCCCATTAGCTTTCGGACAAAACTCGACCCCGTCAACTAGCACGCCGACTGATGCGACAAGAGCCCGCTCTGTCTCAAGCGGCCAAAAGCTGAAGATCAAAGGCGTGGTGGTGAAACGGGACGCAGATACGTTTACAGTTCGCGATCTAACCGGCAACGATACCGTCGTCCGGCTCACTGACAGGACCTCGGTCAAGACCAAGGGCGGCTTCCTGCGCAGCGGCACGAACTATGGACAGACCAACATTCTTCGCGGTCTCAATCTCGAAGTCGACGGACACGGCGGATCGTCTGGCGAATTGGTCGCCGACAGCGTTAGATTCAACGAGTCCGATTTCCGCACCGCGCGAGCAGTTGAATCGCGGGCGACGCCACTCGAAGAAAGGGCCTCGGCGTCGGAAGGCCGGCTCAGCGAAGTTGAGCAGAACGCTCAAAAGCTGTCCGGACAACTCGATGAACTCGCCGCTGTTTCGAATGCCGCGCGTGGCGGCGCCAAGGCAGCACAGGAAACTGCTGATTCGGCCGTGGCCGGCGTCAATGCCACCAACGACCGCATCTCAGCTCTTGATGATTATGTGCCGCAGGAAACCACGGCCGTGAATTTCCGCACCGGCAGCGCCGTGCTGACGGCGGACGGTAAGGCCAAGCTGGATGCTATTGCCACCAAGGCGCTCAACGCTAGAGGCTACGTGCTCGAGGTTACGGGCTTTGCCGATGCGACGGGCAACACGGCGTTCAATCGGTCTTTGAGCCAAAGACGCGCAGACGCCGTGATTCGTTACCTGGTTGAGCAACATCAGATCCCGCTCCGTCGGGTCATCACGCCGTACGGCTTCGGTTCGTCGAATCCGGTGGCTGACAACAAGACTCGCGATGGCCGCGCCCAGAATCGCCGCGTCGAAGTTAAGGTGCTGGTCAACAAAGGTCTGACCCAGCCCGCTCCGACGATGGCTCCGGGCAGCAGTGGTTCAGGACAGTAACGCAGCGCAAGTTTACTAACTTGCAGACTCTTAAATACGACGCAACCCCCGGGTTGCAGTACAGCGCCAACGATCATGCCGTCAGTCGGCGTCAAATGATTAGCCAGCAACCACGCGAGCTGGCGGCATGAGGAGTTGGTTGATGGGCTTGAGCAAATACCAGAAATATTTTTCGCCAGCGTTGCTTCTATCAGCGCTGGTCTTATTTTTTTCCGCCGCGGTTTTTTTCAATCAAGCGGCCCACGCGCAAAAGCTCAAGCAGTTGCCGCCACCGCCGCCTGGGCCGCGTTTCAAACCCAAGCCGACCCCCACACCAACGCCTACTCCTGAACCCGAGTATGAAGTACTCAAGGTATCTTCCAATCTCGTGGTGGTGCCGGTATCGGTTACTGATCAGCAGGGCCAACCGGTGTTGGGCTTGAAACCGAGTGATTTTCAAATTGCCGAAGACGGCCAGCCGCAGCAGATTTCGCAGTTGGGTGATCCGGAACAGGTGCCGGTCGACATAGCTCTCCTGATCGACGTATCGGCCAGCGTCGATGCCCGCTTCGTGTTCGAGCAGAAAGCCGCAGCTGATTTTCTAAAGCAGGTTCTAAAGCCAGGGGATCGCGCCACAGTTTTTGCCATCGATCAGACTCCGCGAATGATTCAACCGCTGGGTCCTGCCGAGGTGGCCGCGCGAAAGCTGTTGACCGTCACTCCGGCTAAGGGCTTCACCGCATTCTTTGATACCGTCCTGGCCGCGGAAAAATACCTGGATGGGGCATCGACGTCCGGACGGCGGCGGCTGGTGGTTGTCATCTCGGACGGTGACGACACGGCGCGAATTTTTGATCTCTTCAACCGCGAGAGCACGAAGGGCAATTACCGTTTATCAAGCATGGATGCGCAACTTCAATTCATCGAGCGCGCGCAAAACGATGTCTTGCGCGAAATACAACGAGCCGAAGTCACTTTCTATTCGATTAACCCCAGCGGCAGCACAATGCACCTGAATGTTCGCACGGCGAGATCTGAACTGGGCATGGAGAAGCTGGCCCAGGCGACGGGTGGCGCGGCCTTCATCCCTAAGAACGACGGCGAACTGAACATTATTTTCCAGCGCATCGCTTCGGAAATTCGCTCGCAATACTTGCTGCAGTACTATTCGAACAATAAATCCGGCAGTCTGGCTTTTCGTCGCATTGCCGTCTCGACCCGGAGCCAACCACAGTTGCACGTCCGCGCGCGTGAAGGGTATTACCCTAAAGCAAAATAGATAGCCGGCACAGACTTAAGGAAGGTCTGATTGAGTTAGGGCGCGAGCGGACTGAGGTTATTTGCAGCTGGGCGCGCGGACATCACGGCCTAAAGGCTTCGAGGCGGCCCTTCGGGACTTTGATCCGGGCTAACGTTTTTTGGATCGCTTAGGTTTCGAACCACACTTCTCACACCGGCAGCCCATCGGTCTTATGATATCGTCAAAGTATTCCTTGCCATAGTCGTAGGCAATCTCTTCGCCGGGCTTGATATTTTTTCGTGACCAGATCCAGACCCGTCTCCCGGATATGAGTGCTTCAGCATTTGGTTTGCATGAGTGGTTGATGTAACGCGCAACGTTGCTGCGAGGGCTGCCGTCAATCGTCCACTTCGTATTCACGCCAAAGAAGTATCTTCCTCTTCGCTTATCGACTTCTTCGTTTGGAATCAGCGGGCCGGTGTATTCAATGATGCGGGTTCCTTTGGCGATTGGCTGCAGGGCAAATAATCCCAGGCCAGTATTAGTTCTTTTTACCACGTATCTCGGATTCCCTGGCGGCATTACCTCACTGTAACATGTCGACTTCTCACAAACCTGGCAATGACTTCACGATACTGTTGCCGGCCCGCCGGCTGCATCGCGATCGCTTCATCGGCTACAATGTGACTGATGCAAACCGCAGCTCCGCCTTACACTGAAGAGCACATCGTCACCTATCCGGTCGAATACATTGCCGGCATCGATCTTTATAACGCCGGTGAGTATCACGCCGCGCACGATGCCTGGGAAGAGAGATGGATGGGGCCGGTTGCGCCGGACGAGAAACTTTTCCTGCAGGCAATGATTCAATCGGCCGTCGCGTTTCATCATCTGCAAATTGGCCGCCCGGGCGCTGCACGGCGCATGTACCTGATGGCCAAGGAAAAATTTGCGCGCCTTGACCAGCCGGTGTTCATGTCGCTCGATCTGGCGGAGTATCAGGGACAACTTGATCGCGCCCTTTCCTGGCTTTTATCAGTTCCCGATCCGCGGGAGATCGAGCCGCCCGAGATAAGGCCCCCAACCATCAGTCTCGTAGCTGATGTGACTCCGTTTGCATAGGATAAAGGGTTCCTTTTGAAGACGATCATCGTACGTATTCGGTTATTACTGATGGGCCTTTGGCTGGGAGCAGCGGTGTTCTTTGGCGCCGCGGTTGCTCCGGCAGTGTTTTCCGTTTTGCGCGGGGCTCAGCTATCAAACTCAAATGAACTTGCAGGCATGATCGTGCAGCGCGTACTGGGCGTGATTAATCGCGGTGGTTTCGAGATTGCTCTTTTTCTGCTCGTCACCGGATTCTTGATTAACCAGAAACAAAGCCGGCTCGTGCAATTCGCTGAGATGATTTCGCTGGCGATAGTCGCTATTATGACCGGCGTTAGTCATTGGGTAATTTCAGCGCGCATGCTGGCTCTAAAGTCGGCGATGCAAGCGCCCACCGATCAGATTGCCGCCAGTGATCCGCGGCGAATCGCGTTCGACGCCTTACACCACTATTCGGTGATGGCGATGGGATTGGCGATCGTGGCTGGTCTGGTCGCGTTTCTAATCATGGCTCGGCCGAGATCACTAACTGAGTCAGAGGCCCGTGAGTGAGGGCGCGATGAGCGAGGCAGTAGCCCGACCGTAAGGGAGGGCTCCGCTTCTAAGGAAAACGCAGTGGATGTTATCGAACAACAAAACACCTGGCGCGAGCGCTATGCCGCCTGGAAATCGAAGTCTCGGACCGGTTCCATGGAAAGCCTCGACGGCTATCCCTTTGTCGAAAACGCGCGCGCGCCGTTTACACCGCTGCGTCGCTCGCTGTCTATGTTGAATCTGGCACTGATCAGTTCAGCCGGCGCGTACATTGACGGCACCGATCCGTTCGACACCAGCGCTCCGGATGGAGACTGCACGTTTCGTGAAATTCCCGCCGAGATCGATCCGAGCGACCTGGTCTTCTCCGCGCGCGGGTACGATCCAGTATATGTTCAGCAGGATGTTAACGTGCAGGTTCCGCTGGCGCGCCTGTTGGAGTTCGAAAGCAATCGGGTGATTGGGCAGTTGAACTCCGCTTTCTGGAGCTTCTGCGGATTCATTCCTGACGCCGCGCAGCTGGTCGAAGTCATGGCGCCAAAACTTGTCGAGCGCCTGAAGCATTATGAGGTGCAGGCGGCGCTGTTGATTCCGACATCTCGTCTTTGTCATCAATCGGTGGCGTTGGCTGCGCGGGCAATTGAGCAGGCCGGCATTCCCACCATGATGTTGAGCGTTGAGCGTAGAGTGATCGAACAAGTGCATCCGCCGCGCGCCGGGTTTTATCGCGGCCAGTTCGGCAGCGTCGCGGGCCAGCCGAATTGGCCCGAGCATCAACGCCGAGTTCTGGATGAAGCACTGCGCTGGATCGAATCCGCCAGTCAACCCGGCCACAATAAACTCGCAGTTGAACTTGAAACCCAGGTCGAAGCCGCGCGCGGCGAACGATAGTCTCTTTGGCGGCACGCGCATCTTGCGTGTGATTCACGGGCCGGACGCCCGCGCTACGCAATTCACTTCCGAACATGAAACGCACAATCGTCCGATCGTTAATATCCATCATCGCTCTGCTAATTGCTTATCTGGTCGCGTGGCCGGTTCCCATCAATCCCGCAGCCTGGACTCCGCCCACAGCGCCCGAATTAGCCGGGATCTATGCCCAAAATTCTGAGCTTTCGAAAATAGAAAGGCTAAAGGTCGACGGGTTTGCGCCTGAAGACGTCGCCTTCGACCCTCAGGATCGAATCTATTGCGGGACCGAAGATGGACGCATCTTTCGTTTTCAGTCAGACGGCACCCGTCCCGAGGTTTTCGCCAACACTCAAGGCCGGCCCCTGGGACTCATCTTCGATCATGACGGCCACCTGATTGTGGCTGATGCGATTAAAGGGCTCTTATCGATTGCTGGCGATGGAAGCATCTCGGTTTTAACCACAGAGGCTGATGGAGTGCCCTTTCGCTGCACGAACGACCTCGATGTGGCGGCGGACGGAACCATCTACTTCACGGATGCTTCTTATAAGTACCGACTCACCCAACTCAAAGACGATCTGCTTGAGCATCAACCTAACGGCCGCTTCATGGCTTACGATCCGCGCACCAAACAGACGCGGGTCCTTTTGCATGATTTCTATTTCGCGAATGGCGTCGCGGTCAGCCCGGATCAATCCTTTGTATTGGTGAACGACACCGGCAGTTATCGCGTGCAGCGCTTTTGGCTGACCGGGCCGAAGCAGGGACAGTCAGACATATTCATCGACAATCTCCCCGGATTTCCCGACGGGATTTCTTCAAATGGGCGGGACACCTTTTGGGTGGCACTAGTTAACCGTCGCGACACCGCGCTCGACAGCATACTTCCACACCCTTTCATGAGAAAGGTAGTCTGGCGCATGCCTTCTTTCATGCAGCCGAACATCAAACGCTACGCGTTCGCGCTGGCTCTGGATGCCAATGGTAAGGTGGTGCAGAACCTTCAGGATCCTTCACCGCAGTGCTTCGCCCAGATTGCCAACGTGGTCGAGCACAAGGGCATGCTCTATTTTGGGAGTATCGGCGAACACGCGATCGGTCGCATGCCTTTGCCGAATGCTCAATCCAATAAGTGATGTGTTGTACGTAGTGGCGGAGTCTGATTTGGTGTCGTGCCTTCTTCCTGGCTGGCCAAAGCGATCCACGAAATCACACGAAAAATAAAACGAACTCCACCAATTCTTCTTCGTGTTTCTTCGTGGATCGTTTTGCTGACTGGTAAATTCTCAAAGCATGAGACCACTAAATACTCCCACGAACATCCATTTATTGGCTCTGAGACGTATACTGATTGTGAACTGACTTTCGTTCATTCTATGCGGACGATTCGGCTTTTGGAGGTGTTTACATGTCGCGTACTCTATCGGTAATTCTCGCCGCCAGCCTTTTTACGTCTTTATCCGCTTGCCATGCGGCCACGGCTGCCGTGGGCAAAGCCTTACCGAACCCAGTCATCGACGCACCGCTCGCAACCACTAAAGGTGAGCAAACCGCCGTTATCGCGGGCGGCTGCTTCTGGGGCGTACAAGCCGTGTTCGAACACGTTAAGGGAGTAAACAGCGTTAGCGCAGGCTACTCGGGAGGCTCGGCCGACACAGCTCACTACGAAATGGTAAGCGAAGGCAATACCGGGCATGCTGAGTCGGTCCGAATCAAATATGATCCATCGCGGATTTCTTATGGCCAGCTGCTCAAAGTGTATTTCGCCGTCGCTCACGATCCTACCGAACTGAATCGCCAGGGACCAGACACCGGCTCGCAATATCGCTCGGCCGTCTTTTACAGTAATGCTGAGCAGAAGAACATCGCCGACGCCTATATAGCTCAACTCAACAAAGCCGAAGTTTTCAAGCGGCCGATCGTCACCCAGGTCGTTGCGCTCAAAGCCTTCTACGAAGCCGAGGCCTATCACCAGGACTACGCCGTCCATCATCCGGACGAGCCCTACATCGCCGTCAACGATCTCCCGAAGGTCGCCGAACTCCGTAAGCAACTTCCTGAACTGTACGTTGGAAATTAGTTTGACGGTCCGTCGAACCCTTCGATTCGATCAATCGAGG
>WNFQ01010946.1_pt1 | contig 14590 bp, 24 predicted proteins | sample 5400171 | NCBI WGS metagenome assembly WNFQ01 (sample SAMN13153356, study PRJNA577476) | soil metagenome | isolation source: 20 cm soil under Madrone tree | place: USA:California | collected 2016-06-14
TGACTTGGTGTCTCCTTAAGCAAGCCCGGGTGCAGTGCCCCTGATCATGACGCCTGTCGCGCTCCCATGGCACCGATACTCATTCGCTTCACGTTTACCCTCTTTCGCTTTCCCGAAACTGACTACAAATCCAGGCACCCCCACAAGGAGTTACTAGTTACCGCCTACTTATGGTATTGTGTACAGTAGTCACGGCGAGACGTCTTAATGTCCACGTATCTGGCCGGCCAATGACGTCCGAGTCGGCGCGATCCACAGCCAGCTAGTAAAGTTCAATAGTGGAGCGCATGTGAACCGAGTTGATGATTGTACGGCCACATCTTCATCATGATGATACAAACGGAGGGACTCGGGCATGTTGCAGCACTAAGACCCAACAACACCCTTCTGTATACGGGGTGGCGTAGTGTCAGTGTCAGAGGATTCTGGGGTTGCGTTGTTCGAGCGAAGCGCTGCGCGTGTGGAATCCCATCAGGACTTCGAAGACACAGAACGCCTCTTTGTCAAAGAATCTCTGGGCAATACGCTAGAAGCTAGCCACCATGGCCAATGATTGAGCAGTGCCCAGGGCCCGCTTTAACTTTCATCAGAGTAAACAAAGGAAGGGTGCTCAAGGGGTAATTCACCAGCATCCAGATAAGATCCGGGGCATCGTCATTGAGAAGGCCACCGTCATTGAGTTCCGCAGTCGTATCGACGCACCATCATGATCTTCAGAACCCAAGATCAAGGCGAAATCAAAAACACCGCTGATCGCCCTCGCTCGGTGCGCGGGTAATGCACGTCCATTCCGGTTTCATATATCATAGCCATCATTCGAAAAGACGTAGAGTGGGTTCTTCTCAGCATCGTGACCAAGAACATTACTAAGACGCGGGCGCCTTTTTGTGCGATAATGGAACAATGGCGGGGCTGTGCCGCGTCTCTGAGAAGCAAGAAAGACCAGGCGCTATATCCCGTGTAAGAGCCTAGCTAAACTGAGGAGGGAGCGCAGTGCTTGAAACCACGAAATGAATCTAAGTGGGAATAATACAGTCCCTACTTGGGAAGACCAAAAATGTCTTTGACCTTCAACAAAGTCTCCGAGTCCCCGGTATTCTGCAAAAGGGTAGATCATTCTCCCCCCGATTATGAAGTGGTAACTTACCTTGGTCAGGTCATCACTGATCTTGATGCACGGGAGGCCGTTGATTGACGCCAATTTGATCACAATGTTGAGTGCCTTGCTCTTATCTTTGCCTCCACTTGACAGCGACTTGAAGTCGTTAGTGAAAAAAGTGCCGATGCCAAAACCCGCTGCAGACACGTTGAATCAATCATACGGCTAAAAAGATCACGAAAGCCCACGATTGAGACCGACACCATCGCACTGCTTTTTCAGCGCGATTGCTTTTTCGACGTTGAGCCAATCAGAGTACACGATCAGTTTCTCGCTCGGGTTGATGCCTAGTGAGTCGTAGACTTCTTTAACCTGTGGAGCAAAGACGAACGGATCGCCGGAGTCCTGTCGCAAACCGTGCCAACGGCGGGCGCGCCCAACATCGGCGGTAAAGTTCTATTTCATCCGGATGCAGCGGGCGAACANNGCGGAGCCGATTAATGTCAGGTGGGAAAAAACCTCGCACGCACCTGGAAAAACGCCTTTGTCGAAAACGTGTCTGTGAGCGCGAGGAGCGTCAGTCCATTCGGGTAGACTTCTTCCCAGAGGTCGAGTGCGATGTTATTGGCGTGCTCGTATCCGCGCAAGGCCCCGATCTACTTGGTTTCCATGAACACGTGCACGCGACGACGCAGCGTAGGGGCTCTCCTCACCCCCATGAACCACTCGCTGCAAAAGACCATCGAATCGTCAGCCTGCGAGGGAGACATAACTTTTGAGGTGAATACTTACTGTGCGATGGTACCGGAAGGAGTGATACCGTACTTTTGTGCTAAGTGCACCTATACGGTGGGATGAGCTACGGGGGCCAAGCAATCGAAGTAGAACTGACATTGCTTGTCCCGAGAAGCTTCCCCCTTCCTGGGTGATCCTTCTGTGCGCGTACCAGTTGACTAACTATAAGGCCATGAGTATGATACGAGCGCCTGCGACGCGTGCCGTATTCGCTGAACACGCAGCCCGCCTCGAGCAGTTTGGTGCCCTTCTCATATGCATGGTCTGCGGCGTATACCAAGGGTCAATCTACGTACATATGCTCTTATAGATTGGACGAACCGGTCTGGCCTTCATAGTCCCAGTCTTTATCAACTGTGGTGAAATATATCTCGCTTAGAGTGGCCAAAAGGGGCACTTCCCATAAGATCGCTTCCGCCCAGGGGCCGGACGCTTCGATCTCGATGCGGCCCTCGTCACTGTCTGGTGCGCGCGGTACGAAAGACACCTGGACCTGAGATGGCTTGAAGCGATAGGCGGCAAGGTAGTCAAGGTACGAAGGCTTGAGATAGGGACATGTAGTTTGCAGCCAGGTGCGCTCCTCGGGCGTCAAAGATAAGGTGGAGAACCCTGGCCTCTAGCATGTCTAGAAAAGGGAACAGGAGAAGCGGGAATGTGTACGCACAGGGTATGGTCGCGACGAATTGTTCGTAACACTGACGAGTGAGGTATATGTTGGCGTCGCGGTGGGAGAACTTGTATGTCGTTTGGGCGTCGGGGAAATGGTGCAGCACGGCCTGCTGCATTGTGAGCTGTTGATGAAGATGGTATCTGTTTTGTCATGGTGAGCTGATGGCATGATACATATGTACGAGCCTTGTAAAAATCTGTGTCTAGGAGCGACCTAGGCAAGATGACGACCCCTGGATTTGGTTGGCTGGCCATGACCTTCGCGGATGAAGTTAAGCAGCGGCGGATGGAGTGGAAAGCGGAGATTCGGCGCGTTATCAACGCTCTCATCGGGAAAACTCGGGACACCTGAAGTAATATAACAGTAAGTTAGAGTAATCGAGGATCTTAATATCCTAATAACTTATTTTCGCTAAACTACTCTGGCAGCACACGTATACATCAGTGAAATCGTATAAACTGGACAGTTTCTTTATTTACCAGAGTGATATATGGCAGAGTAATGAACTCAGAAGCACTGTCCTATCGTCGTCGTCCACTGTGGCGGCGGCCCGAGATGCGAGTGACAGGGAAACCACGTGCCACAGGGAGACAACGTACCATATGGTAGATACCATGGCCTACCTCCCCAACGAGACTTTGACAGACCCCATCCTCCACAGAGCTCACGCATCGAGATCCTTAACGATGGCGGATTTCGCTCAGACGGCCGCCGGCAATACGAGCTGCGCGACTTGTCCTTCGACTCGACTCCCCAGGCAGGTGCCGATGGTTCCGCGCGCGTCGCGCACGGACTCACGGAGGTCCTCGTGAGCGTATTTGGACCGCGAGAAGCCCGCGTGCGCGCCCAGACGCTGCACGATCGAGCCTCCATACACGTCGAGGTGACCATGGCGCCGTTCAGCGCGAATGACCGCCGACGGCGCGGTCGCGGTGACAAGTTCGTCATTTCCTTCGTCCAGTTTCCTTCGTGAAAAAAAGAAAGATTTGATTGAATTAAAACTGAAGGCGCGTATTGGAGCTGGCGGCGACGATCAAGGCGACGTTCGAGCCGGTGGTGCAGACGAGCTTGTATCCGCGTTCGCAAATCGATATCTTTGTACATGTGTTGCAGCAGGATGGCGGTGTGCTCCAGGCCTCGATCAACGCGACGACTGTGGCACTGATCAATGCCGGCGTGCCACTCGCGGACTACGTCTGCGCTGTCACGGGCGGCTTGCATGCCGCCGCGCCCATGCTGGACCTCACAGCGCTCGAGGAGACCGACCTCCCGCATATGACTGTGGCGAGTATGCCGCGGTCGGGTCGCCTCACGCTGGTGAGCATGGAGACACTGTTGCATGTCGACCGGTTTGAGGAGATCTTGAGGTTGGCGGGCGAGGCCGGTCCTGTGATCCACAAGGAGATGCGGGCGGTGGTAAGGCAGCGCACAAAAGACTTGTTGGATGGAATTAGCAAAGGACTCAAGGATTTGAATCCAGCAGAAGATGCTATGGTAGAGGGTGAATAACTTGCGATGCCTCCATGCATAATACAGGGTGCTACCAACACAAATCGGAGAGCTACAGGCTTTTATTACAGGACTGGTACTGTTTATTCTCTCGAAAGTTCTATTCTTCGAAAGCACGCGAGCCATTTCTCACCATTTTGTCGCTCAACCTTTTTCCCTTCTTCTGTGCTATTCCACACAGCGTCAAGAATCGGCCCCTTGCCCTCAGCACGAAGGGTCTCCGTGTCGACGCTTTCAAACAAGGGAAATGCGCTCAGATGAGCCTTCATCCATTCGGCCAAATCCTTTACGTCCGTGATGGTGTACACCACGCCGCCCGGACGCAGCACATATGCATACTCTGCCAGAAGGGTCGGCGAGATAATGCGAGCCTTGTGTTTGCGCAGCTTGAAGTGCGGGTCGGGGAAAAGGAAGAAGAGTGCAGATAGGGAATGTTTCGAAAAGTAATTCGGCAGAAACTTCATGGCATTCGCGCGGACAATCGACACGTTCTGATACCCACCGGGAGTGGCCGCGGGGCCCGATTCAGTAGTGGTAGGCTGAGGTGGTGGTGCCGAAGAGGCAGCGCGGAGGGCAGCAATCCGATCCTCGACGTATTGCGAGACCTGGACGCGGATTTCGAGGCCTCAAGAAATGGAGGGTCGGTTCAAGGCACGAAATATAAAGAGACGTCGTGGGGTATATGGATACGTACCCAGCATAAGCGTGTCAGGATAAAGGGGGGCAAGGGCGATGAGCAGGCCACCAAAGCCGCATCCTACGTCCGCGAACTCGGGTATCTTTCCCGATCCAGCAAATGCGGGATAGTGCGCGCTCCAGTCCACCTCATCTGGAGAAGCAGGGTACTCGAGGTTGTGGTCGGAGAATGGATTCGCATGTGCGCGCTGCCTGTAATGTCTTTTCTGCAAATGTGAACAAAAGGGGTCTGGCGCAGCGGAGGGCGAACAGGACGGTGCTTACTTGGGGAAGAAGGGATGACGGATCACTTTTCGTGGACTCCGATTTGTCCTTCGTCCTTTTCCGTTTGCCCATCGTTCGCCCGGTCTTCTGGTGGGGGATCGGACGACGCGGAGGTATTGTTAACCTGTCGGAAGCGAGCGGGAAAACAAACTTTGAAGACGGGCGTCAGTCGGGCGTCTCAGGCCACGCGAATAGAAATAAAATGGCATATTTCATAGTAGCCACCGCTTGCTCCGCTCCCTTAACTCGACCCACTCCTCCGAAATGGCTTCCGCCCTTCGTGCGTCCCTCAAAAGAGTATTCTATTTCTTTGTACCATGCGCATACTGTGTTTGCTGACAACAAGTCGACTAGACGAACTCGCCCTTCCTACGCTCTGTGCTTTCAGCCCGCCTCTTATCAACTGCACCGAGGCAGCCTACACTCAAGGAGCGTCTCGCAGAGCTCATCCCTGCTGCCCAGGAGCAGGTGCGCATGCGTCCTTCAGACACAACTCTGTGATGCGCTAACACCAACTCCTTGCCTTTGATGATGTCACTCACTCATATAGGTCAAGGCAGCCCGTGCCGCACACGGGAAGAAGGCCTTCGGACCCGTTGTCGTCGACCAGCTTTATGGGTGCGTCTGACTCTTCCGTACCCGTCGCTGTCTAACCTTTGGCCTGCCACGTCGCTAGCGGCATGCGCGGCTTGCCCGCTTTAATCTGGGAAGGTTCGGTCCTCGACCCTGGTAAGGCCTCCCGTACAGTTATCCACGCTTCAATCCGATGCAAATCCGATTTTTAGAGGAGGGTATTCGCTTCCGTGGCAAGACCATCCCCGAAATTCAGCAGCAACTTCCAAAGGCTGCAGGTGGCTCAGAGCCGCTTCCCGAGGGTCTCTTCTGGCTCCTTGTTACCGGCGAGATCCCAACATCCGAGCAAGTTGCCGAGCTCTCGAAAGACTGGGCCGCACGCGCTGCGATCCCGGAATTCGTTGAGGAGATCCTCGACAGGTGCCCACCCACTTTGCACCCGATGAGCCAGTTCAGCTTGGCCGTCACTGCTGTACGTCATACGTCATTCACTTAGGCTTTCAGAGTTGTCTCATTTGGACTTACGTACGCGTATTGCAGTTGAACCACAACTCCGCATTCGCCAAGGCTTATGCCGATGGTATTCCAAAGAAGGAATACTGGGGCTCTACTTTTGACGACTCGATGGATTTGTAAGTTATGGATTGAGACGATTTTCTCGGTGTCTAACGCAGCACGTGAACGCGTGAACACTAGGATTGCGAAGCTACCTAACATCGCGGGCCGCATATACCGCAACATCTATGGTCGTGGAAAGCTCCCACCGATCGATGCGCAGAAAGACTACTCACACAATCTCTCCACATTACTCGGTTTTGGTGACAACCATGGCTTTGTTGAGCTTATGAGGCTCTACATTACGATTCACAGGTAATCTTCGTGACTCAAGCCAAGTATGTTGTGATGCTAATTGTACTGTCAGCGATCACGAGGGTGGTAATGTCTCTGCACACACCGGAAAGCTTGTCGGTTCTGCGCTCTCAGATCCTTTCCTTTCATACGCTGCCGCACTTAATGGGCTTGCCGGTCCTCTGCATGGCCTCGCGAACCAGGAGGTGCTTGTATGGCTCACTAAAATGCAAGCCAAGATCGGAGAAGATGCCAGTGATGAGGCAGTCAAGGAGTACGTCTGGTCCACGTTGAAGGGCGGCCAGGTTGTCCCTGGCTATGGTCATGCGGTTCTCCGTAAGACAGACCCGCGTTATGTCGCACAGCGCGAGTTTGCGCTGAAACATCTGCCGAATGACAAACTCTTCAAGCTTGTAGGCCAGATCTACAACATCGTCCCCGATATTCTGCTTGAGGTGTGTATCCACGGGAATTACCTTTTCTTCGTTAAGGTCTGTTTCTCATATGTGATGGGTAGGCTGGAAAGGCAAAGAACCCCTGGCCTAATGTGGACGCGCACTCCGGTGCGCTCCTGACCTACTATGGTCTCACGGAGATGCAGTACTACACGGTCCTTTTCGGTGTATCCCGTGCATTTGGGGTTGCTGCGCAGCTAATCTGGGACCGCGCACTCGGCGCCCGTACGTATTTATGCGCCTATGTGGAGGGCTTTATTGACATAAATTCGCAGCCCTCGAGCGTCCTAAATCATACTCAACGGATGCCATCAACAAAATCTTCAAGGACAAAAATTAAACCCATTTTGACTGTCGGAGAGGGTTTGCCGTAGGGTGGATCGGTTATCGTACACTGTAGTTCCTAGGCAAGGGACGAGTGTGTTGGCGTGAGAGCGAGCGAACAAGGGCGGCCGGGTAACTTGATAGATTTGTTGGATTCCCCAACAAAGAACCTCGTAGAAAAATGTGCTTTTCTTTTTATGAGCTTCGCTTTCCACGACATTTTCCATGAACTTCAACCGAATTGCGCCGCCGTGACTGCTTCAAGTTGCTTATTCAGCTTGGGGTACGGGTACAGCACCCTCTTATTCGCGATCTTCCCTGAGATCCCTGAGAACGCGCGCCTCCTGCCAGTCCGCCTTAAGCCGGTATCAAGGGCATCATTACACTTTTTCAATTAAGTCATTTCCGGCGGCATACAACCAACTTTCCGACTCTTTGGTTACAGGACACCACCAGTCACCCCTCAATTGAACCCCTGCTAGTACAGTACCACAAGAAACCGATCGCTACGGGAACTTCCGTCTCTCTATCATACGGGGAAGGTCAAGCCGACGCTAAAGCCAAATAACCGGTGATCACATCAACCAAACCGAAACGAAAAGGAGAATGGCGGACGTTCGAGCGTTGCTCAAAGCAAAGCGCCAAGAAGTGCGCATCACCCACCCTTACGCCGCGTATGGCGCGAACGGCGCGTTACGCTGTTCGGCTTGCGGCGCTGGCATCAAGTTTGCGAGTGCCTGGGAGGGCCATTTGGGGAGCAAGGCGCATCGCGTTGCCGTGGCCAACCTGAGATCTAAGGAGGAAGGGGCAAAACGGATCACCGGCGCGGTGTCGAAACGGAAGGCGGGGGAGGAGGGAGAGGAGGGGGGAGATGGGGGAGATGGCGAGGAGGATGTGGAGATGGAGGGGGGGATGGGGAAGGCGATGGGGCACTGGCACCTGCACCTGCTGCTGATGTTGATGGCTCGCTGGACACGCGTATGGGCACGGACGCGTCGCACCTAGCGTTTCCTGCGGACTTTTTCTCGGACCCTGGGCGTGCTCCGCCACGGACGTCAGCCGGAGGACAAGACGGTGATGACGAGGGCGACGAGAAGGACCAGGACGCGAAAACGGCACCGAAATCGCAGTTCGAGATGGAATGGGACGCGTTCGAGCACGATATGCAGAACCCGTCGCGGCAGGAGCAGCAGCGACGACCACTGGCAGATGGTGCTGACTCGGAGGTGGCGGATCCGCAAGAGATGTATGCGCGCGCTACGATTGCTGCTGAGGCCGAGTTGGTGCCTAGATTCGAGGGTTTGCCTGTCGATGGCGGCGGCACGGCTGCTCAGGAGGGGACGGGGACGGGGGGTGGTGGGACTGAGGAGGGGGGCCGGAAGGTGTCTGAGGAGGAGCAGGAGCGTAGACGTAAGGAGCGGGACGAACGAGAACTTATCATGGATCGGTTGATGGAGGAGGAACGGGCGCAGGAGGATGCGTATGGTCGCGTTGCGCTTTTGAAGAATCGGGTACAGATGCTCAAGCAGAAGCGCGAACTTGCAAAGGCGAAGGGCAAGAAAGCGGCGGACGTGGAGACATGAAGGATTTTCATCGGTACGCGATTACATTTGCTTTCATGCATAAGTAAAATGAAATTTCATGCCATTCCTTTACGATATTACATCTGGACTGGTCTGGGATTACTTTTTTGTGCGGTCGTCACTTCGACATCCTCCTCTGTGGCTCCAAGTCCCATCCATTGCAACCAATCTACATTATTCTTGTGCACGATCATAAGACCAAGAACGACAGGAAGCCACCAGAGAGAGTGCGTGAACACGGTGCGCGCATGAGCGTCGCCGCCAAACTTGTTGAAGCGCCATGTGGCGTGGAGCCAGATGGCGTTTGGCACTAGGCTTGTCAGCGCGAACGACCACGTGGTGAGCCCGGAGAGCGGAACGAGTGTGGAGCAGATGCCCGTTAGGAGAAAGACGTGTCGTAGCGCGACGAGCCGGTTCTTACGTGGGTCGAGCACGGCGAGCATGCGGTATCCGCCCTGCGCGTATGCGGAACGCACAAATTGTGCGAGCGAATTGAAGTGAGGGAATTGCCATGAGAACATCAGCGCGAACAGCACCCAGGGCGCGAGCGGGTTGTCCAGTGCTGCGCCGCTGCTGGTGACGATGTCTGGCGCTGCTGCCAGCACCGGAGGTAAATGGAACGAGACGGACTGCATCGCGGCGGCGCTTGGGAAGAGGGCGCCACCGACGGCTGTCCAGCCCATGAGAGGCGGGACGGCGCCGACGATGGCGCCGACCCACGTATTCCAGATAGTACGACGTTTCATCCATGTGTATGGTCCGGCGTAGAGCGCGATATTTGCTGCGCCGAGAAAGGCCGTTGTCGGATTGCACATCGTCCATAGGAGCGCGGGGCCCGCGAGACCCGTGGCTGCCGCGAAAGCGGCTGCATGCGCTGGGCTGATGGCCCGCCGCACGAGCGGCCGACCACGCGTGCGTGCCATTTGTGCATCGTAGGGTACTTCTTGCAGTTGGTTGAGCGTGTTGGCCGAGGCGCTGCAGAGTGCCGTGCCTAGTGCTGTTGAGAGTAGTACGGGAACGGTTGTCGGGATTGGGGAGAGCGCTACGCCAGACATGGCGACGAGCACGTTGAAGGCGGAAAGACGTGCTTTGGATAGTTGCGCGTAAATTCCTAGAAGACGTGTTGGGGTCAGAGCCGGAATGGCCCGGTATGATGCCAGCGGGATCGCCGGTGGCGGTGGTGATGGTGGAGCGCCGGTCTGGTGCATAGACACGGGGGGTAGCTCAAACCCTTGTGTTCCTTTGCCATTGTGAAAAAAGAAAGACGAGAAATCGAGCGGTTTTGAGCTTATGGACGTGGTGGCATGCCGCGTCAAGATGAGTGCATAATGGTGGGGCAACGGTAGATGTAGAGATGAGGACCTGGGAGCATTCCTCAAAAGACCAAGTAGCATAACCTATCGCCCACAGAGGGACTTGTATGATTTTAATGGTTCATCTCAGAGGAGAGATTGAAACAGACCTGTTTTGCTCTCTTCTGAGCTGCTGCCGGCTGGAGCGACGAGAGGCAGCCGGGAGTTAGCGGTCGGAGTTTGGAAAGGGACAGGTGGAACCGCAGCTCAGCGCTGAGCTGCGAGCGTCGTGTTGTCCTTATTTCCCACAGTCGTATACGTACAGCGCGCATCCTCGTCTCCTCCTGGCCATTGCGCTTTAATTATCTGCAGAGGCAGATCCTTTACACCCGTCATACCACGGCAAGCGCATCACTATGCCCGGTACACATCTACTCCCCCCGAACTTACTCAAACTTTTCGCTCCACGGCCCCCTCTCACGTACACAAGACCTGTCGACAGAGACATCGGTCGTGTCACCAAAAAAAATGTTTCCGGTGTTGGCTCTATTCTCTCTCAGCTGAAGGAAGGTGCCATGACGGGCCTGGCAAACGGCACCACCGACGGAATGGAGGAAGGCGAGGAACCTACCTTTACTCTTGCAGAAGAGATAAAACGTCAAATACGACGCGAAGAGCGGAAAAAGAAGAGAGCTGACGAATTCCAAAAAGCGAAGGACTCGTGTACGTATATCTCCTCATCGTGAAAGGTCCATCTCACTGAAGTTTCAACTTTAGATAAACCACAGGAAGACTCGGAAGCAGTCGGCGACCCCTACAAAACTCTTTTCATTTCCCGATTGGTGTGTCTCAGTTCAGCGTGCATAACATTCCCAGCTGATCAATACCCTCAGCACAAGAACGCAACGGAGAGTGACCTTCGCAGAGATTTTGAAATGTACGGCACAATTGAAAGGGTCAGAATTGTGAAGGACAAGAAGGGACGTGGTCGTGGCTATGCGTTCATCGTCTATGAGCGAGAACGAGACATGAAAGGTTATTGAGACCTCGCGGTTTTATCTCTTCGCGTGGATGCTCGCTAACACAGCCGACTCACTTCGTCTGCTTACAATTTTAGCTGCTTACAAGGAGTCAGACGGTCTACAAGTTATGGGGAAGCGGATCCTGGTCGATGTCGAGCGCGGACGCACCGTGCGTGGGTGGAAACCACGTCGCCTAGGTGGTGGCCTCGGTGGCCGTCCCAAACCTGTCGAACCTTCATCTTCTTCATATACTGGGGGGGGCAGGGGCGGCTTCCGGGGCGGGGGCGGGGGTGGCTTCGACCGCGGTCGCGGTGGCTTCCGTGGAGGCGGACGTGGTTTTGGCGGTGGGCGAGGAGGAGGGTTCGGAGACCGAGGAGGATTTGGAGACCGAGGCGGCGGTGGTTTCCGAGGTGGCGGTGGCGGCGGCTTCAGAGGAGGTCGGGATGACTTTGGATCATCAAGAGGTGGAGGTGGCTACAGGTTCGTGTTCTGCTGACATGATGCGGGGCTAGTCTAGTCTGACCTTATGCTTCACTTCTAGGGGCAGGGGTGGCGGTTTGGGCTACCAAGGCGGAGGATTCAACGACGGCCCGCCTCCTGGCAGGTACGGGGGTCCTCCTGGACCAGGAGGACCTGGCGGTGGGCCTGGTGGACCAGGTGGGTATGGTCCTCCTGGCGTCTTTGTCTGTCTACCGGGCCTCGTAAGTATAGCCGGGCGATTACGGGTTTGTCGACTGTCGATAAGGCAAGTATACACTGTCGATTATTTTATTTGCTGTTTTGTGTTGTTATTGGTAACCCCGATTTGGGCACATAAGCAGTGCGTGATGGAAGGGATTTTGAGTTGTGATGAGAGAACGCTCGAAAGAGAGGGTCTCGTTCCATTCCATAAGCTGACGGACGAACGGACTCGGACCAGGATGAAGAGTTCGAACCGGATAACGATCAAGGGTTCCTGCCAACAAGGTTGTCGGTAAAAAAAAAAAGAAGGGGATGTGGGTCAGGTGAGCGAGGCAAAGCAAGAAAGAATGGAAGTGAGATGATAGACTGTCCTGCCCTACAGAGCCACCAGTACACAAGATCATCCAGAGGGTGGATATAGCTCGGCCGTGGATTTGGGGGTTTGGGGGTTCATCACCGCCGTCGCTGTCCCCCGAACGCGATCAGAAGGATGCCTCTGACCCCCTCAACATACATAGCAACCCCGGACCCGGACCCTTTCCCGACCCCGACAATCATTCTTTGTCCCGTTATGGTTTCTCCGTTCCTCCTTGCCAAGTTCCAGGCCCCCTCCCCTGTCGCACAGTCACTCTGAACGTCCGACAGTGACCGGAAAGGCGCCATCAACGCATTTCATCCCCCCATGGATCCTTCCTTTTCTCACCTCTGACGTACCCCCGTTGCGGCAGTGCTGTCATCCGCAGGAACCCTCCATAAACGGGGCCCGTTACTTGTCTAGGTCCCCCCTATCGTGTGTCCTAAGAAAGAATGAAAAAAAAAAACTCATCGTGCGGCTTTTCATCCGAGTCATGGGAATGACTCTCCTCGGACCGGCGGCGGACACTCTCTCCACGTTTACCGCGCTTGTGATCGGTCGGGGCTCGTGGTTCCCCGCTGACACCGCAGTCCACTGTGTGGTCAAACTGGGCATACTGTACCCGCGCTCAGTGACGGTGAAACGCGTGCGTTTCCTTGCCAGCCGAGCGCCAAAATTCGACCTTCGTTCCTGAAGAAACGAGATCGAACTGCTGGCTACGGCGGCTAACCTTCTCAAGCTCCCGACATGATGTGCTTCTCTTCCTCTACCTGCAACAGGCTCCGTGGGACCGTGCCCTTGCGCCCTTCTCATTCCGTAAAGTCGGAGCCTGAGGGTCTTTATCCCCACCGGGCACGTCTTATCATCCTTCCTTGCCTTTTCACGAGAGTACAAAACTCTCCCATTCCGCCGTCTCCCCCTCCCCAATTGGTTCTGCTACGCTCTTGTCTTTTTTCTTTTATTCTTTGGTTGCAAGTCATCTGATCGAGATCCCATCCCATACCCGATCATCGGTTTCGCACACCCTAACGAGACCTGACCCACTCGGCTGGCACCGCGCCATCTAAAGCCAGCATCAGCGAGCCTCTCCACTCTTTCCGTCCAGCTTAAACCGGAGGTTTACTTCATCTACCTTCGTTGATTCCTTTCCCCCCAACCCTTATCCCTTCTCCCCTTCCAACTAGTCAACCTGGCGGTGACCCTGCTTACCCATAAGCCAACTTGGGATTTCCCTACAATGGAACGTGAGTGCTGGGTACACTCAGATCCCACTAGCACCATTGACGATCTGACTCCCCATTCTCATACAGCCAGGGACGAGCGCCTCAGCAACCACTCCCTCCACATTGCTGCACCTGATTACTCCTCCCTAAAGCAGGTCTCCATTGAAGAGCCCGAATTTCTCCGGACGGAGTCGCCCATGTCCTCCCCTCAGTCTGAGTCTGTCACAAAGTCTCCCGAGACGATGCCAGAGTCTGGGAGCAACCGTGCACTGTCGCCCAGCGTGGAAGCTGAGGCCACACCTTCACCTGACGTCGGCCTGCGTCGAGCTGCGGTGAGCGGCAGTAGGAGTACCGGTACTGAGAGGGAGAAGCGGAAGCGGTCTCGTGTTACGCCAGATCAACTCGTTCATCTAGAACGATTTTTCAGCATGGACAGGAGTCCAACGGCGACGCGAAGAAGAGAGATCAGTGAGCTGCTCGGCATGCAGGAGCGTCAGACTCAGATCTGGTTCCAAAATAGGTGAGCCATCCTTGCTCTGCCGTCAGCGTACCCTTCATTGAATCGATCGTCGTGGTGGCATAGGCGCGCAAAGGCAAAGCTGCTCAATGGGAAAGGAAAGGGGAGAACGGACTCCGCTCCACCCACAGTGTCACCAGACTTGCTTCCTGGTTACGATGCAGACTTGCACAGTCTTATCCACGAGAACGAGCGTGAGTTCATTCATACTCAGCCGCAGCGGGGGAGAGGTACTGAAGATCCGCTGAACAACGTATAGCCGTTACAATTATACCCTGCACAGACCTCACCATTGGAACGTGGCGTCGAATGGCTTCGCAGATCAGTAAACACGACCTTGTCGCGTACGTCTGCGAGTCGCGAAGCTGTCTTATCTGGTTCATACATTCCTCGGGCTATGGCTTCAAAATGGAGATACCCTTCGGCATCATTGTCGATACAGAATTTGTTAATGCGACGCCTGGCTCTGGTCTCGCTTCTTTCTTCCTTTCTCAACCCCCGCTTTTCTATCTCGAGGACATAGTGCAAGATCCCTCCAGGGGTGCCTCTATGCGCTCCTGGAAGCGGTGTGCGGACTGGACTGAGGGTATGCAGGCCTCGAAAATTCTCCGCCACGACCTGGTCGGCTCTGCCGTGCAGCTTGCGTACATCCTTAGAAATTTTCAGGCTACCCCCGGCTCGGA
>WNFQ01002685.1_pt2 | contig 14589 bp, 10 predicted proteins | sample 5400171 | NCBI WGS metagenome assembly WNFQ01 (sample SAMN13153356, study PRJNA577476) | soil metagenome | isolation source: 20 cm soil under Madrone tree | place: USA:California | collected 2016-06-14
CTTTTTGATCGAGAGCTGCACCCTGTCGAACTGAGCCTTGCTTGCAAGCGGGCCAAGGTTTGTGCCTTTTGTAAATGGGTCCCCGACATTAGTGGCTTCGGTTGCCAGCTTCGCCGTCTTGGCTGCGTCAACCATCTTCGAACGCGGAACGAGCATGCGCGTAGGTGCGTTGCAAGACTGACCGGTGTTCCGAAAGCATGCCTGTACGCCTTCCTTGACGGCATTTTCCAGATCGGCATCATCCAATATGATGTTGGCCGACTTGCCTCCCAACTCCTGGGTGACGCGCTTCACAGTCGGGGCGGCGGCCAAAGCCACGGCAACACCTGCTCGCGAGGAACCCGTAAAGGAAACCATGGCCACATCAGGATGGGATGAGATCGCCGAGCCCACGATGGGCCCGTCGCCATTCACCAAATTGAAAACGCCAGGCGGGAGATCCGCCTCATCAAGGATCTGCGTGAATAGGTAAGCCGAGAGCGGCGCAATTTCGCTGGGCTTGAGGACCATGGTGCACCCGGCCGCCAGTGCAGGCGCCACCTTGCAAGCAATCTGGTTCATGGGCCAGTTCCAAGGAGTGATGAGTCCGCACACGCCGATCGGTTCTTTACGCATGAGGGTTGAACCTTGGAGTTCCTCGAATTTGAAGTGTCTTAGTACCTTCGCGACCTCTGAAAAATGAGCAAGGCCCGCCGGACCCTGCGCCGCCCTTGATAGAGTTAGGGGCGCCCCCATTTCCAGGGAAATTGTCTCCGCCATCTCTTCGATCTTTGACTTATAAACCTCAATGATCCGTTCGAGGAAGACGAGACGTTCGTCAGGGCTTGTCTCCGAGTACGACTCAAAGGCCTGCTTGGCCGCGGCCACGGCTTTGTCCACGTCGGCTGCGCTGCCGAGGGAGATTGTACCGATAGGTAGTTCATTGGCAGGGTTGATAACCTGGAAGTCAGAGGCCTCTATTGGACTGACCCATTTCCCATCAATATAAAAGTGACGACATTCCTTCATAAGTTCCCCCGAGCTTTCTACCGCAGTTTCGGTGTTTGAGGCTGATGCGACTCTGAATACTACTTCCCAATTTTTTCAGACCAAGGGCGGCACTACGGTATCCCTCGGCTCTGGACACCGTACCGGAGTAACTGGAGCGTTTCGTCGTCCACCGAGCCACCCTTGCTTGGTCAGCACCCAAACTTGCAACCCTTGTGGATATTAGATATCAACTTTGCCTGGTTCTGTGCCAGTTGTACCTGAGTATTGATACAGACATATACAGACATACTTCTTATGAACCTGGGCTGCCGAATGTGGAGATCAAAAAGGACTTCACCGCCTTGGTAGCATCGGCTGTGGCTGCGGGGTCATAGGCGACTGTCGCGCCGCGCCTGACACACGCGTCGCTCCATCTGAATGGCTGACCCGTCTCGAGGTTGACTATATCCCCTCCCGGGTGTTCCTCCCGGGAACAGTGATTCGTCGTCACTGCATCAGGCAAGGAAAGGGCAGGTGAATATAGGTGGTTGTCGAAAGCGTGATGCGCCTCGGCGTATTCCGTGAGCTGGACGTCTTTCCCAGCGAGTCGCAGCCGCTCGACGTACCTTCGGCATGGTTCAATGGATACGTAATTATCCGCTGTGCCATGAAAAAGTCGAATCGGTCGATCACTCACTTGTTCATCATCGAGAAAAGCCGTGTTGCACTGAGGATAAAAAGGGATGTAGGCAGTGAACTCCAAGCCGGCCGGTCCATACATGCATTGAAAGCGGCTGACACTGGCATAGAGCGCCACCGAGCCTCCTCTGGAAAACCCCATCAGCACGATACGGGAGGCGTCGATTCGCGGGTGCTTCGATAGCAGCTCGAGCGCTCGATAGGCGTCGACGATACGAGGATGACCGCGGGAACCCGGGCGGTACCTGGAGGTAGACGCAACTCACCGCCGATGCGCGCTGGGATCCCGTCTTTGGCTCCCGTTAGAAATTGTTTGTCTGTCAGCGTCACAGACTCAAAAGAATGGATCTCAATTCTTGCAGTTTGCGCGGGAATACGCGCCAGGTCAGGCTTGAGGCTGGAGTTTATGGCTGAAGGGGACGCCTGGGACAGTGGAGAAGCAGAACGACTCCGCTTCATGAATCATTACTCCTTCGAATCAAATCCAGACACCAACGAAGGGAGCCGAGAATTCCCGTCTGTAAGATACGCATGGGGGAGGAAAACCTCAAGGAGCGACGACGCCTTTTTGAAGCATCTAGTGCTCCATTCGGCTCTAGCATGTTATCGGAATGGAATGAGAACATAGGTTTTCATTTAGACTGATCGATGATACGCCAAGGCTGACTCGGGCTTGTAGACGATGCTTGCCGTGTAATGGGCCGACCTGCGTTTGGCCAAATCATGCCAGGAGGTAGCAAGCAGTGGCTACGAGGGTCGAAGCGAGCGGCGGCTCGATTGGTGATTCGCACCATAGCCGGTTGCCACTGGTCATTGTCGCATCGTCTCTCGGCACAGTGATCGAATGGTACGATTTTTATGTATTTGGGAGCCTGACAACGGTTCTCTCCTTCAAGTTCTATCCCCCGGGGAACAGTACGTTCGCCCTGATCGCTTACCTTGCGACGTTTGCAGTCGGCTTCGTTGTTCGTCCTTTCGGCGCACTGTTCTTCGGCCGCGTTGGGGACGTCATTGGGAGGAAGTACGCATTTCTGGTGACGCTCGGCATCATGGGGGGCTCTACGACGTTGATTGGATTGATGCCGACCTTCAAGACGATCGGATGGTTCGCCCCCATTGCATTGATTGTGATCCGCATCCTGCAAGGGCTTGCCATCGGCGGCGAATACGGAGGCGCAGCAATCTACGTTGGCGAGCATTCTCCCGACAACAAGCGGGGCCTGTACACCAGCTTCATTCAAATTACCGCGATCCTGGCCCTATTCATCTCCTTTCTAGTCATCCTGGGCACCCAATCGGCGATGAGCGAACAAGAGTTTGCCAATTGGGGCTGGCGCATTCCTTTCCTGCTCTCTCTGGTTCTGGTTGCCATTTCCCTCTATATTCGCCTGAAGTTGCGCGAGTCGCCCATCTTCGCCCTTATGAAGAGCGCAGGAAAAACCTCGACTCAGCCGATCAAAGACTCCTTCACCGAATGGTCTAACCTGAAACAGGTCTTGGTCTCTCTTTTCGGAGCGGCGGCCGGACAAGGCGTGGTCGCTTACACCGGCCAGTTCTATGCGCTCTTCTACCTGCAGACCATCTTGAAAATGAACCAGCGCGCGGCGTATATCGTGGAAGCCGCTGGACTTGCGATGGGAATGCCTTTCTTGATTTTCTTTGGTGCGCTCTCGGACAAAATCGGTCGCAAGAAAATCATGTTGGCGGGTTTTTTGCTGGCTGTTCTGACCTACATTCCAATCTACCACGCTATGGGAACTGCCGCGGGCAATCACGTGGTGACCGTGAAGTCCACGCGCGACAAGGTGACCGGAGCCATCGGCTTGACGCCGATGACTTTCGATGCCACAGGTGCGCTCATTGCCGCCAGTGAGGCAGCAAATCCGAACTACAGCAGGCTCATTCTGTTAATCCTCGTTCAGAGCATCTACGTCGGCATGGTTTATGGGCCGATCGCTGCGTATCTGATTGAGGCTTTCCCGGCAAAAGTCCGCTACACGTCCCTTTCATTGCCTTACCACATAGGCAATGGGGTTTTTGGGGGATTGCTGCCGGTCATCGGGCTATCCGTCTGTGCGGCAACTGGCAACTTATACGCCGGGCTTTATTACCCAATGGCAGTTGCGACGGTCGCCTTCGTTGTTGGCAGTCTTGCATTGCGTGAGACTCATGGCACGAGGATTTGGGACGAAGTAGATGGACTGACGCCAGGTCCAGCTGAACCACGGTCCTAGAGAGATGATCATTGCGGGTCTCAAAATGAAGGCGAGGATTCGCACTAGTTGGTGCGGCATATCCCCGAGATGATCCGCTGAGTGGTCATCGACAAGTTTGAGCGGAGTAAGATGGTCAATCCTTCAAGTTCTTGGAACGTCTCGAGCCGTTGTTTACTGCTATCCAATGATCGGGATGCCCGGAAAGCCTCTGCCCGAAGGATGGGATCTGATCCCAGGAGCGCGTGGATGTAACCCGCAAACGTGCAACTTCTGCGGTCATTACAAAGAACTATCTGAACTCAGGTCGAAGTCTTTGGATTGAGCGGTCAAACGACTGAATATCGACGCGAGGTGGCCGATCGCCTCCACGTTCAACTCGAGATCATGAGCGACAGGATTTCAAATTATGTGATTCGCTGCGCCAGCCAACATTCGAGATAGCAGGAAGGCGGCTGGTAAAGCGCCTGACGTTAATAATGCGCGGGGAGAATGGAGGAGGTCTTCTATCCCGTATTCCCCCTAACGAGAGCGCCAATCAAATGCTGGGCTGGCTCCGGAATCACCCAATCCAATTTGAACCTCTATCGCAGCGGCGTATCAGCTGACGCGCCTTTTTGCCTTAATGCCTTATGTCTTGTTGCCTTGATCGTCAAAGAGGTTCGTATCCAGAATGATATAGCTTAGGTAGAAAGGCCAGCGTTCAGCAGCGGAAGAGAATTAATCAGGGTAAAATAGAGTCATCCAGGAGGATCCATGCTACGGGTAGGGTTTATAGGGTGGCGAGGTATGGTCGGCAGTGTTCTCATGCAGAGGATGCGTCAGGAAAACGATTTTGCCGGCCTAGAACCAGTTTTTTTCTCCACATCGAACATCGGAGGTGCAGCTCCGAGAGAGTCGGGTGATGGGGCAAAGCTTAAGAATGCGAAAGAATTGGTCGAACTCTCGCGCTGCGACGTTCTGCTCAGTTGCCAGGGTGGTGAGTACACCACAGAGCTTTACGGCCCCCTGCGCAAGAGCGGCTGGAAGGGATACTGGATCGATGCCGCTTCGACACTGCGGATGAGCGACGACGCTGTGATCATACTCGATCCGGTAAACGGAGACGTGATTCGGCGCGGCCTATCGCGTGGACTGAAGACTTTCGCCGGCGGAAATTGCACGGTCAGTTTGATGTTGATGGCCATTGGCGGTCTATTTAGTGCCGGCCTCATAGAGTGGATGACAACGATGACTTATCAAGCAGCTTCTGGAGCTGGGGCTGCCAAGATGTTGGAACTCGTAAAGCAGATGGAGTGTCTTACCGACCCCACACGCGCCACACCCTCTGAGAACGCGCTGGAAGTCGATCGCATGCTGATACAGGCGCAGCGGGCTCCAAGCCTGCCCACCAAGGAGATAGGTGTAGCTTTGGCTGGTAGCCTGATTCCCTGGGTGGATCGGGACATGCCGGGTGGGCAAACCCGCGAAGAATGGAAGGGTATGGCTGAAACGAACAAGATTATGGCCCTTGAGCCGCCCGTGCCCGTCGATGGTATTTGTGTGCGCGTCGGAACGATGCGGTGCCACAGTCAGGGGCTTTGTATCAAACTTACCAAAGACGTTCCGCTCCCTGAAGTCGAACAGATACTCGCGAAAAGCAATGCTTGGGTGCGAGTAATCCCTAACGACAAAGAATCGACCATGCGCTGCCTCACGCCGACGGCGGTTTCTGGTTCATTGAACGTGGCAATAGGCCGTCTTCACAAGTTAAAGCTCGGTCAGGAATACCTCGGAGCGTTTACGGTGGGGGATCAGTTGCTGTGGGGCGCAGCGGAGCCGCTGCGAAGGATGTTGGGAATTCTGCGCGAGCATCTCGGAGATTAAGACGCGGATTGCATGCCGCGAAGTGGGTGGTTAGCTATGGCCCTGTAGGATTTATTACTTCAACGAACAGCGAGCGCCGCGGAGTATGTCAGGGAGAGCAGTAAACCCAGCTCGCTAGCTAGTCCGCGCTGGCTGCAAAGTTGGCTGCCTTCAGCTGCCCGCTTGGCGGTGCTGATTCAGGTGTGGCGTCGACGTTTACAGACATCTCTTCGGAAGAGGCCTCGAATTCAGTACCCAATCCAAATTCCCTGTGAGCAGCAATGAGAGAAGCCCTCATATCCTTCCGCGGCACTACAAAAGAGATGCTACACACCGATGAGCCTTGGGCGATCGCTATGATGTTAATGTTCGCGCGATCCAGCGCGCCAAACGTACGGCCTACAATTCCGGATACACCGCGCATGTTCTCGCCAACCAATGCAATAATTGCAACGTTTGGATCGAGGGTGACGTGTTCCGCTTTTTCGAGGGCTAAGTCCTGCGCGAACTCGTGGCGCAGCGCTTCGACCGTGCGTTCAGCCACCGCGGATGAAACGACCAAGCAGATGTCGTTTTGCGAAGACGATTGTGAACTCAGCAGTACGCTCGCTTGAACCGCGGCGGTTGTTTTGAATGTGCGGCCCAAAACATCCGGGACCCGCAACATTCCCGGGCCGCCGACGGTGATCAATGCTACGTCGCCGATTGCAGTCAGTGCCTTCACTCCACCCCCGTTCGGCGAGCCTGTGCGCGTGATTCTCGTTCCGGGCCGCTCGGGGGCGAACGTGTTACATATCCAAATGGGGGTGCCGGATTGAATCACAGGGCGAAGAGTCTTAGGATGCAGAACTTTGGCGCCGAAGTAAGCGAGCTCGGCCGCCTCGCGATAGGAAATCTCAGGGATTCTGCGCACGCCGGGAACGAGTCTCGGATCGACTGTAAGTACACCATCCACGTCCGACCAGATGATGACCTCGTCTGCCTCAAGAGCTGCGCCCAGGATCGTCGCCGAATAATCCGAACCGTTGCGGCCGAGAGTCGTGACAATACCTTCCGTTGTAGCACCGATGAAGCCGGTCAGGACTGGGATGATGCCTTGCCGGACCAGCGGATGCACGCGCGCGTTGCAGCGTTCACGCGTCAGATCCATCAACGGCTCAGCACCGCCGTAACACGCATCCGTCACGATCACTTCCGTGGCATCGATCGCGTCGCTGGCTATTCCTGAGTCCGCAAGCACGGCCGCGACGAGCCGAGCAGAGAGACGCTCGCCAAGACTCGCTATGGCATCACGCGCACGCAGCGTCAACTCGTGAAGGAGGATCGTGCCTTGGCAAAGGGCATCGGCTTCTTGAAATAGCGCATGAACTTTCCGATCAATGCGCTTCCGTCCGGTACTTGAACGGATCAACGCACTGGCCACCGCATTGTGCTGCTTGCGGAGACCCTCCAGAATCGCCCCGACGTGACTGCGATCCCCAGTCTCGGCGTTAGTGGCTGCCTCGAGGAGGCTATTTGTTACGCCACTCATGGCAGAGACAACTACCACGACATTGCTCTCGCGGGAGGAGGCGCGGATAATCTCGGTGACTCTTTTTATACAGGCAGCATCCCCAACCGAGGTCCCGCCAAATTTCATGACAACAAGTGGCTTCTTGGGAGAGCGCTCCGACTTCCGACGCTCTGTGAGGGGGTGATTCGCTTCGTCCAGGAAGCTGCCGGCACGCCTCGTTACAGGGGCACCGATGCCAGACAGAGACTTGTGCTCTCTGCAAGATCTTGTACTTTGATCTCCGAGGCCCGGGATTGCCAGCTCACTTTTTCCCACGTTGTGTCCTCGTCAGGCTCGCCTAGTGTCTCGAGGCCCCAATCCTTGCCCCAATCGACCCATATCTACCGGTGGCGAGCAACTGGGCGATAGCCTAGCCAACGATCTGAAAAGTGTCCGGCCAAGCTACATCAAATAGATGGAAGTCCAGCTTCAGGCTTAATCAGGCAATCTGGTTGCCAGACTGTCGAGCTCAACTGCTTGAGCTAGCCAACAATTTCGTTGTTTATACTATTGAATCATAAGTACTTAGTCTGAGCCGAATTGTTTGAGCGTGGACTGGAAGGGATGCCTGGGTACAATCCCCAGCGAAGGGCTGAAAATGGTTACCATCAATTGCCCTTGAGGTTCCGAAACAGCCCGACACGCACGGGTTTTACCATTCGTAACTAAGTTAGTGATTTTAAACAAGTTAACATATTTTGCAAAAATGGCGAGGATTGCCCTTCTAGGCCACCTGCTTCGGAGCACGTTCATGGCAGGAGGCCATAAGGTTGACTGGCGTCAGTTAGAAAGCGGGGGTTAGGCCGCGCAGAACCTAGCCGCGGAAAACGTGAAAAACTTATGGCCTGACTCAGATGAATTCCGACCAGAGCAATCCCAAGAGTTAGATTGAGAGGCGAAAACGATCCTGAAGAACACAAGCACTAAGCAAGATCATGAGGACCTGATCATTGGCCACGCCTGAACCTTCATCCATCGAGTGTAATTTGTCCAGGATGTTTACAACTTTCTTCTGATCAAAGAATGGAATAGAAGCAAGAACTGGGCCGCGAAGGACGTCTTGCATAAGAACATTTAGCCGGCCCTGGGGGTTAAGCGCCGCCGGAGGGCTGAGAAAAGCATGTTTCGGCCGCCGATAGACAGTGTCGGTGACGACGTCGCGCACGGATTCCCTGAGTACGAACTTCTGGGCCCCGCCTCGAATTTTCTGTGTCACGGGCTGAGAGCGGATGAGCTCCACCAGATGATGGTCGAGAAACGGGACGCGACCCTCTATCGAATGAGCCATCTCCATGCGATCACCGAGGAGCGTCAAAAGGTAGTTCGGCAGTCTGGTTTTCGTCCAAAGGTAGAGCGACTGATTTAATGGATGTCTTCCGGTGAGTTGGCCCGGCACATCAGTGTCATTGAAAAAGCTGCGAAATCCCTCATGGCATCTAAACGTTTGGAGGAAGTCGCTGGCGAACACAGCGTGCATCTGGGCTGATTGGGCGGCTGAAGTGGCTATCCAGGCCGGGACGAAACCGAGAAGATGCTTGACGCCCTCTAGAGATGGGGTGTTTCCATTGGTGGGCAGTGAGGCGGGCGAGGCAGGATTGAACTTCTCGAGGTTTTCGACGGAAGCAGCAGAAACTCCCGGACGCCGTCCATTAGCATCATGAATGGCCATGTCGCGTCGAAAGTGCAGGTAACCGCCCAACATTTCGTCAGAACCTTCACCGGTCAAAACCACTTTATAGCCAGCTTTGCGGACTGCGCGGCTCAGTAGGTACTTGGCTACACCGTGCGCATTCACACAAAGGGTCTCGGCCTGACCAATAGCACCGGCGAAATTGTCTGCAATATCGTCCTGCTGGATGGGAATTGGATAGAACTCAGCCCCTGCCTTAGCGGCCATTTCCTTGGCGACTTCGCCTTCGTCGTATTCCGGCCGGTCAAACCTCAAGGTGAAGGCACGAATAGGCTCGGGGTGGTGGCGTGCCGCGAGACCGACAATGGCACACGAGTCGATCCCACCGCTAAGATAACAACCCACCGGTACATCGGCGCGCAGACGGATGCGGACCGCTTCTTCCAAAGCGTGACGAAATTCCTCAGCGTATTCAGCATCGGTCCGGTTGGGTGCGGCATCCGTCAGTTTCGGGTAGTCAAGATCCCAATAGCGGCTGAGTTGGACGCGCTTTTCAGTTACGACCATGTAATGGCCAGGGGGAATCTGAAAAACACCTTCGAATAGCGTGCGTGACTGATGTCCGCCAAATTCGAGGGAGTGGTAGACGGATTCGCCATTCCAGCGAGCGGGAATCCCGGCCGCGAAGAGAGCTTTTACTTCTGAAGCAAAATAGAGTTTCCCATCGTATTGGGCGTAAAAGAGCGGCTTAATGCCAAAGCGGTCACGCGCGACGAAGAGAGATTTGTTTACACTGTCCCATATCACAATGGCGAACTCCCCGCGCAAACGGTGCAGGCAGTGAGCACCAAGCTCCTCATATAGGTGGAGTGCGATCTCGCTGTCGGACCGAGTCCGCAGCCGGTGCCCTCTCTGTTCGAGTTCTTTTTGGATCGGCTCGTAGGCGTAGAACTCCCCGTTGACGATGATCCGAAGACTCTCGTCTTCATTAGCAATAGGTTGGTCCCCGGTCGTTAAGTCGATGATACTGAGCCGTGCGTGACCAAGAGCCACCTGGCCGTCCGGGGCAATCCAGTGGCGCACGCCATCGGGACCGCGATGCCCCAAGCTCGATGTGGCCCTCTCCAGGGCCGCTTCATCGATGGGGGCATTGGGTGAATAAATTGCAACGATTCCACACACCGAATAGCTCCTTCTGCCAACGACTACCGAATCCTAGCTTCGAATACCGAACCTTGGCAGTATTTCACCTGCGACTAAGAATCCAGTCGGCCATGCAAACTGGGAGACCATTCTTCATCTCGCAACTTAGTTGCCAGACCGATACACCTATCTACATACTTATCAATACTATAGGAGTTTGCTCCCGCGGATGCTGGTAATTTGTTATCCCAGAGGGACAATGGAATGCTGACAAATGCTCCCTTCGCGGGCATCCCGGTCCGACGGACATCCGAATAATCGGTTAACTTTGGTGCGGGCTGCTGGGAGGAGCATCAAGGGTGTACACGATTCGATCGCCATCGATTGCCGCATAGGCGATCCGGGCACGGTCCTTTTCAGGGCCTTCAATCCGCCAACCATGGTTGTCCTGCACTAAATTCATCTCACTGCGAGCGCGCCACCACCGATCTACCTCTCCCGGCAGAGCCTCCCAGATGCCATGGTGATCGCAGGTCTCTCGAAGATGATCTAGAAGCGATTCATATGCCGTGCGAGCCTGGCGCTCAATCAAATAATCGGGATGGGTGATAAAGCTTATCAACCCATTTCGCCGTCGAATTTGGTCGACCTGTTCCTTCCACAAATCAATCGAGTGGTTGTTCAGGATTTGAAAAACTGAATAATCCTGGGCAGTTGTTAACGGAAGCTCGAGAATTTTTCCGATAAAGTAAGGCATCACCGTGCAGCAGCCACCACGCTGGGGCTCGAGATGAGCCACGTTGGGGACGGACATGTCGTAGGAAAACTCGAACGCATCGAACCACTCCTGATTCCGGTACATGGCCCCGGCACGAAACCCGTGCGCTCCGTATTTCTTCACGTATTCGTTGATTTTCCTGGCGCGACGCAGAAATTCTGTCCTTTCCTCGAAAAGGTGTCCATCATGATTCAAATCATGAATGTTGAATTCGAAGCCCCTGCTTTGAATTTCGCTCACAAAACCTTCCGGGACTTCATATCGCTTCTCAGGCACAACCTGGAACGAAGACTTGAACCCATGCGACAGATCGATATCCATAAGCGATGAACAGAAGTCTCGGCCGGCCGCAGTCTCCACATCGTGCGTGAGGATGAGGCAGCTGGAAGCCCCATCCGGCCAGAACCAGATAAAGGGAACCTTGTCGCAGCCCTGTGCTCTTATCGAAAGCTGCAGAAATGCCTCGTGCAGAGAATCAACCGTGAAGTCAACCGGCCAATGCGGGAAGGGAATGCTCTGCCAATTCTTGAAGTAAGCCCTTTGAAGGTGGCGTCGAAACCATAAAGGCAAAAATTCCCGGACAACATAGTACATCTCACGGATCAGCCCCTGCTGCGTGACACCCCTTCGCCCAGAACTTAACTGTCGAACGTAACGTTCCCTTCGCAGGTTATCGATTACATTTGAGACATCGAATGGCAGCTGAATCTCTGAACCACTGACACTCGTGGCGTTCCGAGCGTCGAAATCAACGGACGCTGCAACATCAGGCGCAACCCCGCTCGAGCATTCGCCATAACAAACAATATCTGAGCCAAAGCGAAAAAAGCCAGTTGAGTTCTTATTACCTTGGCAACAACAAGCAGTTCGCGAAATGAGAGGAGTCCCGTAATATTCGGAGAGAATTTTCGACATGACCTGGCCTTTGGGGTTCATCGTCGGGACAAAACAATCTCACCCAGATCTATTTCAAGTCGTACGTTAGTATCCTGAGCAGGCGTGCCCGCAAAAGAGCGGTCCAAGCGTGCCATTATTTGGCTGAGTCATAACCCTTTCTGAGGCACAAGCGCTCCGGGTCCGTAATCGTTCGTGTGGTAGATGGCCTTGCCTATCCTATGTGGCGATATAGCAGCGTTCCAGCCAATTCCAGCAAACGATCCGGCATGCAGGCGCAAACGTGCTGGACCATTCTCAGTCTCCAATCCGTAATCAGAGAGCGGGAGGGGCTAGAAGGGAATGTCCAGTAAGTCAGAGATTCAGATACTGGGGACCAATGATTCTTGAATCTTATGAGGCTGTGGTCGTCGGCTCTGGTTCTTCCCAGATCAAAAGCCCTCGATCCGAGGGATTTAGCCTTCAGAATTGCCCCCCAAAGAAGAAAGGGGATCCCGCCAAGGTTGTGAAACCGTTCGTCAGAACAGCCATACTTGTAGTAGCTCGTTTCATTAAAATGCAATATGAAGACCGCTGCCACTGGCACATTTTTCAAGTAGGCTAATCGCAGGTCCGCCGCGTCTCCCATGCAATTGAGCAGATTCCTGAACCAAGCGAAAGGTTGGGGAGGCAAGTTGTGACGGGCTCGAGTTCGAATCAAGAGGTGATAAAAGTCCTTCAGGAGTTCCTGTGATTTTCCACAAACCTCGACGACACCAAGCCGTTCGGCATGCCGCACTCTGCGCTGCACTGAGTCCTTATTTAATCGGTGAAAGATTTCGTTGGCTGCTGGCTCCAAGTCGATGCGGCGCAAGGTGTATTTCGCCACTGATCTGAATCCTATCTTCTTCGCCGCGTTCCCAAAGCTCTCATTGGTAGGACGAACCTCGAGGTACTTCCACTTTTGTTGGACCTTAATGGTTTGCAAGTAGCAGATCAAACTATCCAACTCCTCCTCTAAATGGCAGAGAGGCGCACAATGGTCTGAAAACGGCAGGGAAACGATGCGGTTGCCTGTTAACCAACTCCGGATGCGACAGAAGAGCAGCCCATTCTCTAGTGCAAATGTGGGCGGAGTTGTGGTGAACACAATAGGCTCATATCCGTAAGTGTGGCGAAGCGCGTCCAGCCAACCCACGCTATGGAAAACGGAGGCATCGGGATGCTGCTGCAATAGATTCTGCCACCGGGGGTCGCGCAGTGGGTCCACTTCGTATACGCGAGCCATGCCGTGTTCGGTCGCCAAGGTGAGGCCTTCCTCCTGGGCTGGAGAATCTTGCTGTAATGCTTCGTCGAGCGAACTTCCCATCTATCTCCCTGACCTCGCAATTGGTAAGAAGGGCTTTACCAGAGCGGTGGAACTGCCACTTAACTGCTCCCTGTGCTTTCTAGGGTGATTTCGATTCGCGTTTGCTGAAAGCTCTCTGATAGGCAGCGAGTAGATTTTGAATAGAATATTTCCAGGCGAGTTCTTCTTCGACTCTCCTTCGTCCGAATTCGCCCATCCTTCTTCTCTCGTCGGGCTTATCAAGCAACCAGAGGATTTTGTTGGCGAAATGTTTCACCCCATCTTCTTTGTCGGCATAAAGAGACGCTTCATTGGCACTGAACCTGCCTTCCTTCGAATCAAATTGCACGATGGGCTTGCCAAGAGCCATATATTCCATGATTTTGATCATAGTGGAAATATCGTTCATCTGACATGGCTTGTCAGGGTTTACGCATACATCTGCCGTCGAGAGGATCTCAAACAATTCCTGATCGGGAATTCTTCCGGGGAAGTTGACCATGTCCGAGAGATTCATGTCCTGTGTCATCTTCCGGAGTTTTGCCAGTTCAGAACCTCCACCGACGCAGGTGAAATGGATGTCGCGTCTTCCTAGTTTCTTGATATGTAGCGCTACATCCAAAAGGATATCCAAGCCGTCTTGGATACCCATGTTTCCGACATAACCGACTAGGTAAGATTTGCCGTGCTTCAGCGCAGGATTGGGAGGAACAGCCTTCAAAGTCTCCACATCGGGTCCATTGCGGACAACGAACACATCATCCGAGGCGAGACCCCCTCTAGTTATGGCCAAGTCTCTGTAGCTGAAATTGGTGGCTATGACCACGTCGCTGAAACGATAGCTCTGCTTTTCGAGCCAAACCAGAACCTTGTATAAGAATCCTTTCTTGTTGTACTTCGAAAGGTACAGTTCGGGATCAGCATCGTGATGGTCGAAAATGTATTTGACTCCCAAGAGTTTAAAGGGCAGCGCAACCAAGAAAATATCGTCAGGGGGATTGCAGCCCTGGATGACGTGAAATCTATGGCGCACATAAATCCAACACGTAAACAAAAACTCCAAAAATAGCGCCCAGCTGTACTCCCATAGATACCCGTAAGGAGTGCTTCCTTCCTTGGGCATCGGGTGTCGGTAGATACGAATTCCATCGATCTCTTGATATCTTTGGCCGTTACCTTCGCCCCGAGGACACAGGATGGTCACCTCGTACCCGTTGTTATGAAGCGAGAGGGCCTCCCTCCAGACACGCGGGTCCGGAGGGACAGACTGGTTTTCCACGATGATGAGGACTTTTCGTTTCACAAATGGGTTTTCACTCTCTCACAACAATTTGTAAAGCCCGGCGAGCGCGCAAAGCATGGTTGCCTGCCCCCAATGTAACGTGGGCGTTTTGTTCACCAGCCACGACGCATAGCGACGATAATAGAAATAACCACTACGATCCTGCATGTTGTCGATGGTCCACTTGGCGACTTTCAGGGCCAGGGACAAGTTGCCGGGGTCTCGATCATTGAAGAAAACAAGTGTGTCGATAGCCT
>WNFQ01002244.1_pt1 | contig 14586 bp, 8 predicted proteins | sample 5400171 | NCBI WGS metagenome assembly WNFQ01 (sample SAMN13153356, study PRJNA577476) | soil metagenome | isolation source: 20 cm soil under Madrone tree | place: USA:California | collected 2016-06-14
CCAAGGCGCGAATCAAAGGCAAACTCCCCGTCGAGATCGTCGTCAAAGCTGACGAGCGTCATCACACATCTGTCCGCAAACCCCGGACCCACGCTTATCGTCGGGCTTCTGAAGCGCCAGTGTCGGCGCGGGCTGTTGCTGTCATCCGACCGGCGCCAATCATTCATCGCTCTCCCCCTGTTCCTTTGCACCCTGTCTGGCAAACGCCAGTTGCACGCTTCTCGGTACCGAATCCGCTCTGGCAACCATTTGGACTTACGGATCGCCGCCCATCATCCACTCAGCTCGGGCTAGGCGCGAGATCGGAGCAACTCAACGGAATTTAGACGCCAATGACCGCCGCTGATATGGCAAACTCGAAGAATGCTCCACCATAAAGTCATGGCGCTGGGGCCTTTTCGTGCCGCCTTTGTTGCAGACACAATGTTATCCCATCGTGCATGTCCAATCCGGGACTAAGTTGTTTTCGTTGGCCGCTCGCCTTTTCGGGCGGGTCGATTCTCCCAGAACCAGATGCCGCCCACGAAATCGACACCCACAACACAACAATCACAATCTGTATTGTTGACTTTAAGAGCGATCTGATCCTCTCCGGCCGTACATGGTTTGGCTCCGGCCTGCGAATTCTGTGCGCGGAGGTGTCGATTTGCACCATCAACGTTCGACTTATAAATGGAAGGAACCAGGTGAGTCGGTTCAACCAAGGGCGGTCAAAAGCCGTTTCTGTACACAGGGGCAAGGCGTGGCTCGTAAGGGTTGCATCAGAGTGCAAACTTATGCAGCTCAGCCGAGCGGTGACGGGATTTTCGCGGAAAACCTCCGCATTCACGTCGAACACCCCAGCAAGGGCGCGCGATTGTCGACTGTCCCTTTGTTATGTGTTTGTTTCAGAGTTGTTTTGGAGCCTGGGCAAGGAGTCTTACATCTAATTGCTTATCTCCCTCCACTGCTCGCGGCGTAAGCGGTGGCAAAAATTACCTTTATCGACATTGTTCACCAGATACGAGGGGCATTCATGGCGAAACGAATGATTCTGACACTGGCCGTGACTTTAGCAGTGGTCGCGAGCCTGGGATTTGTGAAGTTCCGGCAAATTCATGCGGCTATCGCGCAAGCTGCCAGCTTCCAGCCACCCCCGGAAGCGGTCACAACCGTCGTCGCGCAGCGGGAAACATGGCCGACAACGCTGAGCGTGATCGCTACCATGGTGGCGATCCAGGGTGTGACCGTGAGCGCAGATCTCCCTGGCACCATAGATCGAATCGATTTCGATTCTGGCAAGCCCGTCCGCGCAGGCGATGTGCTGATCGAGCTTGATACACGTCAGGAGCACGCCCAGTTGGCGGCTGTAGAAGCGGAACGGGATTTGGCGGGCGTCAATTACGGCCGAATGCAGGAACTGGCGAATTCCGGTGTCATCTCGCGCATGGAGTACGATCGCGCGACATCGGAGCATAAGTCGACGGAAGCGCGAGTTGGAGAAATCCGCGCCACCATCGCGCGGAAGACAATCCGGGCGCCGTTTTCGGGAATTCTCGGCATTCGACAGGTCAATCTGGGACAGTACCTATCGGCTGGCCAGGCAATCGTTTCACTTCAGTCGTTGAACCCCATCTATGTAAATTTCGGCGTGCCCCAGCAAGCCGTAGGCCAGGTGGGGGTCGGCCACAAGTTGCGCGTCACGACCAAAGACTTAACCGGCACGGAGTTTACGGGACGCGTCACTGCTCTCGACTCGGTCGTAAATGAAGCGACTCGGAATATTGAGGTGCAGGCCACTCTCTCGAATCCAGAAGGCAAGCTGCGCCCGGGTATGTTCGTTCAGGTAGAGGTGGTGTCGGGGGCGAGTCGTCCGGTCATCACTTTGCCGGCCTCGGCCATTAACAGCGCGCCCTATGGCGATTCGGTGTTCGTTGTCAGTGATCTAAAGAACCAGAGTGGGAAGACCTACCGCGGCGTACGGCAGCAGTTCGTGAAGGTGGAGGGCGCGCGCGGCGATCAGGTGGGCGTGGTTTCCGGTCTCAATCCTGGCGATGAAGTCGTGACGTCGGGTGTCTTCAAGTTGCGCAATGGTGCGGCGGTTCAGGTCAATAACAAGGTGCAGCCCGGAAACAATCCGAGTCCCAAGCCCGAGGATAGCTAATGAAGTTTACGGATCTCTTTGTTAAGCGACCGGTTCTTGCCATTGTCGTTAACCTGGTCATTCTGATTGCCGGGCTCCAGGCCATTCGCTCGCTCAGCGTTCGCCAGTATCCGCGCAGCGACATAGCAGTGGTGCAGGTCTCGACCACATACGTGGGCGCTAACGCCGACCTGGTGCGCGGATTTATTACGACGCCGCTCGAGCGCGTTATCGCCAGCGCCGACGGCATCGACTACATGGAGTCGTCCAGTGCTCAGGGGCTCAGTACCATTACCGTGCACCTCAAGCTTAACTATGACACGAACGCCGCATTGACTCAGATCCAGGCGAAAGTGGCACAGGTGCGCAACGACCTGCCGCCGGAGGCTGAGGCGCCGGTGATCGAACTGCAAACTGCAGACACTCAGTTTGCGGCTATGTACATTGGCTTTTCGTCCTCCGATCTCGATCAGAATCAGATTACCGATTACTTGACGCGCGTTGTGCAGCCGAAGCTGAGCGCCGTGAGCGGTGTACAGCGCGCCGATATCCTGGGCAATCGCACTTTCGCCATGCGGATCTGGCTCAAGCCGGACCAGATGGCAGCGCGTGGGGTTTCTCCTTCGGCTGTGCGAGACGCTTTAGGGCGCAACAATTACCTGTCCGCCGTTGGGCAAACCAAGGGCTCCATGGTTTCCGTAAACCTGGTTGCCAATACCGACCTGCGTACGCCGGAAGAATTTCGGCAACTCGTTGTGAAGGAAGAAAACGGAGTTGTCGTTCGACTGGGCGAGATTGCCGACGTCGTGCTCGGGGCCGAAAACTACGACCAAGATGTCCGATTTAACGGGGAGACAGCCACCTTCATGGGTGTGTGGGTGCTGCCCACGGCCAATTCGCTCGAAGTCATCAAGAGCGTGCGGGCAGCGATTCCGGGAATCAGAGCCCAGCTTCCGGCAGGCATGAAGCTTGGTATCCCGTACGACTCGACGGCCTACATCCAGGACGCTATCAACGAAGTGCTGAGTACGTTGACCGAGACACTACTCATCGTGGTCGTGGTAATTTTCCTGTTCCTCGGCTCGTTCCGCTCAGTGCTCATCCCGATCATTGCCATCCCCATCTCCCTGATTGGAGCTGTCTTCTTGATGCTCATAGCCGGCTTCACGATCAACCTGCTGACCCTGCTAGCGATCGTGCTTTCGGTCGGACTGGTGGTAGATGACGCAATTGTCATGGTTGAGAACGTAGAGCGTCACCTGCACCTTGGCAAACCGCCTTTCCGGGCCGCCATTGACGCTGCCCGCGAACTCGTGGGTCCGATCATCGCCATGACGATCACGCTCGCGGCAGTGTATGCCCCGATCGGAATTCAGGGCGGGTTGACGGGAGCCCTGTTCCGTGAGTTCGCGTTCACGCTAGCTGGCGCCGTGACCGTCTCCGGCATCGTCGCATTGACCTTGTCACCGATGATGAGCTCGAAGCTGCTGCGCGCAGGAGATACTGAACGTGGCTTCTCTGGTCTCATCAATCGCCAGTTCGAGCGCGTGCGCAACGCTTACACTCGGACCCTCTCTGGAACGCTCCAGTACAGGCCAGTGGTCCTCACGGTATGGGCGATTGTGGCTGTATTGATGATTCCGTTCTACATGTTTTCGCAGAGAGAACTGGCGCCGAGCGAAGACCAAGGGGTTGTTTTCGGCGTCATTCAGTCTTCCGCAAATTCCACCATCGATCAGACCAACCTCTTCACGAAGGAGATTCACGACGTCTACCGCTCTTTTCCAGAGAGCGACAGCATCTTCCAGATCACGAATCCGAGCGGGGGCTTCGGAGGAATGGTCACCAAGCCATGGAGCGAGCGGAAGAAGACCACGCAACAGCTTCTGGTCGAGTCCACGGCACCATTGTCAAAGATCGCGGGCGTTCGAGTGATTCCATTGACACCTCCGCCCTTGCCCGGTGGCGGAAACTTCCCGGTTGACTTCGTGGTTGCGTCTGCAGCCGAACCAGAGCAACTGGCCGAGTTTGGTAAGCAACTGGTCCAGAAAGCAATGACCAGCGGGCTGTTCATCTTCGCCGACACCGACATGAAGTTCGACCAGCCCCAGGCCGAAGTTGTCTTCGACCGAGACAAGCTCCGGTCCCAAGGAGTTGACCTGACCCAAGCCGGCCAGGATCTCTCGGCTCTCCTCGGCGGAAACTATGTCAATCGGTTTAGCATCCAGGGCCGCAGCTACAAGGTCATTCCGCAGATCAAACGTGAGGAGCGTTTGACCCCCGATCAGCTTTCACACATTTACGTTAAGGGGTCGAGCGACAAACTCGTTCCTCTCTCAACCTTCGCTACGCTGAAGACCACAACCGAGCCACGATCACTCAACAAATTCCAACAACTGAACGCCGTGCGCATACAGGGAGTGATCCCGCCGCCCGTACCGCTCGATAAGGCGCTGACGTTTCTGGAAGATGAAGCCAAGACGATCCTGCCACAAGGCTTCACGATTGACTACGCGGGCGAATCGCGTCAGTTGCGAGTTGAGGGCAGCAAGTTTCTCGGAACATTCCTGCTTTCGGCGATCCTGATTTACCTGGTGTTGGCAGCCCAGTTCGAAAGCTTCCGCGATCCATTCATCATCCTTGCGGGTTCGGTGCCGCTCGCCATTTCCGGAGCGCTGACATTCTCTTTCCTTGGACTGACCACGCTCAACATCTACAGCCAGGTTGGATTGATTACGCTAGTCGGCCTGATCGCGAAAAACGGGATTCTTATTGTGGAATTCGCAAATCACCTTCAGGAAACCGGAAGGGACAAACTCAGCGCGATCGTCGAAGCCGCCGGCACGCGGCTCCGCCCAATTTTGATGACGACCGCAGCCACCGTGTTCGGTCACTTCCCGCTCGTGCTTGCAACGGGACCGGGTGCGGGAGCGCGTAACAGCATCGGCATCATGCTCGTCAGCGGTATGATCATCGGAACGGTCTTCACCTTGTTTGTGGTGCCGTCGATCTACGTGCTCGTTGCCCGGACCCATGCGGCCGCAGATATTGATATCGATGAAACCGTAACTGAGGCCACGGTGGCAGTGTAGGCCGCATGCTTGGACAGCGGCGGGATGGGGGACGACGCGCGACTTGAAATGGTCGCCTAGAGAAAAGGCCAGTGCTTGCAGGGCCTTCGACCGAGCCCGCGGCTGGAGTTGGATGCAACAATCTTGCGAGATGCAATCGTTTGTACGCAATATCCCGAGCACCAGGACACGCTATGGACGATACATCACCTTGCCACCTGCACGCGGGACGACGGCCGACTGCAGGATGCGGAAAAGCTGCAGCGCGAAACGCTCGTCATTCGGCGGCGGATCCTGGGTCCGGAACATCCGGATACGCTGGGGTCGATGGAGGAACTGGCAGTCATCCTGGACATGCTCCATCGCTACACCGAAGCGGCGGAACTCTATCGCAGGACGATCGAGGTCCAGCGCCGCATCCTCGGTCGGGACCACCCCGTGACCGCCAGCACCAATACAATCTGGCCTGCAACGCTGCTCTTGGCGGCCGGCGTGACGAAGCGTTAAACCTTTTGCGCGACGCGCTGGATCATGGGCTCCCGTCCGCGGAAGCTTCGGGAATTGAACCAGACTCAGATTTCAAGTCGCTGCATGGAGACCCGCGTTTTACAGCACTAATTGCTGACATACAGAAGAGAGCAGTCGCCCCGCAAGCCCCGTGAGATTGTGACCAATCTCAGTGGTGCTTTGACCCCTTTAAACTGATTTTTTGCAGAGTTGCGGTCTGATTACCGTGCCGGCTGCCAGGCTTACCATGAAGCCCCACCGAGACTGGGCCAGGTTCTTTGTCCTGTTGGCCACTACCTGCACGCCGAGCGGTGATCGCCACAACAGATTTCATTTTGAATACAAACTCGGCAAAAGCATCGGTACGCTTACGATTGTTAAACCAGTTTCCATCCAGTGCTGACAACTTCCGGTTTGTCCGTCAACCGCGGAGAGCGGAATCCGGCGTTTTCAAGTTCTGGATGTTGTTCGGACCGGCTGACTGTGCTAGAGCTGCGCCAGCAATTATGCCGGGCCTCGCCACTCTCGCCGTATAAGCCTCGCGACCGGCGAGCAGCGTGAAACTTCCCTGACAGGCCACGTTAGGTCGGATCAAGAACTGGATCGGCGGAGCCATGACCGTTTGACCTCGATCGTCGTTTTGCTTCGAGAGGGTCTCCAATCCGCGCTGCGGATGTCTGTTTCGAAAAATTAGTTTGGCTCCCGGGCCGCAGTCGCACGTTTCTTGGCGTCCGCAATAAGGGCGGCAAAGCGGAGATCACCGCGGAGCGACTTTAAGTCGGCGTCATTTTCAATGTTGAGCATAATGCCCGGTGCCCCACGCTTCTTTTAGCAGCGCCAGCGCCCGATTGCGGTAGCCCTGAACTGCTGCAAGACACGCAAGATTGTAGGTGGAAAGCGCACTGTACGCGTTCTCTAGTCCGAAGACACGCAGTTGGATGGCGCGATTCTCTCGATACAACCCCTCCGCCTCGTGATATCGACCCTGAGCAGCTAGGTCCACAGCCAGGCTGTTCCTTGAATTCAAGGTGTCCGAGTGCTCAGGTCCCAGCACTCGGATCTGAATGGGCAGAGTCTCGCGATATATCTTTTCTGACTCAGGGTACCGTCCTTCCCGGCGCAGAATCGTACCGAGGCTGAACATTCCATTCAGAGTGTCCGGGTGCTCCGTCCCGAGGACCAGGCGCTCGATGGCCAGCGCATCGCGCTGCAGCGGGGGGGAAAAGAGAGCAGGCCGCCCGCCCCGAGGTTGTTCCTCCAGGCCGGGCAGACGGGCCAAGGCAAATCGTTTGCGCCATTTGCTAACGATCTGCCGGGGCGTGTCCAAGCGCGTAGCGAATGACGTCGTTCGACAATCCCTGGGCTGCCAAGAGGATGATCTTAGCTCGAATAACGTCCCGATAAGGCGACGTATATTTTCGGGCGCGTGTTTCTAGTTTTTCTTGCTCTGCGGATGTGAGCACGGTGTGAAATGGACTGGAACGTGGCAAGACAGTCCTCCCCGAGGATCAATCTAGATGCGTTCAGCGTCACGTTCCATAAAATAATACGTCGCTGTATTTACGTTATCGAGTACAAATTAAGCTAGGGGGCGCGCGCTGACGGGATTTTTGCCACTGTCTGACAACACTTGGGCCTGCTCGAAACGGAAGAGGGAAATCAAACGACCGAAGCAGTCCTCCTGTATGAGCCGTAGGCATCCGATCTCAGCGTAGGCGTTCTGCACGAAGGACCAGGTGCTGGTGTACGCCTACGAGACATCGTCTTCAACGAATATTCAAATTCGGCACCACAGTCGCAGCAGACCCGATACGTCCTGCGATTGATTGTAAATACCCTGCTGAGTGCCTTGTGGTGACAACCAAACATGTACTTTGCGACAGCGCTCACGAGCTGAATCACGGGCTACCTCCCTGGGACTAGTTACCCATAGCCTACGACTCTCGACTCAGTGGGTGAATGGCACTGTCGTGGGGAGCGCCAATTCCTAAAATGAAGATCATTCCGGGTGGGGTTTGCTGAAGAGCGCTGGCGTCCTAATCTTAGAGGGGAGTGGTAGAGGAGCCGCAGTTGAGGGTGGAGCATATGTTGCGGCTCGAATACATCCAGTACGATCGGGAGCACTTCGCCGTAGTCGCGGCCGTCGTGAGTGGCAAGCCTGAGCCAGCCTAAAAGGAAATTGCCACAACCTCCGCGGACTTCCCAGCCAGTACCTGCGTAAACCGATCCTTGGAATTCGGGGACTCTTCTGGCCTGCGGAGAGCGAGCAGTGCGGGTAGTGCGTCTCGGCGGCCGGAAAGAATTTTCGTCCAGAAACCCACGAATTGTTCTCCGCTTTGTTCTCCAAACAGACCGTGAAGACCTCGCGGTCAAGAGTCACCGGACGGCTAATCGTAGTGTTTTGAAGGAACTGGCGGAGAGGGAGGGATCCTCTTTCGGCCCTTACCTGCAAGTCACAGTGGACCCTACACTTGCGCCACAATACCCTGTGTTTGAGGGGTTACAAGCGAGTCCGATCATCGGGTACTGTTCATGTTGACGACATGAACGCGCTTGCCAGGAGTTCGGCTTGTCCGATGTCACTCTGGCGGAAGTATGGTGGCAAGCACAATATCTCGGTTACGAACCTCGGATATTTGGCGGAAAAGTCCTGCTGCAGTGACGTCGATCGGTCTGTGTTGGTCCCTCACAACTAGGCGTCCGACGACTTTCGAGTATCCCGTTGGCTGCCTTGCTCCGAGTTGTTGGAGGACAAAACCAGGCCCAGGACCTTGGTCACGATTCCGGAGCGGCTGGAAACCCCCATCTTGATTGTGGCCATGCGCAGGAAAGCCTTAACCGTATTCGCACTAATTCCCATGTTCTCCGCCATTTCCTTACTGCTGAGTCCCTGCAGCAAGAGCGCCACGGCTTGCTGCTCACGATGGGTAAGGCGGAACTGCTGAGAGACTTGGGACAGGGCAAGGGGGCCGGACATACCTCTCTCCAGCAGAATCAGGGTCGCTGTACCGCCGGAACCTTTGCCGTTGCTGTCCAGAAGAAACGCACGGCAGAAATACGTCCGGCGTCCCGACTTTAATTTCATGATGAGATTGGTGTGGTTGCCGTTTCTCAAGGAACTCTGAGCGCTGACAAGACCAGGACGGACCTTCTTGTGAAACAAATCGGCGAGCGTCTGTAACGACGGCTCTGGATACGTCAGAATTGCAATCGCCTCATGGTTGGCAAAAAGAAGTTTTAGAGAGGCATCGGCTACAAGAAGGCCGAATACCGGTGGCCAGGCTGAAGATGTGCCACTTTCTCCTGGCAGCCGGAACTTCTGCGGATTTGATTCCCACGTCTGCATGATGCTCCCGTTTCATGAATGCGACTTGGCACCCACAGCCCAGAGATATGAGCCACCTGCTCAGATCTCAGGCCACGCCCTCGGCTTAAAATCTTCCGATGACGCTGACAAAGTCCGGAGTTTGACCAAACGATTCCCTGTTGGACAACGCTATCCGGTAAACTGTCCGCCCCCCCTGCTCAGCTCGGTACGACGGTCCAGCTTCTCCCGCCGACAGCTTCGTTGGCTTTCTCGCCGTTCAGCTCAGCCTTGCGCGCGCCAAGCACACGGCAAAGTGAAAAATCGAGGGATCCCTCCGCTTTTCCGAAAAACTTCCTTTCGGAAAAGCATACTGCCGACGTCCAGTTCTGGAACAACCGGGGCGAGCACACAGAGCATTCGAGTGATTCTCACGGTGGTATATTCCTCGGATCCTTTCAGTTCCAGACTTAGCTGCGCAACTTTATTTGAAAGCGATGCTGCTCGCGGTGCGAACAGCATCGAGTTTTTACCTTTCTGGACCTGGTTGGCACTACTGTGCCGTGCCGGTCAACGGCGTCGACGTCTGAGTTCCTGCAGCATCGGTGATACTGAGCGTCGCTGGACCCTTCGCGCCGGCAGTATCGCTGGTGGGCGGCCGGAACTGTACAGTGACCAAGCAAGCCGCGCCAGGCGCCAGACTGGTCTGACCCAGCAACTGGCCGCCACCGGCCGGTCCGCAGGTCGATGCCATCCGCGCCACCGGGAAGTCAGCCGCGTCAGTACCCGAGGTCGTCGCCTGCGTGATACCAGTGAGGTTCGCGTTCCCAGTATTGGTGAGCGTGAAGACCTGCGTCGGGGCAGCCAGTGGGCCTACGCCCCTCGTGGCATTTCCGAAGTTGCGCGAGGCGGGTGCCAGAACGGCACTCACTACTGGTGCCACCCCCGTGCCACTCACACTGACGGGCGACCCAGTGACAGCAGCATTCGCCGTTATGGTGAGTGTTCCCGTGAACGCACCGATGGCGTTTGGCGAAAAAACGACGTTGATGGTGCAGGTCCCCGCAGCAGCTGTCAGTGTTGCGCCGCAAGTGCCGGCCGCCAGACCCGTCGCACGCGAGAAGCCCGGCGAGAAGGTCAGTGTAATTCCCGTCAGGCTCGCGGTGCCGGTGTTGTGCAGTGTTAAGGTTCGCGGCGAACTGGAAGTGACAGGCGTACTGACGCCTACATTCCCAAAGTTCAATGGGCCGCCCGTGACGCTCGCGATTGGGGCTGCTGGTGTTCCAACGAACTCCACCGCACCAATATCGAATCCGGTACCCTGTGGCCGCGCAGTAGCAAAAAAATCATGATTCGGTGCACCGGCAGCAGAGGCATTATTGACAGCGGGAGAACTCGCCCCGATCGAGTAATTCCCGAGCGGGGTTGCGCTCGGAGTCGTGCTCGATAGATTGAACAACGACAACGGACCGTAAACCATGTTGACCCAGTTGTTGCCTTCATCCACCGTTGCCGCCGCAGTCAGGTTGAACACCGGGTTGGGCATGGTCGCGTCCGAAATGCCCGGTGGCACCAGGTACCCCAGCCCACCGTTCTCCGGTGGGACTCGCGAACCGTTACAGTACTGGGTTATCACCGGACTGGAACCCGGCGCGAGGTTCCCATTGCCGGTGTAGCCACCGCTAAGACTGGTGAGGATCGAATTCACCGGGCCAAGCATGAATCCCGAGCTGTGATTGGTCGGTCCCGTGTCGCCACGAACACCGATATCCCAATAAGTCGCTCCGTTGACGCATTGTCCAGTCGCGGTCTGGTTCAACGCCGGAACCAGAGTAACCAGATTCTGCTGGCTCAAGAATCCGCTCCCAAGGCCACCGACGCTGATGTTGAAAGCACGATTTTGCCAGAACAGATTGTTCTCCAAAACCGGGTACGAGATCGTCGAGCAATTGGGATGGTCAGCAGGGCAGGTAATTCCTCCTGCAGGAAACGACCCACTGAGGTTCGCGGTGTGCCCCGACGTCGCCAGTCCCGCAGGCTGCGGGTTGGTACAGATGGCGTTGCCCGCGCTCGGAACGCAGTTCGGTGTGCCTGCACTGCTAATAGGGGCACCGATCGCGTTGAACAGCACACCGGCCGAAGCCGTAGTGTCGTTGGAGACGACAGTGTTGTTGATGAAGTTCACCTTCAAAGCATCCTGCAGAGCAACTCCGCCTCCATCCCAGCCGGCGACATTGTTCGCGATGATGTTGTTGGTGACCGTTACCCCATACCATTGGTCGGGCGTGCTCGGGAAGCGCGAAATCTCGGTGCCGTTGACGATTTGCATTCGAATGCCGCCGCCACTGCCGCTCTCGGCCGTGTTCCCGAGAATCAGGTTGGCGTCGAGCACGAGACCAGGGCCGGTACCGTCGCTAAGCCCCGGAGCGCAATCCACGTCCGTGACGGAACCGCACTCTGCCACACCGGATCCCGGGGGACCGGGGCCATCCGGCGCCGCACCGAGAACCGCGACCCCGCCGCCATGAGTCGGGATCGTGGGGTTGGTGCTTTGGTTAAACAGAATCCAGTTGTGGGAAATGTCGCCATTGTAGCTGAACCCCAAATGGACCAAGCCACCGCCGTCCCCGGAACTCAGATTGCCGCATACCCAATTGTAGTTAAAGTGGTAGTAATCGGAACCGGTGCTGAAGCTGACTCCGCCTGCTCCCGCTGGCGTGCTCGAAAACAGTTCATCGCCGTACGAAGCGTTGCTCGTGACCGAGTTGTGGTGCACGCGCACGTTCAAGTTGTAGCAGTACGGCAACTGCTGGCCTGGGACCGTTCCGGGGGGTGAGACTACTTGATCGTAGCCGTAGGGAGTGGCGTTCGTACTGATCACGGCACCCGGCAAACAGGTCCACGGCTGCTGGTCGAAGCCGGCCAAGGATCCGCCGTTGAAACCTAACGGTCCGCCACCGTTTCCAGAGAGAAGCGCATCGGGAGACTCGCCCTGGCCCACGTTGATGCCACCCGACAGCGTTCCAGCATTACTGAAAATCCGGTTGTTCGCGACTTCCAGATTGTGTCCCCATGCGTGCACGAAGATGCCGCCACCGCCTTGGGAACTGTTGGTGATACCCAAGCCGTCAATGCGCGACGGATTACATTGGAAGTTGCTGGGATAGTCATTGCAATCCGCGGCGCTATTGGTGAGCTCAATGGTAGGAACGGGCATCTGGCTTTCGTGCGCAATGAAAGAACCTGCTGTGTTGTCAGCCCCTGCTCCGAAAACTTCAACCCCAGGAGGGAAACGAACGCCTTTCGCCAGCACAGTGATGCCAGCGCCTTCATAGGCTCCCATAAGCGAGGGCTCCTGCAATTGCTCCGCCAGGTTGCCGTTGACCGTGGTGTCCCAGCCGACGATGCCCTCCAGCGGCAAGCGATCGACCTGGGGATTGTTGGGCCCGCCGGTGAAACCGGGCCAGCCTCCGCACGTGGTGGCTCCGCTAGGATCGTAAACATTCAGAGGTTCGAAACCACCGCCGCCAGGAAGAGGAACGAGATTGCCGGGCGTGCTAAAAGGCTGACCATTGAGCGCCAATCCAAATAAACAATTAACGCGCTTGCGCCAACCATCCAACTTTCCTGAGGGATGAGTGTTCGCGTTGATGGTTACGGAACCCGCGCCCACACCTTGGAGTCGGACCGGCTTCCACAGGAGCACCATTTCGTAGTAGGTTCCCGGACCCACGACGATCAGGTCGCCCGGGGTGGCGGCGTCGATGGCGGTCTGAATCGCATTGTTGGAAGGATTCTCACCATTGACGTAGCTCGGGGGTTTGCCGCCGATGGTGACGGTGACGGTGTCAATCGACCGCTTGCCGTTGCTAGAGGTGATTACCAATTCGCCGCATTCCGTCGCGGTCGATACGCCCATTTGCTGGATCGTGCAGGTCGACGCGGCTCCCAACTCTGGTACGGTGACCTGGATTTGTGTATCGCTCCATGAGGTCACTGATGCATTGACTCCGGCAACGGTTACCGACCCGGTTCCCTGCGTCGTGCCGAAGCCATAGTGGCGCGTGAGGAATTTCTGGTTGAACGGAGCACTAGTCGCCGATGGCCCGGAGTATGCGTAGTTCGGCACTTGTAGGCCGGAGTTTGCAACCGTACCTGCGGCAGTTCGGGTGGCGCCCAGGGCTGTGATGGTCAAGGCGTGACCTACTGCACTCACCCAGGGTCCGGCACCGCCGCCGCTCGAATCGCCGGTTACGCTGGAGACAGCCGGAGTGGTATCCGGGTAAGCGCAATCCGGCGGGTTGTAGCCCTCCGCGAAAGCCGAAGTTGGCACCACCGGAGTATCCATGTATTGCGTCTGTCCCGGCATAAACGGGATCTCGTAGCAGAACTGGCTGTAACTCGGGTTGTAGAGCGGGTCGGTAATGAGTGGGCTTGTCAGATCGAGCGGATTCGAATGAATCGGGCCCGGATCGTTCATGCACGTCACCATCATCGTGGGTGCGTACCCAGTCGGATTGGGCGGGTTGACTTCCCAGGTCGAGTAATTCAAGCCGTCGAAGAATCCCCACTGGTCGCTATACGTGCGGGAAACCTCAATTCCACTGAAATCCTTGAAAGAGATCGGGAGGTTGGGGACGGCAAACTTCTCGCCGAATTGCGGCGAGAACGGATCGAATTCCGAAGCGAAGTCGTCTGTGATGATGCCGGTGTAGTGAGCGGCAACGTGGGTCGAGCTGAAAACCCAGAACTTCGCAAGAGCCGCGCTCTGATCTTCGAGGGTCACTTCCTTGCGGTCGCAAAGATGACGAGAAGCGCCCGCGAACGGTGCCACCTCTCCGGAGAGTGGGAACAAGCTGATGTAGTCTGGGACAATCCGCAGCGCGCCCACGCAGGGCCAGAAGGTCTCGACACTGCCGGTGTCACCCTCGTGGCTGGGAGGTGCTCCCTACCGCAGCCTGGTCAGGCAGGATAAAGATGGAGCCTAGGCCGGCGAACTGCTGTGCCACCGGCGCAATGTAGTTGTCTCCGATCAAAATGTTCTTGTCTTCTTCCTTCACCAGTTCGTAGCCCGGAGGCACGATCATCTCGACCACGTACTTGCCCGCGGGCAGCATCGGCGTGCCATCGGTGGGATTGGCGACGCAGAGGGTGCAGTTCGAACCGGGCCTCGATCCGGGCGTCCCGTTCACCGATCCCGTTCCCGCGGGTGCGCCGGTCGTCGGATTTCTCCCAATGATGCTGGGGAATTGGTACATGCCGTCGTAGGGTGCCGGCTGCACCTGGTTGAACATCAGCATTCCGTCGTAGCACTTGAACTGACTGTTGTTTGGGAGGGGAATGTTGGGATTCAACCACTGCCTGCTGTTCCGCAATGTATAAAAGAAGAGGCTGCCGTTGCCGGCGGTTTCCTGACCGGGGCAGTTCATGTTAGGTACGCCGTTTGAGCGGAAGCCCTGGGCCCAATCATCCCAGCTACTGGTCTTTGTAGTGTCTACCAACTTCAGAGTCTGGGTTCCATCTGTGGCCGTAATCTCTTGATAGAGGCTGATGGTGACGCTGGGCACATCCGGTGTCCAACT